>OIYD01000195.1_pt1 | contig 59006 bp, 53 predicted proteins | sample 1588141 | NCBI WGS metagenome assembly OIYD01 (sample SAMN03283259) | human gut metagenome | biome: human-associated habitat; material: feces | host: Homo sapiens | place: USA | collected 2013
CGCTCCAGCAAGCCGCTGGAGGTCGCAAGGAACAGGTTGATGACCGTCAGGAGCAATACCGCTATGGTAAAAAAGTTCCCTGCCGCGGTGAATACGGTTGCGAACAATTCTATTTCGGATGGAATAAACCGCTCCGGAAAGGCTGATATAGAGATTCCCATATCTTTAATCTCCTGCCGGACGGCGTTAAAATTCTCATAGGAGTCCGCCAACACGGTATAGCCGTGCATGGCGGGGTTTGTTTTGTCCCTTTGATACTGTTCTATAAAGTTCGAATCCTTTGTTGCCTTGACCGCCATTTCCTCTATTTTTTGTCCCGTTTCGTTGGAAACATAAATCTCTTTTGGTGATCCCCTACCAGCATAAGAGGTATAATATACTCCCACAACCTTTAGTTTATAATCTATCGCCGGCAAATTTTGTGCGTCTGTCATGTAGCCTCCATCTTCATCTTCCTTATAACTCCAAAACGCATAGTAATCTCCTAACGCCTTTACCGTAAAGGTTTTCCCAATATAATCCGCCCCGTTTTGCAACGAAAAGATGTTTTCATCAATCGTATAGTCGCTGACCGGGCAGAAGGTACTCGGCACCAGGCAGGAAAACACCGGGCTTTCATCTAACCGCTTGCCCGCTACGACCTCCATCTCCTGCGTTTTATATAAAGACCATGCCTCCACGGAATACCCGTATTCATTTGTGGGCGGCATCATTTTGCTGCAGTCTTTCCCGTATTCGTCTGTGAGAGCAGTAATATTAAAAATTTGCCGCACCATCCCGTCGTTGATATCCACCGACTGCACGTGGTCAAGCTTCCTGATATCATCGAGAACCTCCTCCGTGAGTATGACCCCCTTTCCAGGCTCTGGAAAAAAAGAATTAATTTCAATTCTTCTGGCGGGGTCTACGTTTGTAAAACCGTCCATCACGCGGTGGAGCATGGAGGTAACGCTTGTGATTAATACAAGGGCTATCACGGAAAAGAGCAGCAGCAAAAAGAGGGCGGTGCCCCGCTTTCCCTTTTTCCTGTTCGCGTTTGCCAAAAAGGTATAGTTTTGCAGTTTCATACGCGTCCTCCTTAACCCTTGGCTGTGGGGCGCCCGCCCGTGGAAAAATCCCACGGGCAGGCCGCTTTACGCAGCTTAGAAAATTAGTAATACTGGTAGGTATCGACCGTGGACTTAAAGCCGCCATAGTTGTTTATGTAATAATGCTGACTTTGACCTTTATTAACTTGCTTAAAGTCTATAGTCGGGTGTGATGGAATACCGCCGACCAGCTTATACATCTGATAACCTCTTTTTACTCCGCTCTGCAACACATAGCAGTTCCCCTGCGTATAGCTCTTCCCGTTGTAGATTGTTATGTAAGAGCCAAACGTGTCCTTGCGGGTACCATTATGCGCCGCAGTCACGACGATGGTTTCCGTACCCGTCGCGGCAGCCTCTGCCGTCCAGGTCCAGTGTTCCGCCGCGGCGTTCGCGGAAAACACACAGCCCGCGGCAACCATTACCGCGGTTAAGGTGAATACTGCCGTGCTTTTTGCAAAAGGCCTTCTTTTCTTTATTTTATTGGTTTTCATCATCTAAGTTCCCTCCTTAAAAGGTTTGTTTTTTACTCCCGCATTTTGGGGTAAAAGCTTACTCTACTCTGTCCATTGGAATCTCCTCCCATCTGTATTAAATAATTGCCCCGATTCAAATTACAAGCGTTATAATTGTTTCGATAAAAAAATTTATCTATAATTTTATATGTATTATCTGTAACAAACATATCATAATTTTATTTATATATCAATAATTTGTTATGTTTGGTATTATTTTTGTGATGTTTGGTATAAATGTAAGACATAAATATATTGTTTCAATTTGTTATATTTAAAAAAGAGCATAAAAAACGGACAGCCCGTAAAAACGAACTGTCCGTTAAATGCTTATGGTATTGTCAGCGGAGCTTATTTCGCGGCTTTAAGCGCAGCCTGTGCAGCGGCAAGGCGTGCAATCGGCACACGGAACGGAGAGCAGGAAACATAGTTGAGACCCGCGTTGTGGCAGAACTCAACAGATGACGGGTCGCCGCCGTGCTCGCCGCAGATGCCCAGCTTGATGTCGGGGCGTGTCTTGCGTCCAAGGTCGGCAGCCATCTTGACGAGCTTGCCAACGCCTGTCTGGTCGAGCTTTGCAAACGGATCGGACTCGTAAATCTTTGTCTCGTAGTACGAATCGAGGAACTTGCCCGCGTCGTCACGGCTGAAGCCGAACGTCATCTGGGTCAGGTCGTTCGTACCGAAGCTGAAGAACTCCGCTTCCTTTGCGATTTCGTCCGCTGTCAAAGCAGCGCGCGGAATCTCAATCATGGTACCAACATGGTATTTCATATCGACACCCGCGTCCGCGATGAGCTTGTCGGCCGTCGTTGTGACAACGTCCTTCACATACTTGAGCTCTTTTACCTCACCAACGAGCGGAATCATGATTTCAGGAACGATGTTGTATTCCGGATGCTCCTTGTTGACAACGATTGCCGCGTTGATGACGGCTGTCGTCTGCATCTCGGCAATTTCCGGGTAGGTAACCGCAAGACGGCAGCCGCGGTGGCCCATCATCGGGTTGAACTCGTGCAGTCCGCTGATTACGTTCTTGAGGTGCTCCACGGTAATATTCATTTCTTTTGCGAGCTCTTCAATGTCCTCTTCCTTGGTCGGGACGAACTCGTGCAGCGGCGGGTCGAGGAAACGAACCGTCATCGGACGGCCCTCGAGCACCCTGTACATCTCTTCAAAGTCGCCCTGCTGGTACGGCATAATCTTAGCAAGGGCAGCCTTCCTGCCTTCTACCGTATCGGAAACAATCATCTCGCGTATGGCCTTAATCCTGTCGCCCTCGAAGAACATGTGCTCCGTACGGCAAAGGCCAATGCCCTCTGCGCCGAACTTGACAGCCTGGGCCGTATCGCGCGGGTTGTCGGCGTTTGTCCTGACCTTCAGGGTTCTCGCCTCATCAGCCCATTTCATAAAGACGTCGAAGTCGCCGATAATGGCGGCGTCAACCGTCGGGATTGCTTCGCCGTAGATGTCGCCGGTCGTACCGTCGAGGGAAATGTAGTCGCCCTCTTTGATGGTCTTTCCGCCGAGCTCAAACTGCTTTGCTTCTTCGTCAATCTTGATTTCGCCGCAGCCGGATACGCAGCAGGTACCCATGCCGCGCGCAACGACAGCCGCGTGGGAGGTCATACCGCCTCTGACGGTGAGGATACCCTCCGCAGCGTTCATACCCTCGATGTCCTCAGGAGAGGTCTCAAGGCGTACCAGGACGACCTTCTCGCCCTTTTCGACCCATTCCTTCGCGTCTTCAGCCGTAAATACGACCTTGCCGCAGGCAGCGCCCGGGGAAGCCGCAAGGCCCTTGCCAATCGGCGTGGCGGCCTTCAAAGCCTTCGTGTCGAACTGCGGGTGGAGCAGCGCGTCAAGCTGCTTGGGCTCTACTCTCAAAACTGCCTCTTTCTCTGTAATCATGCCTTCCTTAACAAGGTCGACAGCGATTTTCAGAGCCGCGGCAGCCGTTCTCTTGCCGTTTCTTGTCTGGAGCATATAGAGCTTGCCGTTTTCAATGGTGAACTCCATGTCCTGCATATCCCTGTAGTGGTTCTCAAGGCGGTTTGCAATCTCGACAAACTGCTTGTAAACCTCAGGCATATCCTCAGCGAGCTTGGAAATCGGGCTCGGCGTACGGACGCCCGCGACGACGTCCTCGCCCTGCGCGTTTATCAGGTACTCGCCGAACAGCGCTTTCTCGCCTGTGGCGGGGTCACGCGTAAAGGCAACGCCCGTGCCGGAATTCTCGTTTAAGTTGCCGAATACCATCGGCTGTACGTTGACCGCCGTGCCCCAGGAATACGGGATGTCGTTCATGCGGCGGTACACGTTTGCGCGGGGGTTGTCCCAGCTGCGGAAAACAGCCTTGACGGATTCCATCATCTGGACCTTCGGGTCGGTCGGGAAATCCTCGCCCTTTTCCTTCTTGTAGTAATCCTTGAACAGGACGACCAGCTGCTTCATATCTGCCGCGTCGAGATCGATATCGTTCTTGACGCCCTTCTTTTCCTTCAGCTCATCAATGATGACCTCAAAACGCTTCTTGGAGATTTCCATGACAACGTCGGAGAACATCTGGATAAAGCGGCGGTAGGAGTCGTATACGAAACGCTCGAACTTCGGGTCGGGGTTACCCGCAATCAGGCCCGCTACAACGTCGTCGTTGAGGCCGAGGTTCAAGATGGTGTCCATCATACCGGGCATGGAAGCGCGCGCGCCCGAACGGACGGAAACGAGAAGCGGGTTCTTCGGGTCGCCGAATTTTTTACCGTTGATTTCTTCGACGTTAGCAAGCGCCGCGTAAATCTGCTCTTCAATATCGGCGCCAATCTTTTTGCCGTCTTCATAATAGCGTGTGCAGGCCTCCGTGGAAACGGTAAAGCCCTGGGGAACAGGCATGCCAAGCCTGACCATCTCTGCAAGGTTCGCACCTTTTCCGCCGAGGAGCTCTCTCATGTTTTCGTTGCCCTCAGAGAAAAGATAAACATACTTGTGGCTCATTGGAAACTACCTCCTAAAATTCTTCGCGTACAAACAAAACGAAAGCTTGTACACATCCTTGTTTACTGACTATGTCAGTCCACCCTGTATTATAGCAAACATTTCCTGAATTGACCAGACTTTTTTCCGATAAAAACGAACTAATTTAGAGAATCAAACGATTGACAATACTGTTGAAAACGTTAAATTTCGGCGGCAGCATGAATTACATCTTGAAAATTACACAATGTGTGAGATAATATGGATACCTGTAAAAACAGTATAATGTATTTTTGCGCCCTTTTGGCGGCGCGCAGGGTACATAAAGAAAATGGGGTGCTTTCTATGGCGCAGCGCAGCGCTGTGATTCTCGCGGGCGGCGAAGGCAAGCGTATGAATTCGGATAAACCGAAAACCCTTTCCATCGTGCTCGGCAAACCGATGCTCCGGTGGATAATCGACTCCCTCAGTGAAAGCGGCATCAAGGACATTTGTGTCGTCACCGGCTACCGGAAGGAATGTATTGAAGATTACCTGAAAACACAGCCGGAGCCAATCCAAACGGTATTCCAAAGCGAACGGCTGGGCACTGGGCACGCCGTAATGATGGCGGAGGAATTTTTAAAGCGGCACGGCGGCGACGTCGTGATTTTAAACGGGGACGCGCCGTTTATGGACGCGCAGACGATTACCGGCGCCTTTATCCAGCATGACGAAACAAACAGCAGCGCAACCGTTATTTCCGCAAGGGTGGACGACCCCACGGGCTACGGCAGGATTGTGCGCGACAAGGAAACAGGCGCGCTCAAAGCAATTACAGAGCAAAAGGACGCCGACAGCGAAACGCTTAAAATAAACGAGGTCAATTCCGGCGGCTATTGGTTCGATACCGCCGCCCTTTTGAGCGTGTTACATAAGATTACCGCAAACAACAACGCGGCGGAATATTACCTGCCCGACGCGTTAAAGCTGTTATTGGAGCAGGGCCTTCCGGCCGGCGCGTATACGGCGGCTTCGAGCGATACGGTGCTCGGCGCAAACGACCCGCAGCAGCTTGCGGAATTAAATGAAATCGCCAGGAAAAAGTTCGGCTGAACAAAAATTCTTTTCAGCTTTTTAATCGTCAGATATTTATTTTATATAAAAACCGGACGAAGATAATTTTGCGAAAGCGGAATTTTCCACAGCCCGGATGTAGGGGGATATTATTCAAAATGAATTTTCACGGTAAGGACATCAAAATCTTCACAGGAAGCTCGAACAAGGATGTAGCGCAGGGTATTGCAGGATGCCTGGGCCTTCCGCTGGGCAAGTCTGACTGCAGCACGTTTTCAGACGGGGAAATCTCCGTTTCGCTGCATGAATCCGTAAGAGGCTCGGAATGCTTTATCGTCCAATCCACATGCGACCCGGTCAACAACAACATCATGGAGCTTCTCATCATGATTGACGCGATGAAGCGCGCATCCGCCGCCCGTATTACCGCCGTTATGCCGTACTTTGGCTACGCAAGGCAGGACCGCAAGGCTAAGGCGAGAGACCCGATTTCCGCAAAGCTTGTCGCGGACCTTATTACGACGGCAGGCGCGGACAGGGTTTTGACGATGGACCTGCACGCGGCGCAGATTCAGGGCTTTTTCAACATTCCCGTTGACCATCTGCTCGGCGCCCCGATGCTCGCGGCGCATATGCGGGAGAGGATCAGCGGCAATACCGACGAGTTCGTCGTCGTATCCCCCGACCTGGGCTCCGTTACAAGGGCAAGGAACTTTGCAACGAAAATCGGCTGCCCGATTGCGATTATCGACAAACGCCGCCAGAGGGCGAACGTTTCCGAGGTCATGAATATCATCGGCGAGGTAGAAGGTAAAAAGGTCATCCTCGTTGACGATATGATAGACACCGCGGGCACGCTGTGCAACGCCGCTGAAGCCATTATCGAAAAGGGCGGCGCCACCGGCGTATATGCCTGCGCGACGCACGCCGTTTTGTCCGGCCCCGCGATTGAGCGCATTGAAAAGAGCCCCATCAAGGAGCTTATCCTGCTCGACACGGTTCCAATCCCGGAGGACAAAATGCTCGACAAGTTCACTATCCTTCCCGTCGCTCCCGTATTTGCGGAGGCCATCGAGAGGATTTACGCGGACAAGCCCGTCTCCCCCATGTTCAAATAAACAGGGCTGCCCCGCATCATAAAATAAAACAGGTTACAGTAAGGCGGCATCCAAAAATGCCGCCTTTTAGCCGTATCTGCATAACCGGAAAAGCTTCCGGTATTTCCGTCAAAGCAGGAGAGGGGACCCCATATGTTTAAAAATATGTTTCACAAAAGCAATGCCGCCGCGCCGCAGGGCCCGGTGGAATTTATCGTCGCGGGCTTGGGCAACCCGGGGCGGGAATATGAAAACACGCGGCACAACGCGGGGTTTGTTACAATCGACCGGTTCGCGGAAAAACATAACGTCCAGATAAACCGCCTGAAATACAAGGCGCTGTGCGGAGAATGCACGGCCGGCGGAAAGCGCGTCCTGCTCATGAAGCCCCAGACGTTCATGAACAACAGCGGGCAATCTGTAACCCAGGCGATGTCTTTCTACAAAATTCCGCCCGAGCGGGTGATTATACTACTCGATGACATCTCGCTTGAACCGGGAAGGCTGCGCATCCGCAGGAAGGGAAGCGACGGCGGCCAGAACGGCCTGAAAAATATCATTTACCTTTCAGGCAAAGACACCTTCCCCCGCGTGAAGATTGGTATCGGCGCAAAGCCGAACCCCGGCTGGGACCTTGCAAAATGGGTGCTGTCACGCTTTACGCCGGATGAGCAGAAGCTCCTGCTGGAAGCCGCAGACAAGGCTTGCGTTGCCCTGGAGCTTATCATCGGCGGAGATATCGACCGGGCGATGAACCTTTACAATTCATAACGAAGCAAACGTGCCTGTAACCATTACGGCTTTATAGAGGAAACCAATGAAATTTTTATCAAACGTCATCAAACAGCTGCCCGAGTACAAACGCCTTTCCGAATGCCTTGATTTTTCCCCCGCCGCCGCGGCCGCAGCGGGGCTCACCACCGTACATAAGGCGCATATCATCCACGCGCTCTGCGCCGAAAAAGGCGTCAGGGCTTTTGTCGTCGCGTCCGACGAGGCGGAGGCGCAGACGCTCGCAAACGATTTAAGTTCCATGGGCGGGAAAGCGCTCGTCTATCCCGTGCGCGACTTTACCTTCCGCGACGTAAACAGCCAGTCGCGCGAATATGAGCATAAGCGTTTGAACGTCCTGTCGAAAATGCTGCGGGGCGATTATACCGCGGTCATCGCGTGTATCGACGCCGCAATCCAGTACACCATCCCGCCCTCGGCCCTTCGGGACGCTACCGTACGATTCCAGTCCGGCGGGCGGCTGCCGCTCGAGCAGGCGGTGCGGGTCCTTACCTTAAACGGCTATGAGCGCTGTGAGCAGGTGGAAGGCCCGGGGCAGTTTGCCGTGCGCGGCGGCATCCTTGATTTCTTTATGCCCGACGCCCAGGCTCCCGTGCGCGCCGAATTTTGGGGCGATGAAATCGATACGCTCAACTACTTCGACGTGGAAACGCAGCGGCGCACCGATTACATCGAAGAGCTTACCCTCACCCCCTCGACGGAGCTATTAATTGGCGACGCGGAAAAGCTTGCCGCTAAAATAGAACACAAGGCCTCGCTGCTGCGCGGAAAGACCGCCGCGCAGGCGCGCACTGTCCTCCAGCGGGAATCGGATTCCTTGCGAAACGGCGTCCGCCCCGGCTCAATGGATAAATTCATCGGCCTGCTTTACGACAGCCCCGGAAGCCTGTTTGATTATAAGGATAAAAAAGACCTGCTGTTTCTATTGGAGCCGGTCAAAACGAACGAACGCCTGCGCGCGTACAACAGGCTGTTTGAGGAGGAGCTGCAAGACTGCTTTTCAGACGGCACGCTTTGCCGCGGGTTCGACAAATACCAGCTTGACCGTGTAGAGCTGCTTGATATTCTGCGCACGACACGCACCGTATACCTCGATAACTTTACGCACGGCAGCTACGAGCTGCCGCTTAGAGAGCTTGTCACCTTTACCGCAAAGCAGCTTTCCTCATGGAGCGGCTCCATGAAGGTTCTCTGCGAGGATTTGCAGGCGGATTTTCATAAAAACAGCCGCATCGCCGTGCTTGCCGGTACGCAGCGCAGCGCACAGAGCGTCGCCGGGGAGCTGAAAAAGCAGGGCTTCCCCGCAGAGCTTGCCGAAGACCCCGCAGAGCTTGCGCCGGGGAAAATCTATGTGCTTGAGGGATGCCTTTCCTCTGGCTTTGAATATCCGGCGCTCCATTTTTCTGTCATTACGCACGGGCAGGTTGCCGCCGCCCAGAAGCGGAAAAAGGCAAAAAATAAAAACGCCCAGCAGATATACAGCCTGTCTGAGCTGTCGCCCGGCGATTATGTGGTACACACCACGCACGGCATCGGCGTGTTCGGCGGCATCCAGAAGCTCGACATGCAGGGCGTCGTCAAGGACTATATCCGGGTAGAGTATGCCAAAAAAGACGTTTTGTACGTCCCTGTCACGCAGCTCGACCTTGTATCCAAATATATCGGCCCAAGGGAAAACTCCACCGTAAGGCTGAGCAGGCTCGGCGGCACCGACTGGCAGAAGGCCAAGGCGCGCGTAAAGAGCGCCGTCAAAGACATGGCAAAGGAGCTTACGGTCCTGTACGCGCAGCGCATGCAGGCGCAGGGGCACGCGTTCCCGCCGGACGGCGACTGGCAGAGGGATTTTGAAGCGCGCTTTGAATATGAGGAAACAGAAGACCAGATGCGCTGTATTGAAGAAATCAAGGCCGACATGGAACGAACCGCGCCGATGGACCGCCTATTGTGCGGGGACGTAGGCTTTGGAAAGACCGAGGTTGCGCTGCGCGCGGCGTTCAAATGTGTGACCGATTCGATGCAGTGCGCGCTTTTATGCCCGACGACGATCCTCGCATGGCAGCACTACCAGACGGTACTGCGCAGGTTTGAGGGCTACCCTGTGCGTGTGGAGCTTTTATCGCGTTTCCGCACGCCGAAGCAGCAGCAGGATATCATCCGCCGTTTAAAACGCGGGGAAATCGACATGGTGGTCGGGACGCACCGCCTGGTGCAGAAGGACGTGGTATTCCACGATTTGGGGCTGTGTATCATCGACGAGGAACAGCGTTTCGGCGTGGCGCAGAAGGAACGGTTTAAGGAAATCAGCAAAAACGTCGACGTGCTCACCCTTTCCGCAACGCCAATCCCCCGCACGCTCAACATGGCGATGAGCGGTATCCGCGACATGTCGGTGCTCGAGGAAGCGCCGCAGGACAGGCATCCTGTACAGACCTATGTGCTCGAGCATGACGACGGCGTTATCTGCGAGGCTATCCGGCGCGAGCTGCGCCGCGGCGGGCAGGTCTTTTACCTGCACAACAAGGTGGAAACAATCGAACGCAGGGCCGCAAAGCTTGCGTCCCTGATTCCAGAGGCAAGAATCGCCGTCGGGCACGGAAAAATGAATGAACAGGAGCTTTCCGAGGTCTGGCGGAAAATGATTGAACAAGAGGTAAACATCCTTGTCTGCACGACCATTATCGAGACGGGCGTCGATTTACCGAACGCCAACACCCTGATTATAGAAAATGCCGACTGCATGGGGCTTTCCCAGCTCCACCAGCTGCGCGGCAGGGTCGGGCGCTCCTCACGGCGCGCATACGCGTATTTTACCTTTGTGCCGAACAAGGTATTAAGTGAAATTTCGCAGAAGCGCCTGACGGCCATCCGCGAATTCACGCAGTTCGGCTCCGGCTTTAAAATCGCGATGCGCGACCTGGAGCTGCGCGGGGCGGGCAATATACTCGGCGCGCAGCAGCACGGCCATATGGAGGACGTCGGCTACGACATGTACCTGAAGCTCCTCGGCGAGGCCGTCAAGGAAGAAAAAGGCGAGCCGGTGGAGGAAATGGATCTCGAATGCCTGGTCGATGTCCGTGTTCAGGCGCATATTCCGGAGGATTACATTGAAAGCCTGAGCCAGCGGCTCGACATTTACCGCCGTATCTCCGACATACGGAGCCAGGAGGACGCGCACGACGTCACCGACGAGCTTATCGACCGCTTCGGCGACCCGCCGAAATCCGTGCTGGGGCTCATAGACGTAGCGCTTGTGCGCAACGCGGCGGCACAGATGGGTATTTATGAAATCAAGCAGCAGAACGATACCTTCCTGCTTTACGTCCGGCAGATTAAGTCGCAGGGCGTCGCGGACATTATCGGCAGGCTCAAGGGCAGGGCCATGTTAAACGCCGGGAATAAACCCTACATTGCCGTCAAGATGGGAAAGGATACGCCCGCCCTCGACGCACTCCACCGGATTTTCAACCTGTAACAATGGAAATTCGGCTGGTTTATTCTTCTGCGGAACTTACATTTGTAAATTTGTTAAATTATTTCTTTTGATATAGACAAATTTTGCGGAAACGTGTATAATAATTTACGCTTTGTATCAAACGAAAGGAATGAGTATTAGAAAATGAAAACTTCAAAAAAGATACTTGCCCTGGCTCTGGCAATGGGCATGTTCGCCGCAGTCGCAACAGGCTGTGCCGACGAGTCATGGTCTTATAAGGACGACCTGAACACGCTTTCCCCGGGAACCTATATCTACTATATGTCGGGCGGCTACAGCTATGCCGCGTCCCAGGTGAGCAGCGCAAATTCGTCTTCAAGCTCCACAGAGAGCATCGACGTCCTGACACAGAAAATCAAGGACCAGGACGACAAGGAAATTAACGCCCAGGATTATGTCCTGCGTGAAGCCGACCTTGCGTGCAAAAACCTGCTGAACACGGACAGGCTGTTTGCAGAAAGAAAGCTGAAGCTTTCAGAAGAAGAGGAAACCGCCGCGCAGTCGAACGCAGATACCATGTGGAGCTACTACGGCAAAACCTATGAGAAAATGGGCATCTCAAAGGATTCCTTCTACAACGCGGAATACCTATTTGCCGCTAAGTACAACGCCATCTTCAAGTCCATTTACGGAATCGGCGGAGAAAAGGCCGTACCGGACGACGATATCAAGGACTACTTTATCAAAAACTACACCGATTATGCTTATCTGCCGCTGAACCTTTACAAATCGGAGGAGAGCAGCGATTCCTCCACTGGCACGACGTCCGTTGCATTGAGCGAGGAAGAAATCAAGAAGGCAAAGGCCGATTTTGACGATTACGCAAAGCTCATCAACGACGGAAAGAATACTTTTGACGAAATCGATGATATATTCGTAAAGGACCAGGGGCTTGAGAAGAGCACGGCGGTCAAGAATACCGAGGTGCTGGACGACTCTTCTATCGGCGACGAGCTGAAAAAGGCGATTAAAGATTTAGACAACGGTAAGGCAACCGTTATCCAGGTCGGCAAGGACACCACCGCGGTGCTTTACCTCGTCTACAAGGGAGATATCAATAAAGCCGCCGAAAATGTTTTCAACGACACCCAGCGCACCAATGTCCTGAGAAAAATGAAGTTTGAAGAATTCCAGGACGACATGGAAGCGCAGGCAAAGGACTACAAATGCGAAAAGAACGAGGCTGTCGTCAACAAGTACCAGCCCTCCATGTTTAAAGAGTATATGAACCAGTAATTCAAGCAGATTTGTTAAAGCAGGCGGAAACCCCGCCTGCTTTTTATTTGGCTTCTGTATAAAGGAATAAAAACAGTTTTTTCAGCTTTCAGGAATAAAACGCTGCGATTTTATGCTATAATTCTCCTATTACAAGGTAAAAGGCGGCATATTTATGAAAGCCAAGACAAACAACCAGCTTTTGTTCCTTCTGTTTTCCGCCGCGGTCGGCGGTGTGTTTTCCGTTATCATCTGGGCGTTTCTAAAGGTCATGCAGCTCGGCATTACACTGCTTTGGGAGATTGTCCCCCAGTCTGTCCCCATTCCGAGCGCCCTCTATACTATTGCGCTCTGTCTGCTCGGCGGCCTGGCAATCGGCCTTCTTCACAGATTTTTCGGAGATTTTCCAGAAGAACTCAACAGGGTGATGTCTAAGGTAAAACGGGAAAAACGGTACCCTTACCATAATATCCCCATCGTCCTCGTCATGGCGGTGCTGCCGCTCATATTTGGCGGAAGTATCGGCCCGGAGGCAGGGCTTACCGGAGTAGTCGTAGGGCTTTGCTATTGGGCGGGCGACCGGTTCCGCTACGCGGGCAAAAACCTCCGTGAACTGACAAACATTGGAGTCAGCGCGGCGCTCAGCGTTATTTTCCGCGCGCCGCTGTTCGGTTTTATGATGCCGATAGAGCAGAGCGGCAGCGAGGAAGACGCCCCCTTTCCAAAATCAAAAAAATTAGTTACCTATTTTGTTGCGATTCTTGCGGGCGTAGGCGTATTTGAACTGCTCTCGAGCTTTTTCGGCGGCGGGCTTTCCATGCCGCGCTTTGAAAAGTTCGCCGCCACTTCCCAGGACTGCTTTTTTGCAGTAATCCTTGCGGCGGCGGGTGTGCTGTTGGGACTTTTATTCTTTGCGTTTGAGCGTTTCAGCGAGCTTATTGTAAGGCCGCTTGTGCGTTTTCCCATATTAAAGGGGATTTTAGGCGGGCTTGCCCTGTCCGCCTGTGGAATTTTGCTGCCCATGACGATGTTTTCCGGGGAAGAGCAGACAGCGCGTCTGACCGATACCTACGGTTCATATGCCGCTGGGGTTTTAATCGTCACCGCGGTCGTAAAGATGTTTATTACAAACTTTTGTATTAAAACAGGCTGGAAGGGCGGCCATTTCTTCCCCGCAATTTTCTCAGGCGTGTGCCTCGGCTATGGGCTTTCGCTTTTGCTGCCTATTACTCCGGTTTTCTCAGTCTGCGTCGTCACTTCCGCCTCAATGGGCATGATGATGAAAAAGCCCGTCTGCGCCGCTCTCCTCTTGATGCTGTGCTTTCCGGCACAAAGCATCGTCTGGCTGCTGGCGGCAGCGTTTGCAGGCTCTCTTATCCCGGTTCCGCCTTTTCTCAAAAGTAAAGAAAATACATCTGGGGCGCTGTCCGAAGCGGAATAATCATGCAAAATCTGCGCATTCATAGCCTAGAAGCTTGTATTTTAAGAGGCATACGCCTTAAAAAGAAAAAGAATATCATGTCGGGTATTGAAAAATGCTGCCGGATTGTGCTATTATAAGGTGTATTAGAATTTTTGGGGGAAAGCAAATGAAGAAGTATCTATGCAGCGCAGCGCTGATCATACTTTCTATATTGTTCCTATGTTTCCAAAATATGATGGCGTTCGCCGTGTGGTCCGACGACAGCGATGCCGGCGAACCCGACCAGTCTTATTCCGACTATATTCCGGAGCCCGTACCGGACGACAGCAGCTATCCAGAACCTGAGCCGGACCCGGAGCCTGAACCTGAGCCGTCTTCTTCAGATTATGAGCCAGTTCCCAGCAGCAGCTATTCGGAGCCTGACTATACACCGCCCTCTTCAGATGACTTTGGGGGATACGAAAGCAATTATTCGTTCTATGACGACAGTTCCTACGACGATGGCGGCGCGGCGGACAGCAGCGACGGTATGAGCAGCGCGGGTGTGGTTTCCGGCGTAGACAACGACCTGTATGACGTCAGCAAAACGGTTGATTCCAATGAGCTCAACAGCTCCGACTGGAAAATCGCCCTTGACCTGAGCAGCGGGCAGGATGGGGCAAATGATTTTAATTTTATAAAAAACAACAAATCGGCTGACGACGAGAATTCCAACCACTGGATGCTGTTTCTTGGCATCGGACTGATTGCGGCGGCACTTGCCGGTATTATAGGGACTGTTGTTTACTGTGTGGGCAAATCTAAGAAGATAAAGGCCGGAAAGGGAAAGGGAACGCCCTCCTCCCCTTCCAAAAACACACAGCAGCACGTTTACCAGCCAAAGAAAAACAAAATACAGAAATATGATACTGCCGAAATAGACATCGATTTAGGCGGCAGCCAGCCGAGGGACCCTCATTGATTTCAACATATCAGAAAAAAACGCAGGATTATCTTTTAGCCGGGTTTATGGTATTTATCTCGTGCTAAGTTATAAAATCAGCTCTTTAATCAAATAAAAAAGGATTCCCAAATGAACCGGATACCGAAAAATAGACAGTAAAAAAGGGACTCAATCGTAGAATAGCCAAGAATTACGCAAGCTGACTCCGTTTAAGAAAGGGGGTCAGTTTGCTTTTGAGCTGAAACCTCTCGAAATTGTAGAAATAAATGTAGTCGTCAATCAGACTGCGCGCTTGCTGAAACGTCTGGATTTTTTGGCGGTAAATGCATTCCGTTTTGAGCGTACCAAAGAAGTTCTCGGCCGGAGCGTTGTCGAGCGGTGTGCCAGCTCTTGACATAGAGGGCAATATACCGTATTGTTTGGTTAGGTTCAAATAGCCTGGCGAGGTGTATTGGAACCCTTGGTCGCTGTGGAGGAGCAGTCCATCAGCGGCCTCTTTTTTTGCCTTCTGAATCGTGCGGTAAACGAGTGCATTGTCCTGAACGGTTCCCATATCGTAGGCCACAATGAAATTGTCGTACAGGTCTTTGATGACGCACAGGTAGAGGACGCCCTCCCTGGTATGAATGTAGCTGATGTCGGTAACCCACTTTTGATTGGGACGGTCTGCATGGAAGTTCCGGTTCAGTTTGTTTTCATATATTTGAAATTGCTGCCGCCTTTGATACAAGGGTCTTGGACGACGTATTTGTGCAAGAAGGTTGTATTTGCGCATCAGACGCAGCACCGCCTTATGGCTGATGACCAGCCCCGTCTCGTAGAGTAGCCAAAGCCTGACCCGCCGGTATCCGTAGGTGTAATTCGTATGTTCCTGACATTCTTGAATTAGTTTTCCTAATATCTCATCACGGTTGGGCTGGTCTTTTCGTTTTCTCCATGCATAGTACCCACTGCGTGATACACCGAAATATGCACACAAATACGACACTCCATACTTCTCCCGGGTACTCTCAATCGCCGCATACTTCACCGACTTCCTCACCTCCTTCCAGCAGCGTGCAGAATTCCACTTCCCGTTCCAGTTCCTGTATCCGTTGCTGTGACGTCATTGGTGTTTTTCGCGGCCTCCCTTTTCGTTTGGGGACAGCTCCCTGGGCTATCTCTCGTTCCCGTCTGCGCTGTCTCTCTAATAGTTTCCTCACCTGTTTCATCTCTAAGCCTGCTTCTTTTCCGATTTCCCGGTGTGTCATTCCTTTTCGTTCCATTTCCTTGATGCTCTCTATTTGCTCTTCACTGTAGTGCCTCATTCCTTTTTTCCCTGCCATGACAAAACCTCCTGTTGTAGTTTCTATCCTACAACAGGAGGTCCTTTTCTTCAATGTCTATTTTTTCGCGGTCAGTTCAAAATTGGGAATCCTTTTTTGTTTTCCGTTTATTTATATGCGACTATGACATATTGGCCGCCGCTTTCGTTGAGGTTGCACCGCACGCCGAGCGACGCCGTGCTTTGCTGCGTTACCGTTACCTGGTTTGCAGAAAGGGAAATTCCAGCGCTGCCGCCATACGTCTGCGCGGCAAAACCGCCGTTTATAATGGTGTCTCCGCTTGCGTTGAGAGTAAGCGGAGCATTCTTTTTATACACTACAACCATTCCCGGCGGGAAATCGAACGTATAGGTAAAGCTCGAAGCGCCGGTGCCGGCATACATTTTTACAGCGTAGGGCGCCGTGATTTTATTTTTTTCATTCTGTGTCACATGTATCGCGCCGTTTGCCAAATGCCCGCCCACCTCTTCATCGATAATGCGGTTATCCTCTACAAAATCCGCGCGAACCGGCCTGTCTGACGCAAGCCATAAATTGAGCCCCAGGTTTCCACTTTTTTCACTGGATGCCATGCTTTCAGTCCTTTCCTTAAAATTCCGCCCCATATGCTTCAATCTCTTTCCACCTGAGATTTTTTGCGTCCATATAGGAAAATGTAAGATTTTTTCGGTCGATTGCCTCCCAATCAAGCGTGCGGAAATCCATGATTAAGTCCAGATGCGCAGGCAGCAGGGCCTGCGCCTGCGCGGCAATCCATTTTTTCTGCGCCGCCGTGTATGCCCCGCTGCAGACAATATGCAGTGCCATCTGGCGCGGGTATTCAAAAATCTGTGCTTTAAGCCCCAGGGCCGACAGCGCCCGCTGTGTTCCGGATAGGGTAAAATCGCCATAGGTTAGAGAAAGCCGTGCAATTAACATTTCTCTGCGCTGCTTTAGCGAAAGCTCCGTACGGGGCGCGCCCGTAATGAGCTCCAGCATCTCAAGCCCAAAGCTCTCCGCCGTTTTGACCACGCTTTCCTGCAGAATTTCATCGAGCATTTCGTTTACGGTATCGAGCGCAGCAGCATAGGCACAAAGCTCCCGCCAGACGGCGCCTGTTTCCCTGAGTGGATAAATCCCGAGCGGCAAAAGCCCCTTTTTTAAAGATTCCGCCGCGCTCATGCCCCGTCCCCCCACTGCGTGACGACAATATCCTTGAGCACATAGAGCTGGTTTGGCAGCGCCGTACTGTCGCTTGTGTAATAATCGTCAAAGCGGTAAGAGGATACCCCCGGCACATGAAAGAGCGCTTCCCCCACACTGGACAGGCGCACGTCCTGCCCGACGGACAGCGAGTCGAAAAAGCCGCGTACCGCCTCTTTGCACTGTGCGCTTACCTCGTCAAAATCGTAGCCCTCGCGCACCGCCACCTCTGCATATATGCTGGCGCTGGCCGTCTGGGCCGCCTGTACCTTTACGTCCACGTTTACCTCACGCACCTTATCCATATATTCCTGTACGCGTGCAACCAGGCCGCTCCCCGCGGGAGCGGCCTTACCCGCGAGATAAATATCCACGGTACCGGCGCCGCGTCCCCTTGGAACAACGTTTGCGGAATATACGCCTTCAAAGCTTTCCGCCGCATTCTGGTAATAGGCCCGGTTTGTCCCGTTCGGTACGTCCCTGATATGCTCTAAAACACGCCTGCGCAGCGTATCGTCGTCCTCCGCGTCCATACCGCCATCCATAGAACTCGGATTAGTCACCCGGCTGATTCCGGCGGGCGGCGTAACGATAACCGTCACTGTATCCTTCGCTGCGTTTGACCCACTGCCCGCGTTGACCGCCTGCGCATGAAGGTACAGGAATTTATTTCCCTTTTTAATCATATCCCCGCGCGTCGTCACGAACCGCACAGGGTTCTCCCCCTGTGTCGAGCAGACGCAGCCCTGTGGAATATACAGGTCGGTCTCCGCCTCCTTTTCAATTGAAAAAAGCAGCACTCCCTGCGCAAACTGCGCCGCTTTGCGTGATAGGCCGCGCTGTCCTGCGTGATAATCGAGCTGTTCCCCGCCAGCTGTCTGTACAAACATCTGGCGTTTCAGCCACTCGGCATATGACTGCATAGAAAAAATTTCTCCCGCGAGAACCTTTAAACGGATGCCGATGTCTGACGCATCGTCCGCGCTGTACCCTGACAGGCTCTGGAATTTCTCCTGCATCCTTTTTAAAATCGTATCATAGGTTTCCATTATATTTTCATCTCCAGACGGCCCTGTTCCCCGCCAAATTCCAATAAAACAGAGAGGCCAAGCTTTTTTTCATTATCAAACGACGCCTCCACATCCAATATTTTGACCTGTGGAATTTGCGCTGCCGCCTCCTTTACCAAAAGCGCCGCCGTTTCGCCCAGCGGCTGTACGCTCTCAGTAAGCGTATGCAGTTCGCTCCCCAGCTCCCTGTCGTAGGGAAAGCTCCCTTTTTTTATTTTCAGGCATAAGCTTACCCGCTGCATAATCTCAGAAAGCCCGCTTAACAAATAAGGCATTCCCCGTCCGTCAAGCTCAAATTCGCCGTTACCGTTTAATGCTGTGTCCATCTACGCACCTCCCGCAATCACTTTGCCGTTTGCAAGGATTGTTCCGTCGTTTTTCAGGATAAGCTCCGCCCCGCCCGCGGAATAAAGCATAATCTCGCCTGCCTCAAGCCCCTTGTCCTTTACGAATGAGCCAATACATACGCTGCCGCCGGAGGCAGGCAGCAGCACCGCGTCCGCGCCCTCGGGCGGCACATATGCGATTCCATACGGGGCTGCGACCGGAACGCCTACATGTTCGCCCGACGCCCGTACATTTACGCGCCCGCCTTCGGACAACGCAACCGTACCCTTATCCGCTATATTGTATCTCTCTACTCTTTTTTCAGCCATTTGCTTCATCAGCCACATGTCAGTTCCTCCTCTATACGGTTGAGCGTCAGTGTCGTCGCCTCTTTGCCTGGCAGCAGCCTATACTGCAGGCCGCTTACATAAAGATTGCGATATGTTTCGCCGCATACCTCTGCCTGCGCGGCCTTTCCCAGAACCGCGGTCATTCTGGCGGGGCAGGTAAGTACCATTTCAAACGACTGCTTCCTTCCGCTTTTAAGTATCGTATCCGCCCGGCTTACCGGGACCGAAAGCGGATTCGCGGCGTTTAGGAAACGCTCTCTTTTGATTCGGCTTCCCTTTGCCTCTTTATCCTCTATAACCATATCGTAGCCTTGGTCAATGCAGGTTTTGACAAAAATCCGAGATAAACGCTGATACCTTTTTATTTTTACATTTCCTTCTGTAAAGGGAAGCCCCTCCCTTCCGCCAAAGCAAAGGGGCACGCCTTCTTTTTTATATCCGCACATTAAAACACAGCCGTCGGGTGTTACGGCAGGCACACTGTCGAGACAGCTTCTGCAAAACAACGACAAAGCCTGCCACTGCGACATCCCCTTCAGAATTTCAAACCGCGCAGGCCTCTCCTTCCTGTCGCAGGAATACCGCGTAATCCCCAGCGGCAGGACATGGCGGCGGAAGATATCGTCTGCGCCGGGCCGGTCGTAGCATTGCGGCTGCGCCTCGTTGTCGAGCAGCAGCGCGGCCATGCTCCTTGCAGTTATTTTAAGGACATTTCCGCTTGCGGAGCAAAACACTTCCTGTTCATCCACAATACCGCAGAATAAAGTTTCATCCCCGTCTGTTAAAATGATTTCCGATAATTCTGGTACGGCAGTATATGCAAAAACCGCCGTCAAATCGTCGGCCGGCGCGCCTTCTTCCCTGTTGATGCACAGGCTCAGCGGCATAGGAAGCGCAACGTCTGCGCCCAGGGCCGTAATTGCACTGGCATTCATGGAAGGCCCACCTTCTCTCCTGTTTTCAGATTATCCGGTCGCCTGATATCCGGATTTTGCTTTAACAGCATTTCCACCGGCACGTCATATCGAAACGAAATGTCCCAAAGTGTTTCAGCCTCTCCCACCGTATGGAATTTTGCGCCGTCTGAATATTTTACAGGAGCACCATTTCTTTCCTCAAGAAAAACAAACCGATAGCTCAAAAAATCATCGGCGGGCGGCTGGGTAAGCTCCAGCATAGTAAAACGCGCAAAAAACGGCTCATAGCCGGGCAGGGAAAGCAAACCCCTTTTTCCCTTGTGCAGCAGCGATTGCAGTTCTTTATATTGGCGCACGCAATCGCGCCCGAAAAATTCCCCGGTTCCCGTCACGGTCTTCAGCCCGTTTCCCATATCCTGCAAAAGGCTGCCGTAAGGCGTTTCCAGCTCGTTCAAATTCCGTTTGTCTGTTACCTCAATACTTTTGGGATTATGCTGCAGGGAAAACCCGCAATACCGCATAGAAGCATGTATCATGGCCCCGTCTCCTCTTCCTCTGTAAACGCGCCCGCAAACCGGCGGGCGTCCTGCTCAAAGACATCGGACAGCCGCCGTGCCCTTTCATTATCGTCAAGATACCCTGACGCAAACGAAAACGCCTCTTCTTTTTTCTTGAAATCGCCAATCATTCTGATTCCTCCATTTCCACTCTTTTTTCCGCGCGGATTATGGCTTTTTCCGTCATATACTTGCCGCTTTGGAAGGACTGTTCAATGCGCTCCCAGTGGCAGCCTTCAAACAGCACGTTTCTGCCGCCGGATTTCATGCGCACCGTAAAATTATCGAGTGAAAAAATATCCGTCGCGCTTTTTTCTGTCAAAAAACGGCCGAGTGTGATTAAATGCGCCCCGCCGCGGCAAACAAAAAAACGCGCGCCGCCTTCCCCAGAGCATTCAGCCGGATAAACGCGGTTTTCAGATTCTGCCTGCGCATTCTGTACGAAAAATACAGGTAAGCCGTTAATAGAAACGCCGATGGTACGGGCATCCTCTTCCAGTTGTGATTCCCCGTCATGCAGCGTTTCCAAAACAGTAAGCTTCAGGGTTCCTTTAAACGCGCAGGCATTGCTGTCGTATTTGACCGGATAGGATTCAATTTTCCTGTGTTGTGTATTGTCCCCGCCGCACTCGAGCACCTGCGCAATTTCCGCAAGCGTCTCTGCACAGGCTTTTCCGCCCAAGCCCAAAGGGGATAACAGGTCGATGGTAATAATCAGCTGTTTTTCTTTCAGTATCCGCTCCGACAGGGCGCCGCCCTTGACATGGCTCTTTACGCCGTCGATACCGACTGAAGCCGTCAGTCCTTTTACAGGAGTCTGAAACGGCTTTCTCGCGTATGCGCTTACAAAAGTAATTTCATGCAGCGCAGGCGCTTCTTTTAATTCCTGTAAAATATCCTGCTCTACTAGATTAAACGCTTTCATCAAATGCCTCCGCTTTTGTACATGGAGTAATGACAGCCCATACGTAAACAGGCTCATCCTGAAACAGATGAACCTCCGCGCGCTTGACCCTATAGGCCGTTTTAAGCGCGGGGCAGTCTATCGTAATCTGTTCAAAGGGCTCTGTAAAGAGTACGTCCGGCATCCCATAATATAGGTAATGCCCGCCGTCGCAGTAGCCCTGCGGCAGGTAATGGCCGTCGATGTACATTTTGTTTTTGTAAAAAAGCGGATGTATCAGCGCTTTGGTTTTAACGCTCGGCCCGCTTTGCGATATAACAACGGCGCTTCCATACTTTTTAAGCATCTGCCTGACCGATACAGCCGTGTTCATGGCGCCACCCGCCCAAAAAAGAAATTTTCATCCTTCATGAAAGGTGCTATTTCCGCCTTTGCCGCTTCCCAGACCGCCAGCGCGCGCTGCCGGAGCGTCTGCTGAACGCCTATGCTGATATCGCCCGCCTGAAAGGAGGTAATATCCTCAGCCGCGCTGCAAAGCGCCATTTTGTATAGGGCAAGGGCGGCGGCGGCTGTGTTCAGCCGCCTGCTGTTCTCCTCCTCTTTTACATTTGTTTTGAGCATCCCGCGCAGCTGGCCGATTGCATCCAAACAAAGCGCCGACCACTTGGACGCCTCTTCCGCGTCCAAGCCGGAAATCAACAGAAACCGTTCATAGACCTCTTTAAAATTCATCCCGCCGCCCCCATTTCTTAAAAAGTAAGCTTTTTAGCGGAATCGGTAAAAATTTTAGCAAAACCCGCAATACAGCTGATTGCCGCCCGCTCCAACTGACGGTCAATCAGCTTATCGTAATCTGTTAAAATATCCCCGGCCTGCACCATTTCGAGCGCACAGCTTTTATCGAGCCCGATGATGGTGTTGCCTTCAATGGACGGTACATGAATCAGCTGGGCGCCCATTGGCGTAATCATTTTTCCGGTTCCCTGGAACGTCAGCCCTGCCTGCGCATCCTGCAGCTCCGCCATGGAAAGCAGCTTCTGCATGACAGCTGTCGGCGCAAGGATTGTATTGAGCTCGTACGGCGAAAGCCCGCCCCAAAGCTTGAGCAGGCTGGAATAGGTAAGCCCGTCTCCGTCCGCCGTTACCACCGCCGCCGGATTGCCGTTGCCGTCGCCGTTCAACAATACATCGACCGCATCCTTAAGCTGTGCCCGCGCGATATACGCGCCAATCTGGCGCAGCGTTACCGTAAAGAGGTCGAGCCGCTGGAAGCGCAGTGCCTCATAGGAAGAAACGAGCATCCTGCCCCTTTTCTGAAGCTTGACGAGATTTTCCTGCGTTTTGACGACCGTCTGCGGGATTGCCGCGCCCTCCGCCACCGGCTTTAGGCTTTTGTCGTCCTGCGTCGGCGTAGAAACAATACTGCGGTAATCCATTCCGTCAATCTTTGTGACGGCCGCCGTGATGTTCGGCAGTACGTCGGCTGCTTCCATCCCCTGCCTGACAGCACGGCTTACATATTCGGGAAACAACGCCGAAGAAGAGCTGCTCTGGAAAAATTTTTCCACCGCGTCCGAGTTCGCGCCGCTAACCTTGATATCGAAACGCTTGAGCTGGCGCTGGAACGCGTCAAGCCCGGAAAGCGGCGTGCCGTTGTAGTTTTCCGTCGGGTCAAGCTGTTCGAGCACCTGCGTCATGCTTTTTCCCCTGACTCCGTACATGCCTTTTTCAATCGTGATATTTTCATACATTGCCATCTGTTATCCCTCCTTTAAATTAAGATTCCGGCATTGCCATCCGCCGCGTCGAGTATTAGATGTTCCCTGCCGCCGGATACCGCTGCCTTTACTGCCGAGCCGTCCGCCGCGGACAGCTTTTGAAAACCCAATGCAACGCTGCCGCTTACCGGCACGCACGCATAGCCGCACGTCTGTACGCCGACAAAACCTCCGCGCACATTGGCCGCAATCCCGATAAAGTCGTCGCCGTCTTCGCAGGCAGCGACCTCCCCGTTCTGCGTAAGCTTTACGAGCGACCCTTTTTTTACCGTCTCATCGCATTCAAAGGTAATCAACTTCTCATCATAACCGTTGAAAGATACTTTCATATAATTCATCCTCTCCTATTTCCCGTCGTACCGCACATGCGCTAATAATTTTTTATAACCCGAAACCGGGCTGGCTTCAGCTGTGAGCGGTGCAGACGCAATCAAATGTGGTATTCCTGATTGTTTTCAATTTTTCGTTCCTGCCCATCCCCTTGGAAAAGCTGCGGCTTCCGCTCAAACAGCGCGGCGCTTTTTCTTTCATATGCGCTGCGAAACGCCTTGAGCTCCGCAATATCCATCTTGTCTGCCAGGCTTTCCATCATGCGTTTGCCGATATCCGGCTGGACAAGTACGCTCAAGCGCACGACTTCGCTTTTCAAATCCTCGTGGTACTGCCTGCCGTACTGCGCGTCTGCCTCAAGAGTCTGGAGATAGCTGTATAGCTTTTTCACTTCCTGCGCGCTCAAGGAGACATCCCCCCCAAAAGACAATGCCTTTGTAATTTCCTTCAGCTCCTTCACCTGTCCTTCTTGCGTCTTCCAAGACTTGATAACTCCAGCCGAGCGCTGCGCTGGTACGGCGACGAAGCTCCATTCATACGCGTCCGTCACTCCAGTGAGCACGTCGTGGCAGAGCTTTCCGCCATATGTCTTGCCCTTTTGATGGCGGCAGGCGTTTTTCTTCCTGTCCGCACCGCAAATTGAGCATATATTCCCACTCACCGCGCAGCCGACGCTTACCTCCTTCTGGATGCCGGAATCCAGCGCAAGGATAAAATCCTCGTTCCTTTTCGAACGCGGCAGGTATGCCTTAGCAATAAGCCGCAGGTAATCCTCTCCCGTTCGGGTTTTTCTGGCCGTGATTCTCTCTACGGTACAGTCGTAGATACGTGCCGTTTGGTTTTCCGCCTTCGGGTCATGGTCGAACACACCCGTTTTGCCTACAAAAAGCTCCTTGAGCGTATGTAACGCCTGCTCGTCGAACCGCTCAAAATCGCGGTCGATGTCGTTGTCGCAAAGAACAACCGAAAAGGTGTAAACCTCTTCCTCCGACATTTCCCTGCGCGTATAGCGGTTAATCAGCGCCAGCTCTTCTTTATTGAGCTTTGCGTTCTTTATAATCTGTCCCTGCTTCATTTTGTTCCCCCTTTGCCTGTTCTTCAAGCTGCCGGGCCTGCGCGTTGAGAAGCCTTGCGTTTGCAAGCTGCGTTTCGTCCTGCAGGTTGATGTTGTTCCAGCAAATTTCAAATTCCTCGTCCTCGCCGTTCATGCGCATCCAGAGCCCGCATATCTTTTCAATCACAGGGGTGAGCAGGTTCCTGTAATATTCAAGCTCACTCGTCAGTATGTCCGCCTGCTGGCTCGACATGCGCTCCGTACTCGACCACGAAAGGCCGAGCAAAAACGGCGGAATCGAAAGCTTTGCGATAATCTGCTCCAGAATCTGGCGTACCGGTACCTCGCTGTCGAGCACCTGGTTATCCGCTCCGATGACCTTGACGTTCACATCGCCGACTGAAACGAAATCGCTCACCTGCCCGCTGTCACGCATGGCCTTGCCCCACTGTTCTGCAATCTGCTGTGCCCGCTCACGCGTGAAGGCGCGTTCGCTCATATCGCCCGGCGGCTTGTATGTGACGGCAAACCTGATGTTTCCGACCCGTTCCCAGTTGACGCCCAACGTATGAAAGATTTTCAGCAGGATTCCACCAACAAACGGAAGCCCTTTTAAAACGGACGTCCCGCATAGCTTTCCCGGCTCAGGATTCAGCGGCGTGACGAGTATCAGCTCTTGATTCGGCGCGGGGATGCTTTCGCCCGATGCGTTATTCATGCATACCGTAACGTCAAGCGGGTTTTTCTCCGCCCTGAGTTCAATTCCCTCAAGGCTTGCGTTATAAAGCGCCCCGATGCTTCTTCCGTCTGAGCACGGCACAATTTCCCCTACCGCGGTCCCATAGGTAAGCATCTGGTCGAGATACGCCGATAAAAAGGCTGTTATGCCGCTTGAGCATCCGCCAACTTTTACCGTCTTTAAAAACGTATTGATTCCCTTGCGCACGCGCGGGCTGCCGCATTCTACTGTAAAGTCGCCGGTCAACCGCACTGTTTTAAGAATAGCTGCGTCGATTATGGGAACCGCTTCCCGAAGCGCCGCGTAAAGCGTATGCTCCGCCGTTTTCAGTGGTACATAGCCATCGAGCGCCCGAAACGGATGCCGGCCTGAGTTTAACCCACGCGCCGTCTGCACGCTGGAAAAGCAGTCAGCCATTCTGCTGTTTTTTCTTTTTAATAGGCCCACAGCCTCACCTCCCCGTTCGCTGTGCGGCGATGGCATAAATGCCATCGCCCTGTTCTAAAAATGTAGTGACAAAATACCGGATGTCGTCCATTGCGTGGTCGTTTTCCTTCAATGGAATATCGCCCGCCTGTCCGTCGGACCAGCGGTACAGGCCAAATTCCCGAATTGCGTCCGTACAGCTTTTACAGATACGGATTCTCCCTTCCTTGAGCGCCGTGGATGTTTTCCGTATTCCGTCCAGTACGCTGTTGCGAGCGGGTATTACATGGTATTTTCCGTGACGGCGGATTGTCTCGATAAAGCTCAGCGCCGACGGGTCGACCACAATCCCCGCAGGCTCTCTTCCGTCCAGCAGCCGGCAAAGCTGTACATAATACTCTTCATCCGTTTTCTGGAAGCCCTCCCTTTTCGAATCAAAGTAATATTCGCCGATTCGGTACCACCTATCCCTCTGCTCGCCCCATAAGCCAAACGACGCCGGATTTTTTGTACCGTAATCACAGGAAACGGCATAACGCTCAAACGGTCCTGAGGGAACCTCACAGAACATGCCTCCCTGTGACATAAACGGGTAGACGGCGCCTTGAGCGCAAACCCATTTCCCCTCGACGAAACGCTCGTAAAACGTTCCCGTATAAAGCGTCCGGTAACGCCTGAGCATTTCTTCCGGCAGGGAAGGATTGTCCTCCATCCTAAAATGGAGGTAGAGGGCGTTTTTCTGTTCCTGCTTTAAAATCCATTCCTGCCGGAACCAGTGCTGGGGATACTCCGGATTGCAATTGAACCAAAACTTTGAGCCGTTTACAGAGCATCTCGCGATTGCCTGCTCCACAAAGGAACGCGGCATAAGGGCCACCTCGTCGAACAGCACGCCGCAAAGCGTCATGCCCTGTATCAGAGCGGCGGAGGATTCATCACGCCCGCCGAACAAATAAAAGCGGTTCACGCATGTCCCGCGCGAAATCTCAATCACATTGGACGAAACCTTTTCGCGGCAGACAAACCCAAGCTCAGAAAGCACCGGAAACAGGGGTATCACAAGATTGCGCCGCAGGGAACGGATTGTCTTCCCGCAAAGGGCAAAGCTTTTTCCCTCAAACCGGTAGAAAGCCCATGCCACGAACGAAATGCCCATACACATCGTCTTGCCGCTGCGCACCGCTCCATCGCATATTATGGCGTCTTTCGTATGGTCCGCGCTTTCTTCACACCACCAGGTAAGGGCGCGCAGCTGCTTTTGGGAAAAGGGATAAAACTGTTTTGTCATTCCTCGCTATCACCCTTCCGGCGATTCTCCAGAGCGCGTGCTCCAGACTCCAGCGCTTTATAAAACGGTACCGCTTCGCCGCCCTTTTGCTCCTGCAGGCCGGCCATTTTTTCAAGCGCGCGCAGGCGGTCGTAGAACTTAATTTCTATCATCCCGTCCTTCGGCCTTCTGATTTCCGCGACGTTGAACAAATCGAGGTCATCAAGCTCCCGCAAATCAGGCTCCCGCATAAACAAAAGCTTTACACTGTCTGTTGGATTCGAAAATACGAGCCGTTCATATCCGCACTGAATCCTGTACCGCAGAACCTCTTCCCTTCTGGAAAGCAGCCGGCCAATCTCGTCCGTAATATCCGCCCTGCATAAAAGCTCAGCGCCTGCGGTTTCCTTTTCCTTTGGGAATCCTGCTTTGCGGGCGGCTTCCTCCGCATTGCCGCACTCGACATAGCAGCCGCAGAAAAGACGTTCTTTTTTAGTCAGTCGTTTTTTATATTTTTGTTCCACGCAATCCCCCCTTCTTTTGTAAGCAATAAAACCACTTACAAATAACACGGCAAAAAAATAAAAAGTTGACCGGATTTGGTCAACTTTGAACCGAAATAAAAACAGCGCACAGATAACCTGCTAGGAAATCTGTACGCCTGTTATTTTAAAAAACTTATTATAAAACTGTTACAGCGGCGCCCGCCGTTTCAGCCCGGCGGCGCCTAATGCGAAGAGAGGATAATTATAAAAAATCTGGGCTGCACGGCGTTCCTTGCGCGTACAGCCCTATATAGTCAAAGGGGAGATTTCAAACCCCGCGTTATCCGTTTGCTTTCTTCCTTTGATGTTTTTATTTTAACCGCTAAATTAAAACAAAGTTTAATCGGACTGTAAAAAAATTGCATGTTTTTTATTGAAAAATTTTGAACAGGAATCCGTCCGGCATATTTTAACATTGTATGAAATAACCGGCTTTTTCTTTACTCCATGTGCAGATAATGTTATAATCTGTTTGATAACGGAATATACGGAACATTAAAACCGTATATTTTTTTGAAAGGACCTGATAAAATGATTCGCTGTCCAAAGTGCAACAACGAATACGACGAACAGCTCCCGCAATGTCCGGCCTGCGGATACAACCCGCAGGAAGATGTTTCACGTATACTAGAGGAAACAAAATCTCTTTATGACGACGACCAGACGGTCATTCATTCCGATAACGATATGCAGTACCACGACGGCTTTGATTCCCCCATGGACGAACAGGAACCGCCGGTTGACCCTTCCATGGGCTTTGCCGGTTCCGCCTCCGGAACGCCAGCCCCAGCCGGCAGCGGTTACGGAGACGATTTTGGCGCGGCTTCCCCAAAGGAGGAAATTCCCGAGAAACTCAGAGAATATAATGTTGACGTCAATACCGCGTACAAAAAACAGCGAAAAATCCCGCTCGGCGTAAAAATTATAATTGCCGTCGTCGTTATACTGGCCCTGCTTACCGCCGCGTTGTTTGCGACCGGCGTTTTCAAACTCGATAACGGTAATTTTGTATTTCGTCCGGAAAAGCTGCCGGGCGTCGTTTCCCAGGTGCCTACCGGCCCGGACGGCAACCCTATTTCAAGCAATAAGCCGTCAAGTGAGCTTCCGACTGATGAAAACGGCAATGCCATTCAAAATAGCTCCAGTGGCAGTATTTCCAATAATCCTTCGGACACGTCAAACGGCTCTTCCGGCGGCGGACAGTCCTCAGGCTCCAACGGCAGCTCCACGGCTTCCGGCAGCAACAACAGCTCCGGCGGCAATCCTGCTTCTGGCAGCAGTTCTTCCGGCGGCGACACGTCTGGCGGAGAATCAAACAATAATCCTTCTGGGGCGATTACAATAAACGGAAAAGAATTCCAGGTCGGAGATACCGTCACCTATACTGCCTATCTCGGCGGCGTAAACAAAACTGTCTGCGGTGTAAACGGCTATGTAAACTATAATTCCAGCCTCCTAAAGATAAAGGAGGACTCCATTGAGTTTCCAGAAATAGGAAACCCGATATATAACGCAAAGGAGAAAGACCAGCTGCTGTTCAATTCCGCAAATCTCGACGGCTTCGATTTTGCCTCTGAAAAGGTGCTTGTTAAAGTCTCCTTCGAGGTTACAGGCACATCCAGCGCAACGTCAAGCGATATTTCCCTGACACTTTCCGAGCTGCTTGACTTCGACGGTAAAAAGCTGGAAGGCGATTTCACAGAATCCGTTTCCAAATCCTGACGACAAAGGCCGTCCAGAACAAGTTCTGGACGGCCTTTTTACTCAAAAACATCATTAAATGAGCTACCTGCTTTGGCCTGCATTATTCCGTCATGAACAGGATGCCAAGCGTGTTCGGCCCGCAGTGGGAGGATATCGTACAGCTTGCGCGCGTAATCAGAATTTCCTTAAAATAGTTTTTGCTTTTTAACAGGTCGTAAACCATCTGCTCGCGTTCTTTTGAAATACCCGAATGCGTAATAAATATCCGGTCTGTCCTGATGTTGCCGTACTGTGCAAGCTTTTCCTCAACATAGTTCTGTAAGACCTTTTCAAGCTTCCCGCGGTATTTTTTCCCAACGCCCATTGCGCCTCCGTGCTCATTGTCCACTTCAATACAGGGCTTTAAATTGAGCAGGTTCGCGCCGAGCATCGTAACTGTGGAGCAGCGCCCGCCAGCCCGCATAAAGTCAAGGCGGTCAATAATAAAGCTCGCATGGCTCTTTGCAGTAAGCGCCTGCACCTCTTGCGCCGTCTGCCTTGCGTCCATCCCCTGTGCAATTCGCTGCGCGGCTTCAATCACGAGCAGCCCGGTTCCCGAGGAAAGGTTGCAGGAATCTACGGGGTATACATGCCCCAGCTCCTTTGCGGCGGTTACGCAGTTCTGGTGCGAGCCTGACAAAGCGCTACCGATATTGATATGTACGATTTCATACCCCTGCTCGATAAAAGGGCGAAAGGCGTCGATATATTCCCCTGCGTTGATTGCCGAAGTCTTCGGCAGCTCCCCTGTTTTATAAAAATTGTCATATATCTCATCCGGCATAATGTTTACGCTGTCTTCAAAGCTTTTACCACCCAGCACGATATGCAGTGGATAAGTTTTCACATGGTACCGCTGCATAAGCTCCTTATTCAAGTCGCAGGTACTGTCGGCCGTGAGCATTACTTTCCTGTCCAAAATTATTCCCCCTCGATTGTCACGATAATTATTTTCTGACAATATATTTTCCCGGTTCGTTTGTATAATAACAATTATAAAGAAATTACCCGGCAATTGCAACATCAAACGCCGGTTCAGGAGGAAGTTTTCATGATTACATATTACCGCTTCGGCAACCCGATTAATACGCAGGCAGTCGTCGCAGAATTCATCCCCAGCGCCGACGCTCCTGATTTTTTGACCCTGGACAAAACGGAAAGCTCCCTTCGGCTCTCCCGCCGGCTCGGTGAAAACGACGCAGTATACGGACTTGGACAAGCAATCCGCGGTATCGATAAACGAGGCTGGCGTTATGAAAGCTTTTGTACCGACGACCCGAACCATACGGAAACAAAACGTTCCCTTTATGGAGCGCATAACTTCATTATCGTAAGCGGCAAAGAGCTATTTGGCGTATTTGTGGATTTTGCGGGGCGTGTTGTGTTCGATATCGGATATCAAACGCACGATTTGCTCATGATTGAGCCGGAAACACCTGATTTCAAGCTCTATATCATTACAGGGGACAGTGAAAACGATATTGTCACGCAATTCCGCCGAATGATAGGCCGCAGCTATCTCGCGCCAAGATGGGCGTTCGGTTTCCAGCAAAGCCGCTGGGGGTATCAAAACGAGCAGGATATCCGCAATGTCGTCGAAGGATACCGGAAAAACGGCATTCCGCTTGACGCGGTTTACCTTGATATCGACTATATGGACGATTTCAAAGATTTCACAGTAGATAATTCTAAATTCCCCCGTTTTCCTGAATTTGTGTCGGAAATGAAGGAAAAGGGCGTTCGCCTGGTTCCTATTATCGACGCGGGCGTGAAAATTGAAAAGGGCTACAGCGTTTACGAGGAAGGCGCCGAAAACGGGTACTTCTGCAAGGATGAAAACGGCAGGGACTACGTCACTGCTGTCTGGCCGGGACACACGCACTTTCCCGACTTTCTAAACAGCGGCGCGCGCCGGTGGTTTGGACACCAGTACAAATCTCTGCTGGATTGTGGAATAGAAGGCTTTTGGAACGACATGAACGAGCCTGCCATTTTTTATTCGGAAAAAGGGCTTTTAAAGGCTTGGGACGCGCTTGCGCAATATAAAAACAAACGGCTGGATATTTATTCGTTCTTTGATTTACGCGACCTGTTTGGAGCTCTTTCCAACAGCATGGACGATTATCAAAGCTTTTACCACGATATGGATGGCGTGAAGGTTCGCCACGATAAGGTTCACAACCTGTATGGGTATTACATGACGCGCAGCGCGGCGGAAGCATTCGAGGAAATCGTTCCCGGCAAGCGGATTTTGCTCTTCTCCCGTTCCTCCTATGTCGGCATGCATCGGTACAGCGGTATCTGGACAGGGGACAATCAGTCGTGGTGGTCCCACCTGCTGCTCAACATTAAAATGATGCCGTCGCTTAATATGTGCGGCTTTCTCTACACAGGCGCCGATATTGGCGGTTTCGGCGGCGACGTAACGCGCGACCTGCTTCTGCGATGGCTCGCCTTCGGCGTGTTTACCCCCTTGATGCGCAACCACTCCGCGCTCGGCACCCGTGAGCAGGAATGCTACCGGTTTGACGATACAAAAGCGTTTGCAGACGTTATATCCGTGCGCTACCGGCTGATTCCCTATCTTTACAGTGAATATATGAAAGCCGCTTTAAACAATACCATGATGTTCCGCCCTCTTGCCTTCGATTACCGGGAAGACAGCCGCGCAAGAAAAGTAGAAGACCAGCTGATGGTCGGCGACAGTATCATGATAGCCCCCGTTTATGAACAGAACGCCTCAGGGCGCTATGTATACCTCCCTGAGGATATGCTTTGTATTACGCTGCGCGGCTCTCAGCTATGCAGGCATTCCATTATGCGCAAGGGCGACCATTACATAGATGTAGCGCTTGACGAGGTTCCTATTTTCATCAGGAAAAACCATCTTCTGCCGCTGTGCGAAAGCGCCGCGTGCACCGGCGGGCTCAACCGCAGGCAGCTTTCCCTGATTGGTTTTGTACCGGACCAGGCGGTATACCTGCTGTATGACGACGATGGCATTTCAAGCGTTTGCGACAATTCAAGCCTGACTGAAATTATGGCAAAGCGGACAATGGGCGGCTACAGCCTTTCTTCTTCAGACCTAAAAATAACAGTTCTCAACGGAGGCCTTATTCATGAATAAAACACCCAAACGTTATACACTTGGGGAAGAGATTTTCAACTCTGTCTCACACGGTGCCGGCAGCCTGCTTTCTATCGCCGGTACCATAATCCTGATTATATTCTCCGCGATTTATGCAAATACCTGGGCTGTCGTCAGCTCCTGTATTTACGGCGCGTCCCTGATTATCCTGTATACGATGTCCACACTGTATCATGCGATTACAAACGAAAAAGCAAAAAAATTTTTCCGTATTATGGACCATAATACAATTTTCTTTCTTATCGCAGGAACTTATACGCCGCTGACGCTTTTCTGCCTGAACGGCTGGCTCGGCTGGACATTATTCGGCATCGTCTGGGGCGCCGCAATCATCGGCATCGTATTAAATTCGATTGATTTGGAACGCTTTCGAAAGCCCTCTGTTGTCTGCTATATTTTGATGGGCTGGGTGATTATTCTTGCAATCAAGCCGCTGATGGAATCCATTCCTCAGATTTCGCTGATTTTCCTGCTGACCGGCGGCGTGTTCTATACGGTCGGCGTAATATTTTACGCAATCAAAAAAATCAAGTACTTTCACTCTATCTGGCATCTGTTCACAATAGCGGGAAGTATCTTTCATTATTTTTCGATTCTTTTGGCTGTCATGGATAAATAAATGAAAGCAAAGCAAAAATCCCATTTGCAAACCAGCGGCAGCGCTGTACAGCAAATGGGATTTCTATAAAATGTATTCCTTTATTTAATCAGGCAATAATTTCCCCGTCCACCGTTCCGGTAAGCCCGGCGGCGTTAGATTCATCGGTATCGATATGCATTGCGGGTGCAAACTTTTCGCTGACCCTGATAACAACATCGCCAAATGTAAGCATCCTTTCCTGAGCGCCTACTTTGACTGAGACAGTCTGCTTGTCTGAAAGACCAAACTCCTGGGCCGTCTTTGGGTCAAGATGAATATGCCTCTTTGCGGCAATCACTCCGCATTCAATGTCCATTTCACCAGCAGGGCCAATTAGCTTGCAGCCAGGAGTTCCGGCAATATCGCCAGACTCGCGTACCGGCGCCGCAATACCGAGCTTTCTTGCATCCGTTAAAGCGACTTCCACCTGACATGCGCTTCTTACAGGCCCAAGAATTGACATAACGAGTTCACCTTTAGGCCCCACTACCTTCACCTTTTCCATACAGGCAAACTGTCCGGGCTGGGACAAATCCTTTTTATTTGTCAGGACAGCACCCTTGCCGAATAAAGTTTCAAGCGCCTCCTGGGTTACATGCAGATGTCTCGCCGAGGTTTCAACCATAATTTTCATTGCCTTGACCACCATTTCTCCGCGCTTTTCCGCGCGCGCGGAACGCATGATTTTACTATTTTTTCTGATATTATATTACAACTGTTCCGCTGTAATTTCAACCTTTCCAGCAAATATTTTGCGCCTTTTTAAAACATATGTTATAATAACCTCACGCCGCAGGCCGAAAGCCTTACAAAAGCAAGCCTTACGGCGGCTGGGAGAACATTGAAACATGGTGCAGAAATCGTCCAGCGCTTTCCTTGCTGTGGGTTCGGCTGCCTTGCAGCCGTTTATCATGTTATAATAACCTCACGCCGCAGGCCGAAAGCCTTGCAAAAGCAAGCCTTACGGCGGCTGGGAGAACATTGAAACACGCACCGGAACGGAAGGCGCATCCCCTTTTAACCAGCAGTTCTTGTGTTCATGATATTGTAAAAAGCAGTATTGGTATTCGCTGTTCTCTATGTTTATATTTTTGACAGGCTAAAACAGACGGCATTCCGCCGCAATATACAAAAAAAATTTGTTTAACAGTACCTATTTGGAAAGAAGGAAAAACATGTACGAATCCTGGGAAAATTTAGAACGCGATTGCCTCTGCTGCGAAAAATGCAACCTATGTAAAACGCGTACCAACGTAGTCTTCGGCGTTGGGAATCAAAATGCCGAGGTCTTATTTATAGGAGAAGGACCTGGCCAGAACGAGGATTTACAGGGTGAACCTTTCGTTGGGCGCGGCGGCCAGCTTCTTGATAAAATGCTTAAAGCCATTGACCTTGACCGCAACAAAAATATCTATATAGCAAATATCGTCAAATGCAGGCCGCCTCAAAACCGCGACCCTTTACCAGAAGAGCAGGAGGCGTGCATTGGATGGCTGAGAAACCAGGTTGCTTTAATCAGGCCGAAAATCATTGTATGTCTCGGCAGGATCGCGGCAATGAAAATTATTAAACCGGATATGAAAATCACCAAAGAGCATGGTATATTTTTTGAAAGAAATGGCCTGCTTATGATGGCAACGCTTCATCCGGCCGCCCTGCTTCGCAATCCCCGGCAAAAGCCAGACGCTTTTGAAGATTTTTTAAAGCTGCAGAAAAAAATTAATGAAATATGCGAACACACTTATAATTAGATTGACTGCAAAACACTGTCTGCCTTTATCGTCAAAAAAAGCCTTCCCGGTACTGGGAAGGCTTTTCGTTTGCAAAAATATTGCGGTTAATTACTCAGAAACCTTTTTCTTGGAAGCAACGACTGCCACGCCAAGAGCCGCTACAAGGAGCACTGCAAGCGCTACGAAGGGAGTAGAATCGCCGGTCTTGGTAGTGCCGGTGCTTGCGGTACTGCTCTTGCTGCTTGTATCCTTGTTTTCTTCCTTCTTGCTGGAGGAGTTGTTATCGCCGGAGTCGAGCTTTAAAGTCTTTCTCAGCTCAGCAACCTTCTCATCTGTAGCATAGTCAGGATAATTTGCAATAAATGCGTCGAGGACAGCCTGCGGATCCTCACCGGGGGCAAGCACTTCACCGACAACATTGCCGATGCTTGTGATTGCGAAGTGGGGGCCGTATTTGCTGCCGTTGTTTCTCCAGCGCGCAGCATTAGTCATTTTGTTGGAATCCATGGGATTCTCAATCATTTCGTCTGTTACATAAGCGGTATCGCCAACACATTCGTCACCAAGGGTGAGGTCATACGTCTGGACGCCTGTGCTTGTGCTGAAAATAACCATGTCCCAGTCTCCCGCCGGGATTTCATAGCTCCACTTGTTGTTGCCTTCTTCGGTCATTTTCTCATTCTTGGTCTGCCATGCATAAAGCTCATCTCCGCCATTTTTCCAAATGTGGCAGTATACGGCTTTTGCAGATTTTGCCCATGCTTCGGGAAGCTCAACATAGACCTTACCGCCGCTGAAGGCAGACGCACTGATACCGGCAACACAAACCATGGACACAACCATAACAGCGACCAGCAGTACGCTCATTACTTTCTTGGACATTTCTTGTCTCCTCCTTAAAACGTATAAATCCGAAGTTCATACTTCAGTACCGTAATTATACAATATATAAAGAAAAACTTCAACCGTTTTTCAAATTTTTTTGATAGTAAATCCACATTAAATTTTAAATACAAGCATAATTTTCTATGATTTATACAAACAGTTATAGATAATTGGAAACAGCATGTAAGGGCCATACAAAAAACCTCCCGTCCTTACGTTTTGAGGACGGGAGGTTTTATAACTTCTAGGTTTCAGGTCAGCTTAAAATCAGCCCTGTGCTTTTTTCCTGCGCGCAATAACAACTACGCCGGCAGCAGCAAGGAGGATTGTAGCAAGCACAAAGAAAGATGCGACATCCTGTGCCGTGTTTACAGTACCAGGATTCTTTCCGGTGCCATTGGTCGGATTGGTCGGGTCATCAGACGGGGGAAGCGTCGAAGATGAGGGAGGATCAATCGGGTCAACCGGACCCGGACGGACATAAGAGTAATCCATATCGAAGTACGGGTTCATATTAAATCCGTTTTCATCAATCATTACTTCACCGTCAACTGTAAGAGGCTGTGTCGTCTGGTCGCCGTTCAGCGGGTTGAAGTAGGACCAGTCGCCGAGATATAACAACTGTATTTCACCTGTATAAGGATTCGGTTGTTTAATCGTCTCACCATTGAGCTCAAAGATAGAGCCGCAAAGGTCGTCCTGCTCAAGCTGGTTGAACATACCGTCTTCTACATTGATGTCAGCTGTCTGGAGAGCAGCCGCTTTCTTGGCGGGATCAAAATTCTCATCTTTTTCAAGGCCGCCGTTGATACCGTTGTTCCAGATAATGTTGTTCGCATAGGAAGGAGCGATTGCGTAGTAAACGTCCTCATATCCTTCTACATTCAGCTTTGTAGCAGGAACACCAGGCCATGCGGCGCCGCTTTCCTCACCATAGAACCAGTAGAAGCCAATCTCATAGCCGTCCTCTTTGTACTTGGCATTTTCCATCCACTCAGCGGGAGCTCTGAAATAATAAATCCTGTAATAGCCGTCCCAATCCGGATGTTCTGCATTGCCGGGCTGGCCGTTGTTATCCATAACTCTCGCAGGCATACCTACGCCCAGCGGAACCGGAATACCTCTTTCACGGCCATACTGGTCAGTAGTGGATTCCGTGTCGCCGGTCGGGTCGGTTACCGGGTCAGTTGCAGGATCGGTCACCGGATCGGTCGGGTCGGTTGTCGGGGGTGTTGTGGGTTTCGTGTCAGGAGCCGTCGTCGGCTCGTCTGTCGGGCCGCTCGTCGTCGGAGTGGTCGTCGGGTCAGAACCCGGATCATTCTCAAAATAAGGGGCTAATTCCTCTCTGAGCTGCGCAACCTTCTCTTCCGTTGCAATGGTCGGATAATTCGTAACAAAGGCCTCAATAATGCTGTCCAGCGTTTCACCGGGAACAACCGTGCTGCCAACAATGTTGCCGATGCTGGAAATTACAAGATGGGGTCCCTGGTCCTTGTTATTTTTCCAGAGAGCTTCAAGAACCGTTTTATTAGAGTCAACCGGGTTCTCAAGCTTATTTCCGGTCACATAGGCGGTATCGCCAAGGCATGACAGGTTCATCGTCAGATCATAGGTCTGATCCACCTGGTACATGCTGAAAATAACCATGTTCCAGTCCACGCTGTCCGGCTCGGCCGGAGATTTCGGAATTGTGTAGCTGAAGGTACGGCCCTCAACGAGCTTCATCTTTTCAGCCTTTGTCTGCCAAGCAGACAGTTCTTCACCTGCGTTTACCCAAATATGGGCATAAACAGCAGATTTGGACGTAATCTCGCCCCAGCTTTCCGGTACTTCAAAATAGATGGTGCCGCCTTCCATTTGCTTTGCGTCACTTGCGCCTGCACTTACGCCTGCAACACACAGCATGGTTACCAACATGGCAACAGCCAGAAGTACGCTAAGTACTTTTTTGGACATTTTTGTCTCCTCCTTAAAAGCTTTTCTTCAATCTGAAGCAGATACTTCAGTGTGAATATTATACAACATTCAATTCAAAACTGCAATAACTTTTCATAACAATTGGATGTACTTCCCCTGAATTATCTGTTTTGAACAAATTTAGACTTCATATTTTTTCAAAGTGTACAAAACAAATGCAGCTTTATCCAGGAAAAAACAAAGAGCATTCCCACCAAATAGATATAAAACAATAGTAACCCCCCGGCGAAGCCGGGGGTTCTTCATAGACGGGCAAAGCCCTCTAATACTAGCGGCACGCGTCACGTCGCGTTGGTACGGTCTGCCAATCGCGAGAGTTTGTTACTTGCTGCCCGTAAACGGGTTTAGAAATTATCCATCGTCAGTTGTTCTCCTGCCTTATCCTCGTCTAGCTGCCGTTTGATGTACTCTTGTATCTTCTGCGCATTCTTCCCTGCCGTGTCTACATAATATCCGCGGCACCAGAATTCACGGTTCCGGTACTTGTATTTCAACTCTGGGTACTTCTCGTAGATCATCAGACTGCTTTTTCCCTTGAGATATCCCATGAAACTTGATATTGCTATCTTTGGTGGGATTTCTAATAGCATATGTATGTGGGCTGGACACACCTCCGCCTCTATGATCTTGACTTTTTTCCAATTACATAGTGTTCTCAAGATTTCTCCTATCTCTCTGCGTTTCTCTCCGTAGAACACTTTCCTACGATATTTTGGCGCGAATACGATATGATATTTGCAATTCCATGTTGTATGCGTTAAACTATTCATGTCGTTCATTCTGAATGACCTCCCTTTGCTTTCCTCGTGCAGTTGGCTGACCGCACTTCTATTTTAGCAAAGGGAGTTCCTATTTCTACATCATCGGCATAAGCCTTCTTTTGAACCACTCGCCTAGCGAGTGGTTTTCTTCATACAAAAAGCCCTCCGGAAACCGGAGGGCCATTCGCGTTTATTAATCTGCCGTTCTCAAATAAGAGAATCAGCCTTTAACCTTTTTGCGTGCAAGGACTACCGCGCCAGCAGCAAGCATCAGGATGCTGAGGAGCAGGGTAACAGATGTGCTATCACCTGTTGGAACCTTGCCGTTAGAACCACCGGGTGTTCCGCCATTGGTCGGAGCATCGGTAGGAGCAGATGTCGGTGCGCTTGTCGGTGCGTCTGTAGGAGCATCAGTCGGCTCAGAACCCGTGGAAGGCTCGGTCGGCTCTGTACCTGTCGGCTCGGTCGGCTCTGCGCCTGTCGGTTCGGTTGGCTCTGTACCTGTCGGCTCAGTTACGTCAGAAGACGGCTCGGTCGGCTGAGGTTCAGAGCTGCCAGGAGTTACATCAACAACAATTGCCCCAGTCTCTACTGTAAAGGTAATCGTAACAGTAGAATTGTCTTCATCAACGTTAACAAAAGCATTTCCGGATTCTGTAGTCGGGTCGCCCCAGCTAATGCCCCAGGAATGATCCTGCGCAACCTTGAAGTCATACTGGCCAGCGTCAACATTGGTGTAAACCTTCTGGTAAACGCCTTCGCTGATTTTGGTCATATCATTGTTCGCGTCTGCCGGATCCCAACTGCTTCCGCAAAGGTCCGCGTTGCCTGCAATCGTATAGGTGTGGTCTGTAACGATAATAATATGCTCGCCTTCAGCCCAAGTTTTGTTTCCATCAAAGAAAATGGTTATATCGCAGACATCATCAGTGGTAAATACAACATTGTTGTTGTTGCTTTCAGAACAGAGGCCCTTATCATTATAGGTAACATCGAACTTGCCGTCTTCGCAAATCTTATAAGAATACGTTCCAGCCGGAATATCCTTAAAGGTAAGCGTCCAGACGCCATCTTCACCCTGGGTCATCGGGTTCTCAGCAGCATTCCACTCAAAGCCTGTGAGGGTTTTCTCACCAGCGACATTGTAGGTGTGCTTCGGACCTTCTGTCATGTCAGTCAGGACATAATCGATGGGGAGATTCTTGTTGTCGTCGTCGGTCATGCCGAGGAACTCAAGAACCTTTGTCTCAATCTTGCCATCGCCGGAGGTACCGATAACATCAAACTTCAGCGTGATAAGAACAGTGCCGTCCGCTGTGAAATCGTAACCCTCGTCAATATCGTTGGAATTGAACAGTACCTGGCTTGCGCCGTCGACCGGGTCAAAGTTCAGGATAGAGCTGCCTGTATAAGCAGTTGGAATAACATCCTTTTTCTTAAGCGCTTTTGTTTCGTCAGAAACCTTCAGAAGGCTGCCGTCATACTCAACATAGGCATTGATTCCAGCCGCAAGCTCTTCGGCCTTCAGATAAGCCGTATAAGTAACCTGGTCGCCTGTTTTCACCTTAACGCCGTTGATTGTCATGGATTCTGCCGGTGCGGTTGTCGGCTGAGTCGATTCAGAAGAAGGCTCAGTCGGGTCGCTCGTCACAGGCTGTGTAGATGTAGCCGGCTCGCTTGTAGGCTCGTCGGTCGGGTCAGACGAATCGCTGGACGGGTCTGTTTCGCTCGGCTGAGTCGGCTGTGTTACATCAAAGTACTTCTGAGCAACATATTCCTCCGCCGTGAGGTCGCCGTCAATCTTAGTCGTCTCGGGGTCGAAATCGCACCATTCGCCGGGCCATGTGGTAGCGCCGCCAAACGGGTCGAAGTCAGGAGCGCCGTTGCAGTCGATAACATAAATGCAGCCATTCATGTCGTCACGGCCTTCGGGCCACTTGTCGTTCTCACCGGGATCGAGGTATTCGACGCTCACGTTTGCTGTCTGGAAAGCATACGGTGCATCTTCTGTCGGATTGTCTTTTGTTCCGGCGTCAACGAACGCGTTCCAGATAATCACCGGAGTCTCCTTCGGTACGTCATAATAGAACAGGTTCTTGTAGTCGCCTACTCTTGTTGCTTCTTCACCCGGCCAGGCACCGTTCTCAGACGGGGTCCACCAGTAAATGCCCGCGACGTCATTCGTCTCAAGCCACTGGTTCGGAGCCAGGAAATAGTACCTGTACATTCCCTCAGCGGGTTCCGGCAGATCCGCAGCACCGGATGCGCCAACGTTTGTCGCGGCGATACAGCACATAGATACTACCAGTAAAAGTACAAGTAATACGCTGGTTAACTTTCTCATTGGTTTTTTCCTCCTAATATTTTTTCGAAGTCTGTGTACACTTCAGCGAATTTATTATACACTAAGCAAAATGTGACTTCAAGGCTTTTTGGATAAATTATTTATGGAAATCCGAACTTTTCACAAATTATACAATAAGTATTAGTTATTTTTGTGGTTACGACGAAAGATTATTCGTTCCTGCTCTTCTGCTCTGTCTCGGAATCATCCGCGCTGCTGTCTTTGGGAGTCTGTTCTTTCTTTCCGTTTCTTCTCGCTATAATTATGATGCCGGCCGCCGCAATACAAAGCAAAGCCGCCGCGCCGCCTATGATAATCCAGAGATTAATAGAATTTGTACCCGTATCCTCCCCGCTGTCTTTCTTCGCCTGTTCGATTCTTTTTTCGACGTCCTGCGGAGTAACCACGTCAGGCAGAGTGCCTTCTATAACGGAGCCATCCAGCTGGTAAGCGCTGGAGTCCACCGGCTTGACATCCATATCATACAGTTCTTCGACCACGCTTGTAATATCGGAAATTGTTCCTGCTTCATCCTTGATTTTAAAAGAAATCGAAATAATAATTGCCTCATCATCTATTTCGTAGCCCCGGGCGGCGTTCGCGGAGTTGAAATACACCTTGCCCGCAGAAGCCGTATTGCATACAGCATCGGTAAAAACTGGAAGATTTGCCGTTTCTTTTATAACCGAAAGATGTTTTTCGTCGTATTCCACATACATGTTGATTCCGGCAACCTTTTTGTTGAGGCCGGTAAAGCGCAGGATATAGGTTACGGTATCCCCAGTCCTGACCGTTTGGCCGTTCACCTTATATTCCGCCTCGTTTGCGGCAAACACCGTCACTAACGAAAGGCATATGATAAGCAAGGCGGTAACCAATGCTGTACCGGAACGAAGTATTTTTTTCTTTGTCTTCATAGGACTCTCCTCCGTTTTCATTACTGTTAGCGCCAAAAAAGCGCGGCGCGAATCACTTGCAGTCTATTATAATATAAAAACAAATAAAAGACAACGAAAAAAGCAAATTCATCTATCGGCAATAACAAAAACCCTCCGGGATTAACCGGAGGGTTTGTTTATTCAGATTGGCTTCTTATCCAAACTAATCTTACTCTTTCACACGCTTGCGTGCTACCACAATGGCACCAGCTGCCAGCATGAGAATCGCCAGGAGCATAGCAACCGAAGTGCTGTCGCCCGTTGTAACGCCGTTGGTGGTACCACCATTAGTCGGGCCCTGTGTAGGTGCCTGAGTCGGTGCTACTGTCGGTGCGGAAGTCGGGGCATTTGTAGGAGCGTCTGTGGGCTCAGTTGGCTGAGATTCCGTCGGCTGTGTCGGCTGGGGCTCAGTTGGCTGAGATTCCGTCGGCTGTGTCGGCTGGGGCTCAGTCGGCTGAGTTTCTGTCGGCTGGGTCGGCTGGGGCTCAGTCGGCTGAGTTTCTGTCGGCTGGGTCGGCTGGGTTTCAGTCGGCTGAGTCGGCTGGGTTTCAGTCGGCTGAGTCGGCTGGGTTTCCGTCGGCTCAGTGCCATCCGGAATATAACCCTCAAACTTCTCTGTCACCTTATAATCGGTAATCGGGAGATTCTGGTTGTCTTTATTGGTCATAGCGAGCAGTTCAACAATATTTGTCTTAATGCTGCCAACACCGGAAGCCGCTGTGACGTCGAACTTCAGCGTGATAAGAACTGCGTCGTCAACAGTGAAGTCGTAGCCTTCATCAATATCGTTGGAGTTGAACAGTACCTGGCTTGCGCCGTCGATGGGAGCAAAGTTCAGGATTGAGCTGCCTGTGTAAGCAACCGGAATAACTTCCTTCTTCTTCGCATTCAATGTTACGTCGCTAAGCTTCAGCAGGTCGCCGCTGTAATCAACGATTACGTTGATGCCCGCCGCAAGCTCGCTCGTCTTGAGGTAAGCTGTATAGGTAAGCTCGGAACCCTGCGTGTACTTATAACCATTGATAATAACCTTATCGTTAACCGGCTGGGTTTCAGTAGCGGTCTCCGTCTCTGTTTCTGTAGAGGTTGCGGTTTCTGTTTCTGACGGGATTACCGGCTCTTCCTTGCTTGTTTTGTCAGTTAATTCAAAGTCAGCAATCGGAGGATTCTCCTTGTCGGCATTTGTCATACCGAGCAGCTCGTCGACAACAGCCTTGATTGTGCCGGTGCCAGAGGTGCCGATTACGTCAAACGTGAGTGTAATAAGCACTTTGCCGTCTGCTGTAAAGTCGTATCCTTCGTCGATGTCGTTTGAATTGAACAGTACCTGGTTGGATGCGTCAACCGGGTCAAAGTTCAGAACGCAGCTGCCTGTATAAGCAACCGGAATCACTTCGGCTTTCTTAGCTGCCAGCGTCTTATCGGAAACCTTCAGAAGGCCGCCGTCATAAGCAACATGTACATTAATGCCGGCTGCAAGCTCAGCGACCTTCAGATAAGCCGTGTAAACGACCTTGTCGCCGGTCTTGAATTCTACGCCGTTGATTGTAACCGTGTCGGCCGCAGGAGCAGTAGAAGCCTCTGTAGCGTCCGTTGCAGACGGCTGCTCCGACGGGTCGGTCGCTTCAGAGCCACCGGTCGGCTGTTCGCCCGCGGTGATTTCCCAGGAGAGAACCTTCATCTCGGTCTCACTGAAGACAATTGTCATCGTAGAGTTCGCTTCTGTAATTTCGTACTTGACATCGGGCTTGCCAAAATTGGCGTTGCCGTCCTGATTGTACTGATTAAAAGAGTCCCAGTCGGAAGACTGCGCGTCAATTACCTTGAAGCCACCCGCTCCAACCGGCAGGTTTGTATAAACCTTTGTCCATGTGCCGTCTCCGTTATCCGTCATAGGGTCTGCGGTAGCGGGGGCCCAGCCCTGCATCTCGCCTACAACGTAGAAACCCGTGTCCGCCGCGGAAAAGCTGGTCGCGGACATGACGCACATTGTCGCAATCAATGTTAAGGAAAGAATAACACTGATTACTTTGCTGTGTTTTCTAAACATTTTCAGAATCCTCCTTTTGTTTACGCTTTTGATAAGCATTACAATTATAGCCTATACTAATCCAAAAAGCAATAAAATTTAAAAATTTCACAAAAATTAATCTACAAGAAAGCGAAAAATTTCCATCCAAGTTATTGTTATTTTTGTATAAAAAATGTTGTCTTTTTAGCTTTCATAACCGTTTAAATTGTTTTTCTGCCAATTCCATGAATCCCTGCACATATCCTCCAGATTTTTTTCCGCCGTCCACCCCATAATTTCTTTGGCCTTTTCAGGGTCCGCATAGCACTCTGCAATGTCGCCGCTTCTCCTGTCTTTTATTACGTAGGGGATTTTCACGCCATTCACCTTTTCAAAGGTCTTGACAATATCAAGCACGCTGTAGCCGATTCCGGTTCCGAGATTAAAAATCTCAACCCCATCGTGCTGGCTGGCATAATTAATTGCGGCAACATGGCCCTTTGCCAAATCCACCACATGAATATAATCGCGCACGCCCGTGCCGTCCTTGGTGGGATAATCGTCACCGAATACGGAAAGCTGCTTGAGCCTGCCCGCCGCGACCTGCGTAATATAGGGAAGAAGGTTATTCGGGGTACCGTTGGGGTCCTCCCCAATCCTGCCGCTTTCATGTGCGCCAATCGGATTAAAATAACGGAGCAGCGCAACGGAAAGCTTAGGGTTGGCGTGGGCCGCGTCCGTCAAAATCTGTTCAATCATATATTTTGTCCAGCCGTAGGGATTGGTACAGCCGGTGGGCATGCCCTCCACAAGCGGCACGCGCTCGGGAACACCGTAAACCGTCGCCGAGGAACTGAATACAAAGCGGTTGACATCGTACTTTTCCATTGCTTCCAGCAGGGTAAGCGTCGTGTCCAGATTGTTGCGGTAGTATTTCAGGGGAATCTGCACTGATTCGCCGACCGCCTTAAACCCGGCAAAATGGACAACCGCGCCTATTTCGTTTTCACGGAACATTTTGTCGACCGCGTCCCTGTCGGCCACGTCTATATCGTAAACGGGTACGTCCACGCCGGTAATTTCCTTAATCCGGCTGACGACCTCAGGCTTGCTGTTACTGAAATCGTCCGCGATTACCGTTTCAAATCCCGCGTTTATCAGCTCAATACAGGTATGGCTTCCAATGTAGCCGGCTCCTCCGGTCAATAAAACCTTCATGTAAATTCCTCCCGTTTTCATCACGTCTAACTCTTATCTGCTTTAACTTGATTATATAATACGGAAAGTCCAATTACAAGCAACGTTTTATTTTTGTGAAATATAGGACAAACGGCCTGACAATCGAAGGAAAGAACGTGCAGGTTATCTCGCTTTGTTCCACATTTTTTCAGATTTCCATACTGGTAAACGAATGCCCGCAGCTCTCGATATAGCGGCACAGGTCCAGGTATGAAAGCCAAACAGTAGCCGTGTTCTCATTTGGGTGAACCCCTATATGGTCCTCCCTTTCCAAATCCATATCCAGAACGATTTCCACAACATTGGCTTCATCATTAATTACCCCAAGCGGCGTCACCGACCCTTTTTTCAGCTTCAGCATCCGTTCCAGCCGTTCTTCAGAGGCAAAGCTCAGGCGTACGACGCCAAGCTTCGAGCCAAGCGTTTTTAAGTCCACTTGCTTGTCCCCGCAAAGCGTTATAAGGAAATGGCGTTTCCCCTTTGCGTCGCGCAAAAATAAATTCTTAGCAACATGTCCGGACTGCCCTATTCCCAGCTTCTCCATTTGGCCGATGGTAAACACCGCCTCGTGCTCCGTTACCTTGTACTTGATAGAAAGCTCTTCGAGCCTTTTCATTACAGTTTCCCTTGCAGCTGACATATCTGTCCCTCCGTATTTCTTTCTATTATATATAATGTATAACAGAAAAACAGTTTGCGCAAGCTTTATGCCCGATGCATGCAGCGTATTTTAAAGAATACGGCGGCGCCCTTGTGCAAACAATGAAAACGGTGCTATATTAAAAGCATACAAAGAAAGGAGCAGTGCTTATGAAAATAATCGTGACCGATACGGAAACCATAACGGACGGTGACCTCTCGCTCGAACCAATTGAGCAATTCGGTGAGCTTATATGCCGCGACCTTACAGTTTATGACGAGATTGCCGGGCAGGTGAAGGATGCTGATATGATCCTATGCAACAAAACGCCAATGAACGCGCAAACGCTTGCAAAGGCGGAGAACTTAAAGTACATCGGCCTGTTTGCCACCGGCTACAATAACGTCGACCTTACCCACTGCAAAGAGCGCGGCATCACGGTATGCAACGCGGGAAGCTATTCGACAAGCGCGGTGGCACAGCATACATTTGCGCTCATTTTAGAGCATTTCAGTAAAGTCGGCGAATACAGCGCGTTCGTCGAGGACGGCGGCTGGACGCAAAGCGCAACCTTTTCTAAATTTATATATCCAACGCAGGAGCTTTACGGAAAAACAATCGGGCTTGTCGGGTTCGGCGCAATCGCGCAGGCGGCCGCGCAGATTGCACTTGCATTTGGAATGAACGTTTTAAGCTACACACGCTCCCCCAAAACGCATGATAACGTAGGGTTTGTCTCTTTTGAGGAGCTTCTGGCAAAAAGCGACGTCATTTCCGTCCACTGCCCGCTCAATGACGATTCCAGAAATATGTTCAACGCCGAAGCGTTTGAAAAATGCAAAGACGGCGCATACTTCGTAAACACCGCCCGAGGCGCCATTGTAGACGAAGAGGCGCTGCTTCACGCGCTTGAAAGCGGAAAGCTTTCCGGCGCTGGCATAGATGTACTGCGCAAAGAGCCGATGCGCCCCGACTGCCCGCTGCTGGGCGCGCCGAACATCACCATAACGCCCCATATCGCCTGGGCCCCTATGGAAACAAGGCGCCGGCTGCTGAAAACAGTACTTTCCAACATCCGCGCTTTTCTGGACGGGACACCCCAGAACGTCGTAACGGGATAGCTCCGTTTATCCCAGCGCTGTACTGAATATCTTTGTATAGGTAAGCCTGCCGCCGATTCTTTCAGACTTCATTAAATCAATTGACATAACCCTTTGGGTAACCGTACCAAATGATTTTTGAAAAGCCCCTCTGTCAAAAGCCCGAAGCGGCACGACCTCCCTGCCAAGCGTCAAATGCGGCTTGTATTCCCTTTGTTCAATTGCAAAGCCCCTTTCACGGAGCGCGTCGGAAAGCTTTTCCTGCATCTCTTCCAGCGCGGCGCACCTATCCACGCCCAGCCAGTATAAATCTTTTCCTCCCCTGCCAAATTTTCCGAGGCCTTTTATCCTAAGCTCAAACGGCAAGCCGCGCACCTGCTCCATCGCTTCTTTGACGGCGGCAGCATCCTTAGTTTCCCCAATAAAAACGAGCGTCAGGTGCAGGTTTTCCGGGCGCGTAAAGTTACCCGCTGAGGAAGACTCTTTCAGCTTTTGTACCGCGCCCATGAGCGACGCTTTCGTTTTTTCATCAAAATTCACAGCGATAAACAGACGCATGGGAAATCCCTCCGGTTAAATCCAGTATTTCTTTGGATTATGGCATACCGGCACAATTCCTGTCAATCCCCCTAGTTGAAGAGCACAAAGGATATTTCCTTTGTGCTCTTCTTTATTGGAGGCCAGTTGTGTTATCTTATTTTATCCCGCTTCATACGCCTGCCAGCTGCCGGTGTATTTACCACCGCTGCTGTTTGGCGCCAGAACAAATACCATGTTTTCGTTCTCAGGCGAGAATGATATGTTTTCTGTCGCGTGCGAGCCCCAGAAAGAAAAGTCCAGATCGCTTCTCAGCATGAATTCCACCTGCTCCTTGGGAAGGTCGTAAGAGAAGATGCCGGGCTTTCCGTCAACCGGATTGAGCTTTACAAAGTTTTCACCGCCAATCCACATGCAGATATACGGTTCCGCCCAATCCGCAGCGTTGGAAACGTCAAAATACACGCGGTACGCGTCTTTTTCCGGAAGCGGCGGCAGCTCCTGCCACTCTCCGGTGTATTTCCCCTCGCTTCCGCCTGGCTTTAACACGTATACCATGTTTTCATTTGCCGGTGTAAAGGTAATATTATCTGTCGCGTGCGTACCCCAATCGTTGAACTCGATGTCGCTTCTGAGCAGGAACTCCACCTGCTCCTTTGGCAAGTCATAGGAATATACCCCGGGCCTTCCGGCAACAGGCTCCATCTTGACAAAGTTTTGCCCGCCGATCCACATGCAGATATACGCTTCCGGCCATTCCGCTGCGGATGTGTCGAAGTATATGCGATAAAAATCCTTTTCCGGCTCGGTAAAGCCAACCAGCCACTGGTATGCCTGCGGGAAGTACTTAGACCAAGCGCTCTCGCTGTGCGTCTGTGATTTGTCGACGAGTGAATTGAGCTTTGCTTCCGGATAGCCGCATTCAATCATCTTATTTTTAGTAAAGTCGATAAATGGGGTGATACTGCCTTCACCGCCGGAACCGCCCGCATACAGGAAGAACTTCGGCAGATTTTCTGTGTCAGTAAAATCCTGTGCGGCAATCACGTCTCCAAGCGTCTTTTCACCAAACAGCCAGAAGGAAGGCGAGAATACTAAAATATTCCCAAATACCTCCGGGTATTCAAGGCCAATATAATACGAAATCAAACCGCCCATAGAGCTTCCGCCGATTGACGTGCTCTCTTTGCCTGTACGGACATTGTAATGGCTGTCGATATATGGCTTCAGCGTCTCTGCAATAAACTTCGCATAAAGGTTGCCGGAAGGATTGTCCGCGGTACTGGAATCCACATTCGGCCAATCCGGCGTGTACTCGTTGATTCTGTCAGAGGCATTGTCGATACCGACCACAATCGAGCCTTCGTAGCCCTTGGCCATCATTTCTGCTATTGTTTCGTCGACCTTCCATTCGCCCGCAAAAGAGGTAAAGGAATCGAACACATTTTGTCCGTCGTGCATATAAAGCACAGGATAAAGCTTATCCTTATTTTCAGGGTCGTAGCCATCGGGAACCCATACGCGTATTGTACGCTCCCTGCCGTCTGTATACTGCGGCATAGGCAGGGTAAAGGTTTCGAGCGTCCCGCCTGTGACGGAATTCTGGCCCGTTTGGTTTTTAAACATGGCGACCGTGTCGTTCACCGTATTGCCGCCTTCTTCCAGGGTAAACGTGCGGTTATCGATTTCGCCGCCCTCGGCGCCGCCTTCTACACGCGCCCACATGCTGTCCTGCCCCTCGACCTGGACCGTGTACTTATACTGGACCTCCTTGCCGATATACTGCTTGTCGGCAAATTGCGTGAGCGTATAATGAAGCTCGTCAACCGGCGTCATCACCCAAGCGGGGTCGGCAGGGTTCCAATCGTTGAAATTCGTTCCAATGCTGACCTTTGCCCCCTCCGGGATAGGCTCGGGAATCGTCACGTTGAATGTCATCGCAACCTGCTGTGCCTGCTGCTCGGCAGGGAACGTATCGATTATACGCGCCAGATATTTTTGAATACACAAGGCGTCCTGCGTATTGAGGTCGCCCTCCCCTGTTACATCCGCCGCTTCCCTGTCAATCGCCTCCGCGCCGATTACTTTTGCTAGGTACTTCTGGATACAAAGCACATCGGAAAGGTTGACGCTGCCGTTTCTGTCGGCGTCGCCGTACTTCACATCCGCCGCGCCTGCGCTGAGCGCTGTAAAGCCAACGCTTGCAAGCAGCATGGCAAGCGTGAGAAGGATACTGACAATTCTCATCCGCTTCTTATACATACCAAACACTCCTTTTCTGCTGTTTCGGATACCTGGTCCACCCATCCGGACCGCTGTGAAAAGCCGCCGGCTTTTAAATTAGGCTTTTTCACTAAAATAATTGTACCACTTTTAAGAATTAATGGATATAAATATACTGACATTCCCTGTTAAATTCCTGATTTTCGTAAAGAAAAAGCATGCAAAATATCCATTTGCATGCCATTTCCTGCCGTTTATTTCTGTTTGGTAAGCCTTCGGAATTCGCTCGGTGTTACACCAAAGGCTTCTTTGAACTTGCTTGTAAAATAACTTGTTGAGGAAAAACCAACCTGGAACGCGGCCTCCTCCACGGTATCGCCGCCAAGCAGCAGGCCTTTGGATTTATCCAGCCGCAGCTGCGTAATGTATTCCACGAGTGTTTTCCCTGTGTATTTCTTGAATACGCGCATAAAATAATACTCGTTATAATGCACATGGCCGGAAATGGTTTTGGCCGTTATATCGCTGCTGTAATTGTGCTCAATATATTCGAGCGCGTCGCGGACGGCTGCCGATACTTTACCGGTGCTGAGGCTTACCATGCTATAATGGCCGCCGCTCAGGATTTCATAAAACAGCTGAAGCAGCAGAACCTTCGCACGCAGCTGGTAAAAGTCCTCCTTTTTATCACAGCAATCCGAAAGCTCAAAAAACGCGCTCTTTATTTCTTCATACCGCACCTGCCCCGGAAAAATCCTGTCGGAAACCCGCAGCTGTCTCAAAACCAGAGGCTGCGCTACAACGTTTTGGCAGAAATCATCCTCACAGCCGTTTAAAACACGCGGCGAGAATACAAAGGATTTAAAGCGCAGCAGCTCTCCGCCGCTTGTGATGTGATGCACCGTCTCCGGCTCTATAAAAATAAAATCGCCCGTGTGGCCTTCCACAACCTCGCCGCTCATCCTGACAAAAAGCGTGCCGCAGATGACATAGATAATTTCCATTTCCTTATGCCAATGCATATAGCAATCCTTATATACGCGGTTGTTGCAGTCGTAAAACTCCATCGGCAGTTCAAACGTCCCATGCCGCTTGATTTCTCTTTTTTTATTGTCTACATCCATCCAGCCCACCTGCTTTATGCCCGCCGCCCAATACGCGGGGCTCATTTTAAATGCCGGAAAGCATTTCAAGCAAATTTGTGCCCGCCGCCGTTCGAAAAAACATTTTTCCCGTTTTTTTACCGCTTCAACAGAAAGCTTGTCCTCAAATGAATCGACAGGAAAATCAGCCTCTACGAGAATCCTGTAATCTAAATCCGTCTATTTTATTATAGGTATGATGGCGTCCTGCAAGATAGCTCACCTTCCTGTCAGCTGTGCGTCGCAGCCGGGCTTTCGCGGAAGCTTTTCCGCCTGCTGCCGCTGCTTATAAAACGGAAGTATCGATTCCGCCGCAGCTCTTTAAAAAAGCTGCAATTTGATTCAAAATCACCTGTACGCCGCCCTTGCTGTCGCTTTCAATGTTGAGCGGCATAATCGGGTCGTGTACGCTCAGGCGCAGTAAAAACCATCCGTCTCCGTTTTCTTTATCGAAAGAAACGCGCACGCCTTCCCTGCTGTCCTGCGCAACCTGCCATCCGGCATGGCCTTTTGCGTATGCTTCCAACTCCGCAAGCGCCGCGTTCCCGCAGGCCTTAAAGTCCTGTTCCAGAATTTTTATGCGGATTTCTTTGCTCTCCGCCGGCTCTTTGAGCGGCGCAATCAAATCCTCAAGCCGCTTCCCCTCTTTATTAAGCTGCGCCATTTTAATAATAATTTTGGTGCACAGGTAAGCGCCGTCGTCGAGAAAATAATTTTCCCGCATAGCCGCGTGGCCCGACGTCTCGATTGCCAGCGGGCAGTTGATTCCCTGTGCGTTCAGGCGCAGCGCCTCGTTGATTACGTTTTTATAGCCTCTTTTAAAGCGGCAGTGTACGCCGCCGAGCGTGTTTTCTATGAATTCCTTCAAACCGCTGGAGGTGATGGAATCAGTCACGACCGTACCTCCGCCGTTTCCCTCCAGGGCTATCGCGGAAGCGATGGCGACCAGGCGGTTACGGTTGATTTCCCTGCCGTCCGCTCCAACCGCCCCGCCGCGGTCAACGTCTGTGTCGAAAATCACGCCGAGATCGGCTTTCGCGTTCATGACAGCCCTGCAGACCGACTGCATTGCGGCCTCGTCCTCCGGGTTTGGGACATGGTTAGGGAACATGCCGTCAGGCTCTAAAAACTGGCTGCCGGAGGTATCCGCACCCAGCGGCCGCAATACGTCTTTCGCGTAAAAACCGCCCGCGCCGTTGCCAGCGTCCACAACAATATGAAACCCCTTTAACGGCTTATTATAATCAGCGGCGTTAACCTCTTTACAAATCATATCGCGCAGGCGCTTTGCGTAGTCCTTCATGTAATCGACGGCCTCTATTTTTCCGCCCTCTTTCGGCTGGGGCGTCTCACCGCGCTGCGCATAATTTAAAATTTCTTCAATATCGCTTCCCTCCAGGCCGCCCTGCGGTACAAAAAATTTCAGGCCGTTGCGGTTGAAGGGATGGTGGCTCGCCGTAATCTGCACCGCGCCGTCACAGGAAAGGTCTATTGTCGTCATAAACATGGACGGCGTCGACGCAAGCCCGCAGTCGAGCACATGCGCGCCCGCTTCTTTTAACGTATTGGTTACCACGCCGATAATACGCGGGCCGGAAATGCGTGAATCCCTGCCGCAGGCAATTTTAAGCTCCCCCGGCTTTTTCCCCGCTTTCATGCAAAGCCAAATCAAAAAACCATTTGCCATTGCGGCAACCGCTTCGTCCGTCAGGTTGATATCCTGTCCCTCTACACCCCCGCTTGCTACACCGCGGATATCGGTTCCGCTTTTAAATTGTTTCCAATATTCATTGAGCATTTAAAGCACATCCTTTTTTACAATCTCGACACCGTCATTATACACGGGTACAGGCAAAATGTCGAACAAATTTTACCGCATTCTTTTTTTCTTCTTGTGCGCTTTCTTTTCATATTAGATATGACCGCGGGTAAAATAAAAAAAGAGGAAAAGGAGCGATTGGCGTGCCGCATTTGATTGAGCTTGAGCATATCAGTAAAATATACGGGTCGGGCAGCAGCCGTATCAGGGCGCTCGACGACGTAAGCCTGAAAATCAACGAAGGAGAGCTGATTGCGATTGTAGGGCAGTCCGGTTCTGGTAAATCGACCTTAATGAATATACTGGGCTGTCTCGATACCCCGGAGGAGGGCAGCTATTATTTAAAAGGGAAAGATGTTGCGCAGATGAGGGAGCGCGAGCTGTCCGACGTGCGCAACCAGCAGATTGGGTTTGTGTTCCAAAGCTTCAACCTGATTCCAACACTTACCGCGCTGGAAAATGTGGAGCTGCCGCTTTCTTACCGCGGCATTCGTAAAAAGGAACGCCACAATTTGGCTTACGACGCGCTTTGCTGCGTAGGCCTGGAAAAGCGGATTGACCACAGGCCGTCGCAGCTATCAGGGGGACAGCAGCAGCGTGTCGCCATTGCAAGGGCCATTGCGGCCAGCCCCCCAATTATTTTAGCTGACGAACCAACTGGTAATTTAGATACTAATTCGGGAAATGACATAATTGATATACTTTTTCACTTGCATAAAAAGGGAAAAACTGTTATACTAATCACGCATGATACGAATCTCGCCGGTTTAGTGGAGAGAAATATATGTATTTGTGACGGAAAAACCGTTTAAAATTCCTTTTCGTAAATATGTACTTCAAATTTCGGCATAACATATGAATACGGGAAAGCAAAAATCAGTGAAAAGTGCACATTTAACAAATAGAGGTATGAATCTTTATACAAAACAACAAAAGAATCGACCTGTTTGTTGCATATTCACAATTAAATTCATATGTTTCGTACACCTTGAACAGACATTAGGTCATTTGTCACAAAATAAGTTTTTGATTTTTGTTGACATTCCCAAAAACTCTGCTATAATAGAATCAGCAGGTAAAAAGTACCTGCCACATATCCGAAATGAGAAGTAAAATCAAAGTAGGCACGCGAAAATTTCATATTTTATGAAGGAGGAATTTCTATGACACCGATTCTTGAATTGCATGACATCGATGTACCCGCATTCCTCGCCGTGCTTGACACCTGCGAGGGAAACGTCTTCCTCGTCACACGCGAGGGCGACCACTTAAACTTGAAAAGTAAGCTTTGCCAGCTGGTAGGTTTGACCCAGCTGATTGAAGGCGGAAAAATCGCCGAAGCTTATATCGTCTGCGAAAACAAAGACGATGAACGCAAACTGTTCCGTTTCAACTTGCTTGGAGATACCGGCGACGCGAAAGTATAAGGAACACTAAAATTGATTACACCTACACATTTGTTTTACCATTATTTCAAGAAATCCTAAAACAGGAATCGCCGTTCTTTACCGGAACGGCGATTTCTGTTTGCCTGTTTCTTTTTTGCTTGAAAAACAGGCGGATTTGTTGTATTCTATTATCTGCGCAATGCGCGGTCTGTCGCAACATCCAGACCTTAAACAAAACTACGGAGGAATTCATATGACGAAAAACAAAGGCACGATATATCTCGTGCAGGGCGCCGTGATTGCGGCGCTTTATGTGGTGCTTACCTATGCCCAGGAGCTGCTGCTCCCTGGTACGACCTCGATGGCGGTCCAGTTTCGCGCGTCTGAGGTACTTACGATGCTTGCGCTTTTCACTCCCGCCGCTGTACCTGGACTTACAGCCGGGTGCGTGCTTGCCAATATTGTAAGCTTGGGCGCCCTGCCGGTCGATATGGTTTTCGGCTCTGCCGCTACGCTCTTGGCGGTGCTTTGTATGTACCGGCTTCGCAACGTGCGGGTAAAGGGCCTGCCGCTTCTCGCGGCGCTGATGCCCGCGCTCTTTAATGGCGTAATCATCGGGCTTGAAATTGAGTTTTTCTTTATTGAAGGGCCGTTCCATTTCGGCAGCTTTCTGATTCAGGGCGGGCTTGTCGCTTTGGGTGAGCTTGGCGTCTGCGTTGTACTCGGGCTGCCTCTCGTTCTTGTTCTGGAGCGGACGAAGCTGGTAAAAAGGCTGTTCCAGCCGAAGCACTGATTATTTTTAACTTATCTTTTCCGGCCGATGTTGCGGTTTGCCGGAGACTGCCGCGCCGCAGGGGATTTTCCTCTGCGGCGCGGACTTTTTTTTGAAACGCAACACTTCAAAAAAGAGATAGATTTCAAGCAATAAAGTGTTCGATGCACGAAAGCCTCAAAAAAACAAGGCGGCATCCAAAAGGATACCGCCTGTAAAAGCATATTGCCAAAAGAATCAAACGCAAAAATCAGCCGTTGATCTTCGTAACAACGCCGGAGCCTACCGTACGGCCGCCTTCACGGATAGCGAAGCGGAGGCCTTCCTCGATAGCAATCGGGGTGATAAGCTCTACGTCCATGTCGACGTTATCGCCAGGCATGCACATCTCTGTTCCCTCGGGAAGGGAGATAACGCCTGTAACGTCTGTCGTTCTGAAATAGAACTGCGGACGGTAGTTGTTGAAGAACGGTGTATGACGGCCGCCCTCTTCCTTGGTCAGAACATAAACCTGGCCGCGGAACTTTGTGTGCGGGTTAATGGAACCGGGCTTGGAAAGAACCTGGCCTCTTTCGATTTCAGTTCTCTGAACGCCACGGAGCAGAACGCCGATGTTGTCGCCGGCCTCAGCATAGTCCAGAATCTTTCTGAACATCTCAATGCCTGTAACAACGACCTTCCTTCTCTCGTCTGTCAGACCAACAATTTCAACTTCCTCAGAAGTCTTCAGCTGGCCTCTCTCAACTCTGCCGGTAGCAACCGTACCGCGGCCTGTAATTGTGAAGACGTCTTCAACAGGCATAAGGAACGGAAGGTCAGCCTTACGGTCAGGAGTCGGGATAAAGCTGTCAACAGCGTCCATAAGCTCATGGATGCACTTGTATTCGGGAGCGTTCGGGTCCTTGGAAGCGGAATCGAGCGCAACGAATGCAGAACCGCGGATAATCGGCGTGTCGTCGCCCGGGAAATCATACTCGTCGAGCAGCTCGCGGATTTCCATCTCTACGAGGTCGAGAAGCTCTTCGTCGTCAACCTGGTCGGTCTTGTTCATGAAGACGACAATATACGGAACGCCAACCTGACGGGAAAGCAGGATGTGCTCTCTGGTCTGCGGCATCGGGCCGTCAGCGGCGGAAACAACAAGGATTGCTCCGTCCATCTGTGCAGCACCTGTAATCATGTTCTTAACATAGTCGGCATGGCCCGGGCAGTCAACGTGCGCATAGTGGCGGTTTTCTGTCTCGTACTCAACGTGAGCCGTGTTGATTGTAATACCACGCTCTCTCTCTTCAGGAGCCTTATCGATATTTGCGTAATCGACAAAGTCAGCGTCGCCCTCAAGGTTCAGAACCTTGGTGATAGCAGCTGTAAGAGTTGTTTTACCATGGTCAACGTGGCCGATGGTGCCAATATTAATATGCGGTTTGTTTCTTTCGAATTTTTCTTTTGCCATTGGAATTTCCTCCCTTTGATATGAAAATAAAAAAGTTTTCAGTTCTTAAGCTATATTCTAGCAATTTTGTTCCTAAATTGCAATAGGAAAAACAAAAAAGAAAATCGCCTTAGAATCAGTCTTCCTTCTTGCTGCGCGAGGTGATAATCGCTTCCGAAACGGACTTCGGAACCTCGGCGTAATGGCTGGGCTCCATAACGTACTGTCCGCGTCCCTGCGTCTTAGAACGCATGTCGGTCGCATAACCGAACATCTCGGAAAGCGGTACATGCGCGTTGATTCTCTGCGCGCCGTTCTCCGCCTCCATGCCCTGGATCATGCCGCGCCTGGAATTGAGGTCGCCCATAACGTCGCCCATGTACTCTTCCGGTACGATGACCGTTACCTTCATGATAGGCTCGAGCAGCACGGGGCTTGCCTTCTGCATTGCCTCTTTGAACGCCATAGAACCGGCAATCTTAAAGGCCATTTCAGAGGAGTCGACCTCATGGTAGGAACCATCGTAAAGCGTTACCTTTACGTCAACGACATTGTAGCCCGCGAGTACACCGGAAAGCATTGCGCCCTGGATACCCTGGTCGACCGCCGGAATATATTCCTTCGGAACGGCGCCGCCGACAATGGCGTTGACAAACTCGTAACCCTTTGTCGGGTTCGGCTCAATCCTAATCTTAACATGGCCGTACTGGCCCTTACCGCCGGACTGCCTTGCGTATTTCTTGTCGACGTCGGCATTGCCGCGGATTGTCTCTTTGTATGCAACCTGCGGTTTACCGATGTTTGCCTCAACCTTGAATTCGCGCAGAAGGCGGTCGACGATGATTTCCAGATGGAGCTCGCCCATGCCGGCGATAATCGTCTGGCCTGTTTCCTCGTCGGTATATGCCTTGAACGTCGGGTCTTCCTCTGCAAGCTTTGCAAGCGCAATACCCATCTTTTCCTGACCGGCTTTGGTCTTGGGCTCGATGGCTACACGGATAACAGGCTCCGGGAATTCCATGGACTCAAGGATAACCGGGTGCTTTTCGTCGCAGAGCGTGTCGCCCGTGGTCGTGTTCTTAAGGCCGACCGCAGCGGCGATATCGCCCGCGTAGCACGCCTCGATATCCTTTCTGTCGTTTGCGTGCATCTGAAGGATACGTCCGATGCGCTCGTTGTTGTCCTTCGTAGAGTTATAGATTGTGGAGCCGGCCTTGACAACGCCGGAATACACGCGGAAGAAGCAGAGCTTACCAACGAACGGGTCAGTCGCAATCTTGAACGCCAGCGCCGAGAACGGCTCATCGTCAGACGCGTGCCTGCAAAGTTCTTCCTCTGTATCCGGATTGACTCCCTTGATTGCGGGAATATCCGTCGGAGCGGGCATGTAATCCACAATCGCGTCGAGCAGCTTCTGTACGCCCTTGTTGCGGTAAGAGGTTCCGCAGGTTACGGGAACCATCGTGTTGGCAATTGTGCTCTTGCGTATCTGCGTTTTAATTTCATCAATGGTGAGTTCCTCGCCACTGAAGTATTTTTCCATCAGCGCCTCGTCCTGCTCGGCAACCTTTTCAATGAGCTCGTCGTGGTACTTCTGCGCAAGCTCCATCATATCCTCAGGAATCGGCTCGTCTCTCATATCCTTGCCAAGGTCGTCATAATAGACCTCCGCCTTCATTTCTACGAGATCGATGATACCCTTGAAGGTGTCCTCGCTGCCAATAGGCAGCTGAATCGGGACGGCATTGCATTTGAGCCTGTCCTTCATCATCTGGACGACCCTATAGAAGTCCGCGCCCATGATGTCCATCTTATTGACGTACACCATTCTCGGGACCCCATAGTTGTCGGCCTGGCGCCAAACTGTTTCTGACTGGGGCTCAACGCCGCCTTTTGCGCACATGACCGTTACAGAACCATCGAGAACGCGCAGGGAACGTTCAACCTCGACTGTGAAGTCAACGTGTCCCGGGGTGTCGATGATATTAATCCTGTGCTCTCTCCAAAAACAGGTCGTGGCGGCAGAGGTAATTGTAATACCTCTTTCCTGCTCCTGCACCATCCAGTCCATCGTTGCGGCGCCGTCATGCGTCTCGCCGATTTTATGGCTGATGCCCGTATAGAACAGGATACGCTCTGTCGTCGTTGTTTTACCGGCGTCGATGTGAGCCATGATGCCGATATTTCTAGTTTTCTCAAGAGAAACCTGCCTTGACATAAAATCCTCCTATTACCATCTGTAATGCGCGAAAGCCTTGTTGGCCTCTGCCATCTTGTGGGTATCCTCACGCTTTTTGCAAGCGTTGCCGTTGCCGTTGACGGCGTCCATGATCTCGCCGGCCAGACGCTCACGCATGGTGCGCTCGCTGCGGGCACGGGCATAAGTGGTGAGCCAGCGCAGGCCCAGTGTCTCGCGGCGCTCGGGGCGCACTTCCATCGGCACCTGGTAGGTGGAACCACCCACACGGCGCGCCTTGACCTCAAGCACCGGCATGATGTTCTCCAGGGCTTTTTCAAAGCTCTCGAGCGGGTCGTTACCGGTCTTTTCCTTCACGATATCGAACGCATCGTAAACGATTTTCTGCGCGACGCCCTTTTTGCCGTCGTACATGATGTTGTTGATCAGACGTGTCACCATTTTGGAATTATACAAAGGATCCGCCAAAACGTCACGCTTTGCAATATTACCTCTTCTGGACATCTTTCTTCCCTCCTTCATAAAATGATATCATCGGTACTCGAAAGTAATAAAACTCCCGTACTGTCCCGCGAAAAGGTTACTCTATATGAATAAGCCTTCAAGGGGCATTGTACATTTCAGTGTTTTTTACTTTTTCGCGGCACCGGCCTTGGGGCGCTTCGCACCATACTTGGAACGGGCCTGGCCACGGTTGGCAACACCCTGGGTATCGAGCGTACCGCGGATGATGTGGTAACGCACGCCCGGGAGGTCCTTAACACGGCCGCCACGAATCAGTACGACGCTGTGCTCCTGCAGGTTGTGGCCGATACCCGGAATGTACGAAGTAACTTCGATACCATTGGAGAGACGAACACGAGCGACCTTACGAAGAGCAGAGTTCGGCTTTTTCGGGGTCATGGTACGAACGGCGGTGCAAACGCCACGCTTTTGCGGGGAGTTCTGGTCCGTGTAAGCCTTCTTCTGGGAGT
>OIYD01000197.1_pt1 | contig 58814 bp, 58 predicted proteins | sample 1588141 | NCBI WGS metagenome assembly OIYD01 (sample SAMN03283259) | human gut metagenome | biome: human-associated habitat; material: feces | host: Homo sapiens | place: USA | collected 2013
GAATGGATAAAAACATATGGTTTGGAGACGGAACTCTGAACGCAGTGAATTATCTGTTAGGGCAATGGGGTTATAAGCAGAACGGAATTGCCGGACAGAATTTTATAAAAAGACTTCATACGGAGCTTGAAAAGAAGATGTAATCATAAAAAAGCGAGATGAAGGAAATAAAAAATTTTATCTTTGCTGAATCTTTACCGATTTTATGCTATAATTAATAAGCAGGGGGAATTGGATATGAAACGTTTCCTAAAATATGTAAAGGATTCATTGCTGACGCTGTTTATTTTAGCATTATCATTTATATTAAGTATTTTATTACATGAGCTTTGCAATACTCCGTCATTGGCTCCTCTTTTATTTGTCCTGGCAGTTTTTATAGTATCGCTGACGACAAAGGGTTATATTTACGGTATAGCAGCGTCTATGCTAAGCGTTCTTGCTGTTAATTATGCCTTTGCATTTCCGTATTTTAAATTTGATTTTTTAAATCCGGTAAATCTGCTTTCAGCGGTTGTAATGCTTTGCGTTGCAGTAGTTACGAGCGCGCTTACTACAAAGCTGAAACTTCAGGAAAGAATAAAGGCCGATAGCGAAAAGGAGAAGATGAGAGCCGATTTGCTCAGAGCTGTTTCACATGATTTACGCACTCCGTTGACTTCAATTTACGGTTCTTGTTCTGCTATAATAGATAATTACTGTTTACTTGGAAAGCAGAAGAAGCTTAAGCTTTTAGGTGAAATACGGGACGATTCCGAGTGGCTTATAAGAATGGTTGAAAATCTTCTTTCTATTACCAAAATAGACGGTGAGAATGTTTCAGTTATTAAAACGCCAATAGTTGTTGAAGAACTGGTAGACGATGTGTTGGTCAAGTTTAGGAAAATGTATCCGGGACAATCTATTGAAACTGAAATTCCGGAGGATTTTATCAGTATTCCTATGGATGCGCTTCTTATAGAGCAGGTGATTATTAATTTATTGGAAAACGCGGTTTTACATGCCTATGGTATGACAACGCTTTTTTTCAGAGTTTATACGACTGACAGTCGTGCGGTTTTTGAGATATCTGACGACGGGTGCGGCATACCTGAAGAAAAACTAAAAACAATATTTACCGGAAATATAAGAAGCGTTAATGTTCCTTCCGATAATAAGAGAAATATGGGCGTCGGATTATCGGTTTGCGCCGCTATTATAAAGGCTCACGGCGGCGTTATACAGGCTAAATGCAGAAAGGGCGGAGGCTCTGTATTCAGCTTTTGGTTGGGCATGGAGGATAAGGCAAATGAATAATAAATATAAGCTTCTTGTTGTAGAAGACGAAGCAAATATACGAAGCTTTATGGAAACAATATTAGACACCAACGGTTATAAGGTGATGACCGCAGAAAACTGCGAGCAGGGAATTTTTATGTTTTTATCACACAATCCGGATCTTATTATTCTGGATTTAGGATTGCCCGACAGGGACGGGTTGGAGTTTATAAAAGCAGTCAGACGGTCTGACGTTAATCCTATAATCGTTCTGTCTGCAAGAACTACTGAAAAGGATAAGATTTCGGCTCTTGACTGCGGAGCAAACGATTATATTACAAAGCCGTTCGGTACAGGCGAGCTTCTTGCGCGCGTCAGAGCAGCGTTGAGAAATAGCCGTCATAGCTCTGTAATGGGCTCTGTTCCGGGTGGTAAATTTATATCCGGCGATTTGGAAATTGATTATGACCGCCGGATAGTTTCTATTGGAGGAAATAAAATCTGTCTTACTCAGACGGAATATAATATCGTCGCCTTGCTGTCAGAGCATTCTGGTAAAGTACTAACATATGCCGCGATTGTAAAGGCCGTCTGGGGCGTTTCTGATCCGGGAGGAACAAAAAAGCTCCAGGTAAATATGGCAAATATAAGAAAAAAACTTGGAGTCAGACCCGGCGAGCAAAAATATATATTAAATGAGCTTGGCGTAGGATACCGTATGACTGATGAATAGAGCCGTAAACCTTACATCATTAATTACGGTATAAAGGCATATAAATATGTTACAATAAGGTTTAATGAAAAAAACAGTATTTCAGAACGGAGGAATATAATTGGCTGATGAGAGAGTTTGTATGGAAGGATATAATGCTAAGCAGAAATGGCTTTTGCTTGTCAAAGGGATTATTGTCGGATTCGGAGCTATTATGCCCGGCATAAGCGGAGGAACTCTCTGTGTGGCTTTCGGTATGTATAAGCCTTTGATAGAGGTATTCTCAAAGCCCAGAGAAGGTCTGAAAAAGTATTGGATGATACTTTCTTTATTTATAGTCGGAATAGCGGTAGGCTTTATCGGTTTATCCGGAGTTGCCGGCTGGCTTATGGGAAAAAACAGTAATGCAGTTACATGCGCCTTTATCGGCTTTGTAATCGGTACCTTTCCGGAGCTTTGGAGAGACGCGGGACAGGAAGGACGAAGGAGATCGTCGTTTACCGCTCTTATTGCCGGTTTTATTATAATGCTGGTACTGCTTGTATTTCTTAAAAGCTCAGCTTCAATGAGTCTAAAGCCGGATATAAGAGGATTTTTTCTTTGCGGTATTATGTGGGGTTTAAGCTTTGTAGTTCCGGGATTAAGCTCATCTACATTATTGCTGTTTTTTGGTTTATATCAGCCCATGCTTGACGGAATATCCTCATTTTCTGTTAAGGTTTTGATACCTCTTGCAGCAGGCGCAGGTCTTTGTCTTGCTGTTTTGCCAAGGGGAGTAAATGCGGCATACGAAAGGTTTTATTCTTCTATATCTCATTGTGTGCTTGGTATAGTGGCGGCAACTACAGTAATGATATTTCCTGATTTCCGTACAGGAGCAGTTAATTTAATTCTCTATGCCGTATGTATAATAGGCGGAGCCGCGGTTTCATATATTATTAGCAAAGCATGTTCGAATTTGGAATGCTCTCCGGAGCCATCAGAAAAAACTGCCGTTAATTAAACCGGCATTGAAATTAAAGTAAATTGAGTTAAGTATATTACAAAAGCTGATTTCGCAATATAAGCGAAGTCAGCTTTTTGATAATGATTAATATAAGCTTTTGTATTTGTTAAATTTATACGTTATTAATTCGTTCAATATCCTTATCAAAATAAAGCTCTTCGATTTTAATTTTATAAAGAGCAAGTAATGAGGAAACAAATGAATTTTCACGTCCTGCTTCAAGGCTTTGATTTCCTTGACCGCTTTCCAGTTTTCTTAAAACGGACGCAGGAACGCCTATTTTTTCTGCGGCAAAGCCTAACGTCAGTCCTTTTTTCTTTCTTGCTTCGGCAAGCTTGTTATAGTCCAGTCTCATAATTATATTACTCCTTTATTTTTATATAATAGAATTATATATTACAGTACGTTGAAAATCAATATATTTTATTTTTCTTTACTAAAATTTAACCGCTTTTATTAATTAAAATAAAAATTACTGTTTATGCTTTTAATATAAATAAAATTATGCTATAATAAAATAAAGAAGTATAAATTTGATAAAACCTATGCTATAAACGAAAAGGGGGCAATACATATGAAAGTTTCGTTTAATAAGGACGAGGAAATTGTTAAAACTATAAAGGAAGGTCTTGAAAGAACGGGGGGTTACTGTCCATGCAGGCTGGAGAGAACTGAGGCCAATAAATGCATATGCAGTGAATTCAGAGATCAAATAAAGGATCCGGATTTTGAAGGGTATTGTCACTGTATGCTTTATTATAAATCCAAATAAATTGGGAATAATTATAAAATAAAAGTCAGCAGGCAAAGGAGTTTTTTATCTTTAATAAGCCGCTTTAAGGATAATTTCTTTGCATGCCGGAATATTAAAGCGGCAGAATGGAGAAAATTATGGCTGAAATCATTATTACCGAAGAGAACTTTGAAAATGAAGTTTTAAATTCTGACAAGCCCGTGCTTGTCGACTTCTGGGCGCAGTGGTGCGGTCCGTGCAGAATGCTTGGACCTATTATCGAGGAGATTGCTAACGATTATGAAGGTAAAGTTAAGGTTGGTAAGGTAAATGTTGACGAGCAGCCTAATCTTGCTTCAAAATATGGTATTGCAAGTATTCCGACCGTTATCGTTTTCAAAAACGGCAAGCCTGAAAAAACTTTAGTTGGACTGCGTTCAAAAAATGAAATTGAAAATATGATTAAATAGGACGTTATAACAAAAACGGTATCGTGCAAAATTCACGGTACCGTATTGTTTTAGTAATTTAAATATTTTAAAAGGTGAAATTAATTTGAATGATAATAAATCGGCTTTTAAAGCGGACGAGTATGACGATAATATTAAACGAGTAATTCCATATTATGAGGATATTTATGCTCAGACAGCGGATATTGTGAATAAATACGTTCAAAGCGCGGTATCATGGCTTGATGTAGGGTGCGGCACCGGAAAAATGGGAAGTATTGCTTTTAAAGCCGCGGATATTGAGAAATTTGCATTTTGCGATAGCTCTTCTGAAATGATAGAAACGGTAAAAAAACGGTTCGATTTTCCTGAATCGGAATTTATTATAGCTGATATTCGTGAACTTAATTACGCAAATGAATTTGATGTTGTAACGGCTATACAGGTCAATCATTATTTTGAATGGGAGGATCGAATTACCGCCGTAAAAAAGTGCTTTAATGCTTTGAAAAACGGCGGAATATTTATAAGCTTTGAAAATTTTGCCCCGTATAGCAATATAGGAGAAAAGCTTTTTCTTGAAAGATGGAGGTCATACCAGCTTAACCACGGAAGAAGCCGGCGGGAATGCGAACATCATATCGGAAGATATAAAAGAGAATATTTTCCGATTACATTATCTGAGCATACTAACGTAATGAAAAAATGCGGATTTGCCTATGCGGAAATATTTTGGGTTTCTTATATGCAGGCAGGATTATTGGGAATCAAATAGAATATGTAAAGCCCGGTTATGTCGGGCTTTGTTTATTATTTAAATGATTTATAATGTAATCCGCATTTCTGTGAAGCTCAAATAAATTATGAATATGCTGGTTCTGGTTGTGCAGCTCCATTTGAATTTGAGCAGGCAGCGAAAGAAAATATTGCCTTGAGCTTGAACTTCCGGTAATTAATTCCTGAAGGTTTTTATACGACATTTTTATCACCTCTGATTTATTATCTGTTTTATAATAAACATTATTCGGTGATATAATATGATTAAGTTATTTATGCCAATAATTTACTTTATTATTATATTGACTTTATCGGATGGCGTATAACTGTTCTGATTCTTTCAGGAGCGCATTTTCTTGGATCGGACAGATAAATTTCATGATGCAAACGCTTATCTGATAAATCTTCTTTATACCCGTTAAGGGCAATATAACTTTTCATTTTTTCGATACTGTCAGGTTCGTCGTCATAAGATCCGTGATGCATAATTTGGACGCATAAACCTTCGTTAATTTTTTTTAGCTTTGTTCTGCTAAGATCAAGCCGGGGCTTTTTCTTAATAAGAATTGATACGGCGGTTTCAAAAACGTTTTCCGTTACAAATTCCGGTTGTCTTATCATTGCGATCCATTTGAATTTATTTTTATCTGTAATATTTAGTCCGTCAAAATAAATATCGTCTGCATACCATAATCCCTCAAGAGGAGGAATTACATATTCAAAGTAACCGTCAGTCTGAATATCGTTCTTTCCGGACATTTTTATAGTGTACGACAAACCATAGAGTATTTCAAGCGCTTCACTGTATTCCTGACAGGTGTTCGGATCGCCTTCGCCTTCCACTGCAATAAAAAGCATTTCAGGTATCTTAATAATTGTCGGTTTTGACGGAGGCTGATATAAGTCCTTATATTCTTTTTTATAGTCTAATTTTTGCATTGTATCTCTCCTATTTTTATTTCAGGCTAATATAGATATGTATTTCCGCATTTTCACAGTCGCTGTTCTGGTATTCCTCAAAATCAAAGAGAAACGAACGGGGAAGCCGCATATTCCATAGGCTTATCCAGAATTCCTGAACTGCCCTTGTCATATTTCCTTTGACTATGAATTTGGCATATTTTCCGGAAGGGATTTTTCTTGTTTCAAAGCCTTCCGGTATATTAATACCGTCTACTTCGCAGGCAGCCATTGCAGTGTAGTCGCCATTTTCGTCTGAAGAATAGTCCGTATATATTCCGAGAGTTTTATTGTTTGTTTTATGTGCATTAAGCGCAGCGCCTTCCGACGAATAGAATCTTTTCCACAGTCCGCAAATGGTTTTTCTCATATCGGCAGATGAATTGTTTGTTCTTGCGGCGAAGCCGGCAACCGTTTTTTCTTTCATGTTTACAATTTCATATTGCATAATGTTTACCTTCTTTCATATTAATAAGACAACTATAGCATATTAAATATGACAACAGTATGTCGCATTTAAAAAACATTTTAAATGTTTTTTTTGAGATTTATATGCGGCGTTTAGCATTTTCTACTAAATATGAATAAACTGTTAATTTTCTGTCGAAATATTGACAATTATGTAAGAATTATGTATAATATTAAAATGTAAAATAAAATAAAAAATATTTTATGATTTGAATTGTACGATATAATAATAGTCGAATTAAACCGGTATTAAGATTTTTATTAATTAATATAATTCTATTATGAATATTGTCAATTCAAAACGCGCTATTAAAATTGAAAGGAAAGCTAAAACATGAAAAGAAAAAGACTTTTATCAATTGCAGTTTCGTCAATTCTTGCAGTATCTTCGCTTTCTGCTGTTACCTTTACAGCAAATGCGGAGGAAACAACTGAAGCCGGAGCAGGCACAACAGAGGCTTCTACTGAGGCTGAAACTGAAGCGACAACCGAAGCTGCGACTGAGCCTTCAACTGAAGCAACAACCGAAGCTCCGACAGAACAGGAAACAATTGATCCTTATGAGGACTGGGTTTTTGTAGAGGATTATTATGAGGTGGTAGAATGGAGCGGCAGCGGCGATTTAACATTGACTATGGATGTTTCAGAGCTTGGACTTGAATTTGGTTCATTCTATGCCTTGTATGACTATGATTTAAATGAGATAGACAGCTCGTATTATGTTTTAACAATGAACGGTAATGATACCTTAACGATTACAGTTAAGGAAGAATTGCTTATGTCGCTGACTGACGGTTATTATTTTATAGTTGCGGATTTTGAAAAGGTAACATTGGCTCCGGCCTTTATAGTCGAGATTCCGGAAAAAGCAGAAGCTTCCGCCGTTGAACAGACTACGGTTAAAAAAACAGGCTCTCCTAAGACAGGAGTAAAGGGCGTCGGACTTGCCGCTGCAATGCTGTCATTATCAGGCGCAGTCGCATTTATCACAAGAAAAAGAAAATAATCAAAAGGCAGATATTTTAAAATATCTGCCTTTATTATGGAATAATTAAATAATGTTCAGAAGATACGGTATATCATTCCAAGAGAATGGAATAATAAATGTATTCGGCAAATTAAGGAGTGATTTGTATCAAGCATTATTTTAAGGGACGATATTATAAGTGCGGCAGCGAGGATTCAACTATTGCATTTATTCCCGCATTTCATGTTAATAATTGTGAAAAAACCGTGTCGCTGCAGATTATTACAGACCATGCGGTTTTTAATATACCGTATGAATTTTCAGATTATAAAGAAGCTGGTAATGCGATAATGCTGGGAAAATGTATGTTTTCTGATAACGGCTTGAGACTGAATATATCTGATAACAAATTAAATATATGTGGGGCGTTAAGATTCAGTAATCCCTGGAATTTAAATTATGATATTATGGGACCGTTTAAGTACGTTCCGTTTATGCAGTGCAGGCATAGTATTAACAGTATGAAACACTTAGTAAACGGACAGATTACAATAAATCGACATAAGTATGCTTTTAAAAACGGCTTAGGTTATATTGAAGGGGACAGGGGCCGTTCCTTTCCGGAACAATATATATGGACGCAGTGCTTTTTTAAAGACGGTTCGCTTATGCTATCAGTAGCGGATATACCTATGGGCTTTCATTTCAATGGGATAATAGGCGTCGTTGTTATTAACGGAAAGGAATACCGTTTAGCAACTTATCTTGGCGCGTCTGTTAAATATATAGGGAATAATATTGTTTCTATAATTCAAGGAAAATATCGGCTTACTGCAAAGCTAATAAAAAATAATTCATATCCGCTTAATGCTCCGAAAATGGGCAAAATGAGCAGGACGATTCATGAGAGCGCGTCATGTAAGGCATATTATCGTTTCTCATATAAAGAAAAGACCTTATGCGAATTTATAAGCGATAGAGCAAGCTTTGAATTTGAGTTAAAAAAATGATAATAAAATCATTTTTTATATTTAAACATTATATCATTAAGTAACTCTGCGAATTCTTTTCTGTATTCATCTGGTGAAATAATTTCCGCTTTATTTCCAAATGTTAGAATATATTGATAAAAAGCCTTAATGTCGCTCCACGTAAATTTCATCAGAATATTTCCGTCGTTGTCAAACTGCGGAAATTCTGCTCCGAATTCGTCTATAATACGCCATTTAACGGTTTTGTCAAATTTTACAACGGCTTCAATACCACCGTAAATATGGCGCAGTTTGTCACAGGTATACCGAGGCGCGTCACGTTTTTGGCTTTTTTCTCCCGTCAGCTTTAAATCAGTTATTCTTGTAAGCTTGAACAGTCTGTAATCCTGTTTTGAAGTGCAGTAACCCCAAACATACCAGCTTGACCATTGAAAAATAAGATGATACGGTTCGATGACGCGCATACTGTCTCCGTTCGGAGCAAAATATGAAAATGAAATTTTTTCCTGATTTTCAACGGCAGTTTTTATAAGCTCGATTTTATCGGAAATAATAGCTTTATCCCAGCTTGAAAGATCTATTATAATGTGATTTCCTGCATTTAGCGTTTCGGAGTTATTTATTGAAAGCTTATCCATAAGCTGACGGTAACGTTTTGTTCCGCTTACGCTGTCCAAGCTTTGAAGCCCAGCAAGAATTGCCTTCATATCAGATGATGAAAGCAGCGTTCGGTCGATTTTAAAACCGTCCATAATGTAAATGCCTCCGCCCTTGCCTTTTTCAGCGGCAATTGGAATTCCCGATTTACTTATATCCTCGATATCACGATATATAGTACGGCGGGACACCTCAAATTTTTCAGCAAGCTCAGCGGCTGTGGCTTTATCTTTTTGAATAAGTATGGAGAGTATACCGATCAGTCGGTTGAGCTTCATTATAAACTCCTTAGATTTTAGAATATTGTATCGACCTTATAATATATAAAAATAACACCCTTTGAATCGCTTCAAAGGGCATATTTATGCCGTCAAGCACTGACAAAACAGATAAATTATATCAATGCTGTATTTATCTGAAAATTTACCATGACTATACAAATATATAAATTTATTTTATCTGTAAGTAGCCATTAGTTCAATTCTTAATACATACTATACTGTACTACATATTATACAACGTCTTAAACAATTTGTCAATATAATATAGAAATTTGTTTGAATGAGTTTCATACCTTCAGCATACTATGAACCGCCTCATAAATCTTCCTTGCAACATAAGGGTTATTCATTGTATAAAGATGTATTCCGTCCGCACCATGAGCAGTCAGATCGACGATCTGGTCTATAGCATAGGCAATTCCTGCGTCTCTCAGCGCTTCGGGATTGTTTTCATACTTATCCATTACACGCATGAATTTTTTCGGAAGATGTACACCGCACAGCTTTACCATACGTTCAATTTGTTTCTTATTTGTTACAGGCATAATTCCGGCTTCTATCGGCAAATTAATTCCTGCCAGAGCAACGCGTTCCTGAAAGCTGTAAAAATAATCATTGTCAAGAAATAACTGCGTAACAAGCTGCGAGGCTCCTGCGTCAGCTTTTCTTTTTAGATTTTCTATATCCGCGACAATATTTTTACTTTCCGGATGTCCCTCCGGATAACAGGCCGCAATAATATTGAAATCGTAACGTTCATAAATAAATCGAATAAGCTCGTTGGCATGGTGAAATCTGCCGTTCGGCTTTATATCGGGAGAAATATCGCCTCTGAGTGCAAGAATATTTTCAATTTCATTTTCTTTAAGCTGATTTAGAATACAAACCGCGTCGTTTTCCGAAAGATTAATACAGGGCAGGTGCGCTATGCTTTCAATACCGTATTTATGCTTTATGTCAGAAGCAATCCGCACTGTTTTGCGGCAGTTATTCCCGCCTCCCGCGCCATAAGTAACGCTGATAAAATCAGGATTCAGACCGCTCAGACCGTCAAGCGTTTCATAGATGACTTTTTCATCAGCCGTTGGTTTCGGCGGAAAAATCTCAAATGAAAGAACAGTACCTTTTCCGAACAATTCAGAGGTTTTCATTGCGTACCTCCAATGCGGCGTTTACAAGATTTTCAAGACTTGCAACGGTTTCCTTGTTTCCCCTCGTTTTCAGTCCGCAGTCAGGATTTACCCATAGCTTTTCAGCCGGAATTTTATCAAGCATTTTGACGATTGCGGTCTTTATTTCATCTTTGGCCGGAACACGTGGAGAATGAATATCATAAACCCCAGGACCTACTTCCGTACGGAAATTGTTTTCTTTCAGAACGTCAAGAATTGTAAGGTCGCTGCGGCTTGCCTCGAATGTAATAACGTCAGCGTCCATATTATCAATATCGTGGATAATATCGGCAAATTCGCTGTAGCACATATGCGTGTGAATTTGCGTTTCAGGTTTTACGCCGCTGTGCACCAGACGAAATGCAGGGATAGCCCAATCAAGATAATCGTTTTTCCAGTCGGATTTTCTCAGCGGAAGCTTTTCACGCAGCGCCGCCTCGTCAACTTGAATAATGCTTATGCCGTTTGCTTCGAGGTCAAGGACTTCTTTACGAATTGCGAGAGCGATCTGATACGCGCTTTCTTTAAGAGAAATGTCCTCCCTCGGGAACGACCAGTTCAGAATTGTAACAGGACCTGTAAGCATTCCTTTCATCGGCTTTTCAGTAAGGCTCTGCGCATATACCGACCATTTAACAGTCATTGGCTTTGCTCTGGAAACGTCGCCCCATACAATCGGCGGTTTCACACAGCGAGTGCCGTAGGACTGCACCCAAGCTTTTTCTGTGAATACATATCCGTCAAGGCATTCGCCGAAATATTCAACCATATCGTTTCTTTCAAACTCGCCGTGAACGAGAACGTCAAGACCGATTTTCTCCTGTAATGCGACGCATTCAGCAATTTTTTCCTTGTTGAAGTTTTCGTACTGTTCTTCAGAAATTTCACCTTTTCTGAAAGCGGCTCTGTTGACTCTGACTTCTGCCGTCTGCGGAAACGAACCAATAGTTGTAGTCGGAAGGATCGGGAAATTAAATCTTGCTTTCTGTATTTTTTCACGTTCTGCAAATTCTGGAAGTCTTATGAAATCAGCGTCTGTAAGCTGAGCGGTTTCTTTCTGAACAGCCGTATTCGCACCGTCCCTTCTTGGCGCAGAAAACAGTTGTATGTTACGGATATATTTTTCATTTTCAATTGGATTTTCAGAAGAGAGAATTTCTTTCAGCTCAGCAAGCTCTGTAAGCTTTTCCTCTGCAAATGCAAAGTGCGAAAGAATATCCTGACTAAGCTTTCTTTCATTCCTCGTTGTGTACGGAATGTGCAGAAGCGAGCACGATGTATTAAGTACGACTTCATTGCAGTATTTTTGCAGTTTCGACAGTGCGGGCAGTGTTGCGCGGTAATTGTTTTTCCAGATGTTTTTACCGTTTACAAGCCCTGCAAAGAGAATTTTATCTTTCGGAAAACCGTTCGCTTCAATCAGTTTTTCGGACTGCTTGCCCTCGATAAAATCAAGACCGACGCCGTCAAAATCAAGCTTGCAGATATTCTGATAGCAGTCACGGACATCTCCGAAATAGGTTTGCAAAAGAATTTTTACGCTGCCCTTTGATTTGAGAATTTCCGTATAAAGCTGTTCAAAAATATCAGTATCATCAGCAGTCATATCCATAACAAGACAAGGCTCGTCAACCTGAATCCATTCCGCGCCGATTTTATTGAATTTTTTCAGAATTTCAGTATAAGCCTTTACAGTATCCGAAACGAAGTCCGCGGCGGTCTTTTTTCCTGTATAACGAGCAAGCTTCAGGAATGTATAAGCGCCTATAATAACAGGCTTGGTTTTTACGCCTGCGTTTTGAGCTTCCTGATAAAGCGTGAACGGCTTATCGTCTGCAAGACGGATTTCTGTATTGTCATCTATTTCTGTTACCATGTAATGATAATTTGTATTGAACCACTTTTTCATTGCAAGCGCTTTAACATCGCCATTTTCGCCCTGATAGCCTCGTGCAGCCGCAAAATATGTATCAAGTTTTGATAGTCCGAGGTTTGTATATCTTTTGGGAACTGCATTCAGCATAAAAGCGGTATCGAGTATTCCGTCATAGAAAGAGAAGTCGTTTGACGGAATAAAATCCAGTCCGCTTTCTTTTTGAGCTTTAAGATTTTCAAAACGGAGAGTTTTTGCAGTTTCCTGCAATTCTGTTTCTGTAATCTCCTTACGGAAATACTTTTCACTTGCGAATTTCAGTTCTCTCAGCGAGCCTACTCTCGGATAGCCGACGATTGAAGTTTTCATATTTAAATGTCCTTTCGAAGCAGTTTTTGTATATTTATATTTTACTGCGGAAAGGTGCAATTGTAAAATACTTATTTATTTAAGCTTGATATAGTTTTTAGCTATATCAAGCTTAAATATGGTTCTTTAGAGCGTTCATATAAGCAGTGCCAAGGCGGCTGAGAGTCATATTTTTTCTTGTAACTGTACCTATTCTAATACATTCGTCAATGTCAAGCGGACGTGCAATAATGTTTTCTCCATTCAGCTCGTGGCTGATTATTCCGGTGCTTATAGTATATCCGTCAAGTCCTACCGCAAGGTTAAAAAGGGTTGCCCGGTCACGCACCTTAATAGTCATTTCGCGTGATATGGAGCTTAATATTTCCTCAGAAAAATAAAATGAATTATAGTCGCCCTGTTCAAAGCAGAGATATGGATAATTCTTCAAATCATACAGAGAAATACATTCTTTTTCCGCAAGGGGGTGGCGGTAACTGATAAAAACGTGTGGCGACGCGGTAAAAAGCTCCTCGAAGATCAGTCCGCTTTCGGTTATTATTTTGCCTATGATATTTTCATTTTCCCGTGAAAGGTATAATATTCCCACTTCGCTTTTTAGCCGAGAGACGTCCTGTATAATTTCGTATGTCTGAGTTTCACGAAGCGTGAAATCATAGCTTTGACTGCCGAATGTTTTTATAACGTCCACAAAAGCGTTGACCGCAAAGGAATAATGCTGCGCCGAAACGGAAAAAATCTGCTTACGTGATTTCCCGTCAATGTATTTTTCTTCAATCAGTCCTACCTGCTGCAATATCTGACGGGCGTAACCGAGAAATTCTTCTCCCTCGTTAGTAGCTATGATTCCTTTGTTTGTACGGTGAAAAATGGTGATGCGAAGTTCCTTTTCCAAGTCTCTTATAGCATTCGTCAGGCTTGGCTGAGCTATAAACAGGAACTGTGCCGCTTCGCTCATAGTACCTTTTTCTGCCGCTGTTACGGCATATTTTAACTGCTGGATTGTCATATGGAGCTTCCTTTCTGAACGACAATTATCATTTCTTGTCTTTTATGTACAATCATACTAATATTGTATATAAAATCATTTCGGAAGTCAAGGCAAACATAGTTACAGCTATGCGAAAATACCCTAATAAGCCCCGCTTGTCAAACGTACCCTGCCTATGCCGATCAAACGGCATTTTTGCGTTTGGCGATTTGAACGGTCAAACGAGCAATTTCCGAATCTATGCTCATCATTTTCTTTTCGGGTTCGGAGCGTTTTTCAGTTCTTCATAGGTCATAAAAACGATTACTTTCCTCAAAATCTCAAAAAAACCGCTATACATATATGCGCCTTCGCTTAACTTGCCTTTATCCGTCTTATTTTCATTGATATCTCCTGATTTCAGAGTTCGAATCCTGTCAGACGGTGTTTTTCGTTTTTTTAATCTATGGTTTTCAATTTTTTTCTTCGTATGGATATCAAAAAAGCCCGTAGCTACGGGCTTTAAGGCGCTTTCATCAATTTTGTCATTGCAATATGTCAAGCGTAACGGCGTTTTCGGCATTATACATTTTAATGAATTCTTCCTTTTGCGTGTAAATTTCTGAAAGATTTCCTGCGGGACCGGTGATATAATCGCCGAACCAAAGTCCGAAAAACGACCATAGGGAATTGTCCCTGACCATATCGTCTATGCTTGGCAGAGAGCTGCATTCGCTTATTGCCAGAAGCTTTCCGCTTTCAGTTATCTTTTTCAGCCATAGATATTGCTCCGAGCGGCTGCTGTATTCAGTTCCTGGATCAAGGTAGATATCTATTGCGGCAATGTCAAAACGGTCGTCGTCTACAAGATAATCCTCGCTCTGACCGTTCCATATCCATATAAGATTATCCAGCTTGTGATATTCAGTCATTCTTTCATACATAAGGTTATAAAGCCATTTGTATGCTTCCGGTCCTTCCGAGCCCCACCAGAACCATTCGCCGCCCGCTTCATGAAGAGGACGCCATAGGACAGGTATATTCTTTTGCGCCAATGTGTCAAGAGAATTTGAAACAGCGTCTATATCCTTAATTATATTAAGGCACTCGACAGTTATGAGACCCTTGGAATAAAGCTCGTTTATCTTGGAAATATCCATTTCAGCTATATCCTGATCGGTCATCGCCGCTTTCAGACTGAAATTTGTTTCCTTGCTGTAAACAGACGATTTTGTTTCGGACGGTGAATTCCAATACCACATAAAGCCGACAATTCCGCCTCTGTCAGCCCAGTCCGCAGCGGCGTTTATTTCGCTTACAGACGGCGTATTGCTGCTGGAATAGCCGCCGATATCGCCGAAACGTATTGCGGGGTATTTTCCGGTAGTTTTATATATCAGTTCAAGCTCCTTGTTTTGGTCGTTTGACGCATACTGTCCTGTAATGATTTTTTTCCCGAATTGGTTTTTCATATAATCTAGAAGAGCTGACGCTTCCTTTGAAGTATCAGGGTTTGCAGGCGTCTCAGGAAGTTCGAATTCAGTATCGTAGATTGTCTCGTTGTTTGTTATTTCAAGATAATCGAGGTCAAAGTTTTCATTGCCTGATTTGACGGTTATTATATTTTCTCCCTCGTTCATATAAATTCCGTAAAAGGTTATTCTTGTAAAATTTCCATCTCCGTTTATTGAAAAATCCTGAAGTTTTTTTCCGTTTACTTCAATATGATTCGAGATTTCAGCGTCTGCCGCCGCACAGATTGTTATATCATAATGCTGGTTTGTTTCAATTTCAAAAAAAATTTCCAGTTGATCTGCCGATCCTCCGTAAAATCCCGTAACATATCCTTCGCCTGAAAATCCTTTGCGGCTGTCAGAGGTGTATAGACTTCCGCCGAGACTGCATTCCTCCGCTTCAATAATCATGTTCGCCTCTGCATTTTTAATTTCCGGGACTTCAGCGACATATTCTGTGAATGAAACAGTTTCTTCAGTTTCCATTGTTATTTCCTCAGTGGAAAGAATACTTTCGGATTCGTCCGCAGCAGATGTCCCTAATGGATTTTGCGATATAGGTTCGCAGGCGGTAAGCAGTACAAAAGTCATAAGCATAGCCGCCGTCTTGAATTTTTTCATGATTGTTTTCTTAACTCCTTATAGTGTAAATCCTGTCTTTTTCGGTATCAAATAAAATAATATTATCAGCAAGCTTAGAATTAACATTTTTACCGTCGCAGGAAATACTGACCACCGTATTTGCTCTTAGACGGCACTGCATGCCGCAGAGGGATTTAATTTCCGCCGACTGAAGCTTACCCTCGCTCCATTTAATTGAAACCTCAAAGCCGCCCTTTGCTTTTAAACCTTTAACCTCTCCGTTTTTCCATTCGGAAGGCAGTGCGGGCAGGAGATTTATTTCACCGCTGTGGCTTTGTAGAAGCGCTTCGTTAATGCCGGAAGCTCCGCCGAAATTACCGTCTATCTGGAAAGGGGGATGCGAATCGAACAGGTTTGGATTTGTAGAGTATGCAAGTAGCTTTTGAAGATTTTCATACACCATGTCACTGTCAAGCAGTCTTGCCCACATATTTGTAATCCAAGCGCGGCTCCATCCGGTATGACCTCCGCCGTGAACGAGCCGTCTTATGAGCGTAGCTCTGGCGGCGTCGGCAAGACGCGGAGTTTTATACGGTGTAATAAGATCTGCCGGATGTAGTGCAAAAAGCTGTGAGATATGCCGGTGTCCTATTTCCACCTCGTCATAATCAACGGCCCACTCTTTTATCTGACCATATTTTCCGGTTTCAGGCTTAGGAATCTTTTCAAGCATGGACTGAAGCTTTTTTATAAATGAATAATCTTTATCAAGAATTTTTGCCGCCTTTATTACATCATTGAAAAGAACTGTTATTATCTGGCTGTCCATTGACGGACCGGCGCAAAGAGATCCCTTAATGCCTTTTTCTGTAAGATAGGTATTTTCAGGAGATACTGAAGGGCATGTAATGAGCTGACCGTTTTTATTTTCTGTAAGATAATCTGTAAAGAAAAGGGCGGCTTCTTTGAGAGTGTCATAATGAGAAGCAAGGAATTCCTTGTCAAGTGTGTATTCGTAATGCTCAAAAATATGCAGACAAAGCCATGCGGCTCCCATAGGCCAAATTGTAGCCGGCATCCATAGATCCTGCGGGGCGGAATCGCCCCATAAATCGGTATTATGGTGGCATACAAAGCCCTTGCAGCCATACATTTTCTCGGCAGTTTCACTGCCTGAAACGCGTATCTTTTCTATTAGCTCGAACAGCGGAAGATGACATTCTGAAAGATTTGAGCTTTCTGCGGTCCAGTAATTCATTTCTGTATTTATATTTATGGTGTATCTTCCGCCCCATGCAGGCCACATATCCTGATTCCAGATACCTTGTAGATTGAGGGGGAGGGAACCGGGGCGGCTGCCGGATATCATAAGATACCGTGAAAAATTGTAATAAAGAACCATAAGACCGTTATCATGGATATGCCTGTCGCATTCTTTATCGTCAAAGTCGTTTCCGCGCATTCTCAATATACGCTCGTCTGTCGGAAGCTCCGATCCGCCGTCGCTGTTATCGGACAGCGTTAATCTTACTCTTGAATATAATTCTCGGTAATCGCATTCGTGTCTGTAGTAAAGTTCGTCAAAGCTGCATTCAGAGGCGTAGTCGATGTCCATAACGGCGGCTTCCTCAAAGGCTTCTCCTACATAGTAGCTTGTTCTTGCGCTTAGTATAATAGTAGCGTTTGAGGAATTTTCAATTATAAGTCTGTTTCCTTCCGTATATATTTTTCCGTCCTCCGATACGGCGGAAAGCGCCGACGCAAAGAGGATGCCGCCGCGTCCGCCGGAGCCTCCGGAATAAAGTATGACGTTTTTTTTAACCGGACGGTTATCATCGTAATAATCGTCGCGTCCGTCAAGACCTGCGGAAAGATTTATAAGACCGTTTTCAGACGTGATGTGGACTGCGATTATGCTGTCAGGCTCGGAAGCGAATACCTCGCGTTTATATTTTGCTTCCCCGACGGAAAACTCTGTAAAGGCCACGGCAGTTTCAAGATCTAAGCCTCTTCTGTAATTCTTAGCTTTTTCTCCGCCGAGCTTCATTTTTATATCAAGATTGCCGAGCGGCATATAATGACGGCAGTTTGGCGTAACGCCCTGCAGCTTTCTGAAAGCCAGTTCTTCGGCTTCTTCTATTTTTTCCTCAAGTATCAGCTTTCTTATTTCATGAAGTCCTTCTGCAGCGTCGGGATTGATTCTGTTTCTTTTTCCTCCCGACCATACTGAATCCTCGTTGAGCTGAATAATTTCATTTTCAGGACGTCCGTATACCATTGCGCCGATTCTGCCGTTTCCTACAGGCAAAGCGCTGTTGAAATCTTCTGCCGGCTGAGAATACCATAATACTGATTCGTTCATTAAAATGCCTCCTGACACTTCGGATTACTTATATTATTTTTTCTATTCTATCATATTTCAATCCGCATTGCAATTAAATGCTCTTATTTAAAAATTGATTTGTTTATTTTTAACTATAAATTATATGTATAAACTCAATAATTTTGGAGTTGAAAATAAAAAGCGGGTATGATATAATAATATAGCATAAGTAAGCTTACGCTTACTGGTGCGGTAAATATTTTTTGGGAAAACAGACAATAATAATATAAAAGGAGGATCAGACATGGAAAAAACCTATAAAATTTCTGGAATGACCTGTTCGGCATGCGCCGCAAGAATAGAAAGGGCGATGAATAAGCTTGACGGTATAGAGAAAGCGAATGTAAACTTTGCGGCCGAAAAGCTTTATGTAACATATGAGGATAAAAATTTATCAGAGAATGATATTTTATCTGCTATTCGTAAGGCGGGTTATGACGTGGCGTCCGCGAGCGATGAAAAGCCCCGAAAATCTGCACATGAGCTGTTGTTTAAAAGATTTATTATATCGGTATGCTTTTCGGCGCCGCTGCTTATAGTAAGTATGGGACACATGGTAGGTCTGCCGCTTCCTTCGATAATAGACCCGATGGACAGTCCGCTTAATTTTGCGCTTCTTCAGCTTATACTTACTATACCGGTTATGATTGCCGGAATAAAGTTTTATATTGCCGGTATTAGAAATCTTATTCATCTTAGTCCCAATATGGATAGTCTTATAGCGGTAGGAACATTGTCCGCCGTTGGTTATGGTCTGTATGCTATCTATAAAATAATTGAGGGACACGGGCATTATGCAATGCATCTTTATTTTGAATCGGCTGCTGTAATTTTAACCTTAATAACGCTGGGCAAATATTTGGAGGCTGTTTCAAAGGGAAAATCTTCACAGGCTATAAGGGAGCTTATGGAGCTTTCTCCCAAAATTGCAACGGTCAGACGCGGAGCAAAGGAAATTCAGGTGAAATCAGAGCTTGTCCGGATAGGAGATACGGTTATAGTTAAGCCGGGAGAACGTTTTCCTGTTGACGGAACCGTTATATCGGGCGCTACATCGGTTGACGAATCTATGCTGACCGGTGAAAGCATACCTGTGGAAAAAAAGACGGGCGATAAGGTAATAGGGGCTTCTATAAATAAAAACGGCTATATTGAATATATTGCTGAAAAGGTAGGAGCAGATACTGCTTTATCTCAAATTATAAGACTTGTGGAGGAAGCTCAGGGAAGAAAGGCTCCTATTGCCAGACTTGCCGATGTTATTTCAGCGTATTTTGTTCCTGTTGTTATCGCTTTGGCAATAATTGCGGCAATCGGCTGGAAGCTTGCCGGCGAGTCGGCCTCCTTCTGTATGACTATATTTGTTTCCGTTCTTGTTATAGCTTGCCCCTGCGCACTCGGACTCGCTACTCCTACCGCTATTATGGTTGCTACCGGACGGGGAGCAAAAATGGGAATCCTTATTAAAGGTGGAGAAGTTCTTGAAACGGCTCATAAAATTAATACTGCCGTATTCGATAAAACCGGAACGGTAACAGAAGGGATTCCTTCTGTTACAGATATTAAAGTAACTGAAGGCTTCGATGAGAATAATATTCTGGCTTTGTGCGCGTCTGCTGAGAAACGGTCGGAGCATCCTTTAGGAGAAAGTATAGTAAGGGAAGCGGAAAACCGGAACATTCCGTTTTCAGAAGTGGAAAGCTTTGAATATATATCAGGAATGGGAATAAGGGCGGAGATCGGCGGCAATACCGTTCTTATAGGAAATAAACGCCTGATGTCCGAAAATAATGTGGATACGTCAGGGATAGAAAAAATAGCCGCCGAATTTGCAGAAGCCGGTAAAACTCCCGTAATGTGTGCATACAGCGGAAAGGCAGCCGGTATTATTGCCGTAGCTGATAAAATAAAGCACGACAGCCATAACGCTATCGAGAGTCTTGAGAAAAGCGGTATAGAATGCGTAATGCTTACTGGTGACAGTGAAAAAACCGCTGCGGCTATAGCCGGTCAGGCGTCTATAAAAAAGGTTATTGCAGAAGTAATGCCGGAGGACAAGGCTTATCAGATTAAAAAGCTTCAGGACGAGGGAAAGACTACCGCAATGATAGGAGACGGTATTAACGACGCTCCGGCTTTGGCTCAGGCAGATGTCGGCATAGCGATTGGAACAGGAACAGACGTTGCGATTGAAAGTGCGGATATAGTTTTAATGAACGGCAGTCTCGAGGGCGTAGACACCGCTGTAAGATTAAGCCGTGCCGCTATAAGAAATATAAAGCAGAATCTTTTCTGGGCATTCGGCTACAATGTGCTGGGTATACCGGTTGCAATGGGAGTTCTTCATATTTTCGGCGGACCTCTGCTTAATCCTATGATTGCTGCTGCGGCAATGAGTCTTAGCTCAGTGTCTGTATTGGCAAACGCATTAAGATTGAAAAAATTCAGATGATAATTTAATGATTTCATAAATAAAGGAAGGAATGCTCCGAATAAGGGAGCATTCTTTTCTTTAACAGATATTATTTTCATAAATTTCAAAATTTATCTTGACAAATATAAAATAATAGTATATACTAATTACATACTAAAAACATAGGAATAATAGGATAAGATGAGGCTTGATGAAAATGAGATACGATAAACGGCTGTATAAACGAATGTGCTGAAGCTTTTATTTATTTAATATTATTTATCAGGAGGTATATTATTATGAGCAAATTAGATTCTAAAAAATTAAAATTTGAAACGTTACAGCTTCATGTAGGTCAGGAAAATCCCAATTCAGATACGGGAGCAAGAGCAGTTCCTATATATCAGACATCGTCTTATGTATTTAAGAATTGCCGGAATGCTGAAGAAAGGTTTAATCTTAAGGATAGCGGGAACATATACGGAAGGCTTACTAATCCTACGCAGGAAATTTTTGAGAAGAGAATCGCTGCTTTGGAAGGCGGAACGGCTGCTCTCGCGGTAGCAAGCGGAGCGGCGGCGATAGCTTATGCGGCGGAAAACATAGCCGCAAACGGCGGACACATTGTTGCCTCTGAAACTATTTACGGAGGTACCTATAATTTGTTTGCTCACACTCTGCCTCAGTTCGGTATAGAAACTTCATTTGTGAATCCTGAACCTGACAGCATTGAAAAAGCAATAAAAGAAAATACAAAGGCTGTTTTTATTGAAACTCTGGGAAACCCGAATTCTAATATTATAGATATTGAAAAGGTAGCTCGGATAGCTCACAGGCATAATATTCCGTTAATTGTCGATAATACATTTGCAACGCCTTATTTAGTAAGACCTATTGAATATGGAGCGGATATAGTTGTTCATTCAGCAACAAAATTTATCGGAGGTCATGGTACGTCTCTGGGCGGCGTTATTGTGGACAGCGGTAATTTTGATTGGAACGCTTCAGGGAAGTTTCCTACGCTGACAGAACCGGATCCGGGGTATCATGGTATTAGCTTTGCAGAGGCAGCCGGAGCTGCTGCATTTGTGACAAGAATTCGTGCGGTTCTGCTGAGGGACACTGGAGCGGCCTTATCGCCTTTCAACGCATTTTTACTTCTTCAAGGTCTTGAAACCTTGTCGCTTAGAGTAGAGCGTCATACTCTGAATGCGGTTAAAGCGGTAAACTATTTAAAAGATCATCCGAAAGTAAATCGGGTAAACCATCCGTCAATATCTGACAACGGTGATCCTGAGCTTTATAAAAAATACTTTCCTAACGGCGGAGGCTCGATATTTACATTTGAAATAAAAGGCGGAGAAGCTGAAGCAAAACGGTTTATAGATAGTCTTGAGCTTTTTTCACTCCTTGCAAATGTGGCTGACGCAAAATCGCTTGTAATTCATCCGGCGTCAACAACTCATTCCCAACTGAGTGAAAAGGAATTATTAAAGCAGAATATAAAGCCCAATACAATAAGATTGTCTATCGGAATTGAACATATAGACGATATTATAAACGATCTTTCACAGGCGTTTGATAAAATATGAAAGGGAGATTTTTTATGGCTAAGATTTATAGTAGCGTTATGGAGCTTATAGGCGGAACTCCTCTTATGAAATTAAATAATTATATGTCCGCTGAGGGACTGGAGGCAAATCTTTTAGGAAAGCTGGAATTTTTTAATCCTGCGGGAAGCGTTAAGGACAGGGTAGCCAAAAAGATGATAGAGGACGCGGAGAAGTCAGGCATTCTCAAACCTGGAGCGGCAATAATAGAACCTACCAGCGGGAATACCGGAATAGGTCTTGCCGCCGCAGCGGCTTCAAAAAGATACAGAGCTATAATGACTATGCCGGAAACAATGAGCGTTGAGAGAAGAAAGCTTTTGAAGGGTTATGGAGCTGAAATCGTTCTTACAGACGGTTCAAAGGGAATGTCTGGTGCAATTGCCAAAGCGGAGGAATTGAAAAATGAAATCGAGGGTGCGGTAATACTGGGCCAGTTTGTAAATAAATCTAATCCTCAGGCTCATTATGACTCTACAGGTCCTGAAATATGGAATGATACTGACGGAAATGTCGATATATTTGTAAGCGGAGTAGGAACTGGCGGAACGATATCCGGTACCGGAAGGTATCTAAAGTCTAAGAATTCTGATATTAAAATAGTTGCAGTCGAACCGGAAGCTTCCCCCGTTTTGTCCGGAGGCAACGCGGGGCCTCATAAAATTCAGGGTATCGGCGCCGGTTTTGTTCCTGATACTCTTGATACTGATATTTATGACGAGATTATCACTGTTCCGAATGAAGTATGCTTTGAAACCGGAAGAAAGATAGCAAGGACAGAGGGCATATTGATCGGTATATCCGGAGGAGCGGCAGTTTGGGCGGCAGCGAAATTAGCAAAGCGTCCTGAGAACAAGGGTAAAAATATTGTTGTTATTATTCCGGATACAGGCGAAAGATATCTCTCAACTGCATTATTTGAATAAAAAAATATAAAAGGGATACGCATATAGCGTATCCCTTTTATATTAATGTCAAACGAAACTAATTTAATGATAAACGTTAAATTGTTATTGACAAACGTAAAATCTAATGCTATAATAATATTGTTGAAGCCGGTAAAAACAAAATTTATAATATTTACGGAGGATATGAAATGAAAAATATCAGCAAAATTACTATGGCAGTTTCTAAGACAGTGGAAATTCTGCATTGGGCAGGAGCGGTATTTTCGGCAGCTTTATTGGTATGCTCTTTTGCGGCAAAAGATTGGTTATTTGATGTCGTCTCGAAATTAATACCTGAATATGGAAACGAGGTGTCAACCTATGGATTTGAAATGACTGCCGTTGATGAAAACGGTTTATTAGATATGACTGTAATCAGACTTTTTGCAATTGGCTCTGTAATAATTTTATCATTAATGGCAATGGTTTTTCGTAATGTTTATTTGGTTGCCAAAAAATCTGAAAATGATCCGTTCAATAAGGATAATATCCGTATGATTCGTGAAATCGGAATATTTTCTTTATCCGTTCCTGTAATCGGATTTATTATGAGCGTTATTTCCAGAATTGTTATCGGTGTAGAGAAAGCGGAAATCGTTGTCAGGATAGACGGCTTAATTTTAGGGATATTGATTTTATTTATTACTCAGATTTTTGTATACGGCGCTGAACTTCAGAACGATGTCGACGGACTTTTATAATGAGGTTTTGGTATTATGGGAAAAATTATATTAAGATTGGATCGTATGATGGTAGAAAGAAAGATATCTCTTAATGAACTCGCTGAACGAGTGGGAATCTCAAATGTAAATCTTTCAAAAATCAAGAATAATAAAGTTACAGCCATAAGATTTTCTACACTTGCGGCAATCTGCGAAGCGCTTGATTGTGAAGCTGGAGATATTCTGGAATTTCAGAAAGACTGAATTATAGTGAAATTATTTATGTATTAATGGCAAAAAAGAAAACGGTTTATCCCTTGCTTTATTTAATTAAGGGATAAACCGTTTCTTATTATTTATATAATATTAGAAAATAGAAAAAATAACTGCGACACTTTGTAATTGTATATAAAATTAGTTTATACAAACTGTAAATACAATCTTTATAATTGATTTACTAATATTATACACCAAATAGATTTTAAAGTCAATAGTAAATACCATTTATATGATAGAATCTTATATTATATATAAAATTCGGAGGATTTATTTATGGGATTTTACCAAAGACTGAAAGATTTAAAGGAAGACAACGATCTAACGCAGAGATATGTGGCTGATTTAATTGAAGTATCTGTTAATCATTACGGTAAGTATGAGAGGGGTGAAACCGATATTCCTTTTTCAAAGGCAATAAAATTAGCGGAATACTATAACGTTTCCCTTGATTATATAGCGGGAAGAACGAATGATAAAAAATTTTGCAGGGATTTGTCTCCGGCGCGTCTTGTTAAATTATTTGGAAATTTGAATCATGATAATCAAATCAGAATAGAAGAGAGAATTATGGAAATGCTTGAATCGCAGGATAAACATAGCGATATATAAAATGCTGAAAATTTTATTTTTTTCTCTTGACAAAATTAAAAAATTATGATAGCATTTAATTATTGAAAGCTTTGATAAAGGAAGATTTATTGTAGGAGTTATTCAGAGAAGCGCAGTCACCGGCTGAAAGCCGCGCTATAACGGACAGTAAATACACCGCCTTTTGAGCTCGGTTAATACCCGACGGTTCGTTCCCGTTAAAAAACGGCTTATGAGGCATGATATTTTCGTGCGAATAAGGGTGGAACAGCGGTTATCTTATCGCCCCTTGGATCTAATTGGTCTGAGGGGCTTTTTTATTTAAAGAGGAGGCGCTATGATAGTAATTAATTCTATATTAATAGAAGTTATATTGAATATGTATCTTTTTTTACAATACTTTAATTTGGGTTCAAAAGTGTTTTTTATTATATTTGGATGTATTTATTTTGTTATATACTGTTTGTTTCCGATATATTCAAAGCAATACGGTAAAAAGCTGCAAATATTACGCGGGGGTCTGAATCTTCTGTCAGTTTTTTTAATAACCGTAACTGTACAAATTATATTGACATTATATCTGAGCTTCTTATCTGAGATTGATTCAAAATCTATTATTTTAAATACTGTTATATTTTTTATAGGCGAGTTTATTATTTTTTGGAATGGTATAATCCGAGTTTATCTTACTTCAAATCAGCTTGGAATAAAATGGCGAATTGCCGGCGCAGTTTGCGGAATGATTCCTATTATAAATATTGTTATGCTTATAAAAATTATATATGTCATATCTTGTGAATACCGTTTTGAGCGTATGGTAATTCAAAGAGATATAAAACGGTGTGATAAACATTTTTGTAAAACTATATATCCGATATTAATGGTACATGGTGTTTTTTTCAGAGATTCAAAGCTTATTAATTATTGGGGAAGAATTGCTGACGAGCTTGAAAAAAATGGAGCGGTTATTTATTATGGGAATCAGCAGTCCGCGTCTTCAGTTGAAGAAAGCGCTAAGGAGCTTATGGAAAGAATGGAAGATATTATTAGAAAAAACGGATGTAAAAAGCTGAATGTCATTGCACATTCTAAGGGCGGTCTTGACGCAAGGTATGCTATCAGTATTCTTGGAGCTGATAAGTATACGGCAAGTCTTACAACTATAAATACACCCCATCATGGTTGTCTGTTTGCCGAATATCTTTTAAAAAAAGTTCCTGAAAGAGTACGAGATTCCATTGCTGATAAATATAATAATGTTCTGAGAAAAATTGGTGACAATGATCCTGATTTTATATCTGCTGTTACTTGTTTAACAGAAACCTCGTGCAGTGAGCTTAATAGAAAATGTCAGGATTCTTCTGAGGTGTATTACCAAAGCGTAGGGTCAAAGGCCAAAAAAGCGTCAAGCGGACAGTTTCCGCTTAATCTTTCATATAGGTTTGTTAAGTTGTTTGATGGTGAAAATGACGGATTAGTTTCCGTTAATTCTATGAAGTGGGGAAATCGTTTTATTTTTCTTGAACCTAAGAGTAAGAGGGGTATAACTCACGGTGATGTAATTGATTTAAACCGTGAAAATATTAAAGGCTTTGACGTAAGAGAATTTTATGTTAATTTAGTGAATGATTTAAAGGTAAGAGGCTTTTAAATGTAATTGTTCGATCTATGGTAGTAAAGCCGTTAATAATTAAAAAATGGCTTATAGTTTTTGGTAGTAAATCAACAATAAAAATAGATTATTATAAAGGAGTAAAAAAATGATAAAATTAAAATTAAAGGATGGAAGTATCCGCGAGATCGAGTCTGCCGTATCCGCCGCTGAAGTTATTAAGGGTATCGGCGCAGGTTTGTATAAAGCGGCATGCTGTGTAAAAATCAACGGTGAAGTAAAGGATATCAGGACAGTTATTGACAGCGATTGCGATTTTGAAGTTATGACTTTTGATACTGCCGAGGGAAAGCAAACGTTCTGGCATACGGCTTCTCATATTTTGGCTCAGGCTGTTAAGAGGCTTTATCCGAACGCAAGGCTTGCAATAGGACCGGCAATAGAAAACGGCTTTTACTATGATTTCGATCTTGAAAAGCCGTTTACCACTGATGATCTTTCAAAAATAGAATCGGAAATGAAGAAGATAGTTAAGGAAGGACTTCCTCTGGAATGCTATGTGATGCAGCCGGATGAGGCTGTAAGAGCTTTGGAAGAGCAGGGAGAAATCTATAAGGCAGAGCTTTGCAGAGAGCATGCTCAAAAGGGAGAGCCGATTTCATTTTATAAGCAGGGCGAATTTTCAGATCTTTGCGCCGGACCTCATTTGCTTTCAACCTCTCCGGTAAAGGCTTTTAAGCTTCTTTCATGTACGGGCGCTTACTGGAGGGGCTCCGAAAAAAACAAAATGCTTACAAGAGTCTATGCAACGGCTTTTCCGAAGGCTTCTCAGCTTGAAGAGCGCTTGAAGGCGCTTGAGGACGCAAAAATGCGAGATCATAATAAACTGGGAAGAGAGCTTGAGCTTTTTACAACGGTCGATTATATCGGTCAGGGGCTCCCGATTATTCTTCCTAAGGGAGCAAGAGTAATACAACTGCTTCAAAGATGGGTTGAGGATGTAGAGCAAAAGCACGGCTATCTACTGACTAAAACGCCGTTTATGGCTAAACGCGAGCTTTATAAAATTTCCGGACATTGGGATCATTATCTTGACGGTATGTTTATTTTAGGTGATCCAAATGACGAAACAAAGGAATGCTTTGCGCTTCGCCCTATGACCTGCCCTTTTCAGTATCAAGTTTTTCTTAATAGGCAGCGCTCGTACAGGGATCTTCCCATGAGACTTGGTGAAACCTCAACGCTTTTCAGGAACGAGGACAGTGGAGAAATGCACGGTCTTATACGTGTTCGTCAGTTTACTATTTCGGAGGGACATCTTGTTCTGCGTCCGGAACAGCTTGAAGAGGAATTCAAGGATTGTCTGGAGCTTGCAAAATATTTTCTTGGCACGGTAGGACTTCTTGACGAGTGTACATTCCGCTTTTCACAGTGGGATCCGGCTAATCCTAAAAATAAATACGAGGGAACGGCAGAGCAGTGGGATCACGCGCAGTCGGTTATGAAAAAGATACTTGATCACCTTGGAGTGGAATATGAGGTAGGTATAGATGAAGCGGCCTTTTACGGTCCGAAGCTGGATATACAGTATAAGAACGTTTACGGCAAGGAGGATACTATTGTAACGATTCAGATAGATATGCTTTTGGCGGAAAAATTCGGTATGGAATATATAGACGTAGACGGAACAAGAAAACGTCCGTATATAATTCACAGGACTTCTCTCGGCTGCTATGAAAGAACTCTTGCGCTTCTAATTGAAAAGTATGCCGGAGCGTTCCCTTTGTGGCTTGCTCCCGAGCAAATTCGGTTTATCCCCATAGCGGACAGACATCTGCCTTATGTAAACGAAATTGCGGCAAGGCTTGAGGCCGCGGGTATCAGATATACGATAGACGAAAGAGCGGAAAAGATGGGGTATAAGATAAGACAGGCTCAGCTTGAAAAAATACCGTATATGATTATAGCGGGGGATAATGAGGCTGAAACTAATACGGTATCAGTACGCTCAAGACGCGACGGCGATCTCGGCTCTATGACTGCAGCAGAATTGCTGGACAGACTGATTGATGAAATATCAAATAAGAAGGCTTAAATTATTTTAAAGCGGCGGCTTACAGGCTGCCGCTTTTTTATAATATAAAAGGTCTGTTTTTTCTTATAAAACAAAAAATCCAATTTTTTGATATATTAACTTTTTTATTGACACTAATTATAATTTATGATATAATAAGCAATGATTTCAGAATATAAAAAAACCTTGAAAATAGGCAGTTAATTGGATATTGTTGTATTTGCGGAGGTAAATATGCAGATAAAAAAAGACGATGTTAAAGATAAAAAAAAGGATAGCGTGTTGACAGTAGGAATGTTATTTTCTAAGATGAAAAAATTTTTTGTGCCGTGGATTATTGCCGCAGTTGTTATTGCCTTATTGAATTTAGGCATAAGCGGCGGTAAAAGGCTTGTTACAGGAACCGTGTCTTCTGTAATAAATTTCAGCTTCGACGGTATAGAATCAGGGCTTGATCCTGCAGGCAACAAGTTTGACGTAAACGAGATAAAATCCAAGGATATTATCAGAGAATCCCTCAAGGAAACAGGCTTAGACGGAGATGTAAATCATATTTACAGTCATATCAATATCGACGGAGTAGTTCCGCTTGACGTAATCGAACGTATAACAAAGTATGATTCTATTTATAATTCCGATGTGATTGTTTCGTCAAAAAGTATACAGGATACGTCCTATTATCCTACTCAATATAAAATTGTATTGGAATGCGGTTCAGAAACCGGTCTAAGCAAAAAGGAGGGAGCCCTTCTTTTAAATAAAATAACTGAAAAATACAGAGAGGTTTTTTATAATAATTACGGATATAACTCATCGCTGGAATCTGCGGTTGTATCAATAGATTATACCGAATACGACTATGTAGACGCTGTTGATGTATTCGATTCATCCTTAGGATCTCTTAAAAATTATATTGACGAGCTTGCGGCTTCGGACAATACTCGTTTCAGATCGGAAACGGGATATACTTTTGCCGATCTCTCGTCGTCCATTGATACGGTAAGAAATGAAGACCTTGATTGGATTTCTTCTTATATTACTCTTAATAATGTGACAAAGGACAAAAAAAATCTTATAGCAAATTATAAGTTTAAAATTGAAGATCTGAAACGAAGTAAAATAATTTCCGAGGAACAGCTCAAGGCTGTTTCTGAAACCATTGAGGTCTATGAAAAAAATTCTATATTGATTTTCAGCAATGCAACTGACGCGGCTAACGCGTCGCTTACGCAGTCATCGGATACATACGATAATCTTATAACACAGAAAATTGAGGCGCAGGCGAATCTTTCTGCATGCGAGCAAAATATAAAACGTTATGAGGAGCGTATAAAATCTCTTGAAAACGGCGCTTCTACAGCAGCAGATGAAGAGGTTGTTGACGCGGAGCTGAAAAAAATATCGGGAAAGATAGATACATTAATTAATACTGTTAATGAAACTGCGTCGGAGTATTATGAAAAGGTTTTGTTTTCCAACGCATATACTGTATTGACGCCTGCTTCAACTTCTGTTACGGGAACGTTAAAGGCGGCTGTTTCGGATTCAGTGGATAATATATTTATGTTCGAGCTTATTCTGGCCGCATTGTATGTTACGGTTTCCGTTGCCTTTGCCTTAATTAAGACGCCTATGCTGACAAAGAAATTTGCGGGCAGAAAAAACAGGCGCAAAACCGTAAAAAATAGGAAATGATGTTAGAATAATATGGAGGCAAAAATTAATGGAAACTGAGAAAAATATCAGCATTACATTAAAACAACCGGATGAAGATGATAATTCGGTAGCAATATCATTCAGTACCTTAGCAAAGCAGGCTAAAAGATATTTTATTTTATGGTTGATTGCTGCCGCCGTTGTCTTAATGTTTACGGTTGGCTTTGTAATGATGTTTAAGAAAAGTACGACTGATAATATGATAACGGCTTTAGTAAGCTTTAATTTTGACGGAATTGAAAAAGGTCTTGATCCTCAGGGGAAAAAGTTTGACGTTAATAAAATAAAATCTCCAAACGTAATAGAAGCCGCGTTGACAGATATGGATATTTCATTGAATTTTGTTGAAAGCGTCAGAAGAAACATATATATTAACGGCGTTATACCTAATGATGCCATGGATAAGATTTCCCTATATAAGAATATTTATTCCGGAGGCGGATCCGCCGCTCTTACAGCGGTAGAATCTATGCTTGAATTAGGCTATTATCCTTCATATTATATAATATCCTTTGACTATTATAAAACAGGCTTTGATTTATCGGAAAGCAAGCAGATACTTGATAAAATTCTAAAAAGCTATCAGAATTATTTTTTCACCAATTACGGTTATAATGAATCGCTTGGAAACGCTGTTGTTGCTGTCGATTACAAGGAATATGATTATCCTGCGGCTATAGACGTATTTAATACGACTCTGACAAATCTGAGCGATTATGTAAGCAAGCTTTCAAATGCCGACGCGGGATTTAGGTCAAATGAAACCGGTTATTCCTTCAGTGATCTGAAAACTACGATAGATACTTTGAAAAATGCTGATCTTGACAGCCTTTCGTCTTATATAGTTATAAACAATGTGACGAATGATAAGGAATTGCTGCTGATTTATTACAAATACCGAATAGAAGAGCTTAGCCGTCAGCAGAAAATAAGTCAGTCGGAGCTTGATTCTATAACTAATTCTATTGATAATTATGAAAAGGATACTCTTTTGTTTTTCGGAGACGGTACTGAAAACGCAGAGACGTCTTATTCTCAGGCTTCACAGAAATACGACGAGCTGATAAATCAAAAAATTGCCAAGCAAAACGAAGTATCCAGAAACAAACAGCGCGTGGAATATTATAATGACAGAATCGACGCGCTGAAAAGTAATAATTCCTCATTGACAGTCAGTAAGGAAGACGTCGAGGAAAGACTTGAAGAAATTAATAATAAGATTACTGACTTAATAGATACTGTAAATAAAACTGCCGATGAATATTATGAAACAGTTACATTCGCTAATGCTTATAATATTCTTGTTCCTGCTACGGGAACTGAACCTACTGTTGTTACCGGGGACTTTTTTATGCCGGTGTTTATTGCTGAAGGCATATTGCTTGTGATATATTTGGCAATCGTGTTTATAAAGACAATTAAGGTTGATTATAAGGCTTCGAAAACCGACAGCGAAGTAAAGCAGATTATAGAAAAATAAACTGTATTTAAAATAAAAAAGACGCTTTCCGATGTGGAAAAGCGTCTTTTTAAATGAGTTTATCCCTCAATTTGTTTTCCAAGAAACAGAGCCGCTGCGCTTATAAGACTCTTTTGCAGCTCTGACACTGATGTTGAATTTTCACTTTCCATGAATGCAACCGCACCGGTTACGTCTCCAGAGCTTAGTATAGGCATACATGCTAAAGCTGCCTTATCTACTCCTTCGGCGGGGAAAAAACCGTTTGCCGTATCAGATACGGAAGCAAAATAATTTCTGCGCCTTTCCATCAATTCTTCAAGAAGCGGGGATACTCTTCTTTCATTAAATTCCTTTTTGGAAACTCCAGAGACTGCTACGACATGATCCCTGTCGAATATAACGACAGGACAGCCTGCGAGCTTGCACATTATTTCCGCTACCTGAGAAGCGTTTTCGCTCATCTCACTGATTGCGGAATATTTTTTGAAAATAACTTCGCCGTCATTGCTTGTATATATTTCTAACGGGTCGCCGTTACTGATAACATTGACGTTAAGAACCTTATCTCCCTTGTTTTTAACAGGGAAGATGAATTTTTCAGTAAGTGATGAGATATTCTTAGCGTCCAAGTTAAAATTTGGCGATTGCTCCTCTGCCGCTCCGACTGATACAAGCTGTCCGCTTTTGAGCAGCGCGTCGATGTCTGCTTTCAGAAATATATCAATTCGGTCGGTATACACCACGATTTTTTCAAGGATAAAGTCAAGGTCGCTTTTTGCAAGAGAAGGCTTGCTGATTATGTCGTCGAAAATGTCCAGAACCGTTTTGGCGGTTCGGTTTATCTTTATCACTGAATTGTGCTTGTCCGCCGCAAGCGCCGCCTGATTTTTCAATCCCTCGATACGCAAGGTAAGCTCGTCCAGCATTTCCGAATAGGTTTCCTCAAGTATGTCGGCTCGGTCCGGGTGCTTCATCAGATCTCTGGTCTGCTGTCTGGTAAGCATTTTTATCTCGGCTTTCGCTGAGTCAATCTGCTCATTGATTATGTCGATCGTCGCCTTGCTGTTTTTAGTTTCAGTCTTTTCCTTTGCGATTGAGTCTTTAAGTCTTTCAATCATATCCGCTGAATTGTCACGGACTCTGCGGATATATTCCTTCAGAAGCTTGTCAAGCATATCCACTCTTGTATGATGAGATGTACAGCCCTTTGTTCCTCTTCGGTGATATGTTCCGCAGGTGTATGCGGGCGCAAGGTCATTGCGGCTCATTGCGAACATTGGCGAGCCGCAGTCTCCGCAGAAAAGATAACCCGAATACACGTTGTCATTCTTTTTCACGCCCCGATAATTTGTTGTCGAACGCTTTTTAAGCTGCTCCTGAACGGCGGCAAAGGTTCTGTAGTCAACGATGGGAGTGTGGTTGTTTTCAAAAACTATATGGTCGGTTTCATGAACCTTTTCCTCTCCGCCGTTAATTTTTTTGCGTTTGTATTTTCCCTGACGGAGAGTACCGATATAAAAATCGTTTTGCAGAATTTCGCTCACGGTTATGATACTCCAGGCGGACTTAACTTCTTTTTTATACTCCTCGCCTTGTGCCTCCTTACGCATTTTCTCGCACATTCTCGGCGTTGGAATTTTTTTATCGGTAAGGTGATTTGCAATTTTCTTGTAGCCCCAGCCGTTTTTATACAGCTCAAAAATCTCGCGGACAACCTCGGCGGCAGGCTCGTCAACCTCAAACTGCATTGTTTTGTGGTTTGTCATAACATAGCCGTAGGGGACGGCGCATATCCATCTGCCCTCCTCCTGACGGCGTTTAATAACCGACTTGACCTTTTTGGAGGTGTCGGTTACGGGCATTTCGTTTATGAGAAATCTGAACTGAATTGCCGTCCAATCGTCGTATGTCGGATAGTCAATGTTATCGCCTATTGAGATAATTCTCATTCCCGCGTCACGCAAGTCCTCAAGCTCAACCAGCCCCTTGCTGTTTCGTCTTGAAAATCGTGAGAAATCCTTGACGATAAGAATATCATATTCAAGCTGTATCATCTTTTTACGGAGCCTTTGATAGCCCTCGCGCTGTTCAAAAGTATAGCCTGAACGGTCGCGGTCCTCATAAAAATCAAGGCAGCTGTCAGGAAATTTCCGGCTGACGAAATCCGTGATGATAGCTTTTTGGTTTTCAATAGAGGTGTTGTCGCGGTCAAGCTCTTCGTCGACGGAAATTCGGCAGTAGCCTGCTATGTTCGGTTTTACCGACATTTATTTCACCCTTTCTTATTCAATGCTGTCAGCGTTTATATGCTGTTTTACCTTTGCGAATACCAACAATGTTGCAAGAAATATTCGACTTGATTACGATAATATTGTATCACGTTTCAGCTGAAAATGCAATAGATAAACCCAACATATTTGCATTGGAAATACTGTTCGATATGTAAAGAGAGACGCTGTATGCGTACTCTCTTGCAGGTTACAGCTGATAATTATTCAGTATCAGGCCTTCCGTACAGTCATATAGATTTTTACTGCCTGAGCGGAACACAACGGTTTTACACCCTTCGGCTTTGTTTTCTTCGCAGATTTCTTCAAGCTTTTTTTCAAAGCCTTCGCTCTGCTGTTCATCATTTGTAACCCAGATTTCAACAAGCTTCAAATCGTCTTTTGCGTTTATTTCCAATAAACAACACCTCTCTTTAAGCTTTGACTTGATGGGGGATATTATTCATATTTTTACGTTGTTCTGCCGAAGGTAGTAAATAAACTTTTCCGTTTGGTTTCTGTAGCGAACTAATCTGCATATTTTTCCGCCATTATTCGTTTTAAATTCCTTCTCCTTTAGCTGTTCTGATACTCCGCAGCGTCCTCGTAATCAATAATGCCGTTTATTCTTCGAACCTCGTTTACGCACATAGCGTGAAGGCTGTTAAGCGTTTCATCGTCAACCTCGTTTACAGCGGCGGTCATATGCGACAGCTTTCCAAGCTCCACGGCGACCTTGAAAAGCAAACGTGCAAGACGTTGCTCCGTACCCTTTATCTGCGCCTTGACCGTTTCGGTTATCATAGGGGAGAGATAGTTTATGTTATCTTCCTCGCTGAGATAGCCGATGTAGAACTTAATTGCTTTCTCTATAAACTCGCTTTGCGATCTGCAATTGTCGTTTTTGTAATGAACCTCTACGTTCTTCAGCGTTTCAGGATACGCCCAAAGAGCAAATTTGACCTTATTCTCAAAACTCATATGCTCCAACTCCTTTAAAAATGCCGTAATTTCTTTGCTTTCTGCGGTTACAACCCCTAAATTTCAGAAAGGCTGGATTTACAACCCCTTACCATGAAACTGCCCAAGTCCCGAAAAATTGCGGTCGGCTTTGCCGTCCGCTGTGTCTGCGTCGGGGTTGCAACCCCGACGTTTTAACTTGCTAGACAATATTTCACTTCAAATCCTCTTTGATTCCTGTATTTCCGCCTTTCTGAAACTCTGCGCAAAACGCCCTAAATCAGGCCTGCTTGTCCTTAAGGGTAAACTTACCCTGCCTGTGCCTATAGAATCGCACACGACGGCACACGGTTGGCGACAGGGCGGTTAAATCACGTTCTCTCACATTGTAAGCTCGTTTTTATAGCGCTGATATTCCTTTATTTCCATATCAACGACCTCACGGGCGAACTGCTCAGCGGTTTCCTCACTGTCATCGGACAGCTCATATCCTACGGCTCCACAGAAGTTGTCTATTTCCTCAGCCATCGAATCATCTGTGAAAACCTGATAAAACCAGCCCTCTGCGGTTACCGTATTGCCGTTCTTGTCCTCTCGTTCAATGCCTGTGTCACGGCACTTTGAAATATATAAGCCTCTATAATTCATACAAAATCTCCTTTACGTTTTTGGGAATCCGAACGTAAGCTGTTCGGGTTTATCGGTTATTTTCATCCGAAGGTTATGCCAAACGGAATGTAGTCCTGCGTTTTCATTTCCGCTTCACGCTCCGCAGCAACAATCTCAGACAGCGGCACACGGTGCGAACAGGGGGGAGTTACTGCTCAGACTGCTTTTCTGATTCGGCAGGCGAGGGCTTTTCCCGCTTTCCCGCAGGCTTCTTTGATGACATCATGTCAATAAAATCTCTAACATTCTGCGGCACGTTTTTCTGATATAACTGATCGACATACTTATCAAGCTCCGCCGCAAGCGTAGTATTCTTCTGCTCTAAATACATTTCTATTGCTGACAATTTTTCTTCATTGACCGAAACTGCAACCGATCTTTTCATAGGCTCATCTCCGTTTCCATACTTATATTTTTACTCCTTTTCTTCAACATAGCTGATATACGGAATCTGAAGCCAGTGCGTCCATTCGCGCCCTGCAAGCTTTGTTCTTGTAACGCCTCGGAGCGTATTCATGGCTTCGATCACTTCGCCGTTGCCGATATATATACCGATGTGACCGTCCGACCAGACGGCAAGTCCGGGTACTTCCGGTATGGTATCTATCGTGCCTTTGACAGCTGCGTTCGCAAACATAGCGTTTGCGCCCACGTCCATCATGCCGTTTGAACCGACAACAATTTCGCCTGAATCAGGGTTGTACCAACCGTAGCCTTTGATAAGACCGACGCAGTCTGCGGTGCGTTTACCGAGCCAGTTATGACGAATGAAATCCATGTAGCTTGTGACTTCGCTGCCGAACACAGCGGCTCTGTCCTGTAAAAGCGACTCCGTCAAAACGTTTCCGTAGGTTCCGTAAACATATCCCCAGCCGTTTTCATGAGCCTGGATCGCCCACTGAACAAGTCCCAGATTATTTTTCTTCTTTTCGTCATATTCTTCAAATTTGATTTCATTGCTGAAGCTTTTTTCATCGCCGTACTGTATCCACGGTATTTCAAACCACGAGGTCCAGCCTCCGGCTGAGATATTCTCCTTTACTATCCCGTCCTCGGCAGATTTCGCATATATCGCATTACCGTTTCCCACATAAATACCTATCGTATTCTCTTTTAAAACAGCTATACCCTTGGTTTGAGGAAGAGTTTCGATATTTCCTTTTACGTCTGCCGAATCGAACAGCTCCTGAACGGTCATATCGGAGATCGGATAATTATCCTCAGAAATCGTTCCGCTTTCGTGGTCGTACCATAGATATGATTTCAGCAAATTGTAATTATCAACAGTTCTCCGGCTCAGCCATTTGTCGCAGTCTGCGGTGATATCCTGCGGATATTTTTCCTTTAGCGCCTTGTATTTTTCATCTGTCAGCAGACTGCCGTCGGTATGGGGAACACAGCCCCACTGAGTTTTATATGCGTTTTCTGCCCAGACTGACAGGTCTATGTTGTTCTTTAAATCAAAATTCACAAACAGATACGGATTTATGCTGACGTTAACTATCACGGAATACGACCGCATAAATTCGCTGTAATCAATGCTCAGATTGTATTTGCTACCGAGATTTTCAATCAGCTTTTCATTATCATCTTCTTTAAAAAGCGAACAGTATTCCGCAAAAAAATCCTCATCCTTGTGAACGTCGTCAAAATATGTGAGATATATTATCTGAGCTTTGACGGTCATATCCTTGATTCCGAGCTTTTCCATTTCCTTTTCAATAGCCTTGCCGTCGTCCTCCATCTGTGAGAAACGCTCCTTTTGTTCCGGAGACAGACTTTGCATAAACTGACCGAAATCTATATTTCCGTATTCATCCTCCGCCTTTGTCAGCTGATGACCCATTGCCAGCAGCAGCATTACCGGAAGCAGAGCGAGCGTTATTAAAAAAGCGGCGGCAAAGCCTATAGCTTTCCTTACCTTTTTCTTTGGAAGCAAAACCGCCGCGGCTTTTTTGACCGCCGCTGCCGTTATACTCATACACAACCCTTCTTTCTTTTGTATATATATGAAAAGGACGACTGAAGTAAAACAGCCGTCCTTAAGCTATATATATCGAACCATTGAGACTCAATTAAGATTATCAGAGATAAACTGCACGGGAACACGTTTTGTCATCCATACTTCATTTTCTGAAAGATAGAATTTAAAGCCTCTTATGTTCATTTCTATCACCGCCTTGTTTACCAAAGTATACCATATTCAGACATTAAAATCAACACAGTATACGACGCTGAAAAAAGAGCCGCATTGCGGCTCTCTGATCCTTATTCCATTGTCATGTCGAAATCTGTTTCTTCCGCTTTTAGCGAATGTTTTAAAGCTAAAACACATTCATATGCAGGAATGATTAACTTATTAAATCTTGAATCAATGTATTTTGTATAGAACTCTTTTTGCAGATCTGAAAGATACATACAATTATTAATCATGCTGAAAATATTTGATTTATTGATATCAGGAACGATCCGCATTAATGCCTTATTACAATCCTCAAAATCATTATTTATAAGAAAATCATAATAGTTTATTTTCTTTCCGTTGAGCTTTATTGCTGACGTTGGAAAATTAAAAATTCGGGTATTCATCTGCTCGGTATCTTCAAGGGTCTGCATCATAACTCTTTCATCTGCCTGCGGAAGCAGACAGCTGCCGCAATCAAACACAGGAGCGATCTCAAAACTTTGTATCTTATCGGTATATAAGAATCCCCAATTACCGTTATGTCTGTCAAAATTACCGAGCAATGCATCAACTATAAATACATTCCAAAAATGCTCCCTTAATTTTTGGGGGTCTACAAATTGCTGCTTTTCAATCGTTTCAAGAATTTCAGACAGTTCAGTACCGTTTCCGTTATGTTCTGAATCGATAATCGAATTTTTTATAGAACAAAAATCATAAAAAACCTTTCCTCCGGATGTAAAATCCTTGCATGCACACACAATTTTTTCTTTACCGTTTATCTTAAACGTACCAAGTATCGTTTCCTGCGCCTTAATTCCAAGCATATTAAATATGCTGCAAGCAATATGTTCGCTTATACAGCTGTTTGTATATGACAAATCCGTTGGCTTTTTTTCTGCAGACGGCGGAAACTTTAGCATATACTGTTCACCGTTATATTCTACAGCAATCTTTTTTCCGTTTGCACCGTTGTATGCTTTCCCAAAAATCCTCCTGCATCCTGTAAAATCTATCTTATCCTTCACTTTATTCCCTCCACAAAAACTTCCTGCGCAAATAATCTGCATGCTCGGAAGTAATAAATCCATCATTGATTTCAGCTATGTTGATACTGCCGTAAAGTTCACCCCACAAGCAGTCAAGAATATCGGAACCGTTTTGCAGAGCCTGTTTGTATTCGTCCAGATCGTGCTGTAAATATTCAGGCAGTCCATATTCATACGACGCTTCACGTTCTTTCTGAAGCTTATCCATATCAGCCGTCATAATCACCTCTGTATGCTTTTATAATAGTATACCATACAAATAATAATAATTCAACTATCTACCTCCCGCATTGCCGAACAGCTTTTCCTTGTACTCCGGCGCGTGAACCTGAAGCAGATACCTTTCGTTGCCGCAGCGATAAAGGCACAGACCCTGCTGGGGATATCTTACGAGCGAAAACTCCGACATTTCTAATTGAAGCATATCGGTATACGCTCTTGGTTCTACGTTGCCCGCGTTGAACAGAAACTGATGGATAGGAATAGCAAACAGCGGTCTAGTAAGCTCCCTGATCTCGGGAAGCAGGAAATCGTCGATATTCTGGCTTGCGATCACCATTGCAGATTCCTTTTTCCGCACTCTTTTCATGGCGTTTCTGATGTACTCGATGGCTGTCAGATTTGAAAGGAATAAATAAAGCTCGTCTATTGCCGCGGCGGTGTTCCCTTCGCCTAAAAGCTGATTTGACATGTAGCTCAGAATATTGAACAAAAGAGCGTCTTTAAGCCTTTTGTTGGTGTCCATAAGACCTTTTACTCCGAAGCACAGAAACTTTGAATCCTTAACGTTAGTATGCCCGTTGAAATATTTTGCTTCAGCTCCTCTGCACATAGAATGCAGTCCCAGACAGATGTTCTGCAGTATTTCCTCTGTGTACAAACGCTTCTTTTCCTCGTCGAAAATCATGAATTCCTTTTCCGTCAGTTCATAAAGATCGGTCATTGTAGGATAATCCTTCGGCTTCAGCCTGATGAAATCAGTGAGGTCGTCAATACCGAATCTTGCATACAATTTCATTAACATAATTTCTATCGTATCTATCTCGCTGTCAGTGAAATCCTTGTATGCTCTGAAAAAGTCCTTTAAATATGATATGTGCTGACTTAGCCTTGTTATCCTTCTGAACGCTTCCGGAGACTGTCCGTCACGCTCAGCTTCTCCGAAGGTTTTGGGTTCAAGGGGATTTATCATATATTCTCCCGACATGAAATCGAGATAGGTTCCTCCCAGATTTTCCGTCAGCTCCTTGTACTCCTGTTCAGCGTCTAAAATTATTATGCTTTTTCCGCTCTCCCTCATATTGGTAAGCAAAAGCTTCATAAGGTACGACTTTCCCTGACCGCTGTTTCCTAAAATGAGAACGTTTGCGTTTGTCTTGTCGTCGCTCCGCTTATCAAAGTCCGCCAAAATGTTTGTTCCAAACTTATCTTTTCCGATATAGAAGCCCTTTTCATCGGTTTTTCCGCTGTAATTCAGCGGATAGAGATTTGCGACCGAGCTCGCCGGAAGAACGCGTTCATACAGACTGCCGAACACATTGTATCCGAACGGCAGAGCTGAGAGCATTCCTTCTTTCTGACGGAGGATCAGTCTGTCGACAGTTATTTTTGAGCGCGTAAGCTCCATTAGTATATCCGACTGAAGCTCCTTAAGCTTGTCCTCGCTTACCGCTTTCAGTTCGATAAACACGGCGCAGTGCAGCAGCGGTTCCTTGTTTCGGCGCATATCGGCAATAAGCTGAACAACGTCCTGTAAATTGCTTTCCGCGGCAATCGATTCCGTTACGTCGTTTACAGTCGACATAAGCTTGTTTCTTCTTGCGGCGTGCTGAATTATCTGCCTTTGCTCGGCGCTGTCCACAAGGCGGTTATATATTCTTAAAGTAACCGAGCTTCTGTCGGCAAGATGGGCGAGGATCGCCTGTTCTTCGGTGGTAGGCGGCCATTCTCTGACCGCCCACACGCATTTATACGAATTGCCGCAGATAAAATGGTCGGTAAAAAAACGGACCGTGCCGGGAACGACGCGGTCAAAAAACTCCTGTATTCTGATTTCCTCCGCCTGTTCCGGAGTCATCGCTCTTTTTTTAAACGGCATACGGCTTCTCCTTATCCTGTATCGGCTCAATATATTTTTCTCCCTCCGCGTCCTCGATCTTATCTCCGTTCATAGAAACGTCAAAGTAAATAGCCAGCATTCTCTTTATATCCTCCTTATTCATTCTTCTGACGTCAAAGCCATGCTCCGATATTATCTTGGAAGCGCGGTTTATCTGCTGAAATATCTGCGATTCCTTTTTGTCCTTTGTTCTTACGCAGAACATAAACTGTCTTGCGGTAGACATTTCAAGCTGAATGTCGTCTAAAAACTCCATGTCCTGTTCCAGCAGCTTTATGACAGCGGGATTTTTTTCGCAGTCTATCCTGTTTCTGATATTGATCTTGTTGCCGTCGAAGCATTCGCAGCTGTCAAGACAGATTATTTCAAGCTCCGGTATCATGCTCAGCAGCGTCATAAGGCGGCGTATCTTCGTATCAATATTTTCATTTGACAATACGGATATATTGGTTGGCTGAACGCTGAAAAAGGACAGCTCGCCTTTTTCCGTTTTCAGTCCGTATCTGCCGAAGCCTTTCAGTCCGAACAGGCTTTGCGTTGATTTTTTGTTTTTCATTTTTTCTTCCTTTCAAAATAACAAACGCCTGATTTATGCAAATCAGACGTTACATTTAAAGTATATTATTCTGTATTCCTAATTCCTGAGCTTGTTCCTCAGTTTCTTCCTCATGAATTTCCTGAGCCATTGAAATCAGTTTCTCAAGCCGTTGTGTTTCAAGTGAAAATATCATATCTGAAAACGGAGAGAGATTCTGGTTTACGGCGTATTCCTCAAGCGCTTCATAATATTCCAGACGATTTCTTTTATCAATTGAAACAGGAAGATATCCGTTTTTCATCAGCTGATAATTCATAATAAGTCTTGCCGTTCTTCCGTTTCCGTCTGTGAAAGGATGTATCCTTACAAATTCCGCATGAGTCCATGCCGCAAGCTCTATGTCGTTTAAATCCTTCCTGTTTTTCAGATCGCAGTAAAACATTTTGATTTGATTGTACATTTCATTGGGAGACGGGGGAGTATGCTCTGCGCCGGATATATACACGTCAACGCTTCTGTATATACCTCCGGTCATTATATTTTCCATTGTAACGGCATGAATATCCTTGACTATGCTTTCACTGAGCTCCTTGTTCTCCAATATGCATTTACATACATAGTTAAAAGCTTTTTCATGATTTACTACCTCATAGATTTCTCTGAGGGTTTTTCCTCCCACAGACAAGCCGTCCTCAAGAATGGCTTTCGTTTCGATCATAGTAAGCGTATTGCCTTCGATTGCCGTTGAGTTATGAGTATATTCTATCGAAAAAGCTCTTGAATAGCTTTCAAGCGTTTCCTTTGCTATACGACGCTTTCTTTCATGATATATCGCTTTTAATTCTTTAATTCCTTCATATTCCACTGCGCTCACCGTCCTCGCTTTTATTATACCATGTATTACGGCAATAAGCAATAAAAAAATTTACTTCCACAGAAATATCTGCTGCGCCGTTACAAAAAAGCGGAAGGCGCAGACTATATAGTCCATGACCGTGGTTTCTTCAAGTCTTATTGATAAAAACGCAAACACAGCCGTTACCGCAAAGGGCAGAAAGGTCCAGAGCTGAGTTAGCAAAACCACGGACAGTATCAGTCCGAAGCATATGATAAGGAAATCCCTTATACTCCACAGCCACAGCCTTGATCCGGCTTTCATATTCTGGGGATAGATATATGTTTTTTTCATACTTTCTCCTTTCGGGTATTAAAAAATCCGCTGCAAATCAGCGGATTTTTAATTCTTCAATGTCATCAAACATAAACTGAAGCTTATCTGTTCTTTTGCGGATATGATAATGACCGCAGTACCATTTTTTATAGTCTGTAATTTCTTCAATATGATCCAGCCATTCCTCTGTGCTTGTATCAACCGTTTTCTGATTTACACAGCTTAGAAAAGCCTCCGCAGGCTGATATTTTAACGGACAGGTATGACTAAGAACAATATTTATAGGATTGTCTTTCAGTACAGCCTCTGTTTTTCTTTTTATTTCTTCCGACGGCTGCTCGTCATCCCACCAGCCGTATCCCTTCATAAGCCTGTATCCCTTATCTACGCTGTAAGCTCCGCCTATTACGAGACATTTCAGTCCGTCCAGGTCATATATTTCTCCGTCGGCTGCAAACAGCAGATTCGGATACTTGCTTTCTTTGTATACAATTCCGCCGTTCCATATTATCTGCTCATAGTCCGGCAGCTTCTGAGGACGCATCTCATGGTTTCCGTGAATACAAAAAAGTGTAACAGGAAGCTTGGAAAGAATATATTTTAACCGTCCGTCGCTTTCGTTACCGTAATAATTTATTCCGGCGTCGCCAAGTATAACGATAACGTCCTCGGCCGTCGTATCGGCTAACCTGCAAAACTCCTTTATTCTCCTAAAATCTCCGTGCGTATCTCCGGTTATATATGTCATCCGTCATCCCTCCTGATTACACAGTATATCACCGGAATCTGGCAAAGTCAACTTAAATCACGCAAGCTTTTTCGCTACGAACTGACCCGCCCTTACGGCGGTATTCACAGTGTGGGAAACGCTTGTCATATTGACTCTTACGCTTGTATCCAGTCCGAAATGCTGAGCGATCCTCGGAACCTCGTTTGCCGAAAGCATTATTCCAAGTCCTAAAAGCCTGTTGGTCTGCCATGTAAGAAGTCCTAAAAACAGCAGGCTGGTCTGTAAAAACGCCGTCAGACACAAAGCGAAAATCTGCTTGCACCAGCTGCTGAAGCCGTCCGAGTATCCTCTGGGAACGGAAAACATATACAGACTTCCCACGGCAATCTGACACAGCAGTATTCCGCCTCTTTTTATATTGGCAAAAAACAGCTTTAGAACGCAGTAGGCAAGGGCGATAACCGTCAGTATTCCAAGCAGTCCTGATAAACCTATCGTAGAGTGCAGTACTATTGTCGCCGTAGCTCCGAGATCGCCCTTGTTCGCCCCTATAAACGAGCCGAGAAGATCGCCTGAGAATGTGCTCTGAAGCGTTATGCAGAATTTATACAGCTCCACAGGAAGCTGAGTAAACAGCATTACAGCCATAAAGCCTTTAAGAACGTTAAGGCACGTTCCCTGAATATTCGCCCGTCCCGTCTGATATTCGATCGCCGTATCAAACACAGCGACAACAAGCCCTACTGCAAACAGCGCCCAGCCGAACAGGGAAAAAAGCTTAAGGAAGGCTTCCACCCATGCAAGCGAAAAGATTCCCGCGCCCATTCCGTTTATCATTCCGAACAGATCGGCAACCGCTCCGTATATAGTATCGTACATCCATTCAAGCATAACGTCCCAGACAGCCGAGGAGATCGCCGAACCTACCGATTCCACCACCCCGAACAGCTTTTCTCCTACCCATTCCACAGCGTCGCCTATCCATTCAAACATTGCCGTTTTCCTTTCCGATCAAACTGATCTGTTCGTATTTTTTCCTCTGATGATTTTTTAAAACAGTAAAAGCGGCGCCGTCTGCGTATCCGTATCAGCGAATATCTTTTAGATATCCTGTATATTCCGCGCCGTTTTCTCTTTGCATTCATTTTCACCCTCCGTATATATGAAAATACCGCTGATTTGCAGTCAGCGGTATGTACCTAATATATTTTATTCTAATCTTTTTCCGAAGCACGAATCAATAATCTCCAAAATTTCATCAGCTGAATGCCAATGTCCTTGAGGATTAAGCATTGTATCAGGATATAGCTGACCACTTTCATCAACAATCAGTCCAATTGCGGAAAGGGCTGCATAAATATAAAAGCTGTCATTATTTCTGCGACACTTCGGATTCTGCATTTTATTGTGCTGATAGTTTATAATTCTTTCAATGCATAATATAATGTTTTCATCAACGCCAAGGAATTCCGGCACCGATGCCTTTCCTTTTATCCATTCGATATTTCCGGAACCTATGGAATATTTCGGAGTAATTTCAATCAAAATTCCGGGAGAATGATTTTTGCCAAGGTAAACAGTATCATATAAAATAACTTCCGCAGAGCTGTACTGAAATATTTTTCCGCTAAGCACCTCAGAAGCATATATGGGCATAAACGGAAAGCTTTTGTTTCTGCCGGTATCGTAAAGCCCGATATTCCAGCAAAATTCCGCAGCCGAACGACAGGCTTTCAGTGACGCTCCGCTGACTTTGCAGGAAATTGAAATCAGAATTATAAATCCGATGAAGATAAGAACTCCGCCTGCTTTGCTGAAGCTAAGCGCTACAAAGCCGGCAATTATTACAATCACAGCGGCTATTAAATACTTCAGCCATTTTATTTTTTTAGGTTTATTCTTATTAAACCATTCTGTCCATATCTGTTGAATTATGATTTCGAACATGGCATATTCTCCTATTTTTATTCTTCCGCTTTATCCATAAAGCTTTGTATAACGTTCATAATTTCGTTCAGTCTGCTTTCTCCTATGCCCTTTATCCGTCCTATAGCGGCTTTCAGCTCGTCATAATCGACAGCCTTTGATTCCTCGTCCCTTTTGCCCGATACATATATGCTCGTCAGAAGCTTCTGAAGCTGTTCTCTGTCCATTTTCTTTACAGAGCGGTAGGTTTCACGGTCAAGGGTATATTCGTCCGGCATTTTAATTCTCCTTTGTACAATTTCTCAAGCCATATTATTTTACATTATACCATAATAAAATCCGGTTTTCAACTTTTAATAAGATAAAGGTTAGAGCTTCTTCCGCCGCTTGTCCTGTACCTTTCCCTGCGTTCTATGAGCCCTGCTTTTTCCAAGTCGTTCAGCGCCCTGAATACCGTTGACTTTGAAACGCTCAGATCCTCCGATATAGTTTTAACGGAGGGAAAACACTTCTTTTTTCTTCCCGCGCGGTTGGACAGGTACATATACACAGCCACCGCCCTGTGAGGCAGATCGTATTCGTATATCTCTCTTGAAAACCTCAAGCGTTATGCGCCTCCCGTCTTTGGCAGCTTTTTTCTCAGCATATCCTCATAGCTTACCGCCTGATCCTCCGGAGCCTCGATTTTCTTTTTGGCGTATTTAAGCTCCGCCGCCCGCGTCAAAGTCTCCTTTTTCATATATGTGACCGTTCTTGAGCCTTTATCCTCAAGGCTGTACGGTTCTTCAAAGCTGATACCCCACTTGAAAAACAGCTTCAGGGGAGATATCATGGGGTGAGTTCCCGTTTTCATAACAATGAACTGTCCTTTGGGCATACTTTTAAGCTCGTCCGTTGTCATTAACGGTCTGCCGATCATCTGCAGCGACTGGCTTTTATCTCTGCCGTGCGAAACAGAACCGCTTAATACCGTCTGTTCTCCCAATGATTTGGACAGAATTTCCGCAGACTGTGAATTCGGGGCAAAACCGCCGAAAATGGTCAGCTGCGTGTTGTCGGTTATGATCTCCTGTCCTTCTCTGCCGTAATTCTTATCGAGCTGCGCAAAGGACTGAATAATCGCAACAATGCTTATCCGTCTTGAACGGCTTGCGGAGAACATCGCTTCAGCTCCCTCTATCTTAGGAAAAGTGCCGAACTCATCGCAGTAGAACATAACGCGGTTTTTAAGCTTGCCTCCGTTTTCATCGGCGATCACAAGAATTTCCCTGTAAAGCTGCTGGATCAGCAATGAAACCATGAAATATTTCGACTGATCCTCTTCCGGCAGTATAATGAATATAGCCGATTTCTCGGAGCAAAAACGTTCCGCGTCGATCGCCGTGCCGAAGCACAGAATCTGCTCCATTTCCGAGTCGATAAAGCTGTTGAGTCTTGATAACGCCGTGGACATGATCGACATCATCGCCTGATCCGCGGAATGAAGGGCGGAGCCTGCAAGCCATTTTGCCTTGTGCTCGTCAGGCAGCTTTTCCATCAATACCTTGAAGCCGTTTTTCGGCTTTTGTTTTCCGGCGCTCTCTATAGGCTTTAACAGGTCCTTAATAAGCTTGAACACGGAAACGATATGCCTTTCGTTTTTCTCTCCGAATTCCGCGATCAGTAAAATAAGCGAAGCAAGCAGCCCTTCCGCCGCGTCGTAGAAAAACGCGTTCTGACCCATTGCGGAGGAATCGGCGCCGCCTATGCTGATAATGGTTTTTGCTGTGATCTTGGCGTATTTTTCCGCTTTTGCCTTTGCGGACAGATCTTTTTTGTCCTTGAGATAAACGTCCATGTATTTGTTGACAAGGTGCAGCATATTGTTCTCGTCACTTCGTGTTGGATTTCTTAAATCAAGCACGGAAACGTTGTAGCCGTAGTACTTTGAAGCGATAGTTCCGTAATTTCGAACAACGTCTGCTTTTGTGTCTGTGCTGACAAAAGACATACCGCTTGCGCAGGCAAGTTCGATATTCGGATATAAAAAGTATGCGGTCTTGCCCACTCCGGCAGCGCCTATCATCATGGTATGAACGTCGCCCTCGTCTACAAGCGCGACAGTCTTTTTTCCTTTTGTTCTGCATCCGACTACTGTTCCTTGAACATTCGGTAAATTAATATTTTTTCGCCAGTTTTCCACGTCAAAGGGTACTTGTGTGTATGCGCTTTTTATTTCTGATTTCGCCGCCCACCTTGCAGTGCCGTGCTGGCCGTTTCCTACAGTTTTATTCTTTATTCCATTGAGGGAATAATTGTTGGAACAGTAAGCTAAAATCATCATGACTGCGAATACCGCAAGCATGACTATAATTCCGATTATCTGAGTCTGATTCATTTAGCCCTCCTATCCGAACCCGAAGCTTATCGCCTCGGATATTTCTTCCTGCGCTTCTTCCTGCGAGATCACAGGAGCGGACATTTCCTGTTCCGTTTCACAGCGTACCGCGCAGTCCGCAAGCTGAAACAGTAGCTTTGAGGTCTGTATGATTTCCTCCTTGGTACGGGATTGATTATACCGCAGATCACGAGTTACCGCCTTATATGCGTTTCTCAGATCATCCTGCTTGGAAGTCATTTTACCCTTGTCGGAATATGCCCGGTATTCATTAAACAGCTTGCTTTTGAGCCTGTCAAACATGGCGTTTTCGTTCTTTCCGCCGATAAAGAACGCCGAGGCCGCAAGCGCGTACTCGGCTAAATACCGATACTGTCCGTTTCGGAGCGTCTTAGAAAGCCTGTCGATAATACGGTCCGGACTGCACCTGAAATACCGCAGCTCTGACAAAGTTTCATAATATATTTCTTTTCTCCTGTGAGGAACAGCCGCAAGAGCTTCAACGCCGTTTTCAGCTTTAAGACATTCGTTCCAGTCTTTAAACTCCGGCAATTTCCTTGATATATCCGTATAACCCTTTTCCTTTAATATATCCGTAAGCCTTTCCGCCGCGTCGATCCCGCCCTCGTCGTTGTCGGTGCAGATAATAATCTCAGATATATGCTTATGAGTTTCCAGAGCGGTAATAACGGCGTTTTCATATACGCCGTTCATGGCGATATACGAGTGTTTCTGCCAATCCTGCGGATAAAGCGTAAGGAAAGACATCATATCGATGGGAGCCTCAAACGCAAACAGCTTTTCCGATTCGCCGAAGTGTGCAAAGCTGTACCGAGTATCCGAACCCCCGCAGGTTATTCTGAAAGTTTTTCCGAAAGAATTAGTTGAACGCTTGCTTGCCTGTCGCGGTACCCCGTTTTCATCAATTCCTACAAACACAGCGTTGTGATGCTCCTTATCCTCATAAAGCGTATGCCGTTTTGCAAAGTACGAGATAATGTCAGGAGCAATAAACCGCTGTTTTATGAGGTAGGCGAACACTCTGTGCATATTGCCGTTTGCTTCGGGCAATTTGAATTCTTTCGGTTTTTCCTCCCGCACAGCCGCTTTAGGCGGACTGTGGGACAGGGGAGTAACCGTGCGACCTAACAGCTCCTGAACCGCGGTCTGAAAATCCATACCGTAAAAATACCGCATGAACCTTACGGCTCCGCCGCCCACCTGATTTTTATGGTCGAACCATCTTGATCCGTTTATAGTAATACTGTCGTGCTTGCCGCTGCCGTCGTAGTAAACGAGCTTGTGTTCCCGCCCCGCCGATTCCAGCTTTTCTCCTCTCAGCCTCAGAAAATCAGCTAAATCTACGCTGTTCGCAGCAATTTTTTGTTCTTCTGTAAATGGGATATACGGCATTTTCCACCTCCTGAAAAAGAAAAGCAGCCCTGCGGCCGCCTTTCCTTATTTTTCAATTCCTTTTTAAACCTGTCCCAAGCCTGAAGCCCATGCGGAAGGCTTCCTCTGAAAAAATACTGTTGATTGCCGCATTTAGCTCTTCATATTTTTCTATTGCTTCCTGAACTTCATTCGGGAGCTTCTTCTGAGCTGTCAACACCTCTAATATTTTTTTGTTAAGCTCACGAAACTTTTTTCTTTTTGCCGTTTCAAACGCTATTTCCTCCATATACTTGCTGTACAGTTCGGTTACAATATCATTCATTTCAGCAGGGAGGCTATAAGCTTTGCTCCGAGCTTCATCGCAGATATTCCGATGTTTTTTGCTACGACTGTTCCAAACTCTCCGATCAACTCGTCTAATTTCTGAGCGCCTTCCTTATCAGCGTACTTATCAAACAGCTTATTGAATCTGTCTATGATGTCGCCGTACTCGGAGCTTAAGTACAGCGATCGGTCCAGTTCCTGTGTAAATTTATCGTACAGCTCGTCTGATATATCCACCCCTTTCACCTCCGATCGTCAATCCTTTAGCAGCGTAATTATCAACTGCGCTCCGAGCTTTATTCCGACCTCGGACGATACAGATGATACTGCTTCGCTTAACTCCTGCACTCCGTCCTCCAGCTTTTTAGCCAGCTCCTTGTCGGATACCTGTTTTATCAGCCTAAACAGCTCATTATATTTAAGGTTATATTCGCTGCTGTCCCGCAGCGGTATGTCTAGGTTCTCGGCAAAGCTCTCATATATATTTCTGATCTCCATTTTTCACCTCCGACACTACAATACCACACTATCCGCCAAATAGCTATATCATAACCCAACAATCTTCCGCGGCATTTTTTCCCGCTTTTATTGCATACCGGCTATATGCCCGAAATCTTCGGAGGACATTTCCATTTCCTGCTGCATATGCAATTCGTATGCCGATGTGACAGCGGCAAGTCTTTCTGCATCAGTAACAAACAGCCCCAAAACCGTGTTTAGCTTGTTATACAGTTCTTTTTCTTCCTTAAGAAACTTTTTTGTCCGCTCGTTATCCGGTATATTGATCCGATTTACAAGTTTGAATTCCCCTTCAAGCTTCCATATTTCAGCGGCTTCGTCTAAGGTTATATTTTCTTTGCATCGGAAATCCAGTTCCTTCTGATCCGCCTTTACGGCCAGTCCGGAAAATAGATATACGTAGCTTTCTCCGTTTATATATTGACGCAGTTCCAGTTCATTGAAGCCGGAGGCCAACTTCAGCTCCAAGGTCTGCGTTTTGACCGTATATCCGTTTTTAGTCAGTAGTTCTTTAAAATTATCCATATTAAATATCAGACGATGTCCCGTTAAAGTATCGGAACATAAATAAAGCCTGCCAAGCTTCAGACATTCTACTTTTCTATCCTTATATACAGCCGTTATATATTCTGTTATCATATTTTTCTCCTTTTTATTTTTTTTACATTCCAACGATAGACCAGACGTAAAGCGGAGCGGTCAGTGAAAACAGCAGACAGCCGAAAATTATTGCCGGAGCCGTCCATTCGAACTGACCGTGCTTGCGGTAGTCCATGTACGCCAAAGAAAGCTTGGCAAAGAGCAGAATTGCCAGAACTACGTCTATCACAGGGAATACGACGTTGTTAACGATCGATTTTATCTGACTTTTTGCAGAGTACCATGTACTCTGCACAGCGCCTGCGACATCTTCGTCGGCGTATGCCGTTATACAGCAGAATACAGTCAGCAGGCATACGGAAATTAAAAGCGCGGTTATTTTCTTCTTTTTCATTTTTCCTCCATTCAGAACATTGAAAGCTGCAGATTTTCTTCCGGTTCTGCCATAGCCGCTTTTTCAGCGGTCCGTCTGAAGCTTTCAAGGTAATTGTCTGTATTTTCAAATCTGCGCATCGTTATGAGATCGTCTTCAGCTATTGCAGTATGCAGAGCTTTCGGGTAATTAATTACAACTAAAATATTCATATCTTTTATCTGGCGGTCGGACAGTTCCCTGATCCTTTCACGGAGATACAGCAGATTCTCATCCTGTTCCATGATCTCCAGAGAACTTCTTGCGTTTTCCCGTATTTCATCGGCTCTCGCCATATAGTCCCGATCTGTTTCCGGCGGCGTCTTGCAAAAATATATCTGAGGATAATCCTTTTCAGACATACCGCTTTCAATTTTATGCTTGAAATACAGAATATGATTTCTTACAAGATTCATATTGACTCCGTCTGAATAAGACGGATCGGAGCCGCCGTGTTCCTTTAAATACTCCCAGCGTTTAAAGGATTTCTCAAGCTCTGCAGCATAGTCCGTCTTTTTTTCTTTTCTGCTCATGTCATACCTCTGTAAGCTTTCCCGTCAGCACAGTTCTGGAGGCTCCCTCCGCTCCGGTACAGGTGGACAGTGAAATAAACTTATCTTTTTCAGATACGCCGATATTTTTCCAAATAAAAGAGTTTTCTTTCAGACCGTCAAGCCAGACGGATATATCTTTTGTCACGTCGTAAAAGCCGCTGTAGCATTCCGGCTGTGAAAGCGAGAAAAAGTCAATACGGAACACGCTGTCCGAAACAGTCAGCCAGCCGACGGCGCGAGCTTCAAAATAGCTCTCGTCCGTAAAATTAATTACATCTGCAAACATAGATCCGTTACGCATATTGTGACCGTAGAGAATATTTATTCCGTCTGAAAGCTCCCGCGCGCATCTGCCGTCAAGAAAAACGGAGCCCGAATACAAATAGCCGCCGTCATACGATCTGTGAAGGTAATAATCGTTATCTCCCGAATACATAACGGGATAGTTTATGCCCGTATCAGGAATATAAAGCCAGCCTATGGAACCGTCAAAATTGCGGCAAACCTCACGAACCTGTTCTGTCAGCTCCCGCTTTTTATCCTCCGGCAAACGCGCGGAATTGTCAGGCTCGTCAGTTATTTCCGCACGATCGGGCATACGCTCGTCAAACACGGCAATGTCGGGCATAAAGGGCTTAAGCCTTCTGTAACTCAGCTTCTGGGCAAGATCGTTGCGAAACATTAAATATACGCCTCCCGAAATTAAAACGGCAGCTGTAATAGCTGCCGCCGTTCTCATTATTTTAGTTTTCTTCATAAAGCTCAGTCCTTGTCAATAAAGTCGGGACACTCCGACGCTTTCCTTATTTCTTCCGTCCGTATTCTCTCAAGCTCTTTTCTTTTCCGTATTTTACAGCTTACGAGCAGAGCGCAAAGACTTAACAGCCCTCCGGCTATCATAAGCCATGCGGCGGTATTGCTTCGGCTGTCGCCGGTATGAGGAGTATCCTGCGGCATCTCTTTCTGTTCAGCCTCGTCGATCATTACGATCAGCGGATTGCCGTTTTCAGATACGGCGGTCGTTTCAGCGCCGTCAACCTTGACCGTACCGTCATTAAGGACTTCAAAGCAAATATCAGTCGCCAAAATATATCCCTCCGGAGCGGCGGTTTCTTTCAGAATATATTTTCCGGCAGAAAGCTTTGCGACAATATGATTAGTTCCGTCTGATACCCACTGTTCGATTACCTTTCCGTTTGAATTTAAAAGTTGCATTTGCGCTCCTTTAAGCTCGTTTCCGTCCGCGTCCCGCTTGGATATTTCCACAGTTACAGGCTTGTTTTCAATTTCGATTCTGATAATCTCATCATTTTCTGAAATTGTCACAGGATAGCTTTCATCGCTTAAAATATATCCGTCGGGCGCTGAAAGTTCTCTGATAACATACTCGCCAAATGGAATGTCGGCAAAAGAAAAACAGCCCTTGTCGTCCGACTTGGCTGTCATTAACGCGTTTTCTTCCGTAAATTCTGTGCAGTCCATTGCAAACAGACCGAACAGAGCGTTTTCAAGAGGGCCGCCGCTTTCGTTTGTCTTGATACCTTCTATTTTTCCACGCTTAAGGCGATTCTCAAATGTTCCGCAGTCGATTGAAACCGTCTGAATATCCTGTCCCTGATATTCAAATGTTACAAGATATTTTTCGCCGTTCAGGACGTAATGCTCGTCTGTGCCGATTTCCTGAACGTAATATTTTCCGAACGGAAGCTGAACGTCAAATTTTGCGGTCATATTCTCATCAAGGCTGATTTCAGAAATCAGTCCGTCGGCAGGAATAACCGTACCGTCGGCGGCGGTCAGATCCTCTGCGGCAAACAGTCCGAAGCGGACGTTTGTATACTCGTCTGAATTGCCGATATTAAATAGCTCGTCCTGTTCCATAAGCTTGGAAAGCGTTATTTCTACGCCCTGATATTCATTGAAAAATTCCGCGTTTACCGTATCTCTTATCTCGACTTCCTGTCCCGCATAGGTAAGCTCGATAAATTGTGATTCGCCGTTAAGAACATATCCGTCGGGAGCCTGAATTTCCTTTATTTCATACTTTCCGAGATAGAGCGGATCGGTTTCAGCATAGCCGTTTTCATCTGTTGCGATTTCAGCTACAATGTCGCCTGCGTTTGCTCTTACCGTTCCGTCGGCCGTTATTATGTCCTCGCTTGCAATTATCTGAAATACCGCGTTTGCAAGTCCGCTTTCAGAAAATACAGGAGTATATGTGACCGGACTTTCTATCACATTTCCGTTTTCATCGGCATACGCTGACGAAGCGATATTCACTCCTGCAAAAATATCTCCTGTTTTCTGAACGCTGATTTTTCCCTTTTGAGCCTTGTTGAATTTTTCAACCGTTATAACCTCTTCCTTACCGTCGACCGTAAAGGGAACGGCTTCACTGCCGAGAAAATATCCCTCCGCCGTCTGCACCTCATGAAGCTCGTAATCTCCGTATACAAGCTCGTTGGGGAGCGTTAACGTTCCGCTTTCGTCAGTATAGAATACGTCAAGGATCATTTCCGACGGATAGTTTATTTTCTGTTCAACATAACGGGAATTTTTACAGTCCCAAACCTTAAAGCCGATACCCGAAACGGGGATCAGATTGCCTGTTTCAGCGTCCTTTTTCACGATCCTGACGTAGGAGGTCAGCACGGCGTCGTTGATCAGGTAGAAATATTCCTTTTCGCTTTCGCTGATAATTACGTCAAAATCCTCTATCCATTCTGTGTTTTCCCAGCCCTTGGTCTGATGAACCGTATATGTTCCGTAGGGCAGCGTTTTTGTAGCTGCAAAGCCGTTTTCATCGCATACAAGATAATCTCTTTCAGAATCCTTTGCGCTTTCATAGCTTCCTGACGATTTAAGGTAAACCTCGAATTCCGCTCCTGCTTCGGGAGTTTCTATCTGCGTCGTTCCATCGTCAGAATGCTTGATAATTGAGATTTTGCCTTTGATAACATCTTCGGTTACATTTACTGAAATCAGATTGCTTTCAATGGTGTAATTTTCAGCTTCTGCACCGATTGAATAGACAGTCGGATCAAGCCTGTACCCTTCCGACGGGCTTATTTCCTGAATAGTATAATTTCCGCAGACATATTCCCTCGTTTTGAAATATCCCTTTTCGTCGGTAGTATAGGTATTGATCAGCTCTCCGTCCCTGTACAGTCCGTAGACCGCTCCCGCAAGGCTTGCATTGCCCTGTAGATCGCCGTTCTCGGAATCCTTTTTTATTACCTCGGCGGTAAATTTCTTAAGAGCGTTTTTAAATGTTTTTGAAACTGTCGCGTCGGCTGTCAAGGTCGCTGTCTGGTCCGCGGTAACAACATATTTAACGGGTACGTTTTTCTCGGAAATGGTATAAGCGATCTTTTTATTATCCTTATCATATACGGGAATATCGGAAAGAACTGCCGTACCCTCGCCGTTGGTGGTAACAGTATAGGTTTTGCCGCCGCCGGAAATCGTAAAGGTCCTGCCGCCGTTTTCTCCGTCCTCCGACTGCTTGTTTATTTTTATAGCTCCTGTCTTTAACGTATTGGAGAATGAAACGGAAGCGGTTTTGCCCGCCGAAACCGTAACCTTTTTCGTCTGCTGTTTTTCATAACGGGCAGGTACGACCTCGGTTACGGTATATTCTCCCGCCGCAAGATCTGGTATATTTATTTTACCATTCCTGTCCGTTTTTACCTTATACGTTTTTCCGTTTCCTAAGACGATAAATTCAATATCCGCTACTATACCGTCCTCGGAGGTCTTGATAATTTCGAGCGTTCCGTTTTCTACGCCCTTGACCGCCGCGTAGTATTTTCTCGGATCGGCTTTTAGCTCCGCTAACGTCTGCTTTGAATCGCTTGTAAGCGTCAGGAATCCGGTCAGCTCTCCCGATTCTTTTACGTTATTCTGCGTTAATGTTATTTCTGCAATTTTACCGTTATCTGCTTTTATTTTAAGAGAGCTTTCAGATTTTGAAATCATACTGCCGTTTTTAACAGAAACATCAAAATTGGATAGCTGTTTATTTTTATCTGTGAACGTATAGGTACCGTCTGAAGAAGATTGAACAGGTTTGTTTTTAGCAATAGACGGCAGCTTATATGCAAAAGAAACCGACTTTGAATGAGCCTTTATCAATGATTCGTAATTATAGTAGTATCGGCTTACCTCTGCTGCCGCATAATCGCTTTCAAAGTTAGACAAGGCATTTTCAACAGAGGTATAGCCGTTATCAACTCTATTGAAATTTATATCTCTCTGACCTACCAGAGCTTCCCATACAAGAAGCTGCGTCGCAGTGTATTTATAGTATGCTTCAACACTGGTCAGCTCTCCGGTAAATGCATAAAGAAATACTTCGCCTAAAACAATACCGATCTCGTCGCTGTTAAGCGTATCATTTTTTACGTTATTCAAATATTCCTTAGCCGAATCCTCGGTATACGAATCGCCGCTTGAAACATGAGCTCCGGCTTCAAGACAGTAAACGGCTTTCATACTGTCGACTGTATGGATCATTGTCCAGTAGTCAGCCTTATTTATCCTATACCCGTTTCCGATTATGAGGTCTTTTTTAATTCCTAGCTCATTGGCGTTTTCTATCTGTATTTTCGTTTCATATGCGGCGCTTACCGCAAATCCTGTCGGCAGCATTGTTACAAGCAATGCAAAGAGCGTTATAAGAGATAATGCTCTTATTCTGATTTTTTTCATTTATATCTTCCTTTCCGCATAAAAAATGGACCGATGTTTTTACCATCGGTCCATATATTTATTTTATTTCATTTTACCACATCAAATACAAGTCGTAATAACCGTCGCCCGTATCTTCCCAATAAACATACAGAAAAGCATATTTTTTAAGATCGTCCTTAGTAATCATACCGTCGTTCAGCCATTCGTTATATATAACGTTTATATATGAATCCACAGCCTGTTTAATTCGGCTCTTATCTTTTAACCTTTCTGTATCTATCGGAGTATTCCAAGAATAACCGTTCCAAGGATCAACGTAACCGCTTAAAATTACGGCTCCTTCATTGTTACAGTCCGGGCACTCTGTTCCGATACCGTAAGACTTAGCAGCCTGTTTGATATATCCGTTTATCTCTGATATATCTGCCTGTGAAAGTCCCTGCGGCTCAGGCTCAGGAGCTTCTGTCGGTTTTGGCTTTGGCTTTTCGGTTTTCTTTGCAGTTGTGGTTTTCTTCTGCGTTTGGCTTGGCTTCTCGGTTTTCTGCGAAGCTGTCGTATTCTGACTTTGCGGCTGAGTTTGACCGCCGTTATTTCCTCCCGTTTGATAATTGCCGTTATTATCCTGTTCGTTACCGTACCGCGGCGCTTGGGTAGTTACGTCGGTCTTCTTGCTGCTCTTTTTGGTACCGCTTTTCTTTTCCGTACTTTCCGCCGTACTTTCAGACGTGGTTTTTACCGTTGTTTTTGCTGATGTTTTGGATGTTGTTTTTACAGCGGTCGTCTTAACCGACGAAGCCGTTGATACGGGCGCGGTCGTTACCGTTGAGACAGCCGAAGCCGATTCGGTTTTTCCCGTCTGAAGCTCAGCTCCGTCCGGTTCTGTTTTTCCGCAGCCTGACAGCGCAAGTCCGCATATTATCAATACCGCCAATGTCCTTTTCATAATTGTCACACCCCGTGTATATATTTCAGCCTTTGCTGTTAAATCCAGCATACCACACTGCCGCGCGGATATCTACCGTTTACGGAAAAATTCTACCTGTCAGACAAACCGAGCAAGGGTTTTTACAGCATAACCAATAAAAGCTTACATTTAAAAAATACCACGATTTTTGGCATTTGTCAATATCTTTACATAATAATTATTAATCCGTCGTTCTGCTGGGATATTTCTTCTTCTGGATTTAACGCAGACAGTGCAAACATCTCTGAATATTTACTGATCTGCCCGTCAGTCAGAGAACAGCTGTCCCAGCCGTCTTTTGTGAATGTATTGCCTGAAATATATACCGTACCATGAACAAGTACTCCGCCTATGACTCTGTTGGGTTCATAATCATAGAGCAGAAATTCTTCGTTGCACCATGCGACCGCGTCGTTGTCAGGCTCGAAATATATCGGTTCAATAAGACCTCCGACCACCGACTGCATTGCATGAATACTGTGAATGATTTCCGTCTCATAGGGCGCTTTTCCGACCTCGACTATGAGTATCCTCATCATATCCTTATGGTTTGTCTGCGAAATATCAAAATCTATCGGTCTGAAGCCCACGCTGTCGCAGAAGTAAAAGCCCTTGTCCTTTCCCTCGCAGACCTCTATCACATTACTTACCGACATTGCTTCTCCGCAGTAGCCGGGAGGCAATTTATCCGAATTGCAAAGCGCAAAGACTTCTTCAAGATTTTCGCAGGTTACTGTACCGCCGTAAACCTGACGGTATATAGACGGGTTCACGCCGCCGCGGGACTGCGCATAATCGTAATTCATAAACGCAAGCTTGTTTTCGTCCTTTTCATGGTCTATCTGAAATATCCTTATCTTCATCTGCGGAGCTGACATATACTCAAGCCGTTTCACCGCCCACTTCGGAAGCTGCTCTCTGTCCGCGATACCTATGAATTCCCCGCGGCGCAAAGAAGCTCTGTCCCCGTCGATGAGATAGTTACCGAACACCAGTCCGCCGGGTTTTTCCGGATCGCATCCGCAGCCGTCAGTGGCGTAGAAATACTGGTATTCCGGCTTTCTGTATTCCTCTGTCAGAAGCTCCGGCTTTATTATCATCAGCTTATTCGTATAGTCCTGCGGTTTATCTGAATGAACGCATTGCTTGCTGCCGAGAAGCCCTAACCGGGCATATTTTTCACGGACCTGCTCGGTAAAGCCGTTAAGCACGGCAGGATGACAGTCCGAGCAGTATTCTATCGTTTCTTTTTGAGATATATGGCTTGGAATCACAGACTTCGCCCACGCCTTATTATCCTCCGAGAACCTGCCGTCGTTAGCGTTGTTTCTGATACTTGCCGCAAGTACCCACATGGCGCGGTCGTATCCGAATCTTGCAATTACGCTCTCCGCTCCCGAATCGCTTAAGCTGTATCCGTCGAAGCTTTCGGAAACCGCCTTGTCAATCTCCTTGCAGCAGCGTATATTTTCAATACGGCTTTCCCGCCATAGTTCGGTTTCCTCGCATATTTTTGCCTCTTCATAGGATTTTCTGTACAGAAATCTCATAATTTATCCGTCCTTTCTTTAAAACAAATTGTCTGAGCCTAGGTCCTTCGCGCATATACCGCGGATGGGACAGCCGGCGCAGTCGTCGTATTCATCGCATACCGCCTGCTTTTCCGCCTCCGTAAGCTCTTTGTGAAGCAGGGTGAAAACGACTCCGTCCTCGTTCTTTTCAAGCTCCGCCGTCACGGGAAACCCATTCTCATCATAGAGACCGTCAAATCTGGATATTCCGTTTTCAGTCATCGCCTGCGTCATTAATACTTTTCTCATTTAAAATACCTCCCGTATTTTCGTCAAACATTGAAAGCTGAAGCGCGTTTCTTTCCGT
>OIYD01000225.1_pt1 | contig 55024 bp, 68 predicted proteins | sample 1588141 | NCBI WGS metagenome assembly OIYD01 (sample SAMN03283259) | human gut metagenome | biome: human-associated habitat; material: feces | host: Homo sapiens | place: USA | collected 2013
AATCAACAGAGATATTAGAACGTATTCAAATCCAACATTTGTTGACATCATCAGCGGTGGATTCCCTTGCCAAGACATCAGCGTTGCTGGAAAAGGTGTCGGAATTGTCGGTGAAAGAAGTGGCTTATGGACTGAAATGTACCGAGTTATACGGGAAGTTAGACCTAAATACATCATCATTGAGAACAGTCCAATGCTCCTTATTCGGGGATTTGAACGGGTCTTATGCGACCTTTCCGAAATCGGGTATGATGCAGAATGGCAATGTTTATCAGGCACCGACTTTGGTATACAACAGGGTCGGGAGCGATTATATTGTATTGCCTACTCCTGTGAAGTCAACGGCAAAAGGAGCATCCAAGAATCGATATTTCGGAAGCCCTACCTATCGGGGCAATATACACGAGTATATCCGGGATGGAGAACAAGACAGTCAATACCCTCACCCCGATTTGCTGGAAAGTCTAATGAACTTCCCGATAGGGTGGACAGAACGGAGTGTATAGGCAATGCAGTACAACCTATAATTGCGCACTATTTATTTGAATGTATTAAGATTTTCGATAAACAATTAGAGTAAAACAGATCAGGTATGAATACACAATTTGAGCGGTCAGCATGCGCTACCGATGAATGGTATACACCGAAGGAGATTATAGATGCGTTGGGTGAATTTGATTTAGATCCGTGTGCCCCGGTCAACCCACTATGGCAAACAGCTAAGGTGATGTATAATAAAAACGTCGATGGGTTAAAACAGGAATGGAAAGGCCGTGTATGGCTAAACCCGCCTTATTCCCGACCTCTTATTGAAAAATTCATCAGCAGGATGGCAGAGCATGGAAACGGTATCGCTTTACTTTTCAATCGTTGCGATTCAAGGATGTTTCAAGACATAATTTTTGAAAAAGCAACGGCGATGAAGTTTTTGCGCAATAGGATTCGTTTCTTTCGCCCGGACGGGACTCGTGGAGATTCACCCGGTTGTGGTAGTATCCTTATTGCTTTTGGCGAAAACAACGCGGAAATATTAAGAAACTGTGATATAGCAGGTAAGTATGTTAGAATCAATTAGAATGACAAAAACATGAATAAGGAAGAATTTCTGAGCAAAAGAGACGCCATTGATTTAATGCTAAAAGATTTGAATGGCGAAAAGGAGAAGTTGGAAAAGGAATACATTGAATCCAACCAAGGGTTCCCTATTGGAAGCAAGGTTTGTATAACGGTCCCGGCTCATGAAAGGTTTTCTCTTTTGAGCAATGAAAGGATATTGCTCCCCGAAGTGAAGAAGTTAGCCTATATTGCAGATTATGAGATTGATGATAACGGGGAGGTTGTTCCCTCTTTAAGGCAGTTGGATTGCAATGGGGGTATGTCGGCAATACCTTTATATGTTAATTTTAAAAAGGTTATAATTGAATTAATGTAAATCAGATAAGAAATGAAGAAGATTAAAGATTTAACGATCAAGGTAACTTATAGAGTTGGACTTAGTGATGTTGAAGTCCCTGACAAAGTTTATGACGAATTAGCTAAAGCCTATGATGAAGGTGGGTATGTACCTGAATGGGATGATGAGCTTGAAAATGCAAATGAATGGTTATTAGATAATATCCGACAAGAGGATGCAATGGATTGGGAGTTTGAGATTGACGATTTTCAAGATGAATAATTCAAAACATAACAGTAATGAGTAAAACATACGAAGAATTGTTGCATGAGGCGTTCTGTAAATATATGCAGAGAAATCATGCTAAAGACTGGATGGATAGATACTGCCCAGAAGAGCAGGAAAATATGCGCCGTGAGTTTTGTTCAGGTGCGGAATGGTTTAAAAGTCTATTTCCTATGATGTATTTCCCTCCTTGTATTATGCCAGAGGATATAATGAAAAATACGGAATCGGTAGGAGAAGAAACTATAGTAGCTACTACTCATGACTATATCATCTTTTACAAACACCGGGGATATGACATCGCTTATCGTGAATATTGGAAGGGGCATCACAATAATAAGTGGAAATGGAAAGTAAAGTATGGTCGTTATGTAGATGATGATGAAATACTTTGTTGGATGAGAAAAGAGTTTTAATTCAAATCAGAACAGATATGAAAAAAGTAACGATAATATGTGATGCTTGCGGAAGAGAGATACAGCCATCGTATTTCCGCAGCGCAAGATTGGATTTCAAGGTGGATAAATGGGATGGTGGCTCTGTTGGTGGAAGGGAAGATATATTCATCCAAGAAGCCGACTTATGCTCGGAATGTGCCCATAAATTACAGAAATTTATAGAGAACGAATTAAACATTCAACCACATCACCCCTAATTGATTAAATTATGAAACAGATAGTAGAAGAAGCTGCAAAGGAATATTACGAAAGATACAAAATTCATTTGGCAAAAGATATATTCAGACCAAGAGTAGTAGATATTTTCAAATCCGGTGCAGAATGGCAATCAAAGCAATCTCCTTGGATAAGTGTTAAGGAACGGTTGCCGGAAGAAGGACAAAAAGTTTTTGTTTTGACAATGTGTTGTGGTGTATCACGTATTCTAATTGAAAGGTTTTGCAAAACAAGTGCTTTTGATAAAGATAATAGATGGGTTTTTGGAAACAGTATCGTGTTGGCCTGGTTTCCTATTCCGTCTTTTGATGAGATACTCGAAGCCAACAAGGATGTACTAGAACGGATTAAAGAGAAAGGAGACTGATATGGGAAAATACAGAATATACAGATACGGACTTTTCGACCACATTTTTGACGTTCAAGTGAAAAAGTGGTATGGATGGGTACTTGTTAAGAGGTTTAAGGCAGATATAAGTTCTGATGACACAATGATAGATAATATTTATTATTGTGAAATGTTATCCAAGGAACTTTTGGAAAAATTGGAGGAGGAATTATGAAATCAAAACAAGTATTATCAGTCGAACAGATGAAACATTTGCAGGAGCTTGGGCTGGATACAAGCGATGGAAGCATGTGTTTTGAGTGGAATGAATCAGATTCAGACAACATGGTTGTAACCTCTCCGGATGCCGATACGAATTACGACTATTATCATGAAACTTACACTTTGCAGGACATTCTAGATAAGCTGCCGCCTGTCATAAAAAAATATTATTGGCTTGCAATCAGAGTTAGTGCACACAAGGGAATGTGGTATGTAGAATATAATGAAAGAGGGTGTACTTTATCTTATTTTTATTCAGAAAATCTCATTGACGCAGCCTACGGGATGCTGTGCTGGTGTATTGAAAACGGATATGTTAGAAAGGAGACTGAAAATGGACATAGATAACAAATATAAGATTCCCCTTGTCGGGGTCTATAATGCGTTAGTTTTTGAATGTCCCGAATGTGGTACAAGTATTCTCAACGCTTATCATAAGCATATCTGTGGGATTGCAGAAGCTCGTATTGGGATAGTTTCTATAAAAGAGTGTCCAACATGTTTTACGAAGTATTATTCTCATTTTTCAGAAGCTGAATACAATCTGTTTTTGCATAGCATAGAGAGAGGTGAAAATTTGCATTTTAAAAATGTATTCGTGAAACAGATTAGAGAGGAAGGAGACTGATTATGGAAGTAAAGAACGGAATAATAATAGATGGAGTATTGCATGAGATGACGAGTGAAAATGTCCCATGCAACCAATGCTCACTGTTGCGCATTTGCAGTAAGTCAGAAAAGGAAGAATATTCCATCTGTCTTTGTGCTTTGATGAACTGTGATGGTTTTGTTAACCGTGGAAAAGTAAAAATAGAGAAGGAGGAATAACTATGGGATTTACAACACCGTGTTTCATAAAAAAGAATACACCGGAGCTTCGGAAGAAGCTGGAAGAGTTGGGGTATAAGCTCAATAATGGCAAATGGATGGGCAAATATCTTGCGGCATTCCAAATTAAAGAAACAAAGGAATGGAGATATGTTGCATCCCCTGAATGGGATTTGCAAAATAACCCAGATATAGATGCTTCTATTGATTGCGGAACCAACGAAGAACTTTTCTTGGCTATAGCTGCATTAAGGGATGATAGTAACTATATGCAGTGGTTTATAGCAGAATCTTCACTTAGCGTTTCTTTTGGAGATGCTATTGGTAATGACCATTATTTCATAGAGCCTAAAGGTAGCTTCTTCTTTTGGGGTATAGAATATCAAAATGCAACAATTATTTCAGGAAATTTCCGTAAGGCTACCGTAAATGAACTGATTGAACACTTTAAAACAAAGAAGGAATTATGAAAGCAAGAATAAAAAGAAAAATACAAAAACGACCATTTTTATATAATGTAGGATAAGTGTTTAAGGCTTGTGATTGGCTTACTAGTATTCAGCGTGGAAATATAGTTTGGCGTAGGTATCGTTCATTTGGTACTATTATTAAATCAGAATATTAAATATGAAAGCAAGAGTAAAATCAACAGGGGTTTTGGTAGATGTAACTCCCCAATTAAACATCAACTCTCAACATAGCAGAGATTATTTATATGTATGTGATAACATGGTTTTCAAGGAATACGAACTTGATTTTTCAGCTATCGAATGGGAACAGAGGCGATATGAACTAGCTAAATCCGCGATGCAAGGATTTTGCAGCAATCCACATGAACAGATAATGAGTGCTGGTTCAGATATGATAGCAGAATGGAGTCTTGGTTTCGCTGATGCGCTAATAAGGAAACTGAAAGGAGAATAGCTATGGATAGTGTACAGACACAAACCTTTTCCATTAAAGGGGATGGAGGTGGTGAAGCATATATTGACTTTTGCGATGGACAATTATATATTTCTGTTGTTTTAGAAGGGAAACAGGCAGATTTTCACTTTGAGCCTGTTACTTTGAAAATGTTTGCCCATGCTTATAAGCTGCATTGTGAAGATATGCTTGCTAATGCTTTAAAGAGTAGATAACTATGAAAGTATTAAGAAATGAAACTCCTGTCGCTCGCAAAGAACACAGGTGCGATTTTTGCGGTGAAGTAATTTCCGTTGGAGAAAAATATAACAGACAGACCAATGTTTATGACGGTCATGTTTATGACTGGGTATCCCACTGTGAATGTTCCAAGTTAGCCTATGAACTTGATATGTTTGATGATTGCGATGAAGGGCTTGACGGTGATGGGTTTGTTGACAACTTAAATCAGTATGTTTACGACAATCATTATGATGATAAAATAGATGATATTGCGAAGGATTGGCAATTACCACGCTATGAATTAGTAAAGAAAGTGTTGGATGAGTTAAACAAGAAATAGTTATGACCGAAGAACTTGTAACATTAGAAACAGCGAAGTTGCTGAAAGAGAAAGGGTTTAATGAGTATTGCAAAGATATTATTAATCATAAGGGTATAATGATGGAAACCATATTTAGAACTAGTAAGGATTTACCTAAATTATTCTATTCTTGTCCAATACAATCCATCGCCCAAAAGTGGCTTCGTGAAACCAAGAGCCTGCATATCGAAATATCCTATATGTATGGAAATTATTGGATATATGATATACTAACAATTCCGAATCACGACTTAGTAGGATTGTCTGACAGACCTATTATCCGTTATAATACCTACGAAGAAGCACTTGAGGCAGGATTACAGGAAGCATTAAAACTTATATGATTATGAGAAAATTCACATATGTATTGGCATCTGTCATCATATCATATCTAATTTGTGTATATGAGTATAATATGTAGGACTTTATTACAGGATTAGAACCTTCGCAAACTTGCGAAAGATTACTCGGATATGTGTTATATTGCGTGATATTCTATTGGACTGCAAAGCTATTGATTATGATTAAATAAGTATGGAAACAGCAGAATTAATATTTAAATCCGTACTTGCCCCATTAATTTTTTGTACTTTGGCATTTTTACCTTAATTTTGGTAAGCAAGTGTCACAGACGCATGGAGAATAGGTTTGATGAGATAGAAAAATGCGTCCGTCATGTGCCATATCGTAACGACATTGTTTACATCACCCAGCTCTTGGAACTGCAAAGATGTGGATAAATAAGGAACGGTATGAGGAAGCCGATAAGATTGGAGAATAATCAAGGATGAAGAAATCAAATTAGGAATAAGGAAATGAACAATATTAATTTAAACGAATTGCGCGATCGCGCTTATAAAACCGCTTGTGAACACGGTTTTCACGATGAGGAATTGAGTAATAAACACTACCTTTGTTTAGTTACATCCGAGCTTATGGAAGCTGTGGAAGCAGATAGAAAGGGAAGATTAGGAAAGAAATGTAAATCACGTTTTGAAATGGACTATAATTGCTATCCTGCATTAGTGGAAGAAGAAAAGCGATTTAAGTGTTCCTTTGAAAAGAATGTAGAAGATACACTTCCCGATGAACTTGCCGATGCAGCTATACGCCTGCTTGATTTGTGCGGATTGCGTAAGATAGACATCGAGGATTTTACGGAAGAAATGTTATACGAGGCGGAGGAAAGTTGTGAGGATGAGACCTTTACAGAAAGTATATATGCTATATCCACAATTCCCATCAGATATGCGTATGAATATGACTATCCATTAGAAAAGCAATTAAATAGCATGCTATTGGCTATTTTCGGGCTTGCCAACCATTTGGACATAGACCTCACATGGCACATCAATCAGAAGATGAGATACAATGAATTGAGAGAAAACAAAAATGGGAAAAAGTATTGAGCAATAATTTAAAAACAATAAGACGATGAAGGTTAACATTGAAAATTTACGCCAATCGGTTATGATGCCGACTAAAGAAGACAGGGCAGACTGGACCAACGGCTTGTATCTAATCTACGAAGACGGACATGCAGAACCGTTTACCGGCGATAACTTCAAAGATTGTGTACGATACATCGGATTAAAGCACAAAGACGTATCGTTTGCCATCTCGTTGACGGAGCATAAGGATGTTCAGTTGCTTGACAATGACAGCCGAGAGGAATTTGGAAATCAAATCTATTATGGGCGTGAATGTGATGCACTATTTGATATGAATGGACAGCGTAACACTGCTCAACTGATTGAGCGAAATCCTAAACTGTCTAATCTGCTGAAAGATGACGAATATATCCCATCATTAGGACAGCTTAATTTAATGGCTCATTATCAAGATAATATAAACGATGTGCTGAGGTACATAGGCAAAGAACCGTTATCTTCCACATGGTATTGGTCCAGTACTGAGTACAGTCTCAGCCTCAGTTGGTACGTACACTTCTTCAGTGGGCAGACGAGCAACGGCGACAAGTGCTACAGTTACAGGGTGCGGGCAGTAGCAGCATTCACTTTGTGAACTACCGCTAAACTGAAGATTTAGGGGTTTTCAAATGCGAGTCCTTATAAAGTAACCATTTTTTTGGGGGGGGATCATTCTTAATCGGGTAGTCCCCTTTTCTTCACACTAACAAGCTATGGACAATCAAATGATAGGTAGTTCATCCCAAATATCCCATAAACTTCAATTAGCCGCACAACAAAGCCACCTTCATCAAAACGACAAAGGGAATCATTTTATAAATCCACCTCTCTAAACGTTCCATTGTATCATGGCTAGCAGTTGGCAGAATACCCAATGAGGAATATCATCCGATTGCTCAAGCAATATGTTCAACTTCTCATCTTTCATATTATGTTAGCATAAAAAAAAGCGGTAAAACCGTTGGGAATTACCGCTCTGATTTATTTTGAATCAACAAGACTTTATTGATATTTGCCTTTTAAGTTTTCGGTGAATATTTTTCAATAGATATGCCTAGAAATACATTCTTATCAAATTGTAGCCAGAAAAGATGTCAAACTTTCCATATCATCAAATTCTTTTATTTTAGTATCATCAGTCTTTCTAACTCTTTTTTTCTTCCTACTTTCAGAAACAACAGATAGCATATTTTGCACAACACCACTGGCATTGTGTAATTGAATAATATGTTTTTCTACTAAGATACATAGTTCATCAGCGAATGATCTTGAAATAAAAGAAACATCGCTTAAATCAATTATAGAACCACTATGCTCTGCTATTTTTTCTCGTAAAATTTCAGCATTAGAACGTGAGCGTATTTCAGATCCTAATAGATCATGAAGCTTAATTATTTCTTTCATAATACCTCCTATTTTATATACTTCGTATAATCAAATTCTTCACTAACTGTCAATGGTATTCTCATAAGTATAATCGTGCCATTCCAATTAATAGTATCAGGCAATTTTACATAATCACTTCCACCAGATGCATCATGCCTATGAAATGCTCCTCCTGATAACATAAAGAATGCTCCTCCAAGACCTTCCACAATCATACTTTTAGTAGATGATATACCAAATCCTCTACTTTCAGCATTGGGAAGATCTTTAGTCGAATATCCTTCATTTGCATATTTCAATGCTTCAGCTTCATTGTCACCTATCTTATCAAGCATCTTTTGTGACTTGACATAACTTCCATAAATTGTTATTCCATCATCAGCAATGCATATATCCAAACAATTCTCACGTTTCAGATATTGCGTATATATATAACCATAATCACTATCAGAATGTTGATTTATATTGCAAATTAACTCACTAATCAAATACGAAAGTGGAGTTTTAAGTTTTAAATCTAAATTTTTCTGTTTTTCAATAACTCCTTGAATAATGGTCTGCATTGAATCTATATTCTTATTCAATCGACTAAAGCGACATATAGGGATATAACTTTTCCCTAAATATTCTTTCAACGCACTATTTAGATCCATGTCATCTTTTATCGTCAGCATATCAAAGAACTTAACACATTCTAAATAGTTTTTCATATACCCAACCACATTTTTACACTGTACGTTCTTACATTTGCTTTTATATATGGCAAATGGGAACAAAAAAAATGGATGGAAAAATGAGGTTTTTGAAAAATCCCAAACAGGAACATCATTATCCCTTATTTGTTCATTCGCAAAAATGACAGAAAATAAATGGTTAAAAACACTACCTATCCGTTCATCTCTATCCGCATTTGGAATATTAATTACCTTATTCATAGTACAAGAAAATAATACTAATATTTACAGAAGGATATCTAATTACGGTATTCCTGTAAATTCCTTATTATAGTGCAAGATAATGCTGTTGTACATACCAGTACTCCTATATGACGCAAATATAGGCAATTATATCAATATGACAATACCAAAGATGGCTATTAACACTTTAAATTTAGCGGTAATTCCAACAAGTCAAAGAACGCTTCTGTTCGATTATTATTTTTCCATTCCCTTTCTGCAATGTTCACACAAGAATTTCTTGGCAACAGGAAACATCTTCTGACCGACATATCCGCTGAGATATTGTGCTTCCTCTCCATAAGGGTCAATTCCGAAAGCCTTGGAAATATGCCGGCATAAATGACCTTTTTCGTGGTCCCACGAATTTTGAAACTGTTCGGGGGTAGAAGTCAAAGAGAGCACCATTACCGTTTCTCTTCTCCTGTAGTCCGAATAGGTAAGTCCGGTATTCATCCTGCCTTCCGTCAGGTTGCGATACGCACGTTTGAGGGAATCCCCCCTGCATCCTATACGGTATAGGTCGGTAATGATTTCCTTAGCCCAATAAGTGTGTACCGCATAATACACCTTGACGTGCCAATCCCCATATTTCGGTATGTAGAACTCCTGAACAATCATATAACATCAGACCAAATTACAGGAACTCCTTTACCGATGCAGGTGGCAAAGAATTCATCAAACGCCCTGCAAGGGTCCCCATCAATATCATCAAGGTAGCACTTTATGTGTTTGCACAAATGTGCTTCGTCAACCAATGATTTTTTGAAAAAATCCGCTTTCAACATATTTGCAACATAGGCAACGTCATATCCTTTGTCGTGTTCGATGGTAATTCCGTTTGCTTTGAGCATATCGTCCACCTCATCTTTACTCCAAGGGTCAAGTTTCTTTTCCTTGCCTGTTGCCTCGTCTTTCACTTTCATTTTTGAAACAGCCCATTCGTAAAGTTTTTTACTGAAATGGAATCCGTATGATTCCAGGTATTCTTGCATTCCTGATGGGAATTTGCTATATGTATCTAATCTTTGTTCCATAGCCTTAATTTAAAAAGAGGGGCGTTTCACCCCTCCTGTTATTAATAGAATTCACCGTTAGAGCGTCTGCGTCTGCGTTCGCCCATTTCATCCATACGCGGATATTCAGGAAAGTATCCGGGGTATCTGCGTTCATCCATGCCGGATGAGCTTCCACCACCTGAATAACTTCTCCCACCATCACGGAAACCCATCTCTCCGCGCATCTCTCTCATGGCTTTTTCGTAACCTTTGCGGCAGCCTTCCTTGTAGGCTTCCTCCACTTCGTCACCTCTCATACCGAAGCCGCGTCCGTAATCGTCACGCCCTTCTTCTAATATTTCCCACATTCCCATAATCATTTCTTTGTTTTGGATGTTTCAACCACTCCGAGCTGTTCCATAAGCCGTTTGTTCAATTCCATAAGGTCAGACATGTTCTTGCTCATTTCAGCCATTTGCCCTTTCAGCGTATTGATCTCGTTCTCCTGTCGTTGCTTCTCTGCAAATTCGGGGTTGATCATTGTCAGCATCTCATCACAGGACGCTATCACACTAAGGTCATAGTCTCTGCTGTTAACCCTTTCCAGTCTCTTCTGCTTTATCATGGATATTTCATTGTTCATCGCATCACGTGAACATGATATTACAATATTGCCGTTCTGCCCGAAGTCCGCTATATCTCCTCCGGCAGGAAGGTTCTGGAAAGTTGTATTCTGCCCATTAATGGAAGCCACCACGTCCACCACCATTTCCACCTGAGGAGAAGCAAATGGTTGTGCCACTGGATATTTGGCTCTTGGGGTTGACACACTGACCACTGAGGCTGTTTCTATATAATGTTTGGCTTCTTTGTGAAGTACATACAATTGGCTGTTTGCTCGTAAGTTCTGAAACATGATTGTTTGATTTTAAAGGAGTGTGGCTATTTCCATTTTGGAAATCACCACAAAACTCCATGTTAATTATTACTTGCTCCTTAAAGAAGCTGTTTCTGCTGTAGGAGCCGGAGCCGTTGTCGGTCTGTATCCACCATTAACAAGATACAATTCGTTGGTGTACTTGTTATAGTGAATTTCATAGATGCCTGTTCCGGCTAAGTTTTCAACAGTCACAGGCTCATTGTTATAAGCCATCAACGGTCTTGTGTCCCCATTAGTCCCTATCAGTATCGGAAGAGTTGCAGTCGTGCCGGCAGGTATAGCCTGACGGAGGCTGATATAGAATCCTCCAACATAATCCCTGTTACGGAATGCGTGGTTAGGAAGTTCCAAAGTAACATTCTCCGTGCCGACGGTCACAGCCACCGTAGGAAGAGTGTTGAAATTTGTTCTTCCGATTGATGGGAATAGGGATGGGAATCCTGTAAAAAAGTTAGGCCACATATCTACCTCCTTTCTTACCGGATTAACCCCAGTAGTTGTTGCAACCACATCCACTACGTCCGTATACAGCGTCACCCATATATGCACCGTAGGCGGCTGCACGGAAACAATCTGTATTAATAGCGGTTAAATTGGGGTATTGAACACTCACAGTATTGGGGAGCTTGCATTTGATTTTATCTACGTCTCCTTGTAATGCCTGCAATCCGGCTGCCAAAGGAGCAATCTGTTGTCCTACTGCACTCAGGATAGTGGCGTTCTGATTACGCTGGGATATTTCGGCTGTTAAAGTAGCCTTTTCCGCAGTAAGAGATGCAATCTTGTCCTGCAATGCCTGATTTTGAATTGCATCAAGTTTGGCAAGGATAGCATTCGTATTTGCAGTAGCACCGTCACGCAATGACAATGCATTGTTGTTCATTGTATTGGTAAGGGCATTCATTGATTCGCAATTCTGCAAACGTCCTTCATAGCCTTGTCTTTCAATAGCTGTTTGCGTTTTGCAGCAACAATCGGCAAGTTGAGTAAGAATAGACTGGTTGCCTGACTGCATAGCATTAATAATCTGGTTGGTTGACAATCCCACCTGATTACCTACTTGTGTAATGCTATTCTGAACATTGCACAATGCTGTCTGAACCTGTTGGGTAGAGCAGTTGAATGAAGAAGCCAGTTGAGAGATAGCATTACCGTTACCCTGAATAGCTTGCATCAACAATTCGCGTCCTGCGTTTCCTGCCAATTCTGCCGGAAGTCCGTTAGCTCCGTTTCCTCCACGTCCACCGAACAAACCGCCACCATTGCCGTTCCATCCAAAGATACTTGCTATCACAACAAGCCAGATAATGCTCCACCATCCGTCCTGTCCTCCAAAGCCGTTGCCGTTATTCATCAAGGCAAGCAGGTTAGGGTCTATCCCCTTGTTCCCAAACATTCCGGGAAGCATGGCGGTAATGTCAAGCTTGCTACCGCCTGAACCTCCATTGCCTCCGTCTGAATTAAAAACATAAGTTCTTTCCATAAGTATTTGTATTTTGTATCCCGGTCAAAATTGACCGTATGCAAAAGTACATATGTTGTAACTTATGTAAAATCAGTTGTTTCCCAATGATTTCTTTATATTATCCCAATATATTCTCAACATTTTCCCACTTTCCATCCTCTCATAGAAATTTGATATCATGTAGTTAACAGCACGTTTGGTTTTGTGGATATGAACGGCTATTTGTGAAGGGTACATGCCACTTTCAGACAGGAGAGACACAAGAAGATACCGGGCATCCACTGTTTCCATGTTTTTATCAGAGGATAATATTTGGTCTACAGGCACTTCGGTTTCTTTTGAAACAATATTAATTATCTTGGCAAAGATTTCTGATTTGCACATCGTTTTTTCTAATTTTTATGCTTATCTTTGCCTCGCCACATAAAACATGAGATTTTGATGAACAAAGCATAAGATATTTATGTTGAAGATATTAGCCCCCAACATCAGGTATCTTATGCTTTATCATGTTTTTATGTGGCAATATTAATATGATGTATGTTGGGGGCTTTTTTTTTAATTCTTAGCCCCCGAAAGAACTGCTTTTGTTATTTTTGAGTAATCGCTACGCTTCTACTCGTAGCGTTGTGAGGATAATCCTCGGTATAGTGTCCTATTTCATTTTGAACCTCCTTTCTTCTTTATCATCCAAATAATAATAAACAGCAATACAAAGATAATACCTAAAGAAAAATCACCAAAATTAATCTTGACTTCCTGCCACCATGTTAGCTCTTTTTCTACCGGGTAAGGAACTTGAACTTCACGCACACGGTCAACATATAAGGTATCTGTTCTTCCTCTATCCCTGTACTGCGTGCGCCATCGCTCAACGAATACCGTGTCACCCTTCTCGCGAATGTAGATGGAATCCTTAATGTGGATTGAATCTCTCTCGTGGATGGTGAGATACAAACTGTCTACACGTACAGTTTCAACAGGCACATACTTTACACTCCGGCATGATGAGCATATTGCCAACGTCAGCAATATGACACAATAAATTATGGTTTTCATAAGCTTACAACATTAACATACAACCCTACCAAGCTGCTTAAGTCATGGGTCAATGCCTGACCGCTGTCCCTTGTGCAGATATACAATACATCATTCTGAGTATAGTACTTGCCCTCGAATATCTCCATAGGAGGTGTGTAGGGTATCGGGTCATCCTTGGTGCCTGATGCGGTCTCTACAACCACTTCGTAGAGTGCTGCCGTAGCCATGCCGGGATATTGGCTCTCCAAAACCATAGGGATATCTTGCCGAACCTTATACAGGTGTTCCTTGTAATTAACCTTCATTCCCTTGGATAAGGATTCGTCTATATATTCCGCCCAATCGGGATACAGCGATTTAACCTTTAAAGATTCGCTGTCTGTCAGGCTGAATGTCTGTATCTGTTTTTTGGCGGATTCCACCATGTTTTGTGCGGATGCAGCCAATATGTAATCAGCACTATAAGGTTGCGGTTCGTGATTCCATTCTTCCGATTCCATGATTTGTACAAATTCGGGGTCGTCCATTCTGTAGGTAGGGAAGGAGTCCCTTGGGAAGAGGTTAACGAATTCTTCATGCAGCACTACTTTTGCGCCGTCTGCGTTGCTTCGCATTGTCGGCAGCGCCAACAGTCCATGTTGGGTCAGCCATTCTATCGTAACGATTGTATATCTCATTGTCCAATTATATTAGTTAATACATAATCAATTAATTCTTGCTCTGTGAATCCGTCTGCCTCTGTTGGTATGGAGTCGAAGGCTATGGAGTTGTAGAAGGCGAGTTTACTATACCAACCTGCACCATTTAACGTTGTGTTGAAAAAGAACGGAGTTTTAGTAGATTCAATGGAATCAACGCATGCAGTAATAACCTGTTTGATATTTAACAGCTCTTGTGACAAAGTACTTGTATTACGTACGCCGTCGATATAGATCCTGCCTTTTTTATCTAGTTCAGTGTTTTCTAAATTCATAACGTAAGCTACTCTATCTCTAATATTTGCCACCGAGAACATAGACGCAGTATTGCTACGTTGGTCATACATACACTTATGAATCACAAGAGGATTAACCGTCATAAACAGCATCTTCACTCCACTACTCAGATTCTCTACCAATCCATAATCATCTACACCATCTGTCACTAATGCACCGGGATATTCGGGTATCTGAGTAATGGTGATGTCTGTGGAGTAGGGTTGGTCAGCAACTAAAGTGATATATCTATAATTAGGACTTGGCGAGTCTGTAATATCGAATGCAACTTGATTATCGCCATTATGTAATTCAATTTTCAAATCATATTGAGTGTTGAATTGCTTTACGTATACTTTATTGCCTTCCTTTATCCCTTCTACATGCCAATTAACATGCAATATATTCCCATTATAATTTTGCACATAATAAAAGCCAAACCCTGTACCGTTTGATTTAGACAGTTTACCTCTTACATATCTGTCGTGTATTGTTTCAAATTCAATACCTTTATTTTGATTAAAAGGCATATTCTTATATCCATCTATACCCGACATGCCATTGAACAAGAAGTTATTTAGTTTCATTCTCCTTCCTTTACCCGACAAGTCCTGCAAGTAAGCAGACTCCTTCAATGTTTCGTTGGTCGCACCTTGCTTCTTTACGTCATACCAAAAAACAACATGCTCCCTTATCCATTGAGGGATAGGGGAAGGCTTGGAACCACCGCCACCCGAACGGATTTCGCCAATGTGATTCAGTGCGATTGTATTCAACCGCACCGAATTTAAAGATATTGTGTTAACCTTCATATCACTCCAAAATTAATGCCTTGACAGGCTTAACATTGCACTGAATCTTGATATGCTGCTCACCAATAACACCTTCGATGTTCTTCTGCCAAACCGACCCGACACCGTAATCGACTTCAAACGCCACCCAACTCTCACCGTCCAAACTCTGATACAATACCACCTTGGACGGATGTGCATCGAATACCAATTGCAAACCAAATGTAGACGCAGCAGGCTGAAACTTATACTCCTGATTGGAGCCGGATGCTGCAAAATTGCCGGTTATATCCTTTAATGCCATAATTGTAGATTTAATTGTTAAACGATTTCAATTGTAATACTTTCGCCTCTTCTCTGTGCATCCTCTATCAGCACATTGAGCTTATCGGATGTATATCGGGATTCGGTCAATCGCCCGACTTCCGTATTCCTTCCGACAAGTATGCAGCCGGCAGAGTCATCGGCAGTATTCCCCGGATGTATCAAGACGCCTTCAAAGGCAGGGACGTTAAGCAATCGTGGCAGGTTCCTGCCAAACTTGGGAGACCAGTTATATACTACCTTATATTCTCCGTAAGGGATGGCGGTTTTGCCATATACCTTCTTTTCATTGCTCAAATCGCGGACGGTGTCTTCCAGTGTGTTGCAGAAAAGCTTTCCGTCTACAAACAGTCTGCCCACCGTGTAAGCGGGTTTCTTCCATAATCTTTCTACTCTTAATTTCATTTCTTTTCCTCCTTAATTACTTCTTTAATATCTTCTTTGTCAACCTTTAATGTCTTGCCGAAAATCAGCCTGAACGCTTCGACGATATTCAGCTCGATTCCCTTCGGCTTAAGTATGTTGCTGATAATCGAGCACATTTCAAGGAAACATACCATCAGGCAGGAATACATATCGATGTCATAACGGCTACCCGATGCCTTGTTTATCATCACCACCATGAAAACGAAGCTGAAGTATGTAACCATCTTGCCCATGGTTCGCCTTACTGCCCGACTGAACCGGACCTGTTCGCCCATTATGATACTCTTTCTCAGCCCGCAGGCTAAATCACATATAATCACGGCAGCAGACACTATCAGCCACGGAATCATGTGTTCTATGCTTTCCTGAACGAATGCGGTAGCTATTCCTGCCAATCCTCCGGCTACGCTCTTATCGATGCCATCTCTAACTATTGCACTAATCATTTGTCGGATTAATTTTTAATGTTATATTTGCAAACCTTGTTAACCAAAACGCGAAAGCTAATCTTGATTCCCTGCCCGCCTGAGAAGGTATGCAGGGAAATTCCCTATCTTAGCCTAATCAAGATTAAACACAAGCTTGCTCGGATAGCCACGGGTATAGTCATAATTAATCAGCTCTTCAAGCGTACTTAATCCGGATACCTCGGATAGATGCTGCTGTGTGACATTATAGCATGATAATGCATACAACTCCAATTGGGCAAGCATCTGTAGTGCCACATCTATTGGGATGGTGTAATTAATCCCCTCAAACCAAAGAACGGTATCAGTCTTTTGGGTACTCTTCTCAATGTTGATGCTGTTCATCAGACCTACACGCATTTCCTTGGAAAGCCACATCTTCTTGCCGGCAAGGGTAAATTCGTTCACATGGTCAGACACATCATATTCTTTGATGCTTTTCTCCAGTTCCCGGACCAATGATTTTCTTACCGACTCTTCATCATTCGTATCACAGTCTACCCATAATGTATCATATATATATGCTGTCCTTTCTACAGTACCTTCCATCGCAGGATAAGTAACCGTTCCTTCATTGACGCATACCAATGCCTTCTTGCCTGAATAGGTTATTAAAGGCATACACACATCAAATTCATTTCTTTCTGTTTTCATAATCATTCTGTTATAATTCGATAAAAGGGATAGCGAAACCTCCAGCGTAAGAATCTGCTTTAGCGTCAGCATAGTTACTGCAACTTGCTGTGCGAATTGAGGCGTTGTTGGTTTGAGCAAAACAGCCGACAGCAGTGCTATGCAAACTGCGTTCTCCTGCGGCTATATTATCGTTGATGTACAACCATAGATAAGCATTTTCATAATTACGAGCCCCCCCCTCAACAGTCTCCGCGCAGAAAAGCGAAAAATCATAATCTGATTTCTTTACCCATTGTTCATAAAGGACAGGAAGATTTATTCCCGAATATTCCTTCTTTAGATCCAAACCTCTTTCCATGTCACATTCTTCATTGTCAGGAACACGATATGTATAAGTAGTTCTTGCAGGAATTCTGTTCACATTTGATGCGCAACGGAATTGAACAGGAAGATTATTACCTTCAGAATCCTTTCTGGCAATGTAATATGCTCCATCTAGTATGCGAAATAATCCAACTAACGGAAGATTCCAACCTCTATATATAGGAATCGATCGTTTCAGAATGCCGACTCCTGAATCCATTACCGTACCGTCAGACCATGCAACACCGTCAGCAAACTCCATCTTGGTGTAAGAGTTTACAACGGCTGTCATTACTCCGTCTGCCATTCCTTCACATCCGGGGACATTTCTCACCACGTAGTAATGCTTGCAGGCTTCCATGCCTGCGCCCGTAGACGGGTTGACAGAACCATCGGTTGTACATGACACATTGCCTTCCGGGTCTAGAAAGAATATATTCCCAATACTTCCTATCTTTGACACGAGTCCTGCCTTGGATATGCCGTTCAATAGCCTTTGGGCTTCCATTATTTCTAAGAATCCGTACCATGAGTTTCCTGTTACTCCACCAATCAAACGCTGTTTGTCAGATGAACCTGATAGAGACACTGCTTTATCGCCTAATAAATTAATGTATTTAACTGTACCTCCGGCTATCGCCTTCCATCCACTATTTGCAGAAATTTCATTATCTGCAAATGTTTGTGCATCAACACTATCCAAAGTGGTACAACCTACACCAAACAGGTTTAACCGGGTATGTGCCCATGTGCCTATCTCAAAACTCATCAGACAAATAATGATTTCATAGAACTCATAATACATTCCCATATATGGACGATTGGTCGCTTCGTCTGCATTCTTTGCCTGTGCATTCTTGATTGCTTGTACTGCGGACACATATTGTGTCGGGAATCCTCCACCACTTGTTTTGTAGCTTTTTTTGAATATCTTCAAAGGTTCGGTGTATGTCCCGATTGCGTTCTTATTATAGACATAATGGGCGCAATTTCTTACATCACCTTCCAACTTGGCGGTAACACATTCACCGGGGACGATGGCAAACGGTCTGATTCGCTTTGCTTGCTTCCCTCCGATACCAAAGGGCAGCAAGGACAATGCCACGATGTTATATTCTCCTTCCGTACTTCCCTGTGGCGTATATTGGCAGGTGGTGCGTAAGTAATATAAATCGCAATCGGTGAAGTTCATCACATCTCCATCAGTTCCGTCTATGGCAATATCCCTGCCATCGACAGATTGAGTAAGTCTTCCCGGTGCACATTGTTTTAACAACTTGCCATTCTTAAACACTCCAAGATGCAGATGTGCCGCCAACGAGCGAAGTTTTGATGTGTTCCCAAATGTAACCTGTGCATCCGGGTCCGCACTTCCGTTTACTCTTGCGAATCCACATGCACCCAAGGCTTCCAGCTCATTTGCCAGTGCTTCGATAGCGGTTGCGTTGACTTCCTCAGCTGCTTGTGCACGTTTTGTTTCATCAAGAATTCGCTCATTCAATTCGGCTAGCTCTTCCGTAAGGTTTTTACGACTAGTTGGATGTACCACTGCATCAGTGGTTGTAGCAGGGTAAATGGTCTGACCCTCTTTGGTAAGTTTATGAATTTTAGCCATATAATTTTTATTTTAATTTTGTAAATCTATTCTTATCGGTTTCCGATTAAAGGAAACCACTCAATACATCTTCGTATTCCTTATCGGAAATTGGAGAGGAAGAAAGCATCTCATTCTGCACATCCTTTACCACAGAGTCCTTTAATTCGGTACGCTGCTCCTCTGTCATGGATTCCCATGTCATTGGGTCTCCCTTATCGCCTTTCTGGTAGTTTGGATAAACGTCAATTGTACCTGTACTGTCATCAGACTTGCCATTGACAAGGACGATGCCTGTAAACTCCATGGATACAAGGTTACAGATACCATCAGCAAAATCAGCATCAGTAAGGTAATACTCGCGTCTGACCGTCAGGTTGCCCGGACGCATGCCATGATTATCAAACACAACCAGCAGGCTGCCATCATCCAGCCTGCGACAGTTCTTGTAGTCGTGTCCGTCAAAAGAGGCTACAACGGGTTTCGACAATGCTGTCTGATAAGTAAACCGGAAAGGAGTTTTCAGGTCTCCATTCAGGTTTTTCTCTATGATTTTAAAATCGGACTGATAATTTATTCTCATAACTATAATATTGATGTCACATCGTCAATAGCTTCGGCAGACAGATACTTCTTATCAGCGTCTACGGTTTTCTGATAAGGTGTTAAATCAGGTGCCACGTATCTTTTCAACGCATCGGTAGATAATCTTCCGTTTGTATTCCCTTCCTGGAAGGGTATGTTCTCCTTACCGTTCGGCATTGTCCGTGCGTCAAGCTCGTTAATTGTTTTTCCTGCCATAATTATTTGTTTTACATTATAAACATTCTGCCAATCTCCGCCAATACGGTGATACCATTAACCTTGATTTCCCCATCTTCATTCCTGCCGATTGCAAACTCCTTATCCGTAGGGATAACTTCCGCAATGGAAACCAAATCATCGTCTGTGAGTGCCCTTTCGCTGACTGTATAGTCATTGTCTGCCGAAGCGCATTCTCTTGCCTCTTCAAACTCACGCATCAGTGTTTTTTTCATATCAACATAAGAGAGGTATTCCTCACTCTGCTTAATCGACTCAAGCTCTTGTTTTTCTTCGTTGCTTATGTTTTCTTTCTTCTCCAACTCATTCACTCGTGGGAAGGCTTGGGCATCATAACCTTCGGGTTTCAACTTGGCATAGATACCGCGCATATCCTCGTTAAAGCTCTCCATTGCCCTTTCGTAGGCTACGAGATTCAAGATAATCTTCACCTTCGTTTTATTGGCAAGCAGTGCACCCTCATCCGATTTCAGCGGCACGAGTTGCAAAAAACTCATTTTCCTGATGATTTCGTTGATTTTCATTTTGCGCCTCCTTCCTTGGGGATGGAAGACAATATGCTTCTAAGCATACTCTCTATATCTTCGATGGGAGCCTTCATACCTACCGTCATGGTAAACCCTGTGGGCATGATAGAGGCTGTGCCAACATAAGCATCTCCATCCAATACGATATATTGGATATCATTGGTTGTGTTGTTTGAGACTTCACCGTTTTCATAAAGCCTTGTAATACTTTCTTTTTTTCTTATCAGTTCCATATCTGTATAATTTAATGATTAGTATATTCTTTAATGTATCGGTCCGGGGTTCGGGTCAAGCTTGAGCGGGAACGCCTTCTTCGTGTACTCGTTCGTATTAAGCTGTAGATATACGTAGTACTCGCCAAGAAAATCAGTTAAGCTGAATGTCCCGAATATTTCAACCTCTCTGTCTTGAATCAGATTGAAATCCTGTAATTTTTCCCTGCCCATATCTTCATCCGAAACCACACGCCTTAGTGTAATCCAATTATTAGTAAGCGTTTTGCTGCCGACTGAATAATACGTAAGTTTAAGATTCCATTTAACCGCAGTGTTAAGCCCGGTCATTGAGTTAGTCACATATTCGGCTGTCAGATTGATTACCAAACCACCCGCTTCTTCTTCCGATACATACTTAACCCTGCCGGGAGAGCAGTTCATGACAGGCAAAAACAGATTAGCCTTATCCGCCTCGATGATACTTTCAATCTTATTCATGCAAAAAAACGGATATACATCGTAGTATTGACCAAGTGTCAGACCATTGGCAGGCATCTCTAATGTAACCCCCGCTCTGACATTAGCCAGTTTCCTCACGATTCTGTTGGACGAGTCAACCAACATCGCCCCAAACCACCATGTATCAAGGTTGGTAGCGGATTCCATGTCGGACAGCTCGACCGAGCCGGGACCTGATTTATCTGCGGTAGTAACATTTCGCGCAAGAGAGCACGATATAGAGCCATACATAGAGACCTTGGAATCGCAATAGAAGCTATGGAATGGCGGTTGCGCATCGTGCTTGTACAGCAAGAAATCTGCCAACCTGTACGGACTCGCACTTCCGCCCCAAGGTCTCTCATAGATGTATCCGTTCATCTTGTTTCCGGTATACAACTTGGGGATTTCCTCGTAAGATGCTACAGGGGGCGGCTTAATGCCGCAATTCCTCATCGAGCCTTTCCACCAAGCTCCTTCACCGTCAGATGGCATGCTCCTGTCAGGAGCGGCAGAGGCAATATGGACAGGCTTGCATCTTGACCACATATTAATCTCATGGCTCGTGCATAACCCGCTCACATTCGTTTCAGACGTCCCAAGAACGGAAGCAACGTCACTCCTCAGATTGACAGGAGACGTAATTACGTTATTCGAGTTAGCCATATCAGTAGAGCAGTAACAGGGTTATATAAGTCGAGATAAAGGCACACATCTCCATCCAAAACACAGGCTTCCTGAACTTAAGGCATGCCAATACGATTACACCGCCAAGGAAGGTTATAAGAGGGACGTACCAAAAACTCATCAGCACTTGCCATACAAGAGAGGCAAGCGCGCAGATTCCCGCGCTTACATAATGGATATTGCGGTTATAATCCTCCTTGAACAAGGGAGCCGAGCCGACAAACGCCAATGATGCGCTTGCAATGAACGCCAGGAATTGGTATTCTTCCTTGCTGGCTTCGATGAACGATGCAACCAGCAGGGAAGATTCGGCAAGGCAGAAGAGCGTGAACAGCCAACCCCTCTTTCCAAGCCGATAGTATGTGTCACTGATACTTGCAGGGATGCCATACATCCCGACTGTATATCCGATATAGGATACAAACAGAACAATCGAAATAACCAATAATGTAACCATAGTTTTTAATTTATAAATTTACGTTTCAAATCATCAATCTCTTTGTGCAGCTCAATTATCTGCGCCTGCAACACTGCCGTATATTGGGCATAGTTCACGGACAGGTAGTGTTCTTTCGAGCTGCCTTTAGACACAAGCTCAGGATACAATTCTATCATGTCCTGTGCGATAAACCCTATACTTTCCTTTCCATCCTTGATATAGCTGACAGGGGTGATGAACCCTCTGTTCCGTAGCGGTTTTATACTTGATTTTAAACGGATGTCAGAATAAGCGGTAATCTCACCGCTTGCAAGGAACGAACCTTGGACAACCGCCCTGTTATTAGACGCCTCGAGTTCCAACCTAATCCCCGGGCTGTTACCTCCATCATCATTCGACACTGCTATCAGCATGGTTCCCCATGTGTCGTAATTAGGTCGATACGTGCCAATGGTGTATCTTGTCTGCCATCCAACACCGTCCAGTGTATCCTTCCAGCTAATTATCGGTCTACAGGAGTCGTGCATCATCAAGGATAATTGGTTAGCCCTGAATACGGCATTGTCCGGATTGAAGTATATTGGCCATTGTAATTGCCAACGGTCTGTCATGCTAGATATAAATGAAGAATCGGTATTAACATTACCTTCCGCATACAGATTAACTATGTGCGACCGATTATTACCCAAGTATATCATTCTGCCGTTACTGGTGTAGAATCCAATACCATAATATCCTGATATATCCATTCCGCTTGCACCGCCGGTGAATCTGATTCCATACCAAGGACTATCCCCATCGTGAGCATCATTAACATTTTCACCAATGACGTTGCAATCAATCTCACCATCAACTGCCAAATCGCCTGTTATCGTCCCGCCTGCCAAAGGCAGATACTTTCCTGTTATAACATCGTCCTCCAATTGGGACAGTCTGGTCGGGTACGCAGGAAGAGATATCACCCCATTGGATACATTATAAGCAGTCGTGCCCAGCTTTACCTGCTTGGCATATACACTGCCCAAGTCCGGTATGTGGGAAAAATGGATTCTCTTGGACGTGTCAGACTTGGCAAGCTCATCCCACATGGCATCTATATCCAAACCGCCACCGCCTTTTTTATTCGTCCACTTGTTTTTAATCGAGTCGTAGGTCAATACCTGTCCTTCCGATAGAGGAGTAACCAGGTCTACATCGTCCAGCATGCCTAATGAGGTTGCACCACTTCCACTACCGGTTGTCGAACCGAACGCAGCAAGGTCTCCCGTGGCGTAGAAATTAACCATAGACCCATCATCCTTCTCTACATATACGGCATTATTGGCCGCGTCATATTTCAGCAAGGCATTACCGATTTGGACAGAATTGATGGCTTTTATATGAGTGAACGGATATTGAGGTTCCAATATATATTTAAATTCTGCCGAGCGCAAGAACTTAAATGCCGACAGTAATACACCGACCGTTTCCTCACCGACAAAGAATGACAACGGGTCTGCATGGAGTGTACCATCTTCTTCCCACCAAAGTGCACCGTTGGCAAAGTAACCCGTACCGTCAAAGCGCACAAGACCTTTGGCAACGTTTTCCGGCACGCTGCTTTCCGGATAATCGAATTTGTCCAGCATGGAACCTCCCCACCAGGAAGCAATACCTCCGCCGCGCTTGTCGGATTGGTATACACCGTTCGTGCCGCTCATTATCTTGAAACCGCTTTCCGAGGTGTATCCTAAAGCTAACAATGAGGATTGAATAAGACCACCCTCAATATTGGTATATTCCTTAAGTGCTTTCGTCAGATAGGATATATCTCCTATATTCTTCGATATTTCTTTGATGGATTCGTTAAGCTTGCCCTGTATATAATTGTTCGCGGCATTGACATTGGCAATAAAATCACCGTACTTCAAGTTGAACGCTGAATACTTTCCATCCACCATAGCCACTTCGGTCGCTGTGGTCTTACCGTCCTGAATCACACCGTTAATGGTGTTTATAAGCTCCTGTGCCGAGTTATTGAACAAGCGGTACGCAGTTTCCAACTCCGTCTTTACCACGCCTTCATCAAGAAGCTCATTCTCTATAATCTTATTATAGGATTCTGTTACATCGTTTTTGATGGAATCAATATTATTCAGGTATTTTTTAATCGCAGCCGCTTCCCCTCTGTCTACGATACCATCATTGAATGCTTCATCGGTAAAGTCCTTCATTGAACTTACAGTACTGTCCAGCTTTTCAGCCGCTTTCTTCGTTTCTTCGGCTATTTTCTTTGCTTCTTGCGCCAAAGTGTCATCAGTGTATTTTGATGCAAGCTCCCAATGGGAGATACTAAATGCTTCCCCTGCCTTTTTTGAAGTGTTCGCTCTGAGCATATCGTCCTTGTAAGTGCTACCATAGGTCGCATTTACCCACATATCACCTATGTCGTATGCGTCCGAATTCTGCGGTTGTCTCACAAAGATGCGTCTTTTCCCATCTGCGGTATCCTGTGCTTTTTGAGCGTTTTCCAAAGCCTTGACAATATCCGTATCGGTAATGGCATTCCAATACCATCCCTTTTCTTGTTCATATTGGAACCGGTATGCTTTTCCCTCCTTGCTGTAATAGAGGTCTCCCAAATGATTGTTCTTCTTCTCATCTGTATCCCAATCGGATGCGGGAAGATTTTCAAGGGTGGGCACCGGGTCGTAAAACCATGTTTCTATCGCACCGTCAACCTGATTCTGGATATTATCTATTTCCTGCTTGATGTACTCTTTCAGAGGGTCTAAATCCTCAATGTACTTTTCAGATGCTTTTTTGAGAGCATCTTCGATGGTGTCTCCATTGCCGATGGTAGTACCGACCGACAGCTTTCCTTTCAATTCCACGCCTTCACCTTGGGTGAACTTAACAAAGCTGTTACCATCACGGTCCCCAATATACGCATCACCGTATACATGGAAAAACGCCTTGTTGTTAGTTTTGTCTACGCCATACTCAACATACTCCTTGTTCAAGTAGGAGTAGGAGTCTATACCGTGATACAGAGTAACACTCGGGCTGAACACATCGGTAGAAGAGAAAACAATGGCATTCTGTGCGTCAATATTGCTTTCATCCGTCACGTCCTTGTTGTCAATGCCTTTCCATTTGATTCGTGCACCAAGGTGGGCTACAGTATCACCCTTTGCCGGAATGTCACTGCCTGTGTCGCAATCCGCCATGCTGAGGTCAATATAGTGTAATTTGTATATGCCGACATTGATAGGCTCTTTGCTTGCCCCTACACATAAACGCCAATAATAATGGTTCGCTACCTGTTGGTATTCTCCCGGTTTTTGTATGTTGAAGTTTTTGCTCTGTACCTGGAAACCTGCACGGAAGCGGTTCTCCACTTCCACACCGTCCTGTTCGGCAAGGAAGAAACATCTGTACACGCCTTCGGGGACGCCATTGTCTACCGTTTCTTTATCCATCAATTGGAGTTCACTGCCATCTGCAAGCAATATAGGATTCCCGTCTGCCATTGAAAGTATGGGCGTTTGTTCAATGGTGCCCTTGGTCCAAACATCAATAAGCGTAACAGCACCACCCGGAGTTAGAACTATCTTTCCACCTACAGAATTTACATTTTGTATCTCCAGTGATTCGAAATAGGCTTTCATGCGGACTTTCAGTTTATCAACCTCCGCATAGGTTTGACCTGTTTCCTTATCAACCATTATGATACCACCTGTACTACCACTGACAAATTTTCCTATTTCAAAAGCTTTGTCAGAGGATAATTTGTGCGGGGTACGGTCATCTTTATCTTTTCGCAAGAAGAAATTACTTCCAAAGGCTTTTATCAGGCTCTTAATTTGTTCTGAATTATATCCACCATTACCTTGACCACCGCTTACTATTGAATCAATCTGGTTCTGAATTTTTTCTAATGTGCCTACAATTTTTTCTTCCTTGAGAGTAATTTCATATTCTGGAATCATATCATCACCTTCTTTTATAGAAAGAGAATCAATGATTATACTCCCACTTATTCCCAAATCATCATCCTCAAACAACATCAAATCACCTTCTTTTATGGTATCATGAATGCTTGTCTGATTATTGGCAACAGCATCATCGTGTTGCCTTGCCATGTAAATATTGTCTACTTTGGGAATGTATGAATAACGAATATAGTCATTTTTTGCTAACCATTTTTTTGCAGATGAAAGTAATCGTTGGGAATGTGCTTTTATATAGACATCAGGCATTGATATATCTAATAATACAAACTTATCACCTGATTTTATATTATAATTTTTATATGGGAAGAACAGTTTTATTCCATCATCATATACACGAGTGCATGTAAGGATATATTTATTACCATGTTTCTCACATTTAGTTATTTCAAAATCACGTCCTCCACACATTCCGTCTTTCATTGACAAGGTAGCAGTTTCTCCCAAAAGGTAGTTGTTGATATCAAAACCTATATCCTTCAATGTGACAGTAAAATTCCCTTTTTCTATTTCCCCTTTATTATCTGCTTGACCATCATCGGTTAGCTGTTCGGCTGAGTACACTTCGTCAAGATTCCCATTATCTCCTGGGTCTATTGAAACAGTTATTCCTGCATCTTCGAGTTGCTGTGCTGTCATTCCCTCTATTGAAGGAAATATTTCTTCCAAACCTTCCTGGCTTCCATCAAAAAAAATAGTACCTTCTCTTATACCAAGTTCTTCTATGTTATCGCTGTCGATATAAGGGTCTAATGTTGTTTCGGGGAATCCAGGTAACATAAGGTTGTCTACTGCCATATTATTTGGCAGATAATTGCCGACAGAGGAACCGGATAATTTATTGTAATATCTGTCAGGCATATTTCGTGTGCTTCCATATGCTCTTAGACGAGTAACAATCTTTTGGTCAGCTTCGGCATTGCGTTCTATCTCATACAATCCTTTGCCTTTCCCATATTTAAAAATATTGTCTACTGCTATCCCAGCAGTGCCTATAGTGATCTCTCTTCCTCTTATTATGAAATTAGCTTCAAATTCAGAGTTTGTTAATGCAAGTGCATCCCATACATTTATTGTATCTACACTTATGTTGATATTTTTCTTGTTGACATATTCAGGATGAACGATTACAGTCCATTTTTTATTCCCTGTATATATACGATCAAGGTTTACCTGAATGCGTTCAGCGAGATTTGATATAGATGATGCAAAAAAGCTGAATTTTGGCAGTGAGGTAAAATGTATATTGTTGTCATTGGGAACATAATCAAGGAAATCACATCTCGCAAGTTCGTCACTTAAAGAGTTGAATTTTACATTGTCATAAGTGAATGCGTCTCCTGTAGAATTTTTACTTGCTTTCTTTAAAATAGTAGGGTCATAGTTTATTTCAAAACGTTCCCCACGATATATAAGATAATCACCTATTGCAAACTCTATAGGGGATTCGCTTTTTATAGTACAAACAACAGAACATTCACCCATAAATTCACCATTATATTCCAACTGATGAATTTTACATTTTGCTATCTGTCCTGTTTTATTATATATCGTCCAACTCATAACACTTTTTCTGTAAGTCCCGTTATTGTTTCACCAATGCCCTTTACCGGAGTTACTCTTGATGAAGGGTTGTCAACTTTCATAGTAAGCTCAAATTCCATAATATCATCAAGATTGCCTTTTGTAAGTGTAGGCTTTCCTATTTTAAAAAGTCTGCAAGTCCGACCTATTCCGTCATGTGGAACAAACAGCTTTGTTTCCACCCCACTACCATCTTTTCCTGTCAAATAATCTAACAGAAAGTCCATTTTGTCCCATGCTGTATTTGGTTCCCCTTTATAAGCTATCCTTATAGTTATATTGTATGGTTTTAAAGGAAGGGTAGGAGGTATATAAGTGTCTTCTCCGTTTTCATCTGACCAATTCCTTGAAGGGAGGTCCTTGATTTCCATGTCTGGTAAAGATATACCCATACATACCATTCCGAAATCAGTAAGACTGTCTTTCAAAGAGGAACTTTCCTTTACTTTTTGCATTAATATGGAATAAGGCTTGCTCATCGTACTATTGTTTGTTATATAAGATCATTTTATAGAGTATTCGCTAAGATCTATCTGTATTCTGTCAGTTCCTTTGCCGTATTTATCGCGCCACTCCTTGGCTTTGCGCTCCACATCGTAGGCATCAGCTTTGTTAAACTTGTTTTTTTTGTTTCTTTTGTCCTTATGGTTGTATACTGTTATTGGGCAATCAACTGCCATAAGTTCTATTTGTGCTGCGGTATATCCCCAATAATATCCCCACATTGGAATATTCCACAGTCCCCATAGCAATTTCAAGGGCTCTGTGAGGCATCCATGTTTTTCTCCGATGAACCATGCTGCTCCCCAGTCTGTCCTCGAAGGATACGCCTTGCTTCCTCCCTCGTCTTCATCATCTCGGTATCCCTCATCTCTGTCAGATATATGATAGACATGAAGTAGCTCTCCACATCCTCTTTTTTTTTACATGTTTCCAATAATGGCAGATATTCTGCATCGGTGTATTGCTTCACATAGAAAAACCATCTCCAAAGAAACCAATAAAGAAAAAATATCGAGAAATAGCCGTTAAGCAGAAGAGCTGCCACACATTTGGCATTCACTTTTCGCTCGTCCTTCTCGTTTAAGATGATGTCTGTCACCTTGCTTTTGGCTCCGTTTCTTATATAACCTATCTTCCATTTGGATTTTCCAAGAATGACAATATCCTTCTTATTGCGTTTTACCGCATTAAGTTCTCTCTCATCAGCTTCTGTAGGCTCTGATATTATCTTTCGTTTTGTCATGATTATATATTCGTTAATGAACAGAAGTGGATATGCATTATTCCACCTCTGTTTTCTAAAAAAATCTCATTAACCACCTATTGTTTTCCATAAAATCATAATGTCAGCACCTTCACTGTTCTCTAAAGGGCTGACGGCAACATTGAAATAAGCTGGATTGTCACCATCAGCAGCAACAAGACTAGAATACATTTCCACATTAGGCAAGGCGATAATAGTCTGTCTGTCTTCGCTGAACATTAATAAAGAGCCTACAACTTTTTTGGGAGCAAGAGAGTATGCGCCTCCTGAGTATGTTACACCCTCAACAAGAATACCTTCTGTACTTGTGATATCTCCTCCTACCTTGTTCATCAACAAAGAGTTTACAGGTCCTGCAATGCTTGCCACTTGGAATGAGATGTCGCCATCTCCTTTCGTTGCCTTGCTTACCCATGTACTTCCTGTAGTAAGTTTGATTTTAGTAACTTCTGCATCTCCGGTATTAAAATTTACTCCTTCTTCAAGTACTGGAAATTCTATATCGACAGTAAATGCTTTGCCTAAATCTGCTGCCTTTATTTCAGAACTCTTGAAATAAATTTCCTTTACGTCATTGAAAAGTGTTTTCAAATCGGTCAGTTTGGTTGTAACGGTTAGTCCTGCCATAATTTTGTCGTTTTTATTGTTTTACTTTGTGTTTGTTAATATGAATAGCTGTCGGTTGTGTTTACCAACAACTTTGCTTGTATGTTCCATACGGTGAAACCTAATCCATCATCTCCTTTAAGGACTATCTTCGGATTCGTTACCGAATATCTCTCAGAAACAATTGGGAATTTCTCAAGAACGGCATTAAGTATTTGTTCTAACTCCCTAGTCGGAGATATTCCGCTGCTACGGTTCCTCACAAATATCTCTATACGCATTGTAGTTTTCTGCCATGCATTCTGATCATCAATAGCTATCGGCAGAGATACCACTATCATATTATCCGTTTGTTTGGATAAAGCGGATGGTCTGTGTTCTGGGAATACCCTTTCTGCCACATCTGAAAGCCTTTTACATATGTCTTTCAATATTTCACTGATATAGTGCTTGGTTATATGCGCCATCAGGATATCGGTTTTAGATTGTCTAACAATATACTTTTAAGCCCTTGGTATGTTTCGGTTAGAACATTAAGTTTGCGTGTGTTTTCCAAATAAACTGAATATTCTGTTCCGGTGGTCATTACTATGGCATATCCTTTTTTAGGGCTTCCCTTATAACTTTGTAGAAAATTTAATGAGGTTTGCTGACCATATAAATTATCTACATCAACTGCTCCACTTACACTCCTTGCCTTTCCTTCATAAGGGCGTGTCAAATAGATGGTTTTACCCTTCTGTATTTTTAACCTTATTGGTTTCCTTAGCCTATCTCCGGAAGATATTACGAATGCAAGTTTACCGTCAATATAGAAGCCACAGGAGTAAGAGGTTTGAGTGTTCCCGGTAAAACCGTCGAATTGTCTTTTTCTCTCTGCATCATCTATCAGTTGGTAGCATATTCTTGCCATTTTGTCTATAAAATAAGCATTTTTTATGGCTTTGAACATTTGTACACCTTCATCAAACCCTTCTATCTTCCCCATATATTTAGTTTTTAGACATATTGAAATAAACTGTGGTTCCCATTTCAGTAGGGTAGGCATCAGTCACTGTCAGCTTTTTGTTAGTTCCCGTATAGTCGGTCACATCCAATATACATCCTGTACAAACGCCCTTTACTAGCCCAGGTATATCAACCGCATAATCTCCTTTTAATACATTGTCTGTTTTGAATGTGCGTAGGTTACTACTTCCATATTTATTGCATTTGCCTTCGTACAACACAGTTTCTACGCCATCATCCCATGATGTTTCATCGGATATCTTGTATACTCTGCATGTATGTGGGAATCGTGGGTTGCTTACTTTCGCCATAACTTCATACCATAGGTTTTCATCCGTATCGTCCCTTTTATAGCATTCTCTCCATATTTTTTGTAGATATCGTTAGCCATAGCTCGAAGATTGCGCTTATCGAAAGCGGAACTTTGTGTACCTCCTTCTTTGTGTTTCCATACACCGTTTGCATCTTCAATGCTGCCGGTTACACTTGGGGTGCTTGCACACCACATATATAAGTCGGCTTTGCATAATTCTTTCGTTCGTTTATCTATATCCCTTATATCAAGATTGGGGACAAGTTCACGATCTATCAGAATTGAGTTAATAGCATTATCGCTTACATCGAATCCGACACAACCACGGAGATAAGACTCTATGGTCGTGTTGAGTTCTGTAATATTTTGAGAAGCATTAGTCATTATTCCCCTTTAATTTCTAGATAATACATCCACCGTACCTTATTTGGAACTACTAGCCCTGTTACTTCGGATTTGATTACTTGGGTCATTGTCTCGTCATCAAACAGTTGACGAATCAAAGTGCGTCCACCGTCATACAAAGCTGTTCTCGCTCCCGGCGTTTCCATATAGATAGGCTTACCGCATTGGACATCACCAATAGCACCATTTGGAATATAAACCATAACTCCTTCGTTAAAACTCTGTAAGTTAACATATTCCATCTTTTTGGCGGTCTTGTTGTATTTTTCAACAACAGATATAGCATCGATTACTACAATAGGAGCTCCAACTCTCGCCTCAATGAATGCTTTAAGGGTTTCATCGTCAATCAAAGAACCTAATGCCTTTTTATTAGCATCATCTGTAACATCTGGGCGTGTATAAGTTACATATAAATTACGGAAATATGGGAGCATCATCAAATCATCCCATGTAGTTTTACTAACTTCCCAGTGTCCGGCAGGAGCAAAATCTTTTTGTTCGCTGTTACGTTTCACATCACGCATTACTTTTATAGGGTCAATGGCATTAGTATCAAATTTTTGAGTGACTGTTCCATGAGAACTATCTTTAGAATACCAATGACTTTTTTGAATATTCTTAGAAGGAACACCAAAATCTATTTCTGTGGTAATGCCTAATGGGTTATTGGTGGCATTGATTACTAGCTTCCCTTTATTGGATACAATTTGATGACGTTGGTGGGCAATAGTATTATAATTACCACCAATCAAATCGTCAATACCGTTAAATAATAATTCCATAATGGTATCTTCGATTTCCGGCGTAGTATCTCCAATAGCATTGGCGAGCATCATCTTCTCTCGGAGGATTTTGCGGCTCATTACAACTTCATGCTTAAATGTAGGTAAACCACCCATTTTCAAGCTGAGACCATCAGTTGATTTGGTTGCACCGTCACTGTCAATATCCACATAAGTTGCCATAGTGTATGGGCGGATAGTTGCCTCAATCTGCTCATACGTAGGATTGATTGGAATATTAGGATTCAAAGGGAAACCCATCTGTGAGAACGTTCTGTCTGCATTGTATTTTTCGGCAAACATATCGTTGATGTATTTAGTCAACGCACTACCTTGTTTATCGCTTACGTATCCCATTGAAGCAAGTCCTTTTGCTACAATGTCGTAGAATTGTTTGTCTCTTGTGTACATTATATCCTCCTTTCTTTAGGCTTCTCTTACAAATTCAATCATTGGGAGATTAGACTCCATGGCTGTAGGAATACTTGCTCCTACTACTCTGTCTGCATAAATTCTTCCTGCTCTCACTACGGCACAAGTAGCTAAAGTGCAACCTTCAGGAATGCAAACATCTTCAAAAATCAATCCGTTTACAGTGTTTGTAATATCGGTCCATTTGGAAGCATTGAAAGATTCAGGAGATTCAATTTTTGTTTTGTTCTTATATATTTTACCTCCATTCTCTACGATATCACCTACTTCATAAGTTTTTTGTTCATACGCCGGTCCAGCCAGCACCACTACCGTTTTACCTGCTCCCATAAATTGTACCGGTGTACCTGCACCAATAACTGTACCTGCTGGGTATTTGGCGTGATCTATCATGCCGCCTCCCTGATACAGTTCTCTTACTCTGCTCCACACAGGAAAATGGCCTCCGAACTCTGCACTTCCTTGTGCTATGGTATTAAAAGTACCTTTTTGTAAGTTCATACTTGTTTTGTTTTAATTTGTGTTTGCGTTAATACTCTCTCAGTCTTGCTGCTCGTTTTTTGGTAATTTCCCTTGGCTTTGCATACGGGCTTTGAACGCTTCTCGTTTCACTTTGGCAGCTTCTTTATCTGCTGTTCCTCCATTACCGCCACTGCCTTCCCCTCCGTAAGGAGATGCTCCGTTACCAAAATACGACTTCAGTTTTTCCTCATAAACATTCTTAACAGCATTCATGAATGCAGTATCATCCATGCCTTCTTTCAATTCTGTCATTTGAACAGCGTCATTCCATAAGGCAGTGTTCTGTACTTTCAGTTCCTTTGCTTTCCCTTTAACAGCACTACGTATTTGATCCATGGAACGTTTCTGTTGTTCTCCTTTCAATTGAGCTTTGAGCTCTTCAACGCTTTTTTTCAATTCGTCCAACGCTCCATCTTGTTGTTGCGATGATTGTTGAGTCTGTGGCTTGTAATTTTTAACAAATTCGCTTTGTTCATGCCGCATTTGTCCACCCATGGATTTTAGGATTTTCACATGTGTGTTCACGTAATCATCTGTCACAATTGCATCATCCGTAATACCAGGAAGAATCGCTTCAAGATATGTGTCAAGTGTCCTTACAGATAATCCGGTGTCTCCGTACATCTGCGTGTTAGCATCAGGTTCTCCGATACTTGGCTTAAATTTGGATAAAAGGGTCTCTTTGTCCATAATGTTCGTGTCTTATTTTGTGTTTATGTTGAAAAAAATAGAGCCATATCAAAGTGGGGTTTCCACCTCGATACAGCTCTATCGGCTTTATATCTTAATCTATTATGTCGTTGCGGAAGGTGGAATCGAACCACCGACCTCTTGGTTATGAGCCAAATGAGCTACCAACTGCTCTATTCCGCGATATTATTTTATTCTCCGTTCCCTGTTGCATTGATGTCAATATAGTGTTTGCATCTCCTACATTTTACCCGAAGCATAACAATCCCTTTAAGGTAACGTATTTCGCCTATCTTTTGACCACATACAGGGCAGATTGCCATGATCCCCTTGATCTCTGTCTCATCAAAATTTATTTCTGTATGAATCTTTATCATAGGCTTTCTTTTCTGCAAAGATAAATGTTATAATCTGATTTGCAAATAAAAATAGGATATATTTTCTTTATTTTAATGGAGTATATATGTATATTTGCATAAACAATTGTAAATACAAGCCAAAGAGCTGTGTTACCCATACTGATTGTATGGATGCACAGCTCTTTTCTTTTGAATATGGATATAATAGATTGCAAGTTAAAAACAAAGTACGGTCAGGATGTGCTTGATTCTAATTATATACTTTCCCTTCGTGAAGTGGACAGGAAGAACCCAAACAGGTTGAAGATTATCGCACAAGCAGGGGGACAAGAAAAGCTATTGTCCACTAATGCTGATATATGCATATATGGTGGGCAGCGCGGTGGAGGAAAAGCACTGATATTCGATGAACCGATATGTACTCCATTTGGTTTTAGAAAGATACAAGAAATAAAAGAAGGTGATATTATAACTGGACTTGACGGGGGCATGCAACGGGTTGTATACAACTCCTATCAAGGCTATAAGGAATGCGTAAGGCTGAAATTTGTTGACGGTTCATACACAGACTGCTGCATAGATCATCTTTGGAATATAAAGCAATCAAATTATTGTTCCAAGAAACGTACCATGTATAGATTGGGGCTTAATGACGAATGGAGAGTATGGACTACAAAGATGATTATAGATCATATGGAAAAACAAAAGGGGAAGAAGCAACCAAAACATCTTTCCATTCCATTATGTAGTCCTGTAAGATTTACAAGGAACAAGCCATTTAAGTCCAAATTCAATCCGTATATAATTGGTGCTCTTATTGGGGATAGGTGTATAACGGAGAATATAATAAACGAGAACAGCTGCATTATGCTGTTCAATCCAGATGAGGAAGTTATCAGTGAATTTAAGAATAATGTAGAATATTCTTCTTGTAAATTCAAAGGTGGGTGTTATCACATGCGAATAAACGACAAAGAACTTATTGACGAAATACAGAAGATTGGGATAGTCGGAAGTTCTGTTGAGAAGCATATTCCAAACATGTATTTATATGGTACATTGGAAGAAAGATGGGCACTTATTCAAGGAATGATGGATACGGACGGAACGATTGACAGCAGAGGTCACCTTTCTTATACGACAGTAAGCAAGAACCTTGCAGAAAATGTGAAGTTTATTATAAACAGCTTAGGCGGATTGGCGACAATAAGCAAGGGGAGAGCCGGGTATAGAAATTCACAGGGTGAGTATGTTCGATGTAATGATGCCTACAATATTTATATAAGAATACCTGATGCGGAAAGATTATTCAAAGTACAACGCAAAAAGGATAGATGTAAGCCTTATAACGGTGGCATAAGCATTAATGCGAGAAGAATTGTAGGATACGAGAGAATAGGAATAAAAGAATGTTGTTGCATTGCGGTGACAAATCCCGATAGTTTATTTCTTACAAGGGACTTTATTGTCACCCACAACTCCTATGCACTACTTATGGAAGCGTTGAAGGATGTAAAAAATCCTAATCTTCGGTCTATCGTGATGCGTCATGAATTGAATGACCTTTCAGATATAATCGAAACATCATATCAGATTTATACACCATACGGCAAATACAACAAATCTAAGAATGATATGACTTGGAATTTTGACCGTGGAGGGTTTTTGGAGTTTTCTTATCATGCCGACAGCGTAGAGGACTTTAAGACACGTTTCCAAGGACATCAATACTCGTATATTGGTGTAGACGAAATAACACACATGGACTATCCGAAATTCAAATACATGATAACATGTAACCGTAATGCTTTTGGTTTGATAAATCGTTTTATTGGTACTTGTAATCCTGACCCTGATTCGTGGGTCGCTCGTTTTATCGATTGGTGGATAGGAGAGGATGGTTATCCAATTCCCGAGCGTGATGGCATTATCCGTTATTGCTTTATGGACGGAGAAGATGTTTCATCTATATATTGGGGAGATACACGTGAAGAGGTATATAAGCAATGTAAACACATTATTGAAAAATACTATCGAAAGGAATACGAACAATACGGTTCTCCTGAAGAATTGTTCATCAAGTCTGTAGCGTTTATTGAAGGTAAACTATCAGATAATGTCCAGCTTCTTCGTTCCGATCCGACTTATCTAGCCAATCTTGCAAATCAAAGCGAGGAACAACGTGCAAGGGATTTAGATGGCAACTGGAAATACCGCTCAATAGGTGATGATATGATAAAGCTACAGCACATGGAAAATTTTTATAAGAATGCTTATTGTCCCGGAGATGGTGTACGCCGGGTATCATGTGACGTGGCTTTTGATGGTGGAGATGCTATGGTCATGTGGTTATGGATAGGCAATCATATTCAAGACTTGTATGTATGCCGGTTTAACTCAAAAGGCGCAGTTAACGCTGTAAAGACAAAACTCAATGAATGGCATGTGCGTGAAGAGAACTTTACTTATGACCTTAATGGGTTGGGACAGGCTTTTAAAGGTTTCTTCCCTAAATCTGTGCCTTTTAATAACAGGGAATCTGTAGCGGATGAATACAAGTATATTTATGCTAATATGAAATCACAGGCGGCTTATATGTTCGCACAGGCTGTGATAAACTGCGACATTTCTATTTCAGAAGATTTATTAAAGAGAAAAATAAGCACACGTTCATTCACGGATACTCCTCTTACATTGGTGCTAAATAAAGAAAGGAAGGCTATACGCCAAAATGTGACGGAGGCCGACAAAGGTTTTTCTCTTATAAAGAAAACGGAAATGAAAGCATTGGTCGGTCATTCGCCTGACTTTATCGAGGCTCTTTTGATGAGGTTTGTATTTGATATTAAACAGAAACATCATACGAAGCCTAGAAGATTGCCGAGATATGTCAATCCTTTAAGGAGATTTGTAAAACAATAAACACAAGATAAACATGAGAACAAGAGACATTAAATCAAAGCGACCATTTCGAAGGATACGCCCGGATGGTTACATATCACATGGTAGATTTTCTTCTTTGGAAAATGCGGGAATGCCTTCTGATGTGATTAATTTTGATATCGTAACACAAGCGGACTTTCTTCGTGAATTTTATCCTACGGGACATGCAATCAATGACCCTACTATCTATCCAGATATTTGGAGGGAGGAAGATATTCCTGTATTGGATGAATCTGGGAATGATACAGGGAAAACCACACGTAGGTTATATAAAGAATTAGTTCCTCGTTATGCTTTTGCCTTTCAACAGATAATTACTGTTAAACATCTTGTACATCTGTGTGGGAATGATGTGCAATTTGAGCTTAATTCCACTAAGACAACCGAAAAAGAGAATGAGGATTTTGCCATTTATCGTACAGGATGGCTTAAAAAGGATATGGAGATAGCTTTTTATGAATCAGCCAAATCAGTGAAAGTTACCGGAGACAGTGCCTTTGTCGGTTATCTGAGAGATGGAGAGTATTATTGGAAAACATTGTCTTATCTTAATGGTGATACATTATACCCACACTACGATTCGGTTACAGGGAAAATAAATCTGTTTGCACGTGCTTTCAGAGATTATAATGAAAATGGAGATATATTGACTGAATGGTTGGAAGTATGGGATGATACATATTTATATAGATACAGGCAAGGGAGCGAAGGGAATAAGACGCTTAAAGAAAGATTGTTAGGTATATTTGGTATTAACGGATATATATTGATATCTAAAAAGCCACACGGATTCCCATTTATTCCTGTGGCATATAAACGTGATGATAATGGTGCTTGCTGGTCTATGTCACAAGATACAATAGACGGTTATGAAATGTCATTTTCCCAAATGGCACACAATAATCAGGCTTATGGTGAACCCATTCTTGTATTCCAAGGAGAGGGGGATAACTTGGATGCATTGAAAGATGTGAATGGTACAATTAAATCGCTCTCTATGACAGCTGAAGATAAAGCCTCATACCTGCAAGCACAATCCGCATCAGACAGCTATATGAAACAACTTGATACACAATATAAGATGATATTCTCACAGTCATTCATTGTTGATCCTCCCGAATTGAAATCAGGTGATTTGCCTGCGGCAGCTTTGAAGATTTTATATTCTCCTGCTTATGAGAAGGCTATGAATGATTGTTTGGAATATCAATCTTTTCTTAATGATATGGTGAAAATATTTTCCTATGGTTATGGAGTGGAGATGAAAAAGACTATAGATTTCACTAATCTTAGCATGAAATGGTGGCTGGAACCCTATGTTCATGTAAACTCTTCTACTGTGATTGCCGATCTTGCATCTGCCGTGGTAAATGGTTTCATTTCTCGTCAGACTGCATCGGAGAGAATAGAAACACTTTATGCTACCAATGCGGAGTGGGACAGAATATTACGTGAAAAGAAAGAGGAAGGAGAAAGAGAATTACTGAATCAGATAAAATTGCAAGAGGCAAAGACTAAAAACGCATCAAATAGTAATAGTTCATCATCACAAACAACAAAAAAAGAATAAGCCATGTTGAAATATTCCACAAGATTCAAAGGGGAGAACAAACGCCTTTTTATTACCGCCCAGCACAGAGCCGTTGCCGATCTTATGATTATGGGTTGGACTCCCAATGACGCTTATATTGCAGTAGGTTTGTATAATGCCGCTTTTTCTGATGAATACAACAATACCCAAATCATGCAGATTACAGAGGACAAGCGTTTTTTAGAATATATGCAAAAGAAGGAGCGTGCCATTGCCCGTGGTTATAAAAAATCCGTTCCTGCAAGTATCGGGACAGACGAGGAAGAGAAAGCTAAAACATCGAGTTTTCGTTCCAAAGACGAGGTGATAGATGCTTTAGTTGAAACTGTTGGAGATTTAAGAGGTAAAGAAAAAGCGGATGTACTTATGAAGATTGCAGATTTACAGCAGATGAAGAAAGAGGAAGTTATTGAAGAAGACAACACAGTGCACTTCTATTTACCTATTTCTTGTAAAATATGTGAGCTATATTTAAAAGCTAAAAAGAGGAAACCCAAACAGGAAGAGATTAATGATGATTCAGAGGTAGGATAAAAAGCGGAGTTTTTCTCCGCTTTAATTATATTGCAAGTCATTTCTTGTCTGACTTAAAATCCTCCATTCTATAATATTGCGATGGAAACACGCTTAAGCTGCTCCCCAAGCTCAGATAAGGCGATTGAAAACGTTTTCAATTCATCCGGGGTAAAATCGGCAGGCTTACCGTTTACAATATTGCCATTTATACGTTGATACAACCATTGGCGAGACTTCCCGAAATAATGCTCTGCAATATATGACATAGAAGCGAATCCAAGTATATGGTCTAGTTTTTGTTTACGGTCAACAATCTTTGATATTTTTTTAGCTTCATCTATAGCCTCTTTCGCGCCTTCTTTATACGCCTGTGCGAACTCTTTTCTTTCCGCTGGAGACAATGATGCGAGGAAGGCTTTAAATCGCTTGTCATATTCTGCCTTTTGTTCTTTGGTTTCCAATAAGGCAAAATCGGCTTTCCATTTCTTAAGTTCTAATCTTACGTCCATGGTAATTTTGTTTTTAGTTATCTTGGAAAAGGTAGCTCCACCTATGGGGAGCTACCACTTTCTTTCAGCTTGTTTTTGGCGTCAATTAAGTCATCTAACGCGTCATTGACGCTTCCTTCAAGCTCCTCGTCTGAAATCCAGTCGGTCTCCCGAATGTCATCCCAGTAGAGAGAAAAGAAGCTAAGGTCTTTTTCCGCAGCTTCAATCCGAGCCTTTAGCTCTTCTTCGTCATCATACATTGTGCACTCTGTCTTATGACAGTGCAAATATAATAACCTTTTGGTAATTATACAAGGAAAGGGAAGTTTTTTTAGTTTGTCTTTGCCATATTGTGAGGTTTGTTATGAAACATATAATAGTATAGTGTGTCTTTTCTCTATAAAAAAAGCCCCGAACTTGAGGAACAGGGCTGAAACTTATATGTTATTACAATTTACCAATTATCGTTTTCATTTCCGACAATTCCATTTTTTACAGCTTCTTCAATTTTATCCATTATAACATTAGAGTAAGCATGGGTCATAACAAGTGCTTTTGATGAAGTCTTTTTTGCCTTGTGTTGGTCTTTTTCCACAAAAGGATAACAACTATCAAGAGCCCATTTTTCGCTTCTATTTGTAGGTATAGCTCCTCCTATTGCTCCCATAATACCACCACCTGAAGACTTTATTACATCATAATATTGTACAGTATAAGTAATGCGTATTTTTTTATCTTTTATATCTACTTTTATAATTGGACGAATACTAATACCATAAGCGTTCATTCCTCCCATATGACCGGCAATATCCGATACATATCCTTCGGCTATTATCACACCTGTGTCTTTATCATTTAATTTTATAACGGAATTTGCATCATTGAATGTTGCAGTGAACCAATAATTAAGAATTATATATAGTTGCTCTTTTGTGGCTTCCCCACATTCGACTATTTGTGTATAAGTTAAAGAACTGTTTTTATCAAGGGAAAGTTGAGAACCTAAATTTTCTGCTGCCTCAGTCCATTTATCACCATATTTTTCTTTTGCATATTCTTCTAATTCTTCTGTTCTCATAACTTGGGCATCTACAGATATATACCCACCTAATAAAGCAATAATTACTAATAAAATTTTCCTCATAATTACATAAATTTAAATTTGTTTGCAAAAGTATGTAATTATTGGTTTATTATGTAATTATTTTTATGAAAAATCCTATGTTATATGGTAATTAGACTAAATATAATTGTAAAATATAGAATATATAAATTGTTTTCTCCGCTTTCGCAAGGTTGGCACAAGTAACCTATGCTAATAATATGTTATGCAACATGTTTTTGTCACTTCCCAATTCTTTCTTGCTTGCTTTTATTTTACATGTAATTTATTGTATAGCAATTAACATTCGCTGCTCTTACTTTCTTGCTTTTGTTTATATGTATCTGATTGTCAATGTTTTAACGTTTGCAGGGAAAAGGAAATAGACTTATCTTTGTTTCAGAAAATTCAAACAGGTTCATTCTTCTTGGCAGTCGGGTAGCTTGTGGTTAAAATATTATTGGGCATTTATCTTTGAAGCAGACTGCCAAATTAGGCTTCACTGATAGGTGCCCATCTCTTTTTAATAGTAAGGTTAAGGGACTCTAACTATCAGAATGACATCAATACTTAAAAAACGAATAACTATGGCGAAAGATTTAATTCTTACCAAGGAAAGTAGCGAAAGCGAAATCAAAGCGTATTTTGACGCTGTGTTAAAGTTGTCACAATTAGACAACGAGTTCCCAATCAATTTTAATGAAGTGTGGATGCTTGTGTACCAAGACAAACGGTCAGCTATCTTTGAATTAAAGGATAAATTTATACAAGATGTTGATTTTCAGACGGTACGGAGAAAAGTTGAAGCGTCAAATGTGGCAGGATATGTATGGGCTGATGATTACTACCTTACCATCTCCTGCATGGAGTTCTTTATTGCTCGCAAAGTTCGCCCGGTGTTCGAGGTATACCGCCAAGTATTCCATAAAGTAGCAAAGCATGAACTTTCCCGAAAAGAACTTGCCTTGATGGTGATTCAAGCCGAAGAAGAGAAGGAACGCTTGGTTTTGGAGAATGAGCAAAACAAGCAGATGGTTATCGAGAAGACAATACAGCTTGATGAATCAATGGAGTGGTATTCAATCAAGCGTTGGGCGCAGGAACACAATATGGATTGGCGCAAGATTAATTGGAGAAAACTTAAGGCTTTGTCCTATGAACTTGGATATAAGATTCAGAAGGTGTTCGACGCAAACTATGGGCTAGTGAACATCTACCACAAGAACGTATTCCTTGCGTATATGTCTTAATACAAACAAAATAATTAGTGTATAACTTTCTAATTCTATGTTATACAACATATATGTGTAAAAGTATTATTCTCCAGAATAAAAATCTTCTTTTGTATATTCTAAGCAAGTCTTTGTTGTGTAATCAAAGCACTTATATAAATTATTCTCATGATTTATAATATACATTATGTGATCGTTGTGTTTGTTTTTTACCTTACTACCTATTCTAAAGCACTTTTTTGCTATCCTGCAATTAGGCGGAGGGATAGGCATTGCATATAATGCATCGCAAAGTTTTATTTCTATATCGGACATTTCTAAATTACCATAGTTATTTCTATTAGACATATCATGACCGTCTTCAATTTTATCGTATGTGTTAGACATAATCATATTGCTATTGTTGAAATATTTAACCTCGTATTGCTTATAATATGACTCATCATTAAGAGTAATGACAGAGTCTTTTTTCTTATAATATATGTGTGTTATAATACATATTATAATTGTAAATATAAAAATTGATGGTAGTATGAATAAACAGAAGAGTCTAAATGTTGAATCTAATATGAAAAGCAAGGCTGCTAATGCTGAAAAAGGTCCAAATACTGTAAATAGCGATGTTATTAGCCCAAAAACAGTATGTATGCCAAAAGGCTTAAATGCTCTGTTCCCGGAACCGCGTTGTGGTAATCCTACTCTGTTATTTCCGTTATACCCCATGAGAAATACGTTTTTTATTTATTATTCTCTCTATTACATTCATCTATTATAATAGATATAATGGAAACAATCTCACGTGCTTGTTGAACAAAATGATCTGGATATAAAATATCATTTACGTTATCCAATACTCCAACGCATTCTAATTTGTATAATGGATGCGATATATCTTTGGTATATATAATAATGGAAAGATTAGATAGTTTATCCTTTACACTACTTTCACTAGAAAGACCACCTATTATCGCTCCAACCCCACCAGCTATAGCACCACCAATTAATGCACCACCAATCACTTTCATAGTTGATTTCTCAATTATCTTATTATCATTTACTATGAGTTCGCATTTAGCTATATCGGTAAAAAATATTTTATCTATTTTCCCATATCTATCTCTTAATGCAATAGTCTTTGAATTAGTATCAACAGCAAAGGCAGTTTTACTAATACCAAAGAAATACTGTTTCGTTGGATTAAAATGCACCAATCCCTCAAATGGATTATTCGCAACTTGTTTAAACTCTTTTTCATTATTGGAACTTCCAAAAAGCATGTATAATGCAACTATAACAACAATTATACAAATAATAATAAAAATCATAATATATTATGTCAAGATTAATTTCTTTGCAAAGAAATCTATAATGAAATAACTAGCCAAATATTTCTTTTAGATTTTAATTCTTTAATCCTGCTTTGATTAAATATAATCGTAGAATGTGGATTATATAATTTATTTTTGCTATCTTGCGCAAAAATAGTACGCAACAGTTTGGATGTTCGTAAGGAAGTAGTACATTTGCGATGCCAAACAATAGTAAAGTATTCTTTCTCCGTAGAGCACGGTTATCGCTCACTATATTAGTTGGGCTTTTTTTATGCCCAATAGCTTGTATGAAAATACACGGCTGTCTTTCCTGCGTAATATTTCCTCTTCGGAGAAAATCTTACTATTGTTTGGCGACACGGGAAATGGCAGCCGTTTTTCTGTCTATAATTATAATGCCAAACAATAGTAAGTATGGAAAGTTTAATTCCAAATCAAAAAGGTATGACCTCCCTTGAAATAGCAGAGGTCACGGGTAAACAACATGCCCATGTTATGCGTGATATTCGCAATCTATTATCGCAAGGCGTAGCCGAATCCAATTTTGGATTGGGGTCATATACAGACGCTAACGGTCAAGAAAGACCTCTATTTAATCTAACTCCGAAAGGTTGTCTTATTCTCGCTTCGGGCTATGATGTAGTTCTGCGTGAAAAAATCATAGACCGTCTTGAATATCTCGAAAATGAGAAAAAGGCTATTCGCACTCCGCAAACTTATCTTGAAGCCTTGAAAGCCCTAGTATCATCTGAAGAGGAAAAGCAACGTTTAGAATTGGAAGTGCAGAAGAAAGAACAGGAGAAGCAGTCTATCATAGAGGAAACAAAGCCAGCCGTAGTATTCACGGAATGTGTAACAAGCTCGTCTACCAATATTCTCATAGGAGACCTTGCGAAACTTATCACCCAAAACGGATATAAGATTGGAGAAATAAGGCTTTATGAATGGATGGTAGAGAACAAGTTCCTTATCAGAAAGCAGAGGTATAGCAAGTCGAAAAATAAATACGTAAATGACTATATGCCCACACAGAGGGCGGCAGAAATGGGATTGTTCTTTGTGAAAGAAAAACCGATAGTGTCGGGTGGAAGTCCCATTTTTATAAAACATACCTGTTACGTCACAGGCAAAGGTCAGGTGTATTTTTTGAATAAGTTTAAATCTTTAATGGCTGCATGATTATGGAAATAAAAATGAATAATAGCTTAACATTTGATGAAGTAGCAGATAAGTTGAGATGTTCAGTGGAGGATCTTCAAAAATTGGCTTTAGAAAATGGATTGATTGACGAGAATGGAAATCCTACCGAAATGGCTATAAGAGAGGGACTTCTTTCTCAATATGCGACAATGGAAGATGAATATGGTACAGTAAATATAACAGTGTCACCTTCCGAAGATGCTATGATAGCAGTGTGTATATCAGATCCTGAAGAACATAAGCGTGATAGTGTGGCTTTTATTTCAAGAGAAAAAGCTCATGCGTTAGGAGAATATCTTCTTAATATGTAGTAACAATATTACTTATTAATCAAGTCTTTCCCCACCTTGTTTATGAGGTGGGCGGACCTTTTACACACTAAATTTACTAGAAATGGAAATATCATTATATCATAATCAGAAAATCACGATAAGTGTAGAAGAACTTAATGAAATTAAAGCAAAGAACAGAGTGCTTTCAAGGGATTTGCAGAAATCCATAAACGATTATGTTGACTTATTGGCTGTTTTGAAGAAAGAACGTGAATCCAATAGTGACAAAGCCAAGAAATGGGATGCGTTCAGCAATTCACCTCTTTACGGTGCTATCGGATGCCTGATAAACGATTGTCAAAACGCACAGATGAATTTCTCATATCTTTTGCAATACATACAGGAATGTGTTGCGGATAATGATGAAGTTCCTGTATATATGGAAGAGATTCAAGCTGCCACATACCGGTATTTGGAAATCCTTTCAGGGATAAACAAAGAATACAATACTTTGAAAGATTTATTTTGATTATAAAATCTTGCAAATGATTGCTTTTTCTGTAAAAACGTAGAAAATATAACTATATTTGCATAGTTATTATAAAGCCAAAGAGCTTGTTAAGATTGGGAATCCCTATTCTTGACAGGCTCTTTTTTTATTTCAGCACAAACACAAAGTAATATTATGGCAGACTTGGGCAATTTATTCTTCTCCATGCGCATAAAAGATATGACGGATGAAGATTTTAAGAAACTGGAAAAGAAATTGGAGCAGAGAGGCATGAAGATAAAACTTACCGCATCTAATATTGACCAGTTTATAAAAGATTTGCAGACACAGATTCGTAGTAAAACGCTGAACATTAATGTAAAGCCTATTGGGGTAGGTAGTACAGGAGCTGCAACTACGGCAGCAGACTTAAGGCATCAGCGTATGCTTGAGGTGCAGCAGCGTATGGCGAATGCAGCGGCTTTAGCACAACAAAGGCTTGCCAATGCACAAGCGGCAGGGCAACGTGCAACAGAAAGGCACAATGCGTCTATGCTACGTGGGAACAGTATAATGGGGAATCAATCACGCCTAGCCGGTCAGTTACAGAATCAACTCCTTAATATTTATTCTGTTTATCAGGCAGAACGTTTCGTGCGTTCTTTGATAGAAATTGGTGGTGAATTTCAGAAGCAGCATATTGCACTTAACGCTATGCTTGGAGATGCTGCAAAAGCGGATAAGATATTCGGGCAGATAAAGGGACTGGCCGTTGAATCTCCATTCAATTTCCGTGAATTAATGGGATTCACCAAACAGATTGCGGCATTTGGTATCCCATACGAAGAAATGTATGAAACGACTAAACGTCTCGCTGACATTTCTGCGGGTTTGGGAGTAGATATGGGGCGTATTATTTTGGCTTATGGGCAGGTGAGAAGTGCAGCGTTCTTGCGTGGTCAGGAATTAAGGCAGTTCACAGAGGCAGGTATCCCATTAGTTGATGAGCTTGCTAAGAAGTTCACAGAATTGGAAGGACGTGTAGTAAGTGCAGGAGAGGTTTTTGAAAAGATATCCAAGCGAGAAGTGTCTTTCGGCATGGTAAAGGATATTCTTTGGGAGCTGACCAATGAAGGAGGAAAGTTCTATAATATGCAGGAGGTCCTGACCGAATCTCTTTCAGGTAAATTAGCCAAATTAGTAGACAGCTATGAAATGATGCTGGGCACTATTGCAGAAAGTAATAATGAGATTCTTGGAGGCGGGCTAGATATGCTTACAGCCTTTACAGATAAATGGAGAATGTTTTTGAATATGTTACTTTCTGTTATAGCTGCTTATGGTGCATACAAAGGTGTCATGATAACAGCCAATGCTTTAAGAGCACTAGCTATATCTCGTGAAATAGCCTTAACAGGAGCAGTAAGCGCAAATACTATAGCTACGTATGCCAATAATATGGCTCAGAATAAGGTTAACCAAGGTGCAATAAGGTTATTAACTAATCTTCAAAAATTAAAAATGGCATTTTCCAGCCTTGGGGCTGCTGGATGGACAGGCATTCTTATTGCCGGTGTGGTTGCACTTAGCACATATTTATACAACTCATATAAAGAAGCAAACCGTTTAAAAAATGAATTGCGAGATATAGCAATAAAAGAAAGTGAAGCTGTACGTAGTGAAATAGACAGTTATAAGAGTCTAGTCGAACAGTTAAATAAAACAGTAAAGGGTAGTTCTGAATATAATGATATTATTAATAAAATTCAGTCAAGGTATGGGGAATATATTGGGAATCTGAAAAATGAAGCTGATGCTTATCAATATTTGACAGAGAAAATAAATCAAGTAACAGTAGCATTGAGAAATAAAGCACTAGAAACTGCGCGCCAACAAGGGTTAGCCAAAATATCAGAAAAGTATTCAGAACAAGAGTTGAATACATATAAAGAGAGTATTGCTTTTTTGAAAAAGGGATTTGGCCTGTCTGATGGAGTTGCAAATACATTGGCGGCTGTAATTCAAACGGAAATAAAATCAGGAATAACCGCTGGCTTGGTAGGAGGATATGATAAGGCTATAAAATACATAGAGAACAAGGCTAATGAAATAGGTGTTAGTCTGCATCCTAATGTGTACTCAAAAGATGCTGTTAATAGCTTTCGAGAACTTGTTTCCATTAATGCACAGATGGAATATGAGACAAAGGCGTTTGAGAATACTTTGAAAAGTGTAATGGGAACAACTACTATTTACGGGCTTAAAATAAAGGAGCTTGAGGAAGCATATGAAAAAGAGAAAAAGAGTATACCCGTAGAAGCTATATCGAGACTTAAACAAAGATATTTGCAATTGCTAGAGGCTAAGAAAAAAGTGTATGGGGATGCTGGACAGGAAGAAGAAGTAAAACGAATTGAAGCGGAAATTGCAGAATTAAGTAAAGTAGAAGCGGAATGGAGAACCATAGCTAAAGAAAAATTTTCTGCTTATGTGGGGCTTCAACCTGCTGTTGATGAGAAGTCGATAGATTATCTCAGTAGATTACGGAAAGAATATAAATCACTTGAAGAAATTTCAAAAGAAAGCCTTGAGCCGGGAGATAAAAATGATGCTTTGAAGAGAATGCAAGCTATTAAATCTTTCATGGATGAATACAACAAGTCATTAGATTCATCCAACTCAGATATCAACAGTTATTCAGATAAGATGAACCGAGTTATCGAACTTCGTGAGAAAGGAACCCGTGAACGAATACAAATGGAAACTGATTTGGAAAATCAGGCGGCACAAGCACGTATCAATGCCATGAAAGACGGATTTGAGAAAGAACAAGCACAACGGAATCTCGACAACAAGAAAGAATTGCAGGCTTTGGAAAAGCAGAAGAATGATTATATCAATAAGGTAAAAGAACTTGCGAGAAAAGTATTTGAAGCCGAGGAGGATGCGAAAGCCGAAAAGGATAAAAACTATAAAAAAAAGAGTTTTGACCCTTCCTCTGTGTCTGTTGATACTTCCATATTCGGCATGATAGGGAATTACACCAAGGAAAGGCAGATAAATGAGACTGCACAATTCTATAAGGATATTCTTTCCAAGTACCAGGGTTATATTAGCAAACGTCTTGAAGCCGAACGGAAGTTTAAGGAAGACCGGGAACGGTTGGAGAAAGCGGGAGCCGGCAAAGAGGATTTACAGGAACTAGAATATCAACGCAATAAAGCTCTTGCAGCAATAGACATGGAGTTTGCCGAGCGTGAAACGTCTTTTCAGTCTTGGATAAATACACTTACTGATTTAAGCCTTAATTCGTTGAGACAGAAATTTATAGAACTTTCACAGGAACTTGAGCGGATGGAGTTCTTGAACCCTAATAACCCCAATCTGGCTGTACAGCGGGCGAAAGTAAATGTGTTGAGGGAGAAGCTACCCAAACCCGGTGACAAGGAAGATACATCACCGGACAAACGCAGTGTGAAGGACTGGCAGGAACTTTATAAAGTCCTTTCCAAGGTAGAAAAGGAGTTTGATGAGATAGGAGATGCAGTGGGCGGTGCTGTCGGGGATGTGATTTCAGCCGCCGGAAGTATCACTGCTACCACTCTTTCAATGATAAATTCGATTATCTCATTGGGCACGATATCAGCGGATAATATAAAGGGAGTGTCGGATGCTACTGCTCAAGCAATTGCCACAGTGGAAAAAGCATCTGTAATTCTTGCTATTGCGTCCGCAGCTTTACAGATAGCCACCAAGATAATGAATTTTTTTGGCGGTGACAACTCCACGGAAAAATATGAAGAGGCAGAAAAGACTTATGATGCTTATATTCAGACAATGGATAAAGTCATAGAAAAGCAGTTGGAGCTTGCGGAGGCGTTAAGCGGAGAGAATGCAAATGCAGCGTACGAAAAAGCAATAGATATGATAAAGGCTGAAGCTAAGCTTGCACGGGAATTAGGGCAAATGTACTTAAGTTCCGGTGGCTCTTGGAAATCCCATACAGCTGGATATAATGAGGTAAAAGATATGAGTTGGGAGGGATGGGTACAAGCGGCAAAAGCTTTAGGCATGTCTGTAGACCAGTTCCGCAATCTTATGGGAGGACGTATGTCCGGCTTGTTTGAGCTTACAGAAAAACAGTTGTCTGAATTACAGGAACAGGCACCTTTATTTTGGGCACAACTAGATGAGGATACAAGAAAATATGCCGAACAAATAGCGGACAGCATTGAGGATATTGCAGAAGTTACTGAACAAAAAATGGAAAATGCCACAGGTGTCGCATGGGACTCTTTCTCTGATGATATTCTTGAATCTCTGTATGATGTGGAGAAGGGAGCAGAAGATATTGCGGATGATATGTCAGAATATATGCGCAAAGCACTCATTAAAGCCATGTATGTAGAAAACTATATGCCGGAAATGCGTAAATGGTATGAGAAATGGGCGAATTACATGAGCGATGGTGTTTTGTCTGATTATGAAAGTAAAGAGCTTGACAGTATAAAGAACAATCTTATAGATCAAATGGTAAAGGAGGCGGAGACCATAAATAAACAATGGGGTACAAATTCTAGCGGTGGAAGTGGGTTAAGTGCGGGTATTAAGGGTATAACCGAGGACCAAGCCGACCTCCTTGCATCTTACGCCAATGCCATGAGAAGCGATTTGTCCGCAATCCGTCTGTTGCTGGAACAGCGTTTCGCCAACTATCCGCAGGAACAAAGGGGAAAGATAGAGAATGCTGTTTCCAACTATTACCAGAACGGAGGAACAATCGACTACAATACGGTACTCAATAATATAACTGTCTATCTTGATGAGCACTCCGGGTTGATGGAAAGAAGCAATATACTAGCGGAATCGCAGTTGACTTATTTGAAGAGTATTGCCGACAATACAAAAAGGACAGCAGACAGTAACGACAAAATAAAAGAGGCAGTGGAGGAAACTCGGGACATGATTCATGGGGCTAGAACAGATAAAAGTAGGGGATTGTATGTCAGGTAGTATGAGGGCGTATTTACGCCCTACAATATCATTCGCTGGTTCTATCATCTAATCCATTCGTTGCTTCATATTCTGCTTTCATCTCTGAAATTATATTCTGACTTTCTTCCTCAGTCTCAATTTCATTTGATATGGAACTATGATTTATACGATCTATTAATGACTGAGTGGCAACAATTACATCATGATGAAAATCCGCATCTATGACTGTAGCTACTGCCATTATACTTCCGAATATCACAGCCAATGAGTCTTTGTTCTCTTCTTCTAAAGAATCCAACATACTGTATATAATATGGTCCATCCGATACATTACCCGAAATTCACCACCTATAGTGCGTACCTCCATATAATCCGTGCCATCCATCTCAATTTTTTCTACAATCCAGTTGCGGACTTGTAATTTTTCTCCGTTTTTCATGTCTATAATTTTTTTATGTGATTAATAACTCTATATTTGATTTCCTTTTCTTGTATGTTTGTACATAAAGTGATGCTTAAATATTTGTTTTTTATAAATCCGTTGTCATTAAGCAGTTTTTCAATAAATGTTCTTCTTAAAAAACTATCGCCATGAGGCATAACTATAATACTTCCATTATTCGAGTTAATTTCTAAAAAAATATTCAATTGTTCTTTTTCCGGAAGATTTATTATGTCCATAACACCATATTTTACAGCTAATGAACCTATATTGTAACCATATTTTATACTACAAGGAGGGGAATATCGGCTAAGTAATCCTATATTATGTATTGTTATCATATTTTTATTGTTTTATAAGTCTTCTGCATCATATTCCACGTTTCCGTTGTATTCATTAAAGTCCATCTCCATATCGGCAACAACAGGAACAGGGGACTTTAATTCCGTATCGCTACATCCATATACTCTGTACAACATACCTTTTGAGTCTCTTCTTCTGTTTAACTTGCCAAATCCCAACTTAGTAAGTTGCCTTCCGAAATCTTGAGTACTCACGCTTTCAAATCCGTTAGCATCTGCATAACGTACCATGTCATCGTACATGTCAGATGCCCTTATCCATGTGGAAAGTTCTCCCTTGGCATTTGCCGAAGGTCTTACACCGCGTGCGAAAGCCCATGAGAAAGTTATATTGCTTTCTCCCATAACAAGCAGTTTCTGCTTTTCACTGTTCTCGCTCTTGGGAAAAACAAAATGTCTCTGTTTTAAATATTTACCCCCTCTTATAATCCAATTTAATATTCCCGGGTATTCTTGCCTTAGGTCATCTGCAAGATGCTTGTTCTGCATCTCTTCCGGTATTACATTCTCAAATATTACATACAGAAATCTTCTGAAATACCCATACGAAGAATCTGAAGCTTTTGGAAGGTTATTCATATTAAATATCATCCATGGGACATTACGGACTTCGTAAACATTACCACCGATATTTCTTCCGTATACCATCTCTCCGGAACATAATGTCTTAAAAGCATCCTCATATCCTGATATATCCTTGGCCTGTATTTCAGGGCACATATTTACGAGTTTCCCATCTATGCGAGCCACATTCCTAAGCCTTTCATCCCCTCCCCGGATAAGTGACAGAAGCCCCATAGAAGATACATTCTCTCTACCAAATATGCCGGTTATAGTCTCATATATGACAGACTTACCATTGCTCCCGGTCCCAAACAGCATAAGACAATTCTCAACCTTGTCAATCATCTTTCCCCTGTCATAAGTACAAAGGCCTAAATACATTTGCAATATTAAACGACTGTCTTTTTCAGGGAGGACAGTACGAAGAAAGCTCTGCCACATGGGACATTTTGCCGAAGGATCGTATTTGTACGGGTGTTTATAAAGAACATGAAATTCAGGACTGAAAGGACGAAGTTTTCCATCCGTAAAATCAACAACACCATTTTGGTAAGCTTTGATATGAAACATCGGGCAAAAAGGATTGTTTATCCTTATCGACAAAAGAGCCTCAGACTGGAATTTCTTGCTGGAAAAATGTAATACTTTAGGAGAAACATGAACCTTAATAAGCCATTCCTCCACTGCCTTACATATTATCTCAGGGTTCACAGCTTCATATATCTCGCCTGTAAAAAGATAATAGCAGCCGTGAACGTAACGAAAATCACTTGAAGGCATTACATTAAAAACTAAACTCTTTACACGCATAGAAGCCTCTGCGTAGTCTGAACCGGCAGAACAACCGGCAAATAGGCTATCGTCAGATAACGTGTATAGTTTAGTGACGATTAAATGAAGAATACGGTCATAGTAACTGTTCATATAAACGCGCTGATAAATAATTAGTTATAAAAAAATAAGTGAATAATACGTAGGATAGGGAATAAATATATAAATTCACTATAACTACTTATATACTACACAAAAATATAGAATATATACATAATATACAAAATAAAGCATAACTTATTATCAATAAATAGAATATATAATGTAATATAAACAAATAATTATACAGAGAATGAAGAATGAAACTACATAACTAACCTAATTAATTTATTGTAGATTTATATTTTCCAATGGAAATAATTAAAGACAAAATGGGAAGAAAAATAAAAAAAAATAAATAAAAAATCGAGCTGATATGACTGCGATTATTATTTACAATCGTATCGGGGGGGGTGATGCTTGCCGAATATTATATACATAATATTCTAATATGTTGTATTATAGTTACTTAAGATGGCTTTATGTGGTGTGATATATGTTTATTAACATATGGAATATTATTATTTATTGAGAAAATATTTGCCATTTTGTTTTGTAATTATGTAAATATGTTGTATATTTGTGTTAGGAAAAACGAAGGGAAAGAAACGGCGATAATTCACTGTATTATACTCTTTCTTTTTTTATGTTAATTCCAAAAGCGTGTTGTTAAATGTTGGAATAAAAAGAGAGCCTTAACACGGCAATGTTAAGACCCTCGTAAGTTGGAATACTTAAAGTAAGTACTCTCCAAGAACGGAGGCAAAAATACTTCTTTAACTTCTCACTTGCAAATATTCTCCCATTTAATTTTTGATTTTTTGATGCGGTTATAAAAAAAAGGTGTAACAGTTGGAAGCCTGCTACACCTGGATAGGTGGAATAATCCACCGGAAGCGGCTAACTTTCATTAGCCTATAAAACCGTTCGTTTATGGAAATTAAAGTCTGTATTCGTGTTTGGTTCTTTAAGCCTTTGATTATTATAATCAAGTTTTAAAGTTCTCAAACGGTGGGTAATGTAAGGCGTTACCCGCCAACGGTTTTTAATTCCATGGCGCAAATATAGCCGTAATTCTTCAATAATCAAAATCACGCTGTAATGAATTGAAATATTAACATTAAACATTATAGCATTATGAAGACTTTAGAAAGCATTTTTTCAGAGATTAAAGAAAACGGTGTAATCACTAAACAACAATTGCAGTTGTTAAAAAATCGATCTAACAAGCAGCAACAAGACGTTATAGATTATGATTGGTTGAAAAGCATTGGAGATGGCTACGGCATTCCATTAACAGAGGGACAAGGCGTTCAGGGGTTGAACTGGTTAAAGAAGTTCATCAAGAAGAACGGAGAAAGCAACGTATATGGATATAGAGAACTCGAAATAGTTGGTAATGCTTCCCCTTCTGATTTCGTTTTCAAGGGGTTTTATGATGCCGGCAACGTCTTCCTACCTCTCTATCAGCTTAACGATATGGAATATATTCCAATGAAAGAACCTTATATTGTAGGCTGAAATAACGGGGCTTGTTACCTGCTACATCAAAATCATTTATTCACACTAAACAACAATATTATGAAAACAATGAGTTTTTACACCGCAAACGGTTGGGCTGGCTCAAACTATGACAGCAAATTAACTACTAAGGAAATCGCCGCAAAGGTTAGAGCCTATGCAAAAAAGAATTTCCCGGGCTTTAAGTTCTCTGTTCGCTCTGAATGGAGCATGTACGCGGATTCAATGGCGGTTGAATTAAAAGCCGGTCCTTGTGTTCCTTTCATTGAAGGATCAAGAAGCGCGGAACGTGGTTACATGTCCACAATGTCTAACGTGAAGGCATGGAAAGACGAGTTAACCCCGGAAGTATTCGCAGCGTTAAATGCTGTATCAAATTACGCTAGTTCTTTCCGTTATGACGATTCGGACGGTATGCAAGACTATTTTGATACTAATTTTTATCTGAGTATAAAAGTAAGTGATGAATATAAGGTTATAGAACCGAAAGCGAAGAAAAGCAGCGTTAAGCCTGAAAAGGTTGAGGAAGCTAAAGAAGTGGAAACCGTGACGGTTGAAGGTATTGAGGTTGTGGATTATTCAGAAAAGGCGGTTGCTGTGTTTGGCGATACAAAAGCGATCAAAGAGCAATTAAAGAAACTGGGCGGACGCTTTAACCCGTCTTTAAATTACAACGGTGAAAAGCGCGCCGGATGGATATTCAGTAAGAAGCAGGCGGACAAGGTGAAAGAATTGATAGCGCCTACAGAGTTGCCGGCGCTTCCTGAAATAGAAACATCTAAGGATAATATTATAGAATGGAAAGAAATTCCTGGATGTGGTTACGAAGGTATAGAACTAGAATATATTGGAGAGGGTAAGGAATA
>OIYD01000228.1_pt1 | contig 54287 bp, 57 predicted proteins | sample 1588141 | NCBI WGS metagenome assembly OIYD01 (sample SAMN03283259) | human gut metagenome | biome: human-associated habitat; material: feces | host: Homo sapiens | place: USA | collected 2013
AGTTCCCAGGCGGACACTGACGCAGGAGGATGAGCGGATGCTGGCGGATGTGGCGGCCTACATCACCGCCCATTGCGCGGACCGGCTGCCTCTGGAGCGCCTGGCCCGCATCGGCTGCATGGGCGTCTCCAAGCTGAAGGATGCCTTTCACGCCCGATACGGCTGCACCATCACTCAGTATATTCAGGGGCAGCGGATGGAGCGTGCGGAGCAGCTGCTGGTGAATACCGATCTGCCCGTGGGCCAGATTGCTCAAATTGTGGGCTATCAGAATCCCAGCCGTTTTGCGCAGCTCTTCCGCCGCAGCACCGGGCAGAGCCCGGCAGCGTTCCGGGCGTTCTCCCACCCACGGGAAGCAGAGTAATAGAACGCGCCGGACCGAAAAAGCCAGGCGGCCGGAAGAAAGGCATCCGCTTCATCAAAGGGGGGCCGCCGGCACAGTTCCGGCGGTCCCCTTTTCTGTTCAGTAGTTCCTCCGCAATGCGTGCCATACAGAGCGGCAGGGGCTGTCATTCCAGCCCCCAGCCCTCGGCCTGCTCCCGGACCTGAACAAACCGGCGGTAGAGGCCATCCTGAGCCATCAGCGCATCGTGAGTCCCCTGCTGAACGATCCGTCCCTGGCCCACCACCACGATCTGATCCGCGTCCCGGACGGTGGATAGCCGGTGGGCGATGGAAATGAGCGTTTTGCCTGCCGTCAGCTCCCGGATGGCGGCCAAAAGCAGGTGTTCGTTCTCCGGATCCACGCTGGAAGTCGCCTCATCCAGAATCACGGAGCCTACATATACCTGAAGGAAAATGATTTTGCCGTCAGTGAGCAGACGGCCCAGGACGGCTATATTTTCCCAAGCAGGCTCTATCAGGGCATTAAAATCTATTTTGATATAGAGCAGCTCTCTCAGAACGCCCAGGAACTGATGTCCGCCTTTGAACTGGATTTTACTCTGCTGCGTGAGAACTATTTCCGCAGGCAAAAGACCTATATCAACGAGGCGGACAGCGAACTTACCGCCATTTTCCGCAAACTCTGGGCACTGTCGGAGCAGCCGTCTCTATTTTATCTGCGCATCTGCACGCTGGAACTGATTTACGAACTACTCCATACGGAGCCGCGCCCTTCAAAAACCTGCGGCTTTTATACGAAGCTTCAGGTGGGGATCGCCAAAAAAGCAGAGCAAATCCTCACCGCAGATCTCCGAAAACATATCCCTGTGCGTCTGCTGGCGGAAAAATTCTCCGTTGGGGAAACCAGTTTGAAAAACTACTTCCGTGGCGTGTACGGCCAGAACATCTCCACCTATCTGCGGGAGGCCCGTATGAAAGCCGCCGCTGAATTCTTAACGGACACCAACCGCCCTATTGCGGAAATCGCGGAGCAGGTTGGCTATTCCAATCAGGGAAAGTTTGCAGCAGTATTCAAGAAGCAATTCGGCATGTCCCCGTTGGAATACCGGCGCGCACAGAAGTTGGCCACCCTCTAAGGGAGACTCGCACTGGCGCCGTTTCCCATGAAATAGGTGCAAACCCTTAAAAGGCCGCCCGCATCCATAGGGTATTGGTCGGCAATGTCTCCCTGGGCGAAATGGATGATACCCGTGCAGCAGTCCAGCAGCAGTTCCAGATCGTGTGTGATCACATAGACGGTGACGCCTTCCGCACTGAGCTGCCGCAAAACGGCGGTGACCTCTTTCATGTGCCGGTAATCAAGGCCGCTGGTGGGTTCGTCAAAAAAGAGAATAGACCGCTTTGACGCGATAGCGGATGCGATGGCCACTCTCTGTTTCTGTCCGCCAGAAAGCGACATGGGGTGCCTGTCTCTGAACGGGAGGAGATCCAGCCGGGCCAGGATTTCCTCTGCCTGTTTTGTATCCGGCTCCTCCATGCTGATCAACACTTCGTCCAGAACTGTTTCTGTAAAGAGCTGATGGTTTACCTCCTGCATGACCATATAGCAGGTGTTCAGCCGATCTTTCGGACGGTATCGCCTGCCGTTCCAGATTACCTCGCCGCATCGCTTCTCCAGCCCGCAGAAGCACCGGGAAAAGGTGGACTTGCCAGCCCCGTTATTACCAATGATGCCTACAATGCGGCCGGCTGGAATAGTGCAATCCTGTATGTGAAGGATTGCCGATTCGTGGGGATACGCAAAGCGGAACTGCTTCAGCTCCAGTTCCGTCCCTGTGCATTGCGGTGTTTGCGGCGGTTGTAATTGTTCCAGGGCGAAAGTGCGCAGCCCCATTTCCGTCCGGGCTTGCTCCGACAGGCCATTAAATTCCTCCGCAGTATATTCCCGTTTGATTTTGCCGCCCTCCATATAAATAAAACGATCCGCTAGGCCACGGAGATAATAGAGCCTGTGTTCCGATACGACGATGGTTTTCCCTTGGCCTTTCCAGAAAGCCAGGGTTTTCCGCAGGTCGGAAATGGACGCCGCATCCAGATTGGAGGATGGCTCATCCAGTACCAGTACCTCCGGCTCCATGATCGACACGCCGGCGCAGGCAACTTTTTGTTTCTCTCCTCCGGAGAGGTGGAAGATATTCCGGTCCATCAGCTTTTCCAATCGGAAATCACAGACCGTCCTCTCCAGCCGCGCCCGGATTGTTTCTGCCGGCTGGCCCAGATTTTCACAGCCAAAGGTGATCTCGCTGGTTGTATCTACATTGAAAAACTGGGAACGCGGGTTTTGGAACACGCTGCCCACGATTTTCGCCGTATCATAGAGCGGTTGTTTTGACACTTCAGCCCCGTTGACCCACACGCCGCCGCTCATCTTCCCTTCGTAATAATGGGGGATCAGGCCGTTGATCAGGCGTGTGATCGTGGTTTTGCCGCAGCCGCTTTTGCCGCAGAGCACGGCAAACTCGCCGCGCTTGATCTGAAGCTCAATGTCCCGAATACCACCGGTATGCTCCGTTTCTTCTCCATAAGAGAAGGTCACATGGTCAATCTGAATCATCCTCTGACACCTCCCCCAAAAGCGATCTGCGGCTGGAGCAGAAACAGAGCGAAGCAGGCGGCGCAGAACAGCGCCGCCATAAGATCCTGTACATGAAACCCAATCCGGCACAAGTTGGTACGCCTCCCTGGAGCCCCAAGGCCCCGCGTTAAGGCGGCAGCGGAAAGTTCATCCCCGATTTTGACCACGGATACAATAAGCGGTACCAGCCGGTACTCGACCATCAGGAACGGATTCTTTCCTCCGAAGCGTATCCCGCGCATCTTCATAGCGTCCCGGATGGCCTGATACTCCTCGCTGACGGTGGGAAAGAAGCGGAAAATCACCGACAGCGGGATCACGATCTTCTCCGTCAGGTGCATCCGCTCCATGGCACCGATGAATTCGCTCACCGATGTGGAGGCAATCAGATAGGCGCCCATCATGATACCGGGCGCAAAGCGGGTCATGATGGATGTGACTGCCAGCAGGACAAAGGAGGGGAGCCCGCTCGCCCAGATCAGGGCCACACGCTCCAGCGCAAAGCAGGCCGCGTACAAAATCAGGTACTTTGCCGCCGTCTGAAAGCGTCGCTCGGAGAGGATCAAGATAAATGGGACAAGGCTCAAAAGCGGCTTTATCAAATTCATGATCCCCTCGTTGCTGGTACTGAACATCAGGGTGGTGATGGTCAGCAGGAGAAGCAGCTTGGTGCGCGGGTCCAGTTGGATGCCTTTCTTACTTTCTGTTATTGTGGGGTATGACGCGCTGCTCATTACGCAATGCCCGCCTTGGCAAAGTGCTTTTTTAGAAGGGCCTTGCCCAGCAGTCCACCGAAAATGGCGAACACAAAGATTCCGGCAATTACCAGGATTATGCTCCACATCGGCATGACAGCCATTACCTGATCCGCATATTCCTCTCCGAAGCTGGCCGCAAAGCTCGCCCAGGAGTCTTCCACCATAAAGTACATGGGGATATAGGTACCCACCATCCAAAGGCTGAACACCGCATACCCCAGCAGGCTCTTCTTGGCGCTCTTATAGCCGCCGGATTTCAAAATCAAATCACCCAGCAGTCCAAAAACAGCCCCCAGAGGGACGCCCCAGAAGCCCATGCCGGTCAACCCCATCAGCAGGCCGCCCAAAATGCCCATAATGGTGACCATCCCGAACTTTTTCACCCTTGTCAGGAACAGCATGAATGGGATGCCGGTGATCAGCGCCCAAAGCGCCCCCAGGACAGGAAGAAAAATCGGCACAAACCCGATGGGGATTGCGACACAGCAGCCGATGACAAAATACAGGACCGTAAACAGTCCAAGGCTGATCAAGTCTTTTGCCTGAAGTTTGTTACTCATAAGTACACCTCCGCACTTTATTGGTTAGCGTATTTTAACCTCGTTATAGAATACCACACCCGGATTGTTGTTTCTACAGCCGAACAGCTTTTTAGCTCCAATCAACATCAAGTTTTGGGGTTGACGAATGAGAAATTTCAAGCCTATAATGGATAAAAAACATTCCGTTCCTTGAGTATCCAAGAGGAAAGCGTGTACCTATGAACATTGATGAAATCATTCGAAAATGCGTTAAAATTCCCGGAATATCTATTGAGCGGGGAGAAAACAGCGCGGGACTTTTTCTAAATGGGAAGGATGGAAAAGGCTCTGTGAGATTTTTTCCGCTTTTCCAGGGACTCACACTGGCCTATATCTCTGTAAACGCTCCGCTCTGGACAGCACCGGACCTGCACGGAGAAGGCTCCGAGGAAAAAGGGCCGCTGCTTCTGAACTACTGCGTTACTGGGCGCTGTGAGATCATTCTGAACAACGAAAATTTTGTGTATGTGACGGATGGGGACCTATCCTTGACAGAGCATTTTGCTCAAAGGCAGTATGTCTATCCGCGCCGCATCTACGAGGGGCTGGAGTTCTTTATAGAGCTTGATACGCTTGCAGCGCAGAGCGCATGGCTTCTGGAGGAATTCGGGCTTGACTTTCACTGCGTTGTGGCGCGATACTGCCGGAATGGAAGCACCTACATCTCCAAGGCTGTCCCCGACGCGGAAGAATTGCTGAAAAAACTATGGTCACTGCATCATGAGCCTATGCCCTTTGCTGTAATGCAGATGAAGATCTATTCTCTGGCACTGTTTCCGCTGCTGATGGCGCAGGAGGAAATCCCTCCGTCCCAAGCTTGCGCCCATTTTACAGAAACGCAGGTGAGCATTGCAAAACAGGTGGAAGAGATCATCACAGCCGACCTGCAGCAGTATCATCCGGCATGGGAACTGGCCGCGAGGTTCTCCATTAGTGAAACCAGTATGAAGAATTATTTTCGCGGCGTCTTCGGGCAAAACATATCGGCGTATCTTCGGGAGGTCAGAATGAGAAAAGCTGCGGAACTGTTGGCGGACGGCCGGCTTTCGGTATCTGAGGTGGCGGAACAGGTCGGATACATCAACCAGAGCAAATTCGCCGCAGTATTCAAGAGGCAATTCGGCATATCCCCGTTAGAGTATCGGCGCAGGAAGCACTTGGAGCGCCTTAGCCATGAGAAACTTTGACGGACAGAACACACAAATATCTCAAGATCTTACAGCATCCAACTTGCCCAGTTCCAAAAATCAATGTTACAATATCCGGGAGGTGGTGTCTGTGGAATTAAACTTTGAAGGCATAGTTGTCGGCGTGATGTCCCTTGTGACCATCGGGGCATTCCATCCCCTCGTGATCTGGTTTGAGTATCACTTCACACAGAGTGTCTGGCCAGTATTTTTGATCGCGGGCCTGCTCTGCCTGATCGCCGCGCTTTTCATCCAGGGCCTTTTCTCTATCCTTTTGGGGCTGCTGGGCGTTGCCTGTATATGGAGCATCCGGGAGCTGAAGGAGCAGGCCCGCAGGGTGAAGCGGGGCTGGTTTCCAAAAAATCCAAAGCGGAAATAGGCAGGGGGCCTGCCTATTTTCATCCTCTTGACAGAGTGCGTATGGTTTTATATAATTGTCCCTTGGTTAGCTACAGCTAACTGCGAAGTACATTCTATTATGCAAGCAAAATTATGATAGAAAAAAGGACAGATTATGTTCAATCACCTGGAATCCCTAGGAACGCAGGAAAGCCCCGTCAAAGTCGATCTTCTGCACCTGGACCCCACAGACCCGGACGGCGGATGCTGCTACGGGAAAGACAACGGCGGGCACTGCTGTGGGCGGCACAGCCACACGCAAGAGCAAACGGAACTTTAAGGCCGGTCTGATCCTATGGAAGCACCGGTTATCTATGGCCTGCTGATCCCTTTTGTGGGCACCTCGCTGGGGTCCGCCTGCGTCTTTTTCCTGAAGAAAGGTTTGGGAAATCGGGTACAGCGAGGATTGACCGGCTTCGCCTCCGTTGTCATGGTAGCCGCGTCTATCTGGAGTCTGCTGATCCCCACCATGGAGCAGTCCGCCGGGAAGGAGGCTTTGGCCTTTTTGCCAGCAGTCATTGGCTTTTGGGCCGGTATTCTCTTTCTGCTGGGGTTGGATCATCTAATCCCACACCTCCACCAAAAGAGTTCCCACGCGGAAGGGCCTCATACGCAGCTGCGGCGTTCCACCATGATGGTACTGGCTGTTACCCTCCATAACATCCCGGAGGGAATGGCAGTAGTTGTGGTCTATGCGGGCTATCTGGCCCGGAGAGAGTCAAATCACCGTGATGGGCGCTCTGGCCTTATCTCTGGGCATCGCCATCCAGAACTTCCCCGAGGGGGCTATTATCTCAATGCCCCTGCGGGCGGAGGGAATGAACAAGCCCCGGGCCTTTGCGGGGGGCGTACTCTCCGGCGCGGTGGAACCGCTGGGTGCCCTGCTGACGATTCTGGCCGCAGGGCTGGTGATTCCGGCCCTTCCATATCTGCTGAGTTTTGCCGCTGGCGCAATGATCTATGTGGTGGTGGAAGAATTGATCCCTGAGATGTCCCAAGGAGAGCACTCAGATGTTGGTACGCTGACCTTCGCTTTGGGATTCACTCTGATGATGGCTCTTGATGTGGCGCTGGGATAGAGACTCTTGCATAAGACGGAAGCGGAAGGGTATGCTCCCTTCCGCTTCTGTGTTTTCCTCAGCATATTAAGCCAAAGGATACTCTTTTATCTTCTGAACAGGGTCTACCGCTGCCGGAATCTTCTCGCAGTACAGGCCGTAGAAATCGTCCCGGGCAAGTGTGTCCAGCCACGTCGCGGAGGGGCAACAGACGCGCTCCCCCTCTTGGCTGCTGCGCAGCTGGGTGCAGGCAGGAAAAAGGATCAGATCCCCGTTGGTCACATAGAAATCGCACAGTTCCCGGCATAAGATCCTCTCCGCCACCCGCTGGGCCGCCCACTCGGGGGCGGAGGTCCGCGCGCACAGATAGGACGGGATCAGCACAGGCCCCTCTTGGGGCGTGCGGAGGAAGGCGCTCTGCCCGTCCGCCCGCAGCGCATAGAGAGAGGGCACCAGGGCAGTGCGTGCCTGCTCCTGGCGCACCGCCTGAAAGGCCCCGATGGGCATATCCGCTACAAGGCTGCGGTCCAGCAGGCCGGAGGCGGCCTCCCGGCCCCATTTTTCCCAGACAGCCTTCACTACCGTCTTGACGGCGGAGTTGTTGATCCCGCCGAAGGCCAGTCCTTCCCAGTCCGGCAGCCGCATTTGCTCGCACAGCTCCGGCTCACGGGTGTAGTAAACCAGAGGGATGGCCGCCGCGGGCAGGAGCTTGTCGCCCCGCCGCATGGCGTCCAGTGCGGGACTCTCTCGCAGGGGAACCCAGTCCGCCGCCGGATACAGTTCCGGCTCCAGTTTGGAAAAAATGTCCCGGTTCTCAAATACCTCCAGATCCGCCGAAACGATGAGATCCGGGAGCACCGCGTCCGGCCGGGCCAGATACTCCGACATGTGCTCCGGGTATCCCAGGCCGAAAAAACGGACCTCCAGTTCAATGTCTTCCCGGCGCAGCCGCCCGGCCAGCTCCTGCAAAAACGCCTTTTCCTGGCGGTGCAGGACGCAGATGTGGTTCCAATAAAGCAGGATATGTGTCATGTCAGATAATCTCCTCTCCGAAGCAATGCCTGATATGCCTGCTGCCGGCGGTACATCTCGCCCAATTCCGCATAGAGATTGGCCTCCCGTGGGCTGCGCTCCACCACAGCCCACACCGCGCCGCCGCCCATGACGATGCGCCGCCGGGACATCAGGGCGGTGTGCGGATCATGGGTGACCACCAGTACCAGCTTGTCCCGGCGCTGAAGCAGGCCCAGCGCCCGCTCTTTGTCGATGCCGGCGTTCTCGATCTCGTCAATGAGGACGATGGGACTGTCGCAGAGCAGGGCGATGTCGGCAATCATCAGCGCCCGTGACTGCCCCCCGCTGAGCTGATTCAGGCTCTGGTCCAGGGCAATGGGCTCCGGGGTGATCTCATTGGTCAGGGCCAGCACCTCCTCCGGCGCGGCCTCCTTCTCCCGGCACCGGGCATGGAGGGCGAGAAACTCCTCCACCGAGGCGTCCAGCACGAAGCGCATATTCTGTCCCAGGTGGGCCACCAGCTGGGAGGACAGGGACTGGCGGCGCTCCGCCGGGACCTCCGCGCCGTCCAGGAGCACCCGGCGGCGGGTAACCGAGTCCCCGCGGGCCAGCTGCTCCACATCTTTGATGAGCCGGGACTTCCCGGAGCCGGTATTGCCCACGATGGTACACAACTCGCCCCGTTCCAGGGTGACGCCCTGGAAGGGTTCCGGATTCCCGGTCTTGTCCCGGCCGGGTAGGATCGTTACAGACTGCATCTTTCCGCCTCCCCAAAGGTGATCTTGCCCACCACGCCCTGCTGGAAGGCGCTGCCCACCCGCTGTTCTCCCACGCAGTAGGAGCAGACCCCGCTGGGCATGGTGTGCCGCAGGATGTCCCCCTCAAAGCTGCCGCGCGCAGGCCGATCCAGCAGCCACCGGGCCAGAAGGTCGGTCCCATAGCCCGCCAGACCGTCCATCGGAAAAAGCGCCGCTCCGGGGTTGAGCTGCCGGATCTGCCAGGAGATGATCTCCAGCTCCGCTTGGGAGACCATATCGATTTTAGTGAGCACCACAAAGTCCGCCTGGGTGAGCATGGGGCCGAGCTGCCCCGGCGCCCGGCAGCTGGCGGTGCAGTCCAGCACACATCCGGCTGTCATGTGTTCCGTAGCCGGGGAACAGCGGTGGCAGAGTCCGGCGGTTTCAATAACAAGCGTGTCCCGCCCCAGCCGGTCCGCCCACTCCCAGAGTTCCGGCAGGTTGGAGACCAGAAAATGATCCGGGCAGATGTCTCCGCTCAGACCCGTCACGCAGGGCAGCCCCATGCGCTGAAAGAGCGCCCCGTCCCCGGTCTTCAGGCAGTCGATCTTGCAGACACAGGGCGCGGCCCCGCCCTCTTCCAGCAGGGGGAGCAGGGCCTTCAGCGCCGAGGTCTTTCCCACGGCGGAAGCCCCGGAAAACAGATAGACATGGCGCGGCACGGCAATTCCTCCTCGTATTGAAATCGGTTAGCTATAACTTACCACAGGAAACACAAGTTTGTCAGTACCAAGTGAGACTCCGGCAGTCTCGATTGATACTTGACGGACGCCTCCGAACCCGGTAAAATATACGCCAGAGGTTAGCAATAACTAACCAGAGAGGAGGGGCATTTTGGAACAGGCGGAACTGGAACGGAGGCTGGCGCAGTCGCCTCTTCTGGCCGGGGTCTCCCTGCCGGCGGAGCAGGCGCGCGTCCAGTCATTTCCGGCGGGCCATATCCTCAGCGACCGGCCCGGCGGCGTGTCCTCCGTGGGGCTGATCCTGTCCGGGCGGGTAGAGGTCTACTCCGTGGCCCTGGATGGCAAAGATGTTCAGCTCAGCACACTTCCTGCCGGGGAGTGCTTCGGTGTCTGTAATCTGCTGGCCGACGCTGAACTGGAAACGGTCCTGCGCTGCGGGAAGGAAACCGAGGTCCTTTATATTCCCAAGGCTGCGCTGCTGGCGTGCATGGAGCGGGATGCCGGGTTGTCCCTGCGTTACGCAAAGCTGTGCAACCGAAAGCTCCAGTTTCTGCTCCGGCGCATTGAATTGCTCACCATGCAGTCCTGTCGGGGACGGGTCATTGCCCATCTGTTGGCCAGTCAGGACCGGAATGGGAGCGTGAAGCTCACCGGCTCCCGGGAGGACCTTGCCCGCCGGCTGGGCGTCAGCCGGGCGGCGCTGTTCCGGGAATTGGCGGCCCTTCAGTCCATGGGCGTCCTGCGGTCAGAGGGAAACCTCCTCACCGTGCTGAACGCGCCCGCGCTGGAAAAACTGCTCTATCACCCCTCCCACACCAAATGACCAGGAAAGGAAGAACATGTACCGATGAAAAAGCTGCTCTCTCTGTTTTGCGCGCTGTCCCTGTCTGCCGCACTTCTGGCCGGATGCTCCGGCGGGAACGGCGACGCCAATGCAACGGCGGATGGCGCGGAGTCTACTTCTCCGACCGTAACGGAGCCGGAAACCACAACTCCTGAGGAAACATCTGCTCCAGTGGATGTGAATGTGATGGCCCTCAAGGGCCCCACTGCCATGGGCATGGTGGAATTCATGAGCCAGGCGGACGCAGGCGAACTCACCGACAACAACTACCACTTCAGCATCACCGCGGTCACCGATGAGGTCTCCACCGCTCTGGCCCAGGGGACCACGGATCTTGCCGCCGTACCGGCCAATCTGACCTCCGTCCTCTACAACAATACCGAGGGCGGCGTGCGGGTGCTGGCCATCAATACCCTGGGTGTGCTTTACATCGTGGAAAGCGGCGACACCGTCCACTCTGTGGAGGATCTGCGGGGCAAGACCATCTACGCCAGCGGAAAAGGCAATACGCCGGAATACGCCCTCAACTATGTGCTGACCCAGAACGGCATTGACCCGGCCTCCGATGTGACCATCGAATGGAAGAGCGAGCAGGCCGAGTGCCTGTCCGCCCTCATGGCGGAGGAGAACGCCATTGCCATGCTGCCTCAGCCCTTTGTCACCACCGCTCAGACCAAGAGCGAAAATATCCGTGTGGCGCTGGATCTCACCGAGGAGTGGAATGCGATCCAGGCGGAGAGCGACACCCCCTCCACGCTGGTCACCGGTGTGGTGGTCGGCCGCACGGAGTTTGTAGAGGGGCACCCTGAAGCGGTCTCCGCCTTCCTTGACCACTACCAGGCGTCGGTGGAGTATGTGAACGCCAATGTGGACGAAGCCGCGCAGCTCGTGGGGCAGTATGAGATCGTCACCGCCGAAGTGGCGCAGAAGGCCCTGCCGGAGTGCAACATTGTTTTTATCGAGGGTGCGGAGATGAAAGACAGCCTCTCCGGGTATCTTTCCGTCCTGTTTGAGCAGAATCCCAAGTCTGTGGGCGGCGCCCTGCCCGACGACGCGTTCTATTACAGCCGCTAAGATTTTATGAGGCAGCCTCGAACCATACGCGCCTGGGCGGTGATCGTCTGGCTTGTCCTCTGGCAGCTGGGCGCTATGGTGATCGACCAGCAGATCATCCTGATTTCGCCGCTGCGGGTGCTGTTCCGGCTCTGGGAGCTGATCCCCACACCGGATTTCTGGGGGAGCATCGCCTACTCCCTGGCGCGGATCACCGCGGGCTTCCTTCTGGGCGTGGCGGCGGGCACGGTGCTGGCGGCCCTCTCCGCGCGGTTTCGCCGGGTGGAGGAGCTGCTGGCCCCCGCGATGCTGGCCGTCAAGTCCATCCCGGTGGCCTCGTTCATCATCCTGGCCCTGATCCTGTTTTCCTCCCGGAATCTGGCGGTGCCCATTTCATTCCTGATCGTCCTGCCCGTGCTCTATTCCAATGTCCTGGGCGGCATCCGGGCCGCTGACCCGCAGCTGATGGAAATGGCCCGTGTGTTCCGCATCCCGGCGGGGCGGAGCATCCGCTATGTGTATCTGCCCCAGGTGATGCCCTACTTCCTGTCGGCCTGCGGCTCCGCCCTGGGCCTGTGCTGGAAGTCAGGGATCGCCGCGGAGGTCATCGGTATGCCGGAGGGCTCCATCGGCGAGCAGCTCCAGCAGGCCAAGGTCTATTTGGATACCCCGGATCTGTTTGCCTGGACGCTGGTGATCGTGCTGGTGAGTCTGGCCTTTGAGCGGGCATTTCTGGCCCTGCTGCGGCGGGGCGCCAAAGCGATGGAGAGGATGTGAGCCATGGAGGACATTGTGATCCGAAACTTGTGCAAGTCCTTTGACGGCAAACCGGTGCTGCGTGATTTCTCCGCCGTGCTCCCGGCCGGACAGGTGACCGGCCTCATGGCCCCGTCCGGGGCGGGCAAGACCACTTTGCTGCGTATCCTGATGGGGCTGGAGCGGCCCGACAGCGGCACCATAGACGGCCTTGCCGGCCTGCGGCTCAGCACGGTCTTTCAGGAGGACCGGCTCTGCGACAATCTGGACCCGTCCGCAAATATTCGTCTGATAAATCCGTCCCTGGGACAGAGCGAAACGGAGAAAGCCTTGGCGGCGGTGGGGCTGGCCGGCTGTCTGCGGCAGCCGGCCCAGGAACTCTCCGGCGGAATGCGCCGCCGGGTGGCGATCCTACGGGCGCTGCTGGCGGAATACGACCTGCTCTTCCTGGACGAGCCGTTCAAGGGCCTGGACCGGGAGACCAAAGAAACCGTGATGGCGGACACACGCCGGCGCTGCGCTGGACGGGCCGTGCTCCTGGTCACCCATGATGCTGCGGAGCTGGATGCCATGGGCGCGGTTGTACGGCTTGATTTGAACACATGATCTATCTGGCAAACAAACAGGGAGGCCCCGCACCTTGAGGTGCGGGGCCTCCCTGTGTATCCATTTTCAAGACAGATAGTACAGGAACGAACGAAGGCGCGACCAGGCAGTTTCATCCCAGTCGTGATCCATGGCTAGGTGGAAGTGCGGTACGCCGTCCAGCGCACCGGTCATCTCCAGGATCGCGGCGGTATTTTCATATCTGGGCGCCATGGTCAGCACCCCGGCGCACCGTCCACCCAGTTCCAGCCCCTTGGCCAGCCGGTACCGGCCATTGGCTCCGGCAAATCCGGACAGAAGGCGGTCTGCGGCGGAGCGCAGAGACTCCAGCTCAGGGGAAAAACTGCTACGGGGGCCCAGCAGACGGGCGAGTGTTTCCATGCGGCCCGCCCACTCCCGGCAGGCCTGGCTTCCCGCATCCCGCCAGAGGAACCATAGATATTCGCTCAGCGGCGCCTGGAGCAGCCGCCAGCCCTCCTGTTCCAGCGTATCGGGGACGCCGTCATGAAGGTTGAAGAGGGTAAGCGGCTCGCCCACGATCCCCAGCGGCCGTCCCTCCGGTGGAATGGCGCCGATGTGCGCCGCGAGGGCTTCCAGCTCCGCCCAATCCGTTACGCCCGCCGGGGCCAGTGCGTCCCGCTGTTCCTGTGGAGCGCACAGCAGGAGATCTCCGGTGAGGAGCGCCCGGAACAGCAGATCTGGCTCCGGGCAGCGCTCCGGAAGCGTCTCCAGCTCCGGAGCGATGACCTTCACACGGCAAAGCCCCCGGCGTTCCAATACAGCCTCCACGCCCCAAGGGTAATGCCCGTCTGCCTCCGCGCCCTGGGTGGAGGGGAGAAGCACCTGAAACGGGCCGCTCTCCGCTTCCGCCGCCGTCAGAACGCCGCCCAGCAGGGCCGGGAACGGCAGATACTCCTTGGAGCTGGTCTCCGCCCTCCCCAGCGGCAGGGTGGTACTGTCGAGCCGCAGGGTGCGCGTTTCCGTTTTCCAGGCCGCCTCACAATATGCACGGAGATAAGTGGTAAACGGCGGAAGGTCAGGCACGAGCAGCGGCCCTCCGGTTCTCTCCGGCACGGCGGCCACCGCAGTAGGGCGGCGCGCCACGGCGGCGAGGGAAAAGCCCGCCGGAAGCGGCTGGGCAGGGCGGCCCACCAGGCTCTGGAGGAACGCCTCGATCCGCGTGATCACGCCCACGGGAGAGAAATGCTCGTCCACTTCGATCTGCAGATAGGGCTTGTCCCCCATCTCCTTCCGAAACAGATAGGAGAGCATGGTGTCCGGGCCGCAGCCGTGATTGGTCAGGTAGACGGCATACAGGTTTGGATGGTGGGCCACGAGCTTGGCCCCGGACAGGATGTGCTGGCCAAAGGGCCAGTACAGATTGGGGTAGTCCTCCGACAGATCCAGGTCGTGGGCGGGCAGATGGGACAGGGTGATGACCTTATGCCCGCGCTCCAGCAGCAGCCGGGGGATTCCCATGTTGAGCACCGGGTCGGAAAGGCCGTAGTTCCGGGTAATGAGCACCAGCACCTTATCGTTCGGCCCAAGGGACGCCAGCAGTTCCCGCCCCTGTTTCTCCACTGCCGCGGTATGCCGCCGCACCGCTTTGGCCCCGGACAGCAGGGCGGGTAGGCAGCGCGGCTTTGGTATTCCCAGCTGCTTCCCGACGCCCAGCATGGCGGAGGCCATAGCCTCCTGCCCGAAGTCCAGGTCGAACACCGGGCTGAACAGAGTGATCCCCCGCCGCTCCAGATTCAGAGCGTTGGCCGCCAGCCGGGGCGCGGTCTGCATATAGACGCAGCCATAATTGTGCTCCACATGGGAGGACTCGTGCTTCATGGTATGGACAGAGGGCATGAAGATATAGTCCACGCCCTGTTCCGCCAGCCATGCCATGTGGCCGTGGAGCAGCTTCACCGGGTAACAGGTCTCCGCCTGGGCAGTCTGCTGGGACAGCCGGATGATCTCCTCATTCGTGGGCGGAGAGAGCAGGACATTGAAACCCAGGTTCCGGAAGAACGCATTTGCCATGGGGAAGAATTTGTGGATCACCAGCGCATAGGGGACGCCCACCGTCTTTTTCCCGGGGAGCCGGACGGGATCATACCCCTCCAGCAGCAGCGCCCCCGCCCGCTGGTAGAAGGCGATGTTCTCCGCCGCCCCTGGTCCGGCGGCGTGCCCTGTCCCAGCCGCCGCGTCAAATCCGTGGAAGCGGGATGGGCCGCGGACCGACTCCAGCGCCAGCAGGGCCGCTCCATAGGCGCCGCTGATGGGGAAACAGGGTGAAACTGTGAGCCGCTCCCCCAACTCCTGCTGAAAGGCGGCCACGATCCCGGGATTGTAGGCCACGCCGCCCTGAAGCACCACGCGGCTCCCGACAGGCTTGGCCCCAACGACCTTGTGGAGGTAGTTGCGGACAATGGACCGGCACAGGCCGGCCGCCACCTCTGCCTGGGAGGCGCCCCGGGAGAGTGCGGACTGGATGGCTGTCTCGATAAACACCGTACACCGCTCCCCCAGTTCCACCGCACCGGGCGCGCTGAGCGCCAGAGGGCCGAACTCCTCCAATGGGATGCCCATGCGCGCGGCCTGTTCTTCTACAAAGGAGCCGGTCCCGGCGGCGCAGATCCTGTTCATCTGAAAGTCGGCCACCTGTCCGCCCCGGAGGGAGATATACTTGGAGTCCTGCCCTCCGATCTCAAAGACCGTATCCACATCCGGCGACCAGTGGACAGCCGCCCGGGCCTGGGCGGTGATCTCATCCCGCACGGCGTCTGCCCCAATGAGGCGGCCAATGAGTTCCCGGCCGGAGCCGGTTACGCCCACCGCCAGGAAGGACACCGGCCCAAAGCGTTCATGGATGGCGTCCAGGCCCCGGCGCACCGCTCCCTCCGGGTCCCCGGCTGTACGGAGATACTGGTAGTCGATCAGCGTGCCGTCCCGGCCGGTGAGCACCAGATCCGTGCTGGTGGAACCCACATCAATCCCTAGGACGCACCCATCCGGCGGGATGGTACCGGTGGCCGCGGGGACAGACGGAAGTGTACCGGGAAGCACACGCAGCGCCGGCTGACGGCACAGATGGTCCCCACCTTCCAGCGCCCCGCCGCATAAACTGGCCAGCAGTTCCCCCATAGAGCAGGTGGCGGTCTCCATGGCTGCCTCCGCGGCTCCAACGGCACCGGCGTAAGGGAATTTCTCCGGCAGGATCAGCTCTGCTTCTGACAATCCGAAGACCTCCCGCACAGCCTGGATCACACCCTGATTATGCCCGACGCCGCCGCACAGGGCCACGGGCTTTTCCACGGGAAGCCCCCGGACGATCACCGCCTTGTAGTTGCGCACCATGGCGTAGCAAAGGCCCAGGAGGATGTCCGGTGTGGGCACCCCCTCCTGCTGCCGGTGGATGATGTCCGTTTTGGCGAAGACCGCGCAGCGGCCGGAGAGCCTGGGGATGGAGCGGGCCTGCCCCACCAGGCGGGAGTAGTCCTCCAGTTTCAGTCCCAGCCGGGACATCTGATCCTCAAAGAAGGAGCCGGTACCTCCGGCGCAGTGTTCATTTACCGCAAACCGGGGCGGGGTGTTCTGATCCAAGCCGGTGAGGAAGCGGGCGCTCTGGCTGCCGATCTCAATGACGGAGCGGGCTTCCGGGACCAACAGCCGGACGCCGAGGTGGATGGCGGGGATCTCCCCCAGCACGGCCAGGGCATCGCACCTCTCTTTCAGCCGGTCGACTGCGCTTCCAGTGATTACCACCGGGCAGCCACAGGCCCCTGGGTCCGCAGCTAAAAGCTCCCCCAGTAGACGGCGGGCGCTCTGAACCACCGCTCCATAGTGGGAAGCCGTTTTTTCCCAAAGGAACTTTCCCTCCGGGGAAAGCAGAACGAGCTTCAATGTGGCGTTTCCACAATCCAATCCGATTCCGTTCATCGTCATCCTCCCATTCCGCGCTCGTTGACATTTTCCAGGCAAAGCGCTATAATGCGGTTAGCATTTACTAACCATAGCAGTTTACAGCGCAGTTGTCGATTGCCACGGCAACATGGAGGTATCTCATGGACCCAATTACTACGGTGATGCGTCAGTGCCGCCTGTTTGACGGCATCCCGGAAGAGAAATATCAAAATGTACTGGCCTGCCTTCGGGGAGAAACCAAATCGTTTCGTAAGGATGCCATCCTCCTCCAGATCGGCGAGTGCCAGAAGCGGCCCGGCGTTGTGATGGACGGGACGCTGCGGATCTCCCTGTATAGTGAGGACGGCAATCTGGTCACCATCGAGCGGCTGGGGCGGGGGCAGGTATTTGGGGAGACTCTGGTGTGCTCCATGGCGGAGGACAGTCCCATCCAGATCGACGCGCTGACCGATGTGCAGGTGCTCTATCTGGATTTTGACCCGCTGCTTCTTCAGCAGGAATGCGCTTGCCCGCATAAAGCCCAGGTCACCGCCAACCTGCTCCGTGAAATGGGGCGGGGCGCCCTTTTTCTCAATCAGAAAATGCGGATCTTGGCCCAGAACCGGCTCCGCAACCGGATCAAGCTCTATCTCCAGATGCTCCCTGTCAAGCCCGGCGGCGAACTCCATCTGAACATGGGGCGGGGCGAACTGGCCGACTATCTGTGTGTAGACCGCAGCGCCCTCTCCCGGGAACTGGGGCGTATGCAGAAAGAGGGGATTCTCGCCTTTCAGGGCCAACAGGTGCGTATTCTGGATCAGAGTTTTCTCAGCGTATAAATTTTGCCTGTCCGTTGCCATGGCAACGGACAGGCTTTTTTGCGGGTGCTATCATATCGCTGCAATAGGTTAGCTGTTGCTAACCAAAATTCTTGAAAGGAGAGTCGCACATGAAACGCGCTCTTGCATCCCTGGTAGCATCTGCGATGCTGCTGTTTGCCCTGGCTGGCTGCTCCAACGGAAATAATCCGGCCGAAAATCCCGCCGCATCCCCCACATCCCCGCCGGCCAGTTCCACGCATGCCGCCGAGCCGGCGACCATCTCAGTGGGTGTGCCTACCGCGCCCCCGGCGCTTCCCGTCCTGCACATGATGGAGGCCGGACTGCTGGGAGAGAATGTGACCATCGACCTGAATGTGTGGAACTCCCCCGAGGAGCTGCTGGCCATGGTTCAGGGCGGGGAGCACGACCTGTACGCCTTCCCGCTCACTGTGGTTTCCACACTCTACAACAAGGGCCTGGATGTGCGCCTGATGAATGTGAATACCTGGGGCGTCACGTATTTCATGACCACGGATCCTGCGTTTGAAACCTGGGCCGATCTGGCCGGCAAGACCGTCTATATCCCCCTCCAGTCCTCTCCTCCGGACGCTCTGACCCAGTATTTCCTGAATGAAGCCGGGCTGACGGTGGGCGAGGATGTGGAGATCGTCTACGCCAGCACCGCAGAGGTAGCTGCCCTGCTGGCCTCCGGCGAGGCGGAATACGCCACCCTGATCGAGCCGCAGGTCACATCTGCGATGAGCCAGAACAGCGAAGTACGCCGGGCGCTCAGCTTTGAAGAGGAGTGGCAGCGGGTCACCGGCACCGACACCATGATCCCCAACGCCGGCTTCGGCACCACCCAGGGCTTCATTGACGAAAACCCGGAGCTGACAGAGCAGTTCCAGGCCGCCTACGCCGAGAGTGTCCAGTGGGTGCTGGATCACCCCGCCGAGGCCGCCGCTCTGGCCGAGGAGCACCTGGGCATGAAGGCCGCCGTGGTGGAGGCCGCGATCCCCAATATGGGCCTGACCTTCAAAAGCGCCCAGGACGCCCGGGGAGAACTGGATACATTCTATAACCTGCTCAACGACTTTGACCCCTCGATGATCGGCGGAAAACTCCCCAACGACGGGTTATACTATGCGGGGTAAGGCGGCCCTCTGGCTCCGCCGCGCCCTGGGCGTGGGCCTGCTGCTGGGTGTCTGGCAGCTGGCCTCGCTCTGTTTCTCCCCTCTGGTGCTCCCTCCCGTTCCACAGGTCGCGGGCACGCTGGCGTGGCTGATCCGGGAGCCGGACTTCTGGCCCACCGTCGGTACCACCCTGCTGCGCCTGACGCTCGGCCTTGGGATCGGGATTGCGGTGGGTTCCATTCTGGGTCTGCTGTTCGGCCTGTGCCCCAAACTGGAGGATGTGGGGGCGCCATTCATCCATGTGCTCCAGTCTGTGCCGCCGGTATGCTGGGTTGTGCTGGCTCTGGTATGGTTTGGGTTTAACGGCTGGCCCTGTGTATTCATCGTGGCCGCATCCACCATTCCGACGGTGGTGATCAACCTGAGCCACGGCGTGCGGGGCGTAGACCCGGAACTTCTGGAGATGGCGAGGCTCTACCGCTTTTCCCGCCGGAAAGTCCTGCTTCATGTGACGCTGCCCTCTATCCGCCCCTATTTCCTCTCCGCGTTAGAGATCGTCGTGGGCGGCGGTTGGAAACTGGCGGTGATGGGGGAGGTCCTCACCACGAACAGCGGGATCGGCGGCGCCATCACCACCGCGCGGCTGAATATCCAGCCCGATGCGATCATCGCGTGGGCATTCCTGCTGGTGACAGGGTGCTTTATTACGCAGAAGCTGGTGTGCCTGCTTCTGTCCAGGAGAGGGGGAGCCCCATGCTGAGACTGAGCGGGATCTGCAAACGCTTTGAGGATCTGCCCGTACTCTCAAACCTGTCCCTCACCCTGTCCCGGGGCGAGATCGTCGCCTTGATTGGCCCCTCCGGCTGCGGGAAAACCACGCTGCTGAACATCATTTCCGGCCTGACGGCGCCGGACGCCGGTACGGTGGAGGGTGCGGACGGCAGGCTGAGCTATATGTTTCAGAGCGCCCGGCTGCTTCCTTGGCGCACGGTGGAGGAAAACATCCGGCTGGTGCGGGAGGAAGCGCCCGCCGGGGAAGTGCGCTCCCTCATCACCGCTGTGGGGCTGGAGGGGTTTGAACGCTATTATCCCGGCCAACTCTCCGGCGGCATGGCCCGCCGGTGCGCCCTGGCCCGGGCATTCCACTTCGGCGGTGAGATTTTCCTGATGGACGAGCCATTTCAGGGGCTGGACTACGGAATCCGCATGGAGATGCTGTCCATGCTGTTATCCATCTGGCAGCGGGAGCGGCCCGGGGTGCTTTTTGTCACACATGAAATCGACGAAGCGCTCACTGTGGCGACCCGCATCGCCGTGCTCGCTCCGCGCCCCACTGCAATCTGCCAGTGGTTTGACCTCCCCGGCCCGGAGGGGCGGGACGCCTCCGCCCCTGAACTGGCCCGGCTGCGCCAAGAGATCATCCGGCGGATCACCGGTTAGAACCGGTCTGGTTGCCACGGCAATGGCGTCCCACAAGGAAATGTGATATATTAGCTTTTAGAACACGGAAGGAGGCTCGGAAATGGACATTCTCCGCAATCTGCCGGTTCAGCAGCCGGCGGCTCTGAGGGAACTCATCTCCATCCAGCCGGGGCGCGTGGTGAGCATGGCCCTTTCCCGCAGCGAGCACTGCCAAATGACGCTGCTGGCTTTTGGGGACGGAGAGAGCATCAGTGAGGAGCGCTACTTCGGCGACACGGTCTATTATGTGCTGGAGGGTGATATGCCTCTGCGCCTGGAGGGGCACGAGGTCCGCCTGGGCGCAGGGGATTGTCTGGCTGTCCCGGCGCAGACCACCCACGCCATTGGCGGGAGCGGCCCCTTCAAACTGCTGCAAATTACCATCCAATCAAACTGAGGAGGATCTGTATGGAACCGTTGATCAAAAACCTGCCCCATGCACAGCCCTTTCCCCTGAAGGATCAGGTCGGGTACGAGCCCGGTAAAGTCGTCAGCCTGACCCTGGCCCAGCGGCCTGGTGTGGGGATGACGCTGTTCGCCTTTGATGCGGGCGAGGCCATCAGTACCCACGCCGCCCCCGGGGACGCCATGGCCACCATCCTGGAGGGCACCGCTCAGATCACCATTGACGGTGTCCCGCACACGTTGAACGCCGGGGAGGCTGTCATCATGCCGGCCGGCATCCCCCACGCGGTCCAGGCCGTGACCCCATTCAAAATGTACCTGGTGGTTGCGAAGCAGTGACCCTTTCCCGTCCAGTGCTCCGTGGACAGACCCAGGCAGGGGTACGACAAATCACAGCATAAAACACAGCCCCGTCTGACCGTATGAACAAGGTCAGACGGGGCTGTTTTCATGCTTTTGCCGACGGCAGCAGATTGGTCATTCTGCGCAGGCCGATGCCCAGAGTAGCCAGGTTGTGGAGCGTGGCGGAGGTGGCCGGCGCCAGGATGCCCAGGGCAATGAGTCCGCCGTTGAAGCTGATGACAAAGCGGTAGTTGGACTGGATGCGGTTCATCAGGTCATCAGGGCCATGGACAGCCGCCGCAGCTGCACCAGCTCAAACAGGTCGTTTGCCGCGATGGTGATGTCCGCAATTTTCCGAGCGATGGCGGCGCCGTCGCTGATCGCGATGCCCACATTGGCGGCGGGCAGGGCGGTGGAGTCGTTGATCCCGTCGCCGATCATGACCACCGTGCGGCCCTGCGCGCGCTCGGCCTGCACAAAGCGGGCTTTCTCCTCCGGCAGCACCTCGACCCGCTACCTGTTTCCCCTACCTACACTGGGCCAGAATCAGTTTTAGGTTCGCAAAACCAAATAAAAAGATGCGACATTTGTTCATGAATACTCTTGGCCTTTTTTCAAATGTAGTCTTTCCTATGGTATGCCTGAGAAACAATATCCGATTTCTCCAACAGTCTGAATATAACTGCCTCCTGTTCTGGTCAGTTTCTTCCGCAGGTTCTTGACTTGAAACCGTACTGCTTCATCTACGCCGAATTCTGTGTCAGTATTTCAGATATGATTGTATATCTGTTCTCGTGTGAACATTTGTCCCGGATGACTGGGCATTAGATACAATAGGTCAAACTCTTTCTGAGTAAGTTGTATCAGTTTTCCCTTTAGATGCACTTGACGGCGCAAAGGGTTAATAACCAATTTTGTCCCAAAGGCTAAAGTGTAATATCGTTTCTCCGGATAATCAGATTCCATATGGAGTCGGATGAGAGCACGGGTTTGGGCGATACAGCGGCGTGGGTCAATTGGCTTCGAGGTATAGACTGTTGCCCCTAATGAAAGAAATCAAATTCATCTTCCAGTGTCAACACATTGGTAAGTGCCAGGATAGGGACTGCCTTTGCCTGACGCATGGTCCGAAGCAGTTCCCGTCCATCCATATTCTCCAGCACCGGGTCTATGATGACCAAACAATACCGATGCCGCATGAAGTTGTCCAAGGCCTCCGCTGCATCGATAAAATATCGTACCTCTGTGGCATCATCCTGCAGAGCGTCCCTAAGACGCCGGCAGAACGGCAGGTCATCATCGATCAGCAGGATCTGTTTCCACATTAAACCGCCTCCCGGCACAAGTTGACTCTGTATTTGGATAGTTCCGTTGGTACAGTTCAGTCAACTTCTGAAAACTGGCCGGGCTGATCACGTGCTCCATCCGGCAGGCGTTCTGCTCGGCAGTTTTGGGCTCTACGCCAGCGTCTATCAGCAGGCGGGTGAAAAAGCAGTGCTTCTCATAGGTCTGCTCGGCTACCTCCTGGCCTACATCAGTCAGGCGGAGGAAGAAATCCTCATCCATGGTGAGGAAACCACCTTCTTTCAAGGTGGCTACCACATGGCACACGCTGGGTTTTGAAACTCCCATGTGCCGGGCCACATCCACAGAGCGTACCATGCCTTTTTCCTTTTGGAGTACCAGCACGGCCTCCAGATAGTCTTCGCCAGAGGCATGAAGTGATGTGCCGTGTTGTCGTTTCACTCTTTTCTTCACGCCAATCTCCAGCCCTCGGCCTGTTCCCGAATCTCAATAAACCGCCGGTACAAGCCGCCCTGGGCAATCAGTTCCTCATGAGTACCCCGCTGGACAATACGGCCATCCTCTACCACCAAAATCTGATCGGCGTGCTGGATGGTAGCCAGCCGGTGGGCGATGGTGAGGATTGTTTTCCCCTTTGTCAAAGCGGACAGAGCCTGTTGGATCAGGTGTTCATTCTCCGGGTCTACGCTGGCGGTCGCTTCATCAAGGATGACGATAGGGGCGTCCTTCAAAATGGCCCGGGCGATGGAGATGCGCTGCTTCTCTCCTCCGGAGAGGGTCGAGCCGCCCTCTCCAATCACGGTGTCATAGCCGTTCGGCAGGGCCGAGATGAAGTCATGGCAGCACGCAGCTTTTGCGGCAGCTACTACCTGCTCATGGGTGGCATCGGGGCAGCCGAATTTGATATTGTTCTCCACACTGTCCTGGAAGAGATACACATTCTGAAAGACCATGGAGATATTTCGCAGCAGGCTTTCGCAGGTAAATTCTTTCACATCGTGGCCACCCACCGAAACGGAGCCGCGGTTCGCGTCATAGAAGCGGGCCACCAGATTGCATATCGTGCTCTTGCCGGAGCCGGACGGCCCCACAATGGCAGTAGTGGTCCCCTGGGGCGCGGTAAAGGTTACATCGTGGAGCACCTCGCGGCTCCCATACCCGAAGGATACATGGGAGAGGGACACATCGAACCGCTCCGGCGTGACCTCTTTCCCGCCCTTGTCAATGAAATCCGTATGTTCCAGTTCCTCCAGCCGGTCCAGCACCGAGTCTGTCACCGACAGGATGTGGGCCGCGTCATTGATGGCCTCCACACTGCCGAAAATGGTGAAGGAGAACAGGGCAATCATCAGGAAATACGGGAGCGGTAAAGCTCCCACCAAAGCCTGCTGGCCCGCGGCGAGCACCAGCCCCACGGATGCCGCCCGCAGAGCGAACAGATGCAGGCAGTTCCACGGGACGAACCCAAACTCGTTTTTAATGCGGATGGCCTTATTGTCCCGGCAGGCGTCCCGGAAGCGCTGAACGGAAACCCCGTCCTGCCCAAAGGACTTCACCACCGGCAGGCCGTGGATGTATTCGACAGCCGCGCCGGACAATGCCTCCTGAGCCCGGTGGCTCACAGGAGCGGTGCGGGCGCTCTGACGGCCAATCCCCCGCAGGGCAAAGGCGGACGCCAGCACACCAATCAGCGCCACCAACGCGGCAGGCGGGCAGAAAACCGCCACGCACAGCAGGATCACGGCCACCTGAATATAACCGTTTACCACCGCGTCCACCATCTTCATACTCTGGAGTTCCAGCGTGCTCAGTTCCGTGGTGAGCGCCGCCAAAATGTCCCCCAGATTGTTTTTGGCAAAGTAACCAAGGGACACCCGTTTTAACACATCTCCCAGTTCCATCCGCTGCTCTGCCGCCCGTTCCGTTCCGATGCTCTCCTGAAGCCGGTTTTTCCAATAGGTGAAGAAAAACCGCAGCAGGATCAGGACGACGATGCCAGATAAGCACAGCCATGGGAGAGAGCCGGAAAGCTCATTCTCCCCCCAGGCGTTCCCGATCATCCGCCCCAGGGCCCAGGCCGCCAGCATCACCGGCCCCGCGGTACACCATGTTGTAAAAAACGAGCACACAAAGCCCAGAATCATTCGCTTTCGATAGTTCTTTGCCCATCCCATAATGCGTCCTACGCTGTGAAACATCTCAATTCCCCTCCTTTTTGCCGGATGTGACCGCCCAGTTTCGTGCCCCCACATGGGCCGTCCAAAGGGTCTGATACAGCGGGCAGCGGCCCAACAGTTCTTCCTGTGTGCCACAGTCCGCAACGCTCCCTTTCTCCAGCACCACGATCTGATCCGCGTTCTGGATAGTGGAGAGCCGGTGGGCGATGACCAGCAGCGTTTTCCCCCTGGAAAGCGCCATAATGGAGCGTTGAATCTTGTCCTCATTCTCTGGATCAGTGAAGGCGGTCGCCTCGTCCAAAATCACAATGGGGGCGTCCTTCAAAATGGCGCGGGCGATGGCAATGCGCTGACGCTCTCCGCCGGAGAGCTGCTTACCCGCGTCTCCGGCCGTCGTATCCCAGCCATGCTCCAGCCGGCCGATGAATTCTTCGCACTGGGCCGCCTGAGCAGCCGCCAGCACTTCCTCGTCCGAGGCTCCCGGACGCCCCAGCCGGATGTTCTCCTTCAGGGAGCAGTCAAAGAGGAAGTTGTCCTGCGTGACGAAACTGATGGACTGGGAGAGCTGCTTCAGCGGGAGCTTGCGGATGTCCTGTCCGCCCAGGGTGATGGAGCCTCCCGTCACATCCCAAAAACGGGCGGTCAGCCGGGCGATGGTGGACTTGCCGCCGCCCGAAGGCCCCACCAGGGCGGTGAATTTCCCCTGTGGGATGGTCAAGTTCAGATGGCGAAGCACCTCCTTGCCCTCCGTCCCGCCATAGGAAAAAGATACATCCCGCATCTGGATGCTGCTGCCTTCCAGATGGACATTCTGCTCCGCTTGCGTGAGCTGGGGCAAATTCAGCAGTTCACGGGTATCCTTTACTGCAAACTGCATACTTTTCATGGAGTTGATGAAGGCGGTGGCGCTCATCAGGGGGGACACAATTCCCAGGGCCAGCATCAGGCAGAGCGTCACCTGGGCCGGGTCCAGTATCCCCGCCTGATAGAGCGCGACGCCCGCCGGCAGGGTCCCCAGCAGGGTGGTCGGCAAAATGGACAGGCACAGATTCATGGAGGCCCAGGTGCAGCGGAACCATCCCATGGTGAAATCCCGGAAGGAGGCCACCGCCTGGGCAAATTTCTGATAGGACCGCTCCCCCTGGCTGAACGCTTTCACCACCTGAATGCCCTCTACATATTCCACGACCACGCTGTTCACATGGGCGTTGGCCTCCATGTAGGCGGCGTAATTCTTGTTATAGGTCCGCATCCCGAAGGTCATGGGAATGAGCGCCACCGGGATGGTCACCAGCAGGGCAAGGCCCATCCGCCAGTCGATGGTGAACATGGCGATGACCACGACCAGAGGCAGCAGAAGATTGGAACTGAGTTCCGGGATCATGTGGGCCAGAGGCGGCTCCACATCTTCAATACGGTCCACGATGGTGCTTTTCATGGAGCCAATGGGCCGGCTTTCCACCTCGCCCAGCGGCGCCCCCATCAGCCGGTCCGCCACCTGAAGGCGCAGGCCCTCCAAGATCGTGTAGGCGGATACATGGGCCAGCATGGTGGACAGGGCATATCCCGCCACCTTGACGGCATAGCCGGCCAGACACACGCCGCACCAAAATACAATGCCCTCCCAGTCCGCCTGACGCTCCAGAAAGAGCCGGATGATCTGGTAAACGCCGAGATACGGTACGAAGCCCCCAGCCACACTGAGAATAGCCATTACCACAGACCCGGCCATCTTCCCCCGGCAGGGTGCGGCGAAGGAGAGCAGGATACCGAGCCAAGTTCGTTCCTTCATGTGCAATACTCCTCTCAAAGAAAAATCGTTGTAGTTTGCTTGCGCTAACTACAACGATTATAAGAAATTCTTCTTCCTCTGTCCGCTCCGTCCTGCCGGTCTGGTCCCGTTTGGACGGAAAAATTTATTGGCTTTCCCGCCGGTACTCCAGGGGCGTCTTGCCCTTGGCTTCCTTGAATGCGGCGGCAAATTTGCTGGAGCTGTCATAACCTACCCGGCCAGCGATCTCTGCCACTCCCATTTGAGGCTCCTGCTGGAGCAGAAGCGCGGCCTGGTCCATGCGGAAATTACGCATATAGGTGTTGATGGGCTGCCCATAAATCGACTTGAAGCACTCCTTCAGTGCCGTAGCCGGGACAGAAAACCGTTCGGACAATTCCGCAATCGTATAGTGGCGTTCCAGCTCCCCCGTCAATAACCGATGGACGGCCTTCACTTTTTCTACCTGGGATTTATAGAAGTAAGGCTTTTCCGCATCCTTTGGCAGCTCCAGCGCGTCCAGATACAGGAGCAATTCCAGCACCTTGATGCGGAAATAAGGGAGCTTGATCTGCTCTGGCACCGCGTAGAGCTCCTGAAAAATGTGATCAATAGAGGGCGCCCCATGGAGCACCTTGGGATGGCGGCTGGAGCAGAATTTATTCTGGAGCCGGGCCAGATCCACCGGAAATTCCCGTATCCACTCCTTCAGCGATTGGGCGGCCTGGGGGAGCGCAAAGCCAACGGTGATCCCGTGATAGTGGGCAAGGGGGAAGGTAAAACGGCCCTGGTGCTCCAGCCGCCGGTCCAGCTTCAGGTCGCCCGCCTCCACATAGGAGTACGCATCCGGGCCGGCAGGGTACTCCATGCGCCCCTGGCGGCAGTAATCGATGCACAGCAGATCCTCCGTTGTACGGAACGCGGAATCATAGCTCTCCATATGGAAATCATTGTACATCAGGGATACGCCGGGGAATAGGTCGTATTGTGTCATGATCCCCTCCCCGGTACCGCTGTGAAACTGAAAGACCCGGCAGTTTCCACCCTCCACCAGCGGGACAGGGAATCCGTTGTCTGCCATTACTTGCTCCAGCATGAAATTTCTCCTTTTACAATCGCAACACCCGGTCACAGGCTCTCTGCATGAATTCCTGGTCATGGGTGACCACCAGAACGATCCGCTCATGCCTTGCCAGACTGCGGATCACCCCGGACACCTCCACCATGCGGGCATAGTCCAAACCGCTGGTGGGCTCGTCAAAAATCAGCACCGGCTTCTCCGACAGCAGCGCCGTAGCCACTGCCAGCCTCTGCTTCTGCCCCCCGGAGAGAGACATCGGATGCCGCTCCCGAAAGGACAGCAGGTGGAGGCTGTCCAGCACCTCCGAAATCTGATTGTCAGATGCCTCCGGCGCGGACATCCGGCACTCGCCCCACACGCTGTCGGAGAACAGCTGATGGTTTACATCCTGCATGACACAGAAAGCCGACCGCTGGCGGCCTTTTCGATCCAGATGCTTTCCATTCAGCAGAATTTGTCCCGCTTGTTCTTTCAGCAGCCCGCAAAGGCAGCGGGAAAGGGTGGTCTTGCCCACGCCGTTGGGCCCGGTGATTGCCACCACCTCGCCGGGGCGGGCGGAAAAGGACAGATCCCGGAACACAGGCGCTTCCTTGCGGAAAGCACAGGTCAGCCACTCAATAGATAAACCTTCTTTGGCGCCGGCCGGTTCCACAGCGGGGAGCGTGCATACCGCCGGGGTCAGGGTACGCAGCCCCAGGGCCTCCCGCTCCGGGTCTGGCAGGCTGCAAAACTGCTCCCCGGTGAAGACGCGCTCCAGCACCCCGCTCCGAAGATAAAACGCCCGGTCAATGAGATCGGTGAGAAAGTACAGGCGATGCTCCGCCACCACGATTGTGCAGCCCTGCCGCTTCAAAGCGGCGAGCTGGTCGTGAAGGCGGGCAATGGCCTCCTGATCCAGATTGGCCGTCGGCTCGTCCAGCACATAGATTTCAGGGCCCATGGCATAGACGGAGCCAAAGGCCAGAAGCTGCTTTTGCCCACCGGACAGAGAAAAGATGTTTTTTCCCCGCAGGTCCTGGAGATGCAGCGTTTCCACGACCTGCTCCACGCGGCGGCGGATCTCTTCCGGCGGACGGCCCTCATTTTCCAACCCAAAGGCCAGTTCGCTGTCGGTGTCCAGATTAAAAAACTGGGACTTTGGATTTTGAAACACAGAGCCTACCCGCTGGGCCAGTTCATACATGGGTGTTTCCCGCGGCGCAAGCCCGTTTACCATCACCCGTCCCTCCAGACGGCATCCGGGAGTAAAAGCCGGGATCAGGCCGTTGATCAGCTTCGTCACTGTGGTCTTTCCGCAGCCGGAGGCCCCGCACAGCAGGACGCACTCTCCGCGGGCAACAGTGGCGCTGACCTGGGAAAGCGTTTCCTGTTTTTCTCCATAGCCAAAGGAAACCTGTTCCAAACCTATCATCGTCACTCCCCCTTATTGTACCACAAATGAGCCTATCAGCAAGGCCAGGACCAACAGCATCCCCGTCAGGTCTGCCGGCATTAGACGCAGGGACACGGCGCTGGTCTTCCGGGCTGGATTTTCGATTCCTCGGGTCACAGCCGCCGCGGAGAGCTCCTCCGCCGTCTCTGTAGCGGACACCATGAGGGGCATCACCGTACACTCCAAGCGGCTGAGTCCCCGGATATTCCGCAGCTTCATAGCGTCCCGGATGTGGCCGATCTCCTCCCGGATAGCGGGGAAGTACCGCAGCGTCACGGATATAGCCACGATCAGCTTCTGGGGAATATGTAACTGCCGCAGCCCTACAATCAGGTAGCGCAGAGGGGTGCATTTCAACATCAGCGATCCAGTCATCAGGCAGGGGAACATACGGCGGGTATAGGTGGCAAAGATGGTGAAGCTGGTGGCGATGATCATAGGCGATGCCGGCAGGATCACCTGTTGAAAGACCAGCAGGGCGCAATACCCAACAGCCCATTTGACTGCCATTGTAAATCTTCTGTGGACAATCATCAGCGCCAGCAGCAGAGCGATCAGCGCCAGTTCTACCCACAGAGTATGGTCGCTGAACGCGATGATATTGGCGGCGATCAGAATCCACAGTCCGGCTCTCGGGTCAAAGATCGATTTCTTTCCGTTCCCCATCTTACACCAGGCCAGCCTTTTCAAAGTGCTTGCGGAACATGGCGCGGGCAAGGATTCCGCCAATGATTGCGCCCACAACAGGGGCCAGGAACAGAACAATCAGCATCCCATTGGAGGAAAGGGCCGCCAGAGTGTTCACATAGTCCGCCGGCATCCCCTGTTCTGTGATCTGCCGCAGGAAGTCTTCCCGCATCAGCCAGATCGGGAGCGGAGAGCCCACCATGCCCACAGAGAACAGCACAAAGGATACCAGGTTGCCGGCCATGCTCCGGTAGTGGGTGATGATACGGGTAATTTCAGCTAGGCCGCAGGCCAGAACGAAGGATACCAGGATTATAACGGTGAATTGCCCGGTGACATAGTAAATGAGGCCCGTGATGAGTCCCATCAACAGGACGGAGCCCACCTTCTGCACCTTGGCGCACATCATGAGATATGGAATGCCGGTAAATAGAGCGATAAAGCCCGGCATCAAGATCCACAGCAGCGGGTGCAGCCCACCCAGAAGCATAAATGTAAAGTTGATGACAAAGTAAATGGCGGAGAAAATCCCCACGGTAATGACATCCTTGCCGCTCATCCCACGGCCCTTGACTGGTTCAGACATAATGTTCTCTCCTTTTTGGTTAGATTACGCTAACTTCATTTGTAAAAAATAGGACGCCGGGCGTCCATCTCACATGATGTATTTTACCGAGGACTTCCTTGCCTGTCTATTCCGTTTAGACGACTTTATTCCATTTGGTTGGAATTATTGATGTTTTCCTATACGCACAAATTGAAAACGACCCTTGCTATAAAACAAAGGCCGTTTTCTTGCTTATTCCCTTACTTTTCAAAGCGATAACCATATCCGTGCACAGTTTGAATCACATTGGTATTCAGTTTTTTCCGTATCTTATAGATCCGGCTGGTGACGCTTTCGAGGCCGGAAGCAAAGTCATCAGACATCGCATAGCGGTAAAGCTGCTCCCGGGTAAAGGTCCAGCCAGGGTGTGAAGCCAGATAATACAAAATATTAAACTCCATCGTGGTCAATTCCACAACTTGCTCATTTACATAGACCCTGCGTTCATTGGGGTCAATACGCAAATTCCCGTATTGCAGTACGGCCATCCCAGTCAACAGCCTCACCTCCCGCAGCTATTTCTTTTTATCCATACTCTGCTTCAGATGCCGAAAGCTATTCTCGCTGATTACATGTTCCATGCGGCAGGCATCCTGTTCTGCTGTCTTTGGATCGACACCTACCGCCGTCAACAAGCGGGTAAAGAAGCAGTGTTTTTCGTAGGTCTGCTCGGCTACCTCCCGTCCTATATCAGTCAAGCAGAGGAAGAAGTACTCATCCATAGTAAGAAAACCGCCCTCTTTCAAGGTAGCTACTGCATGGCATACACTGGGCTTGGAGACGCCCATGTGCCGGGCCACATCCACAGAGCGTGCCATGCCCTTTTCCTTTTGGAGTACCAGCACGGCCTCCAGATAATCCTCGCCGGAAGCGTGCAGTTTTATTTAAACCACCGCCTTTAAACTACCCAGTTTAGGCTCTCCTGTTGGATGCGATATAACTTTTCGTACAACCCCTTGTGGGCAATCAGTTTATCATGTGTTCCTTGTTCCACAAGTCTTCCGTCTTCCAGTACAAGGATTTGATCGGCATCCACCACAGTACGCAGACGGTGAGCAATCATAATGACGGTTTTCCCCTCTACCAATTTGGCGATGGCCCGCTGAATCAACACCTCGTTTTCTGGGTCGAGGGACGCGGTTGCTTCGTCCAGCAGAATAATAGGGGCATCTTTTAAGAGAGCTCGGGCAATAGAAATCCGCTGCCGCTCTCCGCCGGAAAGGGTACTTCCGTTTTCGCCGAGAACGGATTGGTATCCATCCGGCATCCGCATTACAAATTCGTCACAGTAGGCCGCTTTCGCAGCGGCCATGACCTGCTCCTCCGTTGCAGCCATGTTGCCGATACGGATATTGTTATATACCGTGTCATTAAAGAGGGTAACATCCTGGAACACAAAAGACATGCTTTTCATCAAATGTTCAGGCTCAATGTTCTTTATATCTTCTCTGCCAATAGTAATGGAGCCTTTCTGAACATCCCAAAACCGGGCAATCAGTTTGGAGATGGTACTTTTCCCGCTACCAGACGGGCCAACCAGCGCGGTGATGCTCCCCGTTGGGATTTTCAGAGAGACATTTTTGATGACATCTTCCTTGGCATACGCAAAGGTAACATTTTTTAATTCAATATCGTATGAGTGAATATCCTGCTCTTTTCCCTCCATTGTCGGGGTCGTCAGCAGCATACGCATTCGTTTCGTGACTGTCCCCAAATGGAAGAGTGAGGTGAGTTGAGAAAGAATGGCTAGGATCGGCCCATAAAGCTGGGTGGAGAACATCAGAAGAACGAGTAACGGAAGCAATTCAATCTGTTCACCCGTAATAAGCACTGTTCCCACAAAAATGGCAATACCGAAGCTGGACTGTAAAATTAAGGCGGCAGACTGCACCAGCACACCGGAGACGAGTTCTGCTTGAATTGCGACCTTTTTCATGGCCAAAAGTGCGCGGTTCAAAGTAGAAAACTTTTCACCGCTCAATCCACAGGATTTGATGATCTTGATGCCCTCCAAATACTCCTGGATTTGACTTGACGCTTCCAACTTAATGCCTACCTGCCGGTCAAACATCCGCATCTGCAAATTGCGTCCGGCCCAAATAATCAGGAATGTAATAGGCATGGTAGCAAACAATGCCAGTGCCATTCTCCAATCGAAAAAGGCAAGAAAAACGCAGGTAAGGGTGACAGAGATCACATTGGCAATCAATGGGGGGATGGTGCTACTTAGCATGGACTCCATACTCGCGCAGTCAGCCATCATATTGGTGGTTATATCAGACAAGTCTCTTGAATTAAAGAGACTCATGGGCAGCTTACGCAAATGCTCCGCAATCCGTAGGCGTGTATTGCTGGCCTCTTTATAGGAGGCTATGTAGGTTTTCCGGTAGTCATTTTTGGCCGCAAGGAAGACCAGAAACGAGGCTATGGCCCCGATGATCAGTAATCCCCACATACTCCCCCAGGAGATGTCTTTTCCATAAAAGGGATTTAGTAATTGCCAAAACAGCAAAATTGTTACGTCAGCAGGAAGCAAAAGCGCAATATTGGTCAGGGTGCAGGCGATAATTGCCTTTTTTAAATCAGAGTAGCCTTTCTCGGACAACAATAATTTTTCTTTCAGGAATTTCATTTGACTGCACCCCCGTTTCCCACACAGATCTTCCAACTGATAGATTCCATATAACTGCTCCACATTTGAGCGTATTTCCCTTGCTGTTCCATTAAGGTATCGTGAGTCCCTTGCTCAATCAACTGTCCGTGTTCCATCACAAGGATTTGATCTGCATTTCGGATCGTTGATAACCGATGGGCAATCATGATAACCGTTTTATTTTTTATTAGTTTTTCAAATGCTTTTTGAATTAGATACTCGTTCTCGGGGTCGCTGAAAGCCGTTGCCTCGTCTAATACAATAATGGGAGCGTCCTTGATGATCGCCCGGGCAATCGCGATACGCTGTCGCTCACCACCGGAGAGCCGGATACCGGCCGCACCAATCATGGTGTGGTAGCCATCCGGCAGTTTCTCAATAAAGTCGTGGCATTGTGCGGCCTTTGCGGCTTCAATCACTTGGGCTTTCGAAGCAGCGGGATTACCCATCCGAATATTATCCAGAATGCTCTGCCTGAACAAGAAAGTGTCTTGAAAGACGAAACTGACCTGCCGCATCAATTCCGCCTGCGGTATTTTACGAATGTCTACCCCGCCAATACGAATACATCCCTCGGTTACATCCCAAAAGCGGGAGACCAGATTGGCAATCGTGCTCTTTCCACCACCAGAAGGACCAACGATGGCCGTCACTTCTCCCTGTCTGGCCATGAAGGACACACTGTTGAGGGCTTTAACCGAAGTGTCTGTCCCATAAGAGAACGAAACATGGTCGAATTCAATGTTGTGGCCTTGCTCTGCAGTTCCGCCGTCCTGATCTGGCAGGGCAGAAATGCTTAAGATTTCTTCCATGCGTTCCACATTCCCGTCAATTTGTGTGAAGGATTCCGATATATACATGATTTTGTTCAGTACACCCGAAATCGCAGGGACCAAGACGAGATAAAAAATGAAGGTCAAAGAGTAACTGCGGTAGTCCCCAGTGCCCATACCAATAAATATTCCCACTGGGATTAAAAGCAGATAGATACTGTGGATGATCGTTGTAAAACCCGGCATACAATTTTGCCAACCCATAGCGTATTCCAACACAAAAGATGTGTAATCAGTAATGGATTTACTGAGACGGCGGAAAGAATCAGCGGTCTGGTTAAATGCTTTGATTTCTGGCATACCACGGATATATTCTACCGATGCACTATTCATATCTTCTTGAGCTACCTGGTAGTGGTGCATTTTTTCCTTTGCGTTGCCATTAAAGCCAAGGAACTGCACCACAAAGGCCAGGATAATGCCCAGGAGAGAAACGACCCCATATCTCCAATCGATGGCCAACAAAAGTATTACCAACACAAGCGGAGCTACCAGGGAAGCAACAAAATCCGGAAACTGGTGCGCAATAAATTTTTCAATGCTTTCAATATTTTCATCCATGATCTTCCGCATCCGGCCGCTGCCAATGGTCAAATGATACCCTAATGGGATTTCTGTAATATGATTTGCAAAGGCCAGCTTCAACTCATAAAGCGTTCCGAAGGCCGCCAGATGGGAACACATCAATGCACAGAAATAAAGAATTACATTCCCGGCGATCCCAGCCAAGGCCAGCCAGCCATATCGGAGAATGACCGTCATATTTGCGTTCACCATATCAGGGAAAACTCCGATTAGTTCCCGCATTATAAAATAGATAGAAAGATACGGCAGGAAAGAGCACACTGCGGCCAGTGCAGCCAGAATGCCCGAAATAAAAACAAGGCCCTTGTGCTTCGATGCTAATTCCAGGCACCGGGCCATACCAGTTTTTTTCTTGCTCTGTTTTTTGTCTGCCATAAAAGCACCTCCTTATGCACCAGAGTGGCAAGCGCCTTTTTGCCCGCTACTCTGATACCCAATTTTGTCCAAGAGAATATCCACGGAGTGGATGGAAAAGTCGTCTGTGATCGCTCCGTTTTCCAGGCGGATGGCCCGGTCACAGCAGGAGAGCGCACACTCCGCGTCGTGAGTGATTACCAGAATGGTACGCCCCATTCCGGCCAGCTTGCGGATGATTTGACTCACATTGCGCATATTGGCCCCATCCAGTCCGCTGGTAGGTTCGTCCAGGATGATAATAGGCGCATCGTGCATCAAGGCCACCCCTAGTGCCAGCCGCTGCTTCTGACCACCGGACAGGGTGGCTGGGTGCTGCTCGGCATACTCCCCCAGTTCCAGGGCTTTGAGGATTGTCTGGGCCTGTGCATTGCGTTTCTCATCTTTCGGCGCCCCGGTAGTCAACTCATCAAGAAGGTCTTCTCCAAAAAGCTGACTGTCCAGATCCTGTGGAATATACCATACTTTTCCCATTCGCTCTCTTGGTCTGGCCTTATGCCCGAACAGAAACACTTCCCCGGAGTTCTCTTTCAAAAGGCCAGCGAGGATGCGCCCAAGCGTGCTTTTCCCCGTACCATTCGGCCCGATAATACCAACGATTTCTCCTCTGCGGCAGACGAAGTCCAGGTGTTCGGCCACCACCGTACTGTCAAAGGCTTTATGAAGCCCCCGCGTCTCCAGCACTACCTCGTCTGTGGCGGCCGATGGCGTCTGTTGAAACGCCATATGATAGAGGTCCGGTGTCCGCAGGCCAAGCGTATGTACTTCCGCTGATGGAAGACTCTTCATTTCTTCCCTTGAGAACTCACGCACAATCGCACCGTGCTGAATACAGAAAAATCGGTCCGCTACATCCATGAGATAGTAAAGGCGGTGCTCTGCAATCACAATGGTTTTCCCCTGTGCTTTCAGATTGCGGATAATATCCCCAAACCGGTAGGTGGATTCGATGTCCAGATTTGCGGAAGGCTCGTCCATGACATAGATCTCCGGCTCAATGGCCTGCGCGGAAGCGATGGCCACCTTTTGCCGCATTCCATAGGACAGTGTGTGCAGGCTGTGGTCCAAAAGGCCCTCAATTTTATTGTACTGGGCTGCCTGGAGTACATGAGACTGGATTTCCTCATGGGTGTATCCATAGTTCTCACAGCCGAAGGCAATCTCTCCCGCCACCTCATTGGCAAAAAATTGGCTTCGGGGATCTTGGAACACATTACCGACCAGCTTGCCGCGCTCCCAGGAGGGGATATCCCGCAAAGGCCTATCCCCTACACGGATTTGGCCGCTCAACTCTCCCTCATAGAAATAGGGAATCAGGCCATTGATTACGCGGGTCAGTGAGCTTTTCCCACTTCCAGAAGGGCCGGTCAGCACGACCACTTCTCCAGCGTGAATGTCCAGTGTAATATGACTGATCTGGTCGCCACGGCCACTATACGAAAAAGTAAGATCTCGAATTGTGATTTCTTTTCCCATTGTGATACCCCCTTAGAGCAGAACGCAGCATACGATTCCAGCCGCAGTGCTGACCAGCATGAGAAAAGCGTCCAACGGAGAGATTCGGCTGACATAGTAGCTTTGCTTTTTATAAGGACTCTCAATGCCACGGACAATGGCCGAGGCCGAGAGCTCGTCCGCAATCTTCAGGGAACGGAACACCATAGGCACAATTGCATATTCCAGCGTATTCAATGGGTACCGCAGGACCGTGGATGCAGACCGGAGGAAACCCCGAATTTTCATGGCCTCCCTTACCTCGCCAAACTCCAGAATTATAGTGGGGGCAAAACGCAGCATGACAACCAGAACCAGCATGACCTTGGCTGGAATGGGCAACTTCCGCAGACTGGCCGTGAGTTTGCCTGACGGAATGCGGAAAAGCAGGTATGCTGGCATAGCCGGAAGGAGCAGTTTGTAAATCATGCTCAGCAGGAGCGGAGACGGAAACGATATGCTGTATTTTGTCTCCAAATATAGACCAACGATGGCTACCAGATAGACCGTATAAAAACCAATCCCTTGTTTATATAGCCCAAAATAACAGAGGATTAGGAGCAGCCAGAAAGTAAACACTGCATGGCCAATCAGGTCCGTAGTCAAAAAACTGACAAGGCAGGAGCAGAGGGTCAAAAACAAGACCGTCCGTCCATCTACCTGCTCAATTCGCTTTTGCGCCATACCCGCTATGTTCATCCCACAATACCGGCTTTTTGGAAATGCTTCCGCAACAGGCGCTGTCCAAACAATGTTCCGAGGAAAGTAAGTACGGCGGTAATAGCCACTCCCAACAACATCAGAGCTGGGGAAGTTACCATAGCCATCTGCATCTCCAGGGTATCGGAGGTGAAACCACTCTCCAGTGCCATCGCCGTGTAGCTGTCCCAGGCCCACCAGAGGGGAACTGCGCAGCCCACAAAGTTGCCTACGCAGTTGATTGTCCAGCCAATACGGGTCCGGAGCGGGTTGCGGTAGGTGTCCTTACCAAGCATGGAGAGCTCCGCAATAAGCCCTACCGCCAGGAAATACGGGAAGAGGAACATATAGCCCATGACACCTTGAATCAGGCCATAGATACCCGCCCAAGCGAAAAGAAGACCATGCTTATTGACGCGGTTAGCGGCTACCAGGAAAAAGACAGCGCAGATAAAGCCGTCAATTCCGGCTGAACCATACAAATATACGAGTGGAAATGGGAGTGTAAACGAACTTATCACCATCATGATGATGAAGCAAATCACCATCATAGCGGCTATTGTCATGATGTCGCGTATACTAAATTTTTTCTTTGTGTTTTGAACCGTGTTCTCCATATTGATTGACCCTCCTGTAAAAATATAAAGCCGATAGTTAGCTATTGCTAACCAACGGCTTTATTATACAGGCGCAGATTTTGGTTCTCTACTCCATTTCATAAATGCGGGTCCGAAAACAGCCCAAAAGCTAAACAACTTTTTGAGCAGTCCGGTAATCCTTGGGAAGCACCCCAAACACATCCCGGAATGCGCGGGCGAACTTGCTGGCGTTGCTGTACCCCAGTGAGAGTGCGATCTGATTGATGGACTCATTACTTTCCCGGAGTTGGACTGCGGCACTGTTCATCCGGTAATGTCTTAAATAAGCATAGGGGGGACACCCATATATCTGCTTGAAAATGCGTTGAAATGTGACCGTACTAATTGCCTCTCCTTGGAGAAATTGTTCCAACGGAACGCAACAACTCAAGTCCTCCAGCATAGCCTTGCGTACTCGCTTCACAATATCAATATGCTTCTTCGAGTAATAGGTTGCGGATATGCGATCCTCCTTGCACAACTTTGTGGCATGATAGAGCAGTTCCATCACCTTGATGCGAAAGTATTGAACTGGTTCACGCCCCTTGGCCGTATATAATTCCTCAAACACATGGTGCATGGAAGAAGGAGTTTTACAGATATACCATTGATGAGTGCGGCCCAGATCCTCCTCCAGTACAGAAATATCAATTTGGAAGAGGGCGAGTTGAGTCTTGGTTTCAGTTGTCATTGAATATTTGTCAATCACCAAACTTAGTCCACTACAATAGTCAAATGGAAATGAGTACCGGGCTGGTATATTCAGCATACCGTTGACACAGAATTCACCCTGCTGGAGATGAAATACTTTATCGCCTTCAAACTCGAATTCAATCCGCCCTTCTTGATAATGACGAAGTTCCAATATGTTTCGGACCTGATTTGGCTCTTCAAAAATATCTGAACAGTTGAAATCCATAAAAATCAGGTCGATACCTGGAAATATGGCATAGTCGTATAAAATACTTGTACCGCTGCACGGATAAGAGATAATGGAACAGCCGGGTTGCTGTTCCAACAAGGTCGCCCCTTCATCATACCAGTCGGGATGGTAACTCTTTTCTATCATCGTTGTCTCCAGTCTATACGAGTGGTTCGCAATATAAATTCCGATTTGTCAGTTAAATCCTCTTAAAGCCCTGATATTTCAAGATTTCTCGCCGGTTGAATGTTCAAGCCTTATGTAATTTCCCTTGTTTTTGCCCTTACGGGCTGAAACAAGGGAAACTTTTTACTCCCCGCCGACCACTACCTTATCCAGAAGTCGGGCAGAGGTGCGCTTGGCCTCCCTTGTGGCGTGGGCGTAAATGTTCATCGTGGTACTCACATCGGCGTGGCCCAGCAGTTCCTGCACGTCCTTGGGAGCCGCTCCGTTGGAAAGCAGATTGCTGGTGAACGTGTGCCTGAGCATATGGAAATGGAAGTTCTCCAGCCCCGGCACTTTCTTCTTCGCCTGACGGCACATGATGCTCACCGTCCCCGGCGTTTCAATGGCCCCGTCAGGCCGTAGGCAGACAAAGGAGAGTTCCCAATACCCCTCCGGCACGTCTGCTGTCCTGAGCAGGGTGTAGACCTCGTAATAGGCCCGGTCTTTCTCCCTGACCTCGGTGTAGTAGTTCAGGCTGCAAAGATTTCCATAGCGCAGGCGGTTCCCAGTCTGCTCCTTCCGGGTCCTCCGCAGGATAACCGCCAGCGTGTCGCAGAAATCCACGGTTCGGACTTTCTTCCACTTGGTAGCCTCAATCTCGGTCTTGTGCCTCGCCCCGTTGTAGCGGATGCTCCGCCGCACCGTGAGATACTGCTCGTCCAAGTTGATGTCCTGCCAGGTGAGGGCGCAGACCTCCCCGATACGAAGCCCGGTGTAGTAGGCGATCTGGATGGGCAGTAAGGCCGGGTTGTCCTTCTTTTTCAGAAAGTCCTCCAGCGCCCGGAACTGCTCATAGGTGAGAGTGGGCACAGCCGGAGCGTCCCCGTCCCCCTGGTCGAACAGCCCGTATTCTTCTTTCTTCCCTCGCCAGATCACATACTGCATGGGGTTGAAGCTGATGAGCCGCTTGGAGAATACCGCGAAGCGGAACGCCCCATGCAGAACTGCCGAATACTGCTGTAAATACCCCTTGCTGAGCGCCTTTGCCGCTGTGCCATCCGGGTTTGTCCCACCGAAACCGAGAAAGTCGATGTAGGCTTGCAGGTGGTCGGGGGTGACACTTTTCAGCTTGCGGTTTCCAATGGGGTGCTGCTTGATGCGGTTGACCGTCCCCTGGCAGGCCATCACGGTGCCGTTGCTGAGATTTCCGGGCTTCAATTCTTCCTCCACCCATAAATCCAGCAGTTGGCCCACGGTGGCGTTCTCGGACTTTGCCACGAACTTTTTCGCCTCGTAGTCCTCCATCGCCTTGCGGAGCAGAGCCTCCGTCTCGGGCTTGTTCTCCGTCCCGGCGAACTCCCGCTGTACCTGCCGCCCGCTCTCGTCCTCCACATAGAAACGGAAGTACCACTTTTTGCCCTTTTTGCGTACAGAACCTTTTGCCATAGATAAAAACCCCTTTCTATCCGTGGCAATCAGAACTGTGACGTATGATGTGCGCTGTTATGTTGTCAAGGTGCCACGGAATCGTTGGCGGCGTTCAGCCGCGCCTGGGCGTCATGCAGGATGTTATACAGATAAACCGTATCGACCCTGGTACGCCCTTTGTCGAAGATATGTAGCAGCCCGTCCAGGAACCGCTTCATATCCTCGATAGGAGCTTCCATCTCCCGGCGATAGACCGGCACGATGATATCATCCATGTGGATGGTGTACTGCTGGATGGATTTTTTCAGGGCTTCATCCCCGGCCAGCCGGTCGATCTCGTTCAGCGTCCTGCCGTAATGCTGGGCGGTGACGGAGAACAGGTCGATCAGCAGGCACAGCACAGATGTAAGGAACCTCTGTTGGGCTTCCGGCTGTACCGTCTTAGCCACAGCGTCCAGGAAGCTGTTCAGATGGTCTAAGATCTCACCCTGGCAGAGGGTTCTGCCATCCTCGTCTCTGATCTCCTTTTCCTCGGATAGACCTGTGAGCCATTCCGGGGTAGTTTGCAGAGCGTCCGCCAAGCCGTTGATGATCATGCTGCGGCTGGGATTGACCCCATCCGTTTCATACCGCTGGATGGTGGACTTGTTGACCCCCACCCGCCGCCCAAGCTCCGGCATGGAGATACCGATCTCGTTCCTGCGCTCTTTGATACGCCCTCCCACTTCTTTTGGAGTAAGCATTTCTGTGTTATCCAAGTAGTTCACCTCCTATCGAGTACGAGTATAGCACAGTCGGATTTGAATCGCAACCCTACTTTGCATATATTATCAAGAATGTTTTTTAAATGTTCTTAAAACAAGTTGGCATGCAACATCAAAATAAGTACAACAGCGGTGTTTTAGTTGTGAAATAAGCACAATAGAAAGGGTGTGCAGAATAAGCACAGTTAAAATTGGTCTGACCATTGAGGAGGCCACAGAGTGTACGGGCATCGGGCGCAACACCATGCGGAAGCTGGTGGACTGGGGCAAGCTGCCATTCCTGAAGGTAGGCCGGAAGGCCATCATCCGCCGGGATACGCTGGAACGGTTAATGGTAGTCAACCAGGGGCGGAATCTGCTCCGGGAGGGCGATGTCCGCCGGGTCGAGTGACGTGCATTGAGCGTGTTCTCCCAAAATTCACCGGCTGAAAAGAACATCCGGGGCAGCGGGGACGCACCCGCGAAATACGCCGTGGGGGAAGTGGTACTGTCTGGGCAAGTAACGTATTGTGATATCACAATACCGCTTGACAGGGGCTTACAGCCCCTATGACCCCAGGGAAAGGAGAATCCATGCGAAGCAGAACCAGCCAAATCATCATCCGTCTGTCTGACGAGGAGCTTGCTGACCTCAACGAAAAGGTCGGCATGGTACGGGGTCCCCGTGAGCGGTCCACCCGGCAGTGTATCAGCGGGGCTGACAGCAAGGAGGCCCCTCACGGTGATGTGCCGAAGCTGATCCATTGAGTCCGCAGGGTGGGGGCCAGTCTCAACCGCATCCTCATCATCGCCAACGCCAGGGGCCTGCTGGAAGTGCCGGAACTCCGCAGGGCGATGGAACGGAACCGGGAGCTGGAAGTACGTATCGTGGACGCCTACACGAAAGACTGACGGCAGATGAAAAGCACCGCACAGCCATCAGGCCATGCGGTGCGTACATAAACGGTTGGCGTCAAAATAAAGCTGCAATAATCCCTTTTGCTTAGAGTTGGCGAATCAGGTTAACCATCTCGATGGCGCTGACAGCACAATCATAGCCCTTGTTGCCCGCTTTCGTGCCTGCCCGTTCGATGGCTTGCTCGATGTTTTCCGTGGTCAGGACGCCGAAGAGGACGGGGATACCAGTCTCAAGAGAAACTGCGGCAATCCCCTTAGACACCTCGTTGCAAACATAGTCGTAGTGGCTGGTTGAGCCACGGATCACAGCGCCAAGACAGATCACTGCGTCATATTTCCCGCTCTTTGCCATTTTGGACGCGATCAGCGGAATTTCAAAAGCGCCCGGCACCCAGGCCACATGAACATCATCCTCGTTCACATCATGCCGGAGCAATCCATCCATGGCGCCGCTAAGAAGTTTTGCGGTAATAAATTCATTGAAGCGGGCTGCAACAATGCCAATTTTGATATTTTGCGAAATCAATTTCCCCTCGAATGCTTTCATAATGCGGTTTCTCCTTCTATTTAATATTTCAAAATATGTCCCATGCGCTCCTGCTTTGTTCTTAGATAAAACAAGTCATGGGGCGTAGAGGCCATCTGGATCGGTATTCGCTGGGAGATCTCCAGTCCAAATCCAGAAAGCTGGTAAATTTTGTCTGGGTTATTCGTCAGCAGTCGCAGACTTTTGACGCCTAATTCCCGCAGAATTTGCGCGCCGAGGAAATACTCTCGCTCGTCCCCATGAAAGCCCAGCGCAAGGTTGGCATCCAGGGTGTCCATCCCCTCTTCCTGCAATTCATAAGCGCGCAATTTGTTGATAAGCCCGATCCCCCGGCCCTCTTGACGCATATAGAGCAGAATCCCCCGTCCCTCCTTTTCAATCTGCGTCATGGCTGCCGCTAACTGCTGCCCACAGTCGCAGCGCAGGGAGCCAAAGGTGTCGCCCGTCAGACACTCGGAATGGACACGGCACAGGACATCTTTTCCATCGCCAATGTCACCCTTTACCAGTGCAACATGGTGTTCTCCGTTCAGCCGGCTGACAAAACCGTACGCCTTGAAATTTCCATACTTTGTCGGCATATTTACCACTGCGGCTTGATCTACCAGCTTTTCGTGGCACTTGCGGTATTCCTGCAGGTCACGGATGGTAATAAACTTGATTTGAAACCGTTCGGCCAGTTCCGCAAGCTCGGCGGTATGCATCATCGTTCCATCGTCACGCATGATCTCGCAGCATAGGCCGCACTCTTTCAAACCCGCCAGGCGGCATAAATCGACTGTGGCCTCTGTGTGGCCGTTTCGCTCCAGCACGCCGTTTTTCTTTGCCAGAAGGGGGAACATGTGGCCCGGCCTGCGGAAATCCCCGGCCTTTGCGTTGTCGTCCACGCAGGCCAGCGCCGTAACCGAACGCTCGGCGGCGGAAATACCCGTTGAAGTGGAAATGTGGTCAATCGACACCGTAAATGCTGTTTCGTGGTTATCTGTGTTATGCTGTACCATCTGTGGGAATTTCAGCTTTTTAACAAACCTCTCGGACATGGGCATACAGATCAATCCCTTTCCGTGGGTCGCCATGAAGTTGATATTCTCCGTGGTGGCAAACTCGGCGGCACAGATAAAGTCGCCCTCATTTTCACGGTCGGGGTCATCTGTCGCCAAAATAATTTTTCCCTGTCTCAAATCCTCCAGAGCTTCTTCGATTGTGCTAAAGTGCATCATTTCATACCTCCTAAAATCCATAGTGTGACAGCATTTCTCTTGTGATGGAACTGCGTTTTTCTTCCGGCTCGGGCCGCAGCAGTTTTTCAATATACTTGCCGATGATATCTGTCTCCAGATTGACCTTCTCTCCCTCGCGCCGGTCATGCAGATTGGTCTGGCTGACCGTATGGGGGATCGTGGACACAGAGAAGCTCTCCCGGTCGACCGCCGCCACAGTCAAGCTGATCCCGTCTATCGTGATAGAGCCTTTTTCCACCACATAGCGCAAAATGGCAGGGGCTGCGAGGATGGTGTACCATACCGCCGTATCATCCCGTCGGATATGGGCGATATGCCCGACCCCGTCTGCATGACCCGCCACGATATGTCCGCCGAACCGCCCGTTTGCAGGCATGGCGCGCTCCAGATTGACGGGGCTGCCGATGGTGAGCTGTGTGAGGGCAGAGCGTTCCAGCGTTTCGTGCATGACATCTGCGGAAAAACCATCGGGACGCATCTGTGTGACCGTCAGGCAGATGCCGTTTACCGCGATGCTGTCACCGATCTTTGTATGCTCCAAAACCATCCGTGCCTGGATCGTCAGCACGGCGGAGTGCTGTCCGCGTTTGATCTGCCTTACCGTTCCGACTTCTTCAATGATCCCGGTGAACATGGGTAGTCAACCTCGCTTTCTATCAAAAAATCCTCGCCCAGCTTGAAAAGCCGGCTGTTCTTCAAATGAAATGAGGCGTCGGGCGTTGGAACGCCCGTACCCTCCACAGGCGTTTTCGCCGTTTTCCCGCCGAACACCTTGGGCGCGATATATGCCTGCACCTGTTGAACGATCCCGCTTTTCAATGCGGCCCAATTCAGGGTGCCGCCGCCCTCCAGCAAAATGCTGTCGATCTGCTCCTGCCCCAACTGCTCCATCAGTTGCAGCAGGTCTACATGCCCACCTTTACAGTTCAGGCAAAGCACCCGGCATCCTGCCCGCATATAAGCGGCGTAGCGGTTCTGGTCGGCACAGCAGGTGGCAAGGATCGTCGGTATTTTTGCCGCGGTCATCACTACCTGCGCTTGCGGTGGCGTCCGCAAATGGGTGTCACAAACGATGCGGACCGGGTTTCTCCCACCCTCCATGTGACAGGCCAGCGAGGGATCATCTGTCAGTACCGTGCCGACGCCCACCATGATCCCTCTATATCGGTGACGTTGCTGCTGCACATGTTCTCTTGCTGCTTCACCCGTGATCCACTTTGAAGCGCCTGTGTAGGCCGCAATTTTTCCATCCAGCGTCATGGCGTATTTCATTACGACAAACGGATGCTTTGTCTGTATGTAATGAAAGAATACCTCGTTCAATCGAGCGCACTCGTCCTCAAGAACGCCCTCGGTCACTTCCACCCCATCCTCCCGGAGCATTTGGATGCCCTTTCCGCTGACAAGGGGATTGGGGTCGTGAGAACCTACCACCACCCGTTTGATCCCGGCGTTTAGGATGGCTTCTGTGCATGGCGGCTGTTTCCCATAGTGGCAGCACGGCTCCAGGGTCACATATATGGTCGCGCCGACGGGATCGAGCGTGCAGGCCGCCAGCGCGTTCCGTTCCGCATGGGGGGCGCCATACTTCTCGTGCCAGCCTTGCCCGATGATCTGACCGTCTTTCACGATCACGGCGCCCACCATCGGATTAGGAGCCGTCCATCCGCAGCCCCTTTCCGCAAGCTGCAATGCCAGACGCATATAATCATCATCGTTCATATCATCACCTCCAAAAGAAAAAGCCCTGAACAAACCGTTCAGGGCAAGACAGAAAATCACAAGTGTCCTTGTGTAAAAAGGAAGCTCCAGAATGTAAAGACATCCCAGAGCAACTTCCATAGACGCAAAATGAAATCGCCCATTCTGCGCCTTGATCTTCTTCCATCCAGACTATACTGTCGGCCTCGGAATTTCACCGAATCATGCCTTACGGCTCGCGGGCTGTACCGCCGATAGGGAATTGCACCCTGCCCTGAAGATTTTATTTAATTAACGATATGAGTATATGAAATAATGACTCGTTTGTCAAGGGGGCTGCCTGTTTTTGGGCGGTTACCTGTTTTGGCAAGTATTATCTTTCGGAATAACCGCAGACAGGTTCTTCGTATTGGTAATTAAATTTTCATTCATACCGGTCCTTTCTGCTGCATCATTTTCTATTTGTTTCCTCAAAAGAGTTTGAACCTCTTTCATTATAATTCTTTCTCTCATCCATTTAGTAGAATTTACACTCCAATTAGAATTATAATATGTTTCAGGAAGCAGAGCAAACAGATAAAACGAAGGATAACGTATATTAGTATCGGCCCTTAGGTGAAGCATTATAGATGGGGAAAGTTTCTAAATTTCAACTGCACCATTTTCACCATACAGAACCAGTCCGAAACCGCCATGCTGACCTTTGTGGACAGCTTCAGGCCGTTTCTGGGGATGTAGCGATAGTAGGACTCATCGGCCAGAACCTTGACCTTAGCACCAATTTTTCCGGTCAGTTCCGCCGCTGAATCCACATAGAAGAACATTTGTGCGTCCCCGTGGCCCACCTGTTTCATGTATTTTTTCCGCATCATGGTCATGCCGCTTTTGCTCACGGTGTCAAAGACAATTTCAATCTCTCCAAACTCCGTGAGCATTCGCAGGAGTCCCACAACCTTGCTTTCCTCAAAATAGTAGAACAGGCCGCTGGCGGTAACCAGGATCGGAGCATCAGGCACATCCATGCGGATTTGCCTGATCCAGTCCCCAGCAAAGGCATCACCGGCTATATAAATCTCCCGCTCCGGCTCAGGCAGCAACTCCCGCCGGTATTCCATCACATGAGGCAGATCTACGGCATACCAGCGGGTCCTTCCGTTATCGCAGCGGTAATAGGTCGTCTCCAGCCCACAGCCGAGTTGGACGATTACGCCATCTGGTCTGCGCTCCAGAAAGGCCTGGATGGTTCGGTCCATATTGGCGGAGCGAACGGCGGAGGCCAGCAGGGTGTACTGGCTCTGGCCGCCGTACCCAAGCAGACCGGGCGGCAGCTTCTTTTTCAGTTCCAGTGCTTTCTTATCGTATAAGATCTGCGGACAGTGCTCACTGGCATAGAGCCTGCCCAGCATGGGGACAAACAGCGTATCCTCCACGATGCCCAACCTGGACATAGCCAAACCTCCTGTTTTGATGAATTACTTTCTGCCGACAAGTAGCCGGGAAGATCCCAGCATCATCATGGCAGCCCGGCGGTGGGAGCCAAAGGCTTCTTCTGCAGTATCAATGAGCTGGACATCCTGATAGCCCATCTCCCGCAGTTTTTGAGCAAAGGCATCCATATCGCCGTATATCTTGGGTTCCATATTATCGTTGAGAGCGAAGACGCCGCCTTTTTTCAGAACCCGCAGGCTCTCCAACAGCAGCTTGTGCATATCGGCTCCCATGACATTGTGGTAGACATAGTTGCTGATGACCGCATCAAAAATCTCATCAGGGAAATCCAGATGATTGGCGTCGCCATGCTGGAACACGCATCGGGACGCCACGCCCTCACTGTCGGCGTTTTTCTCACAGAGGGTCTTGCTGTAATTGTACACAGCGCCCCAGTAATCCATGCCAGTGACCTTTGTCTCCGGCCAGGTCAAGGCCGCACGGATCGACAGCGCTCCGGAGCCGCAGCCGACTTCCAAGAGACTGCCCTGGCCGTCATAGTCCAGATGAGAGAGAACGACCCGGTGAACCTGTTCCATGATCCCGCCGCCGCCAAAGGCATACTGACGCCTGATCCATGTGATCCAGACCAGCAGGGCCACCAGCGCCGCCGCAACAACAGAGAACAGTACGCCGAGAACCGTGATATGGAACGCAGAAAAGGAGAGTGTGGCCAAAACCATGTCCAGAGCTGTGATGCCGCCGATGATGTAGAATACGGGATTGGTCATCCAGCTTCCGTAGTCTTCACCGTGGCTGCCGAGAGAGATATCCTTTTGGACTGTGTGATGGGTTTTCAATTAAAACACCTACTTTCTAAACAATTAACCATTATTACAGGCAGAAAAACTACAGGCCCGCCCGGTATTGTCCAGACCGCAACCCAGATTGATGACCGCGGCTCTGGGATGGGCATTCATATAGTCTCGCACTTCCCAAGCGAGGTCATTCTGGCGCATGGCGACCTCCAGCGCACCGAAGGTCTGCATCAGACCGTCTGCCTGCTGCTCCAAAGGGGAGAAGTCGTAGTCCACCTTCTCCATCAGCATTCCCGCCATCGTATCCTGATAAAGTCCGGGGAACCGCTGCGAGCAAAGCCGCCGGCCATACAATGGGATGACGAGGGTCTCCTGCACGGAGTCCTTCTCAATCTTGTATTTCTCCATAGGCCCTTCTCAAAAGGTGTAGTGTCCTATGATTGATTGTAGTTAACTATTGCTAATCAGTCAAGTCATTTCCCCTCTGGGCAATAAATTTCCCTCGCAGCCGCAATGGAACACCCCACAAAGGAATCAGGTGGACTCTCTTCTGGGTTCCCGAAGTATGCAAGACTCAGCATATCTTTGTTCTTTCTTTGAGCGTAGCACAGGGTTTAATATGCTCCGCCGCTGGAATAATCCACATAGAATACCACAAGGTCGCTTCGATCCACCATCTGCCGGTTGCGAATCTGAATGGCACCCTTCGGATGGCTGCCAGCGGCGGCGCTACACAGTTCAATTTCATCATAATATGCTTCAAAGCTCTCCAGATTGTCCCGCAACTCTGCTGTCAGATACGGAAGTACCCAAATCAGGGCGCTGTTGTCGTCCCGCACACGGCACTGTTGGTGCTTGACAGCGGAGGAAACGATCTGACCAAAGTCTCCGTTACGGCCAATCAGAAACTCCACATATTCCTTTTCCAAGAGGAGCGTGTGAATTAACGCTTCCACACGCTCCTCCGCTTCCTGAAATTCTGGAATAATTCGATGCCCAAAGAAACTGAAGGTAAATAGATTCATGGCGTTTTCGTTGGCATTTTGGAGCCAACAGCTCCTTTAATTAAATAATGTTCTTCGTCACATTCCAGACAAAATATAAACGACGCTTTGAGTACATTTACTGTTCACCCCAAAGCGTCGTTTTTTATATCAGCCTGCTGGCTGGCGTTAATCTAATCTTGTCGATTTGACATCTTTAAACTACATTCCGCTCACTTTTCAAAGCAGTATCCATATCCATGTACAGTATTACCCACCTGAAATTCAGCCTTTCTATTGTCCTGTCTTTAATGGTCAACAGCGTCACGGCGGCAAGAATTTATAGCCCTTCCCATACACGGTTTGGATAAAGTCAGCGTTCAGCTTATGACGCAGTTTGTAAATGATACCGGAGATCCCCGTCCAACTACTGTCGAATGAATCAGGGGCGACAAGTTCATAGATTTCTCTTTGAGAAAACACCCGCCCGGGCCATCGGGCAAGCAAATGGAACACATCAAACTCCATAGGGGTTAACCCTATGAATTTACCTTGCCAGAACACCTGGCGGCACGCGGCGTCAATGCACAAAGCTTTGTACCGCAGGGATGCGGAGGGAATATCCGTACATATGACTATTTCTGTTGACTCTATGAAGGCCATGATTTTCTTTGCGGTTTCAAGAGCATCTTCTTCAACTGATAATATGAACAGTTTTCCCACTATATCACCCCCCAATAACCTCGACTGATAGAGGGCCTTTTACTTGCCCTGTAGCCCTGATTTGATTTTCTGAAAACTGTTGTCGCTGATTGCGTGCTCCATCCGGCAGGCGTCCTGTTCGGCGGTCTTTGGCTCTACGCCTGCATCCACCAGCAGGCGGGTGAAAAAGCAGTGCTTCTCATAGGTTTTTTCAGCAACATCTCGTCCCACATCTGTTAAGTGGAGAAAGCGATCCTCGTCCATCACAAGGAAGCCTCCATCTTTCAGAGTATTGACCGCATGGCACACACTGGGCTTGGAGACTCCCATGTGCCGGGCCACATCCACGGAGCGTACCAGGCCTTTTTCCTTTTGGAGTACCAGCACGGCCTCCAAGTAATCCTCACCGGACGCGTGCAGTTTTTTATCAGGAGGCATTGACCGCACCTGTTTCTTGCTCGTGGGAGAAGAAAGTCCGCAAGAGCTCTACAGCTTTCCCGTCCATCGGCCGATGCCACAACACCTTGCTCCCCTGAATGAACAACAGGTAGGTGCAGCATTTATAAATGAGTTCCGGGTCATGCGTGATCAGAAACAGGCTCTTTCCCATCTCTTTCAGGCGGTTTAAGTTGTCCGACACCTCCAGCATATGCCGGTAATCCAATCCGCTGGTAGGCTCGTCAAATATCAGGATCTTTTTGTCCGAAGCTACTGCACTGCCAATCGCCACCCTCTGTTTTTCACCGCCGGACAGGGACATGGGGTGCAGCTTTACTTTGTCCAGCAGGTCAAGGCTGTTCAGTATCTCCTTGGCACGGGCCGTGTCCGCTTTCTCGTCTTCGCCGCCCATACTGAGCAGCAATTCGTCCAGCACATCTTCCGTGAATAGCTGGTGGTTTACATCCTGCATTACCATATACGAGATATGCCTGCGCTGCTTCGCGTTATAGGAGGCCCCATCCATTTCGAGCACACCTTTCGCTTTTTTATCCAGACCGCACAGACACCGGGCGAAGGTAGATTTTCCCGCGCCGTTGTTTCCGATAATGCCAATGATCTCCCCTTGGGGCAGGGTCAGATCTGGAATATCCACATTGAGGGAGCCGTGCTTTTCATAGGAGAACTGGAACCCCTTGATATGTAGTTGCGGAGTGGCCGGTTTGGGGGCGGCCTCTGGGGGCAGGTGGAATGGGTCCAGTGCCCGCAACCCCATCCCCTGCAATTCATCGGGCGATAATTTTTGAAACTCCGCCCCGGTAAATTCCCGTACAATACTTCCGTGCTTCATATAGAGAATTCGATCTGCGTAGGGAACGAGATAATAAAGCCGGTGTTCCGCGACGATCACGGTTTTTTTCTCAGACTGCCAGTGCCGGATCACGCCAATTAAATCTTCGATGGTGGCAATATCCAGGTTGGAGGATGGCTCGTCCAGTACAAAGATGTCCGGGTGGATTGCATCGGCAGAGGCGCAGGCGATTTTCTGCTTTTCTCCACCGGACAGAGTAAACAAGCTCCGATTCAGCAGTTTTTCCAGCTTGAGACTGTGGACAGTCTCCTCCAGACGCTTCCGCATCTCCGAGACCGGCAGGGCCATGTTTTCACAACCGAAAACGATCTCACTGGTGGTATCCACATTGTAGAATTGCGTCCTTGGGTTTTGGAATACAGACCCCACCCGTTGCCCGATTTGATAAAGAGGATAGTCTTTTAACTCTTTCCCGTCTAAAAGGACTTGCCCGGTCCGCTTCCCGCCGTAATAATGCGGGATCAGACCGTTGACCAGCCGGGTCAGCGTCGTCTTGCCGCAGCCGGACTCTCCGCAGAGCAGGATGGTTTCGCCATCCTGGATTGTCAGATTGATATGGTTCAGGTTATTTTGGGTTTCTCCGCTCTCATAAGTAAAGGAAACATCTTTCAATTCGATCACGGTATCACCTCCTTACCACGGACTGAAAAAGTATGTGGAGAGCAGTGCGGCTCCGGCAATCAGCACCGCCAGCAGATCCCAGCCAGTAAAACCGACCTTTGTGATATTGGTGCGCCGGACCGGGTTATCCAAGCCGCGGGTCAGGGCCGCCGCGGAGAGATCATCCCCGATTTTGACCACCGAGATCATCAGGGGAATAAAACGGTATTCAATCAGGGCGGCGGGGTTTTGCCAGAATTTCTTTGTCCCGAACTGGACCTCCCGCATCCGCATGGCGTCCTTGATGGCGGCCGATTCCTCCTGCATGGTAGGGATAAAACGAAACAGGACGGAGAGCGGAATGGTGATCTGCCGCCCAATGTGCATCCGGCCCAGCGCGGTAATGCACTCGCTGGCCGTGGTGGATTTGATGATGTAGGCCCCCATCACAAAGGCCGGAAAGAGCCGCAGGACCAGTCCCACCAACAGGACTACCAGCATATTGACGATCATGGGAAACTGGACGGAGTTCTGGATGGCCTGTACAAACAGCCCCGCCGCGAACAGGCAGAAGAACACCGTTGCCGTCTTATACTGCCGGTTAGTCAACAACAGGACGAAGGGAATCATCGCCACCGCGATCATAAAGGCGGTGTGGCTGTATAGAAATTCCGCGGTAGCGACAACGGCCATCAGCAGCAGCTTGGTTCGTGGGTCCAAGCAAAAGCCTGTTCTGTTTTCAACAACCGCTTGAAACTGCTCCATTACACAATTCCAGCTCTCTCAAAGTGTTTTTTCAGCATTTTATGACCCAGCAGCGCACCCAAAATACCGCCCACAAACAGCAGCGCAAAGCCCACATACAGCATCCAGGAGGGCATCAGGGATTGTAAAGTGTTTGCGTACTGATCGCCCATGGAGGTGTGGATGTTTTCCCAATACGCTTCGCCGGCAAACCAGAGATTGGCGGGGCAGCCCATGATGCCAAGGCAAAAGCAGGCATAGCTCAGAACAGTGACCTTGAATTTCTGATAGCCGCCGATTTTGAGCACGACATCGCTTAGAATGCCACCGAGTACCCAGCCGAGCAGGCCGATCCAGCCATAGCCGATCAGATAGAAAAAGATGCCGCCGATGATACCTGTGATGGTCAGCATACCAAACTTCTGAATCTTGGTATAGTAGAGCATCATAGGAATGCCGCAGACGATAGGCCAAATTATGAACAGGAACGGGTAAACCACCGGCAGCGCAGTAAGCAGGCCGACAACAAAGAAAATAACGAGGGTCATGGCTGTGTAAATGCCGACATTGATTAGGTCTTTACCTGTGAGCTTCTTTGTGTTTTCCATTTTTAATATGTCCTTTCTGAAAAGAATTAAGTGTTGCAAAACCCCGTGCAAAGGGGACGCTGCGGTTTCACCTCCACATCATTTGGTTAGTAGATGCTAACTATTGCGCAAAAATTTTGGGGATCAGATCCCCAAAACTGTCTGCCATCCGGAGTTGAAAAAAGAGACAAGCGTATGAACATATTTCAGCGCGGCCTCCTTGGGGAAGTTGTGCATGACCACTTCAGCCAGAGATGCAAAATACGCATGGAGCAGAATATGCCACTCCTCTTCCGCCAATTCGCGGACCTGGAAGCCCCGAGATTTCAATTCCGCAAAGAACTTCAGCGTGACCCGGGTTTCCAGACAGACAACATCATCCAAAAAGGAGGAATACCGCGTGCCCTCCGCCCGCATGAGAAGCAGCCGGAATACATCAAAATGCTCATAGATGTATTCGATAATGACCGACAGCGTTTCCTCCGACAGTTTCCAGAGGGATTTCAAGTCATCCGTCTTTGCCAGTTCCATGTGCTCATTTACTGACGCCTCATAGATGGCCTTGACCTCCTGGACAACAGACTCCACCAGCGCGCCGAACAGGGCTTCCTTATCGTCAAAGTGGTTATAAAAAGCTCCATTGGTCACATGGGCGTCCTTGCAGATCTCCCGGATGCTGGCCCGCTCAAAACCGTATTCCAGAAAGTGTTTTTGGGCGCAGAACAAAAGATTTTCGTGTGTCTGCTGAAAGTCTCTTGACATTCGCTGTCCCTCCGTCCTATACTAAAATTACACTGTAATATTACATCGTAATTCAAATTTTAGCACAGGACCCTTGAAATTGCAATACCCTCCTTGCATTTTTTGTGGCCTGAAAGGAGGCTGGTTATGAAGTCGAAAGAACCGGGAACGATTCGGCAGCTCTTTGCTTTCGTGGGAGAAAACAACGGTAAAATGCTCCTCTCCATCTTCCTGGCTGTCTTGGGAGAACTGTTTGGCATAGGCCCGTTTTTAATGGTGGCTGTCCTCGCGGACGCCTTGTACCGGGGGACTGCAACGCCCAAGCTGGTATTGTTTCTCTGCGGAGGCGCCGCAGTTTGCCAGATCATAAAAATGCTGCTTACCTGGCGGTCCTCCCTGATGTCCCACAAAATTTCCTTTACCATACTGAAAAATATCCGGGAGGCCATTACAGGTCGGATGGCGAAGATCCCCATGGGCGTCATGCTGGAAACGCCCACAGGAGCTTTCAAAAATCTGATTGTGGACAATGTGGCGAAGCTGGAGGACTCCATGGCCCATTTCATGCCGGAACTGCCCTCTAACATCGCCGCGCCCCTATGCAGTATTCTTCTGATTTTTCTGCTGGACTGGCGGATGGGGCTGGCCGCACTGGTGACAATTCCGCTGGGCACCCTCTTTTTTGCCGCCATGATGCGGGGATATGGGCCCCGCATGGAGAACTATATGCGCTCTGCCAACGAGATGAACAGTGCTCTGGTGGAGTATGTCAACGGCATTCAGGTCATTAAGGCGTTCAACCGGTCCGCAGCTTCCTATGGAAAGTATGCTGATTCTGTCCGCTATTTCCACGATTCCACCATGGCATGGTGGAGCCAGTGCTGGCTTTGGAACGCGGCGGCCCGGGCGGTCCTCCCTTCTACGCTTCTGGGGACCCTTCCAGTGGGAGCGTGGCTCTACATGGAGGGAAGTCTTTCCCTCCATGTCTTTCTGGTGGCCTTGGTGGTGCCTCTGGGGTTCATTGCGCCTCTGATGAAGGTATCCGAAGCCATGGAGCAGGTCAGCATGATTAAGGGCAATCTGGAACAGGTCACCGCCTTTTTGAAAACACCGGAACTTGTCCGCCCCACAGAGCCCGCAGAGCTTGGGGAGCGGTGTTATCAATTTGAGGATGTCCATTTTGCTTATAACGAAGCCGAAATTCTCCACGGTATCTCATTCCAGACACAGCCCGGTACCATGACCGCCATAGTTGGTCCATCCGGCTCCGGGAAGTCTACGATTGCCAAGCTGATGGCCGGTTTTTGGGATGTAACCTCCGGTACGGTCCACTTTGGCGGGCAGGATATTCGCAGCATCCCATTTGGACAGCTCATGGGTGAAATCAGCTATGTAGCCCAGGACAATTTTCTCTTTGACAAATCCATTCGGGAAAACATCCGCATGGGAAATCCAGATGCCAGCGACGAGGAAGTAGAGGCTGCGGCCAAGGCCGCCAACTGCCACGACTTTATCATGCAGTTAGAGCAGGGTTATGATACCATGGCCGGCGATGCCGGGGC
>OIYD01000229.1_pt1 | contig 54222 bp, 44 predicted proteins | sample 1588141 | NCBI WGS metagenome assembly OIYD01 (sample SAMN03283259) | human gut metagenome | biome: human-associated habitat; material: feces | host: Homo sapiens | place: USA | collected 2013
ATAACGCATAAAAACACCCTCCTTACTGGTTGTCCAGTAAAGAGGGTACATATCAGTTTTCCATGGGATTTTTTTTAACGTTTTTTATATTGATATTTTTTATACTGCTTTCTTTTCTAAATTTTTCATGATATTTAATTCACGCAGTGCATAGAAAATGGCAACGACAGCTGCAGCTGCATCTGCGATTGGTCCTGCATACATTACTCCGTCGATTCCCATAAACAAAGGGAAAATAAGAATCAGCGGCAGTAAAAACAGCACCTGCCTGGTCAGTGATACAACAATACCAAGTCTGGCTTTTCCAATGGATGTAAAGAAACCAGAAGACATTGGCTGGATTCCATTGATAAATGTCATAAACATAAAAATTCTGAAATACCGCTCTGCGAACTGGAAATATTCTGTACTTCCATCACCAAATACCGTCACCAGCTGATGTGGAAATATCTGAAATACAATAAAAAATACAACACCCACCAGCACGGATATCTCAAAGGCACGCCAAAATGTTTTTCTTACTCTCCCAAAACTTCCCGCTCCATAATTAAAGCCCCAGATTGGCTGGCAGCCCTGGGAAATTCCAATACAGATTGCCATAAATACCATATTTACTTTTGAGATAATTCCAACGCAGGCAAGGGGGATATCTGTTCCATATACAGACATTTCTCCGTAATGACGCAACGTATTATTCATGGTAATCTGCACGATTGCCATGGCTATCTGATTGATGCAGGAAGCCATTCCCAATGCTGCAATCGCTTTCATATATTTTACCCCTGGACGAAGCATGGAAAACCGAAGTTCCATTTTTCGGAATTTTACAAAATATATAATAACAAGCAGACCTGATACAAACTGTCCGATTACAGTCGCCCATGCGGCTCCTTTGATTCCCCAGTTAAATGTAAAAATAAATAACGGGTCTAAAATCGTGTTGATAATTGCGCCCACAAGCATGCAGGTCATGGAATAGGTCGGGCTTCTGTCCGCACGAATCAGATGCGTTCCACCGGTTGTAGATACCAGAAACGGGATTCCAAAAGCTGTAATAAATGTATAATCCTGTGCATATGGCAGCACATCCGGTGTTACACCAAATAAATACAGCAGCGGATTTAAAAAAAGCAATACGATTGCTGCAATTATCACTCCACAGATAAACAGAAGACCCAGTCCTGTTCCTGCAATCTTATTTGCTTCTTCTACATTTCCTTTTCCGGTCTCCAGATTATAATTGGATGCACTTCCGATTCCAAGTAACAATGCCGTTGCCGTGCAGATAATGGATACCGGAAATGCAATATTTGTTGCGGCATTTCCAAGCATGCCAACGCCCTGTCCGATAAATATCTGATCTACTATATTATAAAGGGAACTTACCAGCATGCTGATGATTGCCGGTATTGCAAAGCGGGCAATCAGTTTCCCGATTTTTTCTTCCGCCAGCGGATTCTTCGTAGTTTCTACTGTGTGTTCCATCACGGTCTCCTTTCTTTCTCCGGCGAGGGGGAAAGCTTAAAACTTAATATATATAATCAATTGGTTATTCAGCAATTAACTGTTTTTTAACGGAAAATGCCAACAGTTCTTAGGTGCATGTTTTTCTTGATTGTAAACTGTCTTTTGCCTGCTTTGACTGGAATACTGTACTGTCCGCTGGATACGGATGCCACATAAGTCCTGCAAGGGGCACTAGGGAATTTCGATTTGCAATCTGCCCAGTCTGGCAACCGGCACAAATTCACATCCATGTTCATCTGTGCCTCGCTGGTACATCCCTGTACCAGCGTTGCCTGTTGCCAGACGAAATTCCAAGTGCCCCTAACAGACCTTATCAGGCATCTGCACTTCGGCGAACAGTACCAATATTTTGTCAAACATGGAAAAGACGGTTTTTATCGTAAAAAGAAAAACAGACCTCTTAGAACGGTGACGTTTCATCATATGAAAATCAATGTGCTTCGACTGCTGCAAAATTTTTTAATAAATTTTTCTCCCACATCGCAATCCCCTAATGGATGACATATAAAAGGAGCAGACCCGCATCAAAAGTCTGCTCCCTTTACGTCCAAAGTATTTTGTGTGTATTGTAATGTTCCTTACAGGAGTTAGTTTATGCTAACTCTTGTTTTCTGTCAATACCGCTGTTGATATTCTTTTCTCACCTGTGATAACTCCTTATAGATGTTCCGGTGATTTAAAATAATTCAAAAAACTCTTCGCCAGTTCCACATTGGTATTGACCACCAGTTCTTCCGGAAAATCTACCATCTGAATAACTTCCAATGGATATTGATGATTCCCAACTGCAGTATCCACATGCGCATCGGAATCCATGATAACCGGAACTTTATATTCCTTGCAAAGTTCTAACATTTTGCAGCTGTTTTCCTTCGTATTCTGCCGGAAGCCACCCGGTGTCAGGGAGCCATTGTTGACCTCTAACAATACATGATGTTCCTTTGCACCTTCCACCAATGCACGATAATCCACCGGATAATAAGAATCATCCGGATGTCCGATAATGTTTACATAGGGATTTTTCATCACATTCAGATAAGTTTTCGTATTTTCTTCTATGGTTCCCGGATGAAAACACGGACCATGCATACTTGCAACGCATAAATCCATCTGCCTTAAGGTACGCTCCGACAGATCCACATGCCCTTCCATATCCATGATATTAAGTTCTGCGCCAAACAGCGTATACATTTCTCCATGCTTTCTTTCCAGCACGCGAAGATTATTAAAATATAACTCGCTGCAGGTTCCCGGCATTCTCGGAGCATGCTCTGTAATACCAAAGAGACGGATTCCTTTCTGCTCTGCCGCCTTTATCATTGCTTCAATAGTACTGTAAGCATGTCCGCTTGCAATTGTATGAGTATGAAGGTCTACGTAGTCGTTCATGTTCTGTTCTCCTTTTATATCTCTTGTCTTAATACTGTTTTCTAAATTTTAGACAATCCTATCCTATCTATCATAGCACATTTTCATCTGTCTTTCATACTATAATACAAATGTCTTTTAAGGATGCTCTATGAAACGATTTTATAAAAAAGGTATTTCTCTTTTCTTAATTCTTCTTATGTCCTTCCCGCTTTGTGCCTGCAAATCAGATGATTCTAAAGCATTAACAACCGTAAAATTAAATGAAGTGGCACATTCCATCTTTTACGCACCGATGTATGTGGCCATCGAAAAAGGCTACTTTGAAGATGAGGGAATCGAGCTCTCATTGACCACCGGCTTTGGAGCGGATAAAACCATGGCTGCCGTTGTTTCCGGGGATGCAGATGTAGGGTTCATGGGAACGGAGGCAAGCATTTATGCCTACACGGAAGGTGCAAAAGACCATGTCATCAATTTTGCACAGCTTACCCAGCGTGCCGGTAACTTTGTGGTTGCAAGGGAAAACACCGATTCCTTTTCCTATGAAGATATGATTGGAAAAGATGTGCTGGGCGGAAGAGCCGGTGGCACACCGGAAATGGTATATGAATATGTACTCCGGGAAAATGGTGTTTCTCCTTCCGAAGTCAAAATCGACCAGAGTATTGACTTTGGTTCTACCGCAGCGGCTTTTTCCGGCGGGCAGGGGGATTATACCATTGAATTTGAACCATCCGCTACTGCTTTGGAACAGTCCGGTGACGGCTATGTGGTAGCGTCCATTGGCGTGGATTCCGGCTACCTTCCATATACTGCTTTTTGTGCCAAAGAAAGCTATCTTAAGGAAAATGCCGACCTTATCCAGCATTTCACCAATGCTTTACAGAAAGGCATGGATTATGTAGCAGGTCACAGTCCGGAAGAAATCGCAACTGTCATTGCACCACAGTTTAGTGAAACAGATCTTAAAACCCTTACACTTATTGTAAGCCGCTACTACGACCAGGAAACCTGGAACACAGATTTAATACTCCGGGAAGAAGGCTATGACTTAATGCTTACTATTTTAGAAGAGTCTGGTGTTCTCTCCGGTGCCGCTCCTTATGAAGATCTTGTAAATACAGATTTTGCCGAAAAAGCATCCACACTGTAGTTTAAAATATCAGAAATTAAATCATTATTTAAAAAGCACAGAATATATAGTAAATAACATTACTATACATGCTGTGCTTTTTATCCCTTAGATATCCTTTTTACATTCCACTCTGTTAGCGAATCATAGAAAATGCACCAACACTGATTAACATCATAATTACACCAGCCAGCAATACGCCAAGCATCACTGCGATAACAGATGATTTAAAATCCATATCTAAGATGCTGGCTGCCAGAGTTCCTGTCCAGGCTCCGGTTCCCGGCACCGGGATTCCAACAAAGAGCAGTAATGCCAAGAATAATCCTCTTCCTGCCTTTGCCTGCAGCTTCTTACCACCCTTTTCACCTTTTTCCAGACACCAGCCGAAGAATTTTCCAATAACAGGCTTATCTGCACCCCAAATCAGTACTTTTCTTGCAAAAAAATAAATAAATGGTACCGGCAGCATATTTCCAATGATGGAAATAATATAAGATGGTATCAATGGAAGTCCAAAGCCCTGTGAAAATGGAATCGCTCCTCTCAGTTCAACCAGTGGTACCATGGAAACAAAAAATACAATCAGATAATGTAATAACATAATACTCCTTTCCTAATGAATTATGACTGTTTATAGTTTTTCAAAAACGTAATCAGCATATCCATTTCTTCATCTGAACCAATGGTAATACGCAGGTAATTTGCAATCCGCTCCGGTTTGGAGAAATGACGGACATAAATGTCTTTCTTCTTCAAATCTTCAAACAGCCTCTCCATGGAAATCGTATCATGGGTTACAAAGAGGAAGTTGCTCTTTGAATCATCCATCCGGTATCCCAGTGCCCGAAGTTCTTCCTTGGTACGCTCTCTCGTTGCAATAATCTTCTGTGTTGTCTCTTTAAAATAAGCTTCATCCAAAATAGCAGCCGTTCCCATTTCAATCGTAAGGGAATTTAAGGTATAAGAATTAAATGAATATTTAACATCGTTCAAATATTTGATTAATTCAGGCTGTGCCATCGCATATCCAATCCGCATGCCTGCCATGGAACGGGATTTACTAAAGGTCTGGACTACCAGCACATTGTCATATTTATCAATAAGCGGCAATGCAGATGTTCCACCAAAATCAATATATGCTTCATCCACAATAACAATGACATCCGGATTCTGTGCAATGATGCGTTCCACATCTTCTAACGGAAGCAGTTTTCCTGTCGGTGCGTTTGGATTTGGAAATACAATTCCTCCGTTTTCCCCAGCATAATCCTCCGGGCGAATCGTAAAATCCCTATCCAGTGGAATCTGCTTATATGGAATACGGAATTCCTCTGCCCAGACATCATAGAAAGAATAAGTAATATCCGGAAACAGAATCGGACGATTGGAATTAAAAAATGTCATAAAGCACATGGCAAGTACATCATCTGAGCCAACGCCCACAAATACCTGATTGGAATTTAAACCATATTGTTCTGCAATTGCGTCCGTCAGTTTCTCAATCTTTGGATCCGGATAAAGACGCAGCCGGTCGGTATCAAAAGAGGTTAAAACATCCTTTACTCCCGGTGCCGGTGGATACGGGTTCTCATTGGTATTCAGTTTTATCATTTTCTCTTTCTTCGGCTGTTCTCCCGGAACATACGGGATAACTTTGCGTATATTATTTTCCCATGCTTTCATGTCTTACTCCTTCTATCTGCTGCTTGATTTTATCATTCTTTCGTTTTCCGATTTTTTATTCTGCTGCCTTCAATCCATACTCTGCTGCCAGCTTTGCAAATGCCTGCATGGAATTTACTACTGTCTCATAAGAAGTGCAGTATGCAAGACGTACATAACCGCCATAGCCGAAGGCACTTCCTTTTACCAGAATCAAATGGTATTTCTTCGCAGCTTCTACAAATTCTTCTTCCTTTGCAACCGGAGATTTCAGCCACAGATAAAATGCTCCCTGTGGTTTGATGCAGGTGAATCCAAGCTTCGTCAGTCCTTCATATAGAGCAATACGGTTGCGGTCATAAAATTCAAGATTGGTCTTTTCCTTTAAGCACTCTGCCACTGCTTTCTGAATGAGGGATGGTGCATTTACAAAGCCAAGAGTACGGTTTGATACGGTAATTCCCTCGATTAATTCTGCGGAATCTGCCGCTTCATCCGGCACTACCACATAACCGATCCGCTCGCCCGGAAGTGATAAAGATTTACTGAAGGAATATCCTACCAGCGTATCTTTATAATATTTCGTCAGGAAATTCTCCTGTACGCCGTCGTAAACCAGTTCACGGTATGGTTCATCGGAAATAAGATAAATGTCGGTTCCAAATTTCTCTTCCTTCGCAGTTAAAATTCTAGCAATCTCTTTTAAGGTTGCATCTGAATATACCACTCCGGTCGGGTTGTTCGGATTGTTGATGATAACCGCTCTTGTATCTTTTGTAATTTTTCGTTCAAAGTCTGCTAAATCCGGCATAAAATCTGCTTCATCTGGCATGACTTCCACAATCTTTGCATCGAAGTTTGCGGCATAGCTTTTATATTCACCAAAATACGGAGCAAATACCATAACTTCATTGCCCGGATCTAAAATCGTCTTAAAAATAATATTCAGACCGCCTGCTGCACCAACTGTCATAATCAGGTTCTTCCCATGGAAATTGGTTCCGAAGCGTTCATTTAAGTTCTCTGCAATTGCCTCTCTTACTTCCTCATAGCCTGCATTTGCCATATATCCATGCACCACAAGCGGGTCTTCTTTATCCAAAATATCATAAATTGCTGTCTTAATTTTTTCCGGTGCCGGTGTAGCCGGATTGCCAAGGCTGAAATCATACACATTTTCTGCCCCATATCTGGCAGCCATTTCTTTTCCTTCCATAAACATGGCACGAATTGCAGAGCTTCCTGCCATTGCCTGTTTTATCTTTTTTGACAACATATCTTATGCCTTCTTTCTCTTTCTATTCTGTTACAGTATAGCTGAGACTATCCGTAAAATCAATCTGTTTTCTTGTTTCCGATGGGAATCTGCGTGATAATAATTGCCACAAACATCAATACGCAGCCTAAAATTTCTTTTGGTGATAATACCTGTCCCAAGATCACCCAGCCAGCCAGTGCGGAAATCACGGATTCCAGGCTCATAATAAGGGATGCGATAACCGGGTTGATGCCTTTCTGTCCTACAATCTGCAAGGTGTAGCCAACGCCGCAGGAAAGAAGTCCCGCATACAACAAAGGCAGCCATGCCGCCTGAATATTGGAAATGTCCGGTGTCTCTGTAAACAGCATTCCTACTGCTGAAAGTACTCCGCATACAAAAAACTGTATACAGGACATTTTTACGCCGCCTACCTTCGGTGAAAAATAATCAACCACCAGTATATGAAAGGAAAATGCCAGTGCACATAAAAGAAGCATGATGTCTGCCCGCTCAATGGTAAAACTGCCGTCCTTCATACAAAGCAGATACATTCCCACAACTGCCAGTGCTACACAAAACCACAGCTTGATTCCCGGACGCTTTCCAATAAAGATGCCGATAACCGGAATCATCACAATATACAACGCCGTAAAAAAGCCAGATTTACCAACGCTTGCTTCCATAATGCCAAACTGCTGCAGATTGGATGCAATGCAAAGAATTACACCACAGGCAATTCCGCCTGTCCACAAAGTCTTTTTATCCTCTTTTTCCTGATTTTCTGCTCCTGTCTCTTTCTTTTTCTTTAAAACCAGAATAACCGGAATTAGCACCAGTCCCCCCAGAACGCATCGGATTGCGTTAAAGGTAAAGGGACCAATATATTCCATGCCCACGCTCTGGGCTACAAAAGCAACGCCCCAGATGGTTGCGGTCAATAATAATATCAAAGAACTCTTTATCTGCTGTTTCATAAAATCTCCATTCTGTCCTTATTCTTTTGCATAATTTATCATATTGCTCTTATATTAATGCATTTCTTTCCTTCTTGCAAGAGTCATAACATACAACAAAGAGCATCAAAGGCGGTGCTTTTCATCCTTCCCATTGGATGACACCTTGTGCCAATGATGCTCTTTTCTTATGTCAACCAGAATCCCACTCCCGGATAAACATCTTTTTCTATTTATTTACCGTGTCAATAAAGCGTAAGAATGCTTCTCTTCCTTCTTCAGTGCATTTGTATACACCGGCATCCAGAAGAACTTCACGGAATACCAGTCCGATTTCCTTTCGGATAATCCCGTCGATATTTTCTTCCGTAATGCTCTCATATTTCGGCAAAAATTCCTCTACCCAGTCTGCATGCTTACTTAAAACTTCATTGTTCCGTAAATCAGCCCTGGAAAGAATTGCCGTCTTAAGCTGTGCCATCTCGTCCTTCAGACGTGCCGGCAGCACTGCCAGCCCCATTACCTCGATTAAGCCGATATTTTCCTTCTTAATATGATGAAGCTTTGCATGCGGATGATATACGCCCAGCGGATGCTCCTTTGTTGTAATATTATTACGAAGCACTAAATCCAGTTCGTAATTATTGCCTCGTTTTCTTGCAATTGGCGTAATGGTATTATGTGGCTCCCCGTCTGTTTCTGCAAAAATAAATGCTGCCTCATCCGTATAGCCACGCCAGGTCAGAAGTATTTTATCTGCCAGCTCAATCAGCCGTTCTGTATCCGGTGCGGACAGGCGGATAACTGACATCGGCCATTTTACAATTCCGGCTTTCACATCTTCAAAGCCCGCAAAGGTAATCTCTTTTTCCAGCGGTGCCTTTGCCATGGCAAATTCATAATGTCCACCCTGAAAATGATCATGGCTTAAAATCGAACCTCCTACAATCGGCAGGTCTGCATTGGAGCCAACGAAATAATGCGGAAACTGTTTTACAAAATCCAGCAGTTTTCCAAAGGTTGCCTTCTCGATTTTCATCGGTGTATGCTTTCCATTAAACACGATGCAGTGCTCATTATAGTACACATAAGGAGAATACTGTAAGAACCAGTCACTATGATTGATGGTTACCGGAATAATACGGTGATTCTGTCTTGCCGGATGGTTGACTCTTCCTGCATAACCTTCATTTTCCTTACACAAGAGGCATTTCGGATAGCCGCTCTGTTTTGCCAGCTTTGCAGCTGCAATGGCTTTCGGGTCCTTTTCCGGCTTGGATAAGTTAATTGTAATATCCAGTTCACCAAACTCCGTCTCTGCGGTCCATTTCATATCACGTCTGATACGGTATCTACGGATATAATTGCTGTCCTGACTAAGAGTATAATAATAATCTGTTGCCGCCTTTGCATCCTTCTCATAAAGGCTCTGAAATTTATGAATTACTTCACCTGGTCTCGGCATCAGCATTCCCATGATTTTTGTATCAAATAAATCTCGGTATACTACGCTGTTTTCCTTCAAAATGCCATTTTCATAAGCATAATCCAGCAGACGGTTTAATAATTCTTCCAGACTCTCTTCTGCTTCTTCTCTGCTCATCGGAGTCCGTGACTGATAAGCTGCCACAGCGTCCTCATCTAATTCTTCTAATTCAAACAATTCCAGCAGGCGGTTGATGGTAAATCTTTCATCTTCCTTCGGAACCAGTCCGGTTACCATGCCATATTCTGTTAATTTTAAGATATCTTCACAAATCATGACTTACCTCCTGTTTCTTATGCCAGTCTGGATGGACCGTCTCCAATTTCTACCACATAGAAATCTGCGCTGTATCCAATTTTCTTTTCATAGGCACTGCCTACTGCTTCAATAAAATGTTCTACTGCTTCATCCTTTACAATACTGACGGTGCATCCGCCAAAGCCTGCACCTGTCATACGGGATCCAATGACTCCATCCACCTTCCAGGCTTCTTCCACTAAGGTATCCAGTTCAATTCCGGTTACTTCATAATCATCCCTTAAGGATACATGGGATGCATTCATCAGCTTTCCAAAGGTTTCCACATCATTTTCTTTCAAAGCTTCCACTGCTTTTAGGGTTCTCTGGTTCTCATATACCGCATGTTTTGCCCGACGCATGCGGACCTCACTTCCGATGGCTCCCTTATATTCTTCAAACTGTTCCTCGGACAATTCACCAAGACTTTTGATGTCCACCACCTTCTGTAATTCTGCCAGTGCTTCCTCACACTCTGCACGACGTTCATTATATTTCGAATCACCCAGACCACGCTTCTTATTGCTGCAGGAAATTACAATTTTAGCATCTTTTAAACGAACCGGCGCATATTCATATTTTAAAGTAGCCGTGTCTAAGAAAATCGCATGCTCTGCTTTTCCCATGGCAATGGCAAACTGATCCATGATGCCACAGTTCACTCCATTGAATTTATTCTCTGAAAACTGTCCGATTAAAGCCAGATCCTGATTCGTTACACCAAATCCGAATAAGTCCTTTAAGATATATCCGGTCAGTACCTCAACAGATGCAGAAGAAGAAAGTCCGGAACCATTCGGGATATTTCCAAATAATAACAAATCCAGTCCGGTATCTACCTGCATGCCCTTTTCTCCAAACGCCCAGATAACACCCTTCGGATAATTCGTCCAGTCTGCTTCTTTCTCCGGTTTCAAGCCTTCAATGGAAGATTCCAGCACACCAAGCTGTTCAAAATTCATGGAATAAAATCTCAGTTTCTTATCGGCACGTTTTCTTGCCACGCCATAAGTTCCAATGGTCAGTGCACATGGAAATACATGACCGCCGTTGTAATCCGTATGCTCTCCAATCAGATTCACACGTCCCGGTGCAAAATACACACGGATGTCTCCTTCATCCCCAAATAATTCCTTAAACCTTGTCAAAACCTGCTCTTTCATCAATACAATTCTCCTTTCGATTTATTTTCATCCGTTCCTGTTATCCGGCACATTTTCACAGGATATTATTCATCTGTCTTTGTGCTCGTCAGCAACATAATTTATATTTTTTACTTCTTGATAATATTATACTATGTGCCTTGTTTCTTTGCAATATTGCTGTTCTAGTCTGCAACATCTCAATTGCTATTTGGCAACATTTTTCCATATGTATTATGATAATTATAAATAAACACGAAAATATAAATAAATATATAAAACACCAGCCTCTGTTCGGATGATTTTGATACGAGGGAGAGCTGTAAGGGACATTGGAAATTCGATAAAAGCGTATCTGCTTCCGGCAACCGGCGCAAATTCACATCCATGTTCATCTGCGCCTCGCCGGTACATCCCTGTACCGGTGTTGCCTGTTTCCGAACGAATTTCATAAGTCCCTAACAGCCTCCCTCATGTATCTGTAATCATTCAGGCAGAGGCTGGTGTTATTTCTATTACATTTCTATTTTCAATTTTATTTCCGACGTCCCATGTAGGCATACATCTTATCGGAAGCAAATCACAGGAGCAGGAGCGATATTCTCTTTCCCTGCTTTTATTTTACAATGCTGCTTCAGCGGCTGCCAGCTTGTCCAGTGCACTCTGCGGTACCTTCGCTTTTGCGCCCTCACTTAAGGCATTATAGGCATTTCTTGCATTGGCTACTGCTGCTGCATCTGTGGCAGTTATCGTATCTGGCAATGCCATGATTGTATTCGTTACATTCTGAGCATCTATACTTTCCTGATTCTGCAATTCCTGCAGTGCCTGTTCATACTGCAACTGTGACAGAGCTGACTCGGCTGCTGTCAGCACATTCAGATTCTTTACATATGCTTTGGCGCTGTCAGATAAAGCATCATACTGGGAACGGACAGACGCAATGGTTCCTGCGGAGTCCAGGGTTACTGTTCCAATGGAGGTGATTGCCTCATCTACTGCAGATGCTGCATCCATATCCTTGCCCTTCTGGCTCTCGGTTCCCGGCAGTTCATAAACAAGCACCGGATAACCAGCTTCTATATTTTCATAAATTGTTTTTGCTGCACTGTATGGAAGATTGATACATCCATGTGAACCGCTTCTTTTATAAATTGTTCCACCAAAAGTACTTCTCCAGCTGGCATCATGCATTCCAACACCACCGTTAAAAGGCATCCAGAAAGATACCGGAGACTCATAATCTTCGCCGCGAAGCACCGCATCCTTTGCCTTATAAGTAACACCAAAAGAGCCGGACGGCGTTCCATGATTCTTTGCAAGGTTACCGGAGACAAAATCAGATTCTACCACCAGTGATCCGTTCTTATAGAAAAACAAATGCTGTGCTGTCAGATTGATTTCCACATATGTATTACCATAGTCATTCTCACCATGGCTGTTAGCCGTCTGGGAATAAACCGGCTCTCTTTTTACATCCTTACCGGCTTTCAAATCCTCCAGTATCATTTCCTTTTCGACTGCATTATCTACCCACCATCCGTAATTTCCACCATAAATTGTCACTGTCTGTCCATAAGAGGTATCCAGTGTCCGGTTTCCATAGGCGGTATTATAATTTTTTGCCATAGCTTTTACATAAGCGCTCAATGCCTCATCATCTACAGACACATTGAAATCATCATCCACAGAAAGCCAGGTACTGATGGTTTCTCCATCCAAAACCACATCATCCTTGCCCTCTGCCTGATAGGTAATCTTCATCTGGGTATATTTATTCAAGGTATCCAAGGCATCCTGAAATACATCATCCTCTTCTTTTACCTTAGGGTCTTCATAACAGCCTTCCCCGGAAAGGTCAAATTCCGGCTGCATTTTATCCAAGGCTTCTTTGATTTTCTCCGTAAATGCATCCTTATCGATTTTTGTTCCATATACCTCCGGCTGCACTTCATAGCCATCCTTTGTATAATCCTTAATCTGTGCATTTTCGGAATCCGTCCATTTGCTTTCATCCATACAGGACAAATTATCCAGAACATCCTTCAATTTTTCTTCATCAAAAGTTATCATGGTTTCCACTTCGTATTTCTGTGGAGAAATAAGATAGTACGGCCATGCAAATCCATTCTGCTTCTTTAAAAGCTCTTTTACCTGCTTATCAAATACCGGCTCCATGTCAATGTCTGTTCCATTGATGCTCTCTGTCTTATCCTCACGCTCCACCAGCTTCATCTCATACCTGGATGCCTGCTTCGTAATCTTCTTTTCCACACCACTGGTTGAGGAAGCGGATACCCCTACATTATTTATCGTGGTACGAAATGCAAAATGGCTCTGAAAAAACAGTGCCAGTACCAGATAAATCACAACTAATATTCCTACAGGAATTCCGATTACACAAAGGAGTTTTTTTCTGCTCATTTTTTCCTTCGCAGTTTCCTGCTGTTTCTCGTCATTCTTCTTCATATCCCTTAACCTTTCTATTTTGCTAGTTTCCATTATAGTTGACCGTTTTTCTTTGTCAATGAAATCCCGCATTTGTAATATTTATTTAAAAAATGAAATACATTTTCTTGTATTCTTGCACAATGAAAATGTTCCTTTTCCATTAAAATCTTAAGAATTCCATAAAAATTATTAAATTCAATTTTATAGCATTGTTTTTTAAAAAATGCTGTGCTAGAATTCCAAAATAGAAGTAGTATTCTTACATTAAAGAAGGGGAATCCGATATTGAAAAAAGATAACTTTAAGCAAAATCTCAAAGCATTTTTTCAAAAATATAAGCACGCATGGGTTCTGCTGTATGTATTCATATATTTTCCATGGTTTGCCTATCTGGAAAAACATGTGACTTCAAATTTCAACGTAATACATACTGCACTGGATGATAAAATCCCATTTATAGAATTTTTCATCGTACCATATATGTTATGGTTTGGATATGTCGCATATGCGGTTCTTTACTTTTTCTTCAAAAATAAAGAAGATTATTACCGGCTCTGTACATTCCTGTTTGTGGGAATGACTGTATTTCTGGTAGTATCCAGCCTCTATCCAAACGGACATTATCTCCGCCCCCATTCCTTTGAGCATGACAATGTCTTCACCCATATGGTAGCCTGGCTTTATGCAACCGATACACCGACAAATCTGTTTCCAAGTATTCATGTTTATAATTCGCTCGGTGTTCACATTGCAATCTGTAACAGTAAAGAATTTAAGGATCGTCCGAAGTTAAAGCTGGCTTCTTTCATTCTTATGGTCAGCATTATTCTTGCAACCATGTTCTTAAAACAGCATTCTGTATTTGATGTGGTTACTGCATTTGTAATGGCTGCTGTCATGTACTCTTTCGTCTACGGCAGGAACTTTGCTTTCGGCCGCAGCAAGGCAAAAGAATCTTTTGAAAAACAGCTTAAGCACATATAGTTTTTATAAAAGAACTGCTGCTCCATTTTGAGCAGCAGTTTTTTTATTTCAAATGTTCGATTTCATCCATCCAGATACGCACTGATGCATCACTTGGCATTCTTAAATCACCTCTTGGTGATACTGCTACCGTACCAACCTTTGGTCCATCCGGCAGACAGGAACGCTTAAACTGCTGTGAGAAGAAACGGCGGTAGAAGGTCTTTAACCATTTCAAAATCACTGCATTGTCATACTGTCCGGCAAATGCCACCTGTGCCAGGCGATATATTTTTGCCGGAGCAAAGCCAAATCGCATCACATAATATAAATAGAAATCATGGAGTTCATACGGTCCTACAATATCCTCTGTCTTCTGGGCGATTTTTCCATTTTCCGGCGGAAGCAGTTCCGGGCTGACCGGTGTATCTAAGACATCATACAGCACAGTTGAAAGTTCCTTATTTCCACAGGTGTCCGCATAGTAGTGTACCAGATGACGCACCAGAGTCTTTGGTACGGATGCATTCACTCCATACATGGACATATGGTCACCGTTATAGGTAGCCCAGCCCAATGCCAGCTCTGACATATCTCCGGTTCCGATTACCATACCATTATTCTTATTGGCAATGTCCATCAGAATCTGGGTACGTTCCCTTGCCTGTCCATTTTCATAAGTGACATCATGTACGCTCTCATCCTGACCAATATCCCGGAAATGAATGCGTACTGCTTCTTTGATATCTACTTCTATCAGCTTTGCTCCAAGGCAGCGAATGAGACTTAATGCATTCTCATAAGTACGGTCTGTGGTTCCAAAGCCCGGCATGGTAACCGCATATATCTGTTCTCTCGGAAGATTCAGCCGGTCAAATGCCTGTACCGTAACCAGAAGTGCCAGTGTGGAATCCAGTCCACCGGAAATGCCCACCACTGCGCATTTGCATCCGGTATGCTCTAACCGTTTCTTAAGTCCCATGGACTGAATAGCTAAAATCTCTTCACAACGTTTATCACGCTTGTCCTTATTGCCCGGAACGAATGGCGCCGGATCCACGAAACGGCTCAGCGTTGTATCTGATTTATCAATAAAGAAAGAAAATCTAAGATAATCCCCGCTTCTGCTGCCTGCTGCAAAAGTGCTCATTCTCCGTCTTTCGGATACCAGACGTTCCATATCAATTTCAGAATATACCGTCTCATTGGTAAAACGTTCAGATTCTGCTAAAACCGCTCCGTTTTCTGCAATGATATTATGCCCGGAATATACTACATCCTGTGTGGATTCTCCATCTCCGGCACTGACATAGACATAGCCACAGAGCAGGCGGGCAGACTGTCCTGCAACAAGCTCTCTCCGGTAAATATCCTTTCCGGTTGTCTCATCACTGGCAGAAAGATTTACGATTAAAGTTGCTCCTGCCAGAGCATGGGAAATACTCGGCGGGTTCGGTGTCCAGACATCCTCGCAGATTTCCACACCGATTACCAGCTCCGGCAATACATCATCACACTGGAACAAAATGTGGCTTCCCATCGGTACATGATAAGCCGGTGCAATATCTACACCCTCTGCTTCTTCTTTTCCCGGAGTAAAATATCTTGCTTCATAGAATTCATTGTAATTTGGAATATGGGTCTTTGGCACGATGCCGATAATCTCGCCTTTGTTTAAAGCTGCTGCCACATTATAAAGCTTGCCTTCATGCATCAGGGGCAGACCAACAAATACAACGGCATCCAAAGCACCGAGTTCCTTTGCCAGCCATACCAGCCGCTCCCTTGCGCTTCTTAATAAAGTCTCCTGTAAAAATAAATCGCCACAGGTATATCCGGTAATGCAAAGCTCCGGACACACAATGACTTTGGCTCCGTTTGCTGCTGCTTCCATTACTGCCGCTTTTATTCGAATGGTATTTTCTACCGGATCTGCGACTACTACTTTTGGTGTTACTGCTGCTACTTTGATAAATCCGTCTCTCATTTTCTTATCTCCCTTAAATCATCCGGACTGAATACATAATTCTCATTACAGAAATGACATTTTACTTCAATCGGTTCTTCATCTTTGATTAAATCATCCAAATCTTTCTTGTTTAAGCTTGCCAGTGCTTTTGCCACACGCTCTTTGGAACAGTCACAGTGGAAGGTAACCGGCATCGTATCATTGATTTCAAGCTTCATCTCTCCTAAGATTTCCTCTAAAATCATTTCCGGTGTCATGCCCTTTTCCAACATTTCTGTTACGGATGCTATCTGTGCGATTTTCTGCTCCAGGGCATCAATGACTGCATCCTCTGTAAACGGCATCAGCTGAATGATAAACCCGCCTGCCTGACGCACTGTATTGTCTTTATTCATGAGGACTCCCAAACCTACGGAAGACGGTACCTGCTCAGATACCGCAAAATAATAGGTTAAATCTTCTGCGATTTCACCGGTCTGAAGCTCGGTCTGTCCTACATACGGATCCTTTAATCCCATGTCCTTTATAACACTTAAAACACCATTTCCAATGGCTCCGCCTACATTTAATTTACCGGCTGCATTGGGTGGCAATATCACATCTGCCACGCCGGGATAGCCTTTTACACCCCCGTTAGCATTGGCAGTTACCGTAAGGCCATGCATCGGACCATCTCCCTGAATCTGCAGGGTCAGAAGGTCTTTTTCTCCCTTCATCATGCTGCCCATCATTGCTGCTGCGCTCATGGCACGTCCTAATGCAGCTGTTACAATCGGGCTGCTGTTATGACGGACTCTTGCTTCCTCCGTCATCTCTTTTGATGTAATCGCAAATGCACGAATCTGTCCATCTGCAGCTGTTGCTCTCACCATATAATCTGACATTTTTTCTTCCTCTTTCTTCTTATTTCCCCTGTTCTCTTGCGATGATATAAATCCGTTCACTGCAGGCTGTCGGTTCTTTTCCCGTCTCTACATCAAAGACACCTTCCCATTTCATACCGGCTTCTTCGATTAATTTTCGTACGGTTTCTATCTCATACGCCCGCTGAAAATGTGTTTCTTCATATCTCTGGAACAAATCATCCTCTTCTTTGATAAAAAGTGTTAAATCATACTGATTGACCTGTTCCTCCGGGTCATAATAATTTTCCCAGATAAAGCTGCTGTCCTCTCTGGTCTCGCAGAAGCTGTTGTCTCCTAAGAGTTCCTCATATTTATATCTGGTATTCATATCGAAAATAAAGATTCCGCCCGGGTCGAGATAATTATTGACCAGGGAAAATACCTGTCTCAAATCCTCTTCTGACATGATATAATTCATGGAATCGCAGACACTTACTACTGCCCGGATGGTTCCATACAATTCAAACTCCCGCATATCCTGAAGAAGATACAGTATCTCTGTATTTTCCATGGTATATTCTCTGGCTACCGAGAGCATTTCCTCGGAATTGTCCACCCCAATCATATCATAACCTTCTGCCGCTAAAAGTCTCGTCATCCTTCCGGTTCCACAGCCAAGTTCCAAAAGCAGGCCATCGTTTATCCCCTCTGCTTTTAATATGTCCACCAGATATTTTTTCCATGCTTCGTAAGGGACATTGTCCATAAATGTATCATAAACTGTTGCAAATTCTGTATATGCTTCCACACAACCACTCTTTCTGTCCTATTCTTCTGTAATACTAACAATTTTCCCTGATAAAAGCAAGTAGTCGCGCCCTAAGGCTTGATTATTTTTCCCTAAAACTTTATACTTAAAATCATAACACTACTGGGAGGAATTATGACAAACCAATTAGACCACTATATATCCAACCACATCAAAAGTCTTTACCGGCATAAGCTTTTTTCGCCGATTCTATATATGATACTGTTGATTGTTCTTTGGATTATCTTTCCCATCGGCACCATCTTAAGTCCGAAGGTTATCAACGAAAAAACTTCTCTTGATAAATTATATAAAGAGAATGACCGGTATGTCAGTATTACGCTGACGGATTTAAAATTTACCGGATACACACAGGAAGTCTTAGGACAGACCCATGGATATTACTACTATACGATTCAGGATGGGTGCTGTAATATCGTACTGCTCTCTCCGAAGACCAGCGAAGAGGGACTTCCGAATATTAACAAAGTAACCGTTCATGCCAAAATCCAGACCGCAACCAAATCCTACCATACCCTGCTTTCTAAAATTGCAGCAGATTTGAACTGGACAGACAGCGGTATTTACGGAGAAAGCTCCTCCTATTATATCAGTGAGCCCGGTTTCCGTTACGGCTTCAGTATCTTTCTGATTCTGCTTTTTGCATGCAGTGGACTTTATGCCATTTTCAGTATCATATGTTATTTTGTATACATTCATTTTCCATGGCTGTCACCGCCCTGCCAGCAGCTTGCCCGGTTCGGTTCTCCGAAGACTCTTCTTATGCAGGCAGAAGAGGAACTGGCGACACTGCCACAGCTGGCTACGGAAGATATGTTTATTACCGAGCATTTCTTTATTGAAATCTCTACGGATGGAATTGCCTTTGTTCCGATTCAGGAAATCATCTGGCTTTATAAACATTCCACCCTGCACAAGTTCTTCTGGTACCATTTCAGTATCTCCTATACGCTGTGTATCTCTGCGAAAAAGCACTTATACATCCAGTGTCCGAAGAACTTAAAATCCGATATTGACGGTATCATCGACTACTTAGCAGAAGCAAATCATAATATTCTTGTAGGCTTCAATGAAAAGAACCGCCTGAAGGTACAGGAAATTCAGGGAACACCATTGCAGTTTGAGAAGTTTATTGCACTGTTGAAAAAAAGATTATAAAAAATATGGGAATTCCGCATTACGGACTTCCCATATTCCCGGTATTTAATATTACCGGCAGGATGTGCTGATTGATTCAATGGCTACTGCCCCGCCACGCACTACTTCGATGGTCCTGAAGCGGCGTTTTAAAAGAGCTATCAGTTCATTGTTGCGGCGTTCTGTCAGCTTGCACTCTAACAATACGCTGTCTTCCCCAATATCTGCCACATCTACTTTAAAGGTTGTTGCAATCTGAAATACCTCCGCTTTATCTTCCACGCTGCAATGCAGCACTTTTGCAAAAAGAATCTCTTTCATATGGATTGGTACATTGGTTAAATCAATTACCTTAATGACCTCTACCATACTGTTTAACTGCTTCTTAATCTGTTCAAATGTAATATCATCACTGGTTACACAGATTGTCATACGGGACACACTCTCATCTTCCGTGGTTCCTACGGTAAGACTCTGGAGGTTATAGGATTTACCGGAAAAAAGTCCGGAAACCTTCGCCAGTACACCAACCTGGTTTTCTACATATAATGCAATCCATCTGTTCTTCATACCAACGTTCCTCCTATTTCAAAATCATCTGGCTCATTGCAGTTCCACTTTTAACCATTGGAAGTACAATGTCCTCTGTTGCAATCATAAACTCAATGACAGTAGATGTCTTCTTATTCTTCTTAGCCTCTTCAAATGCTGCATTCATTTCTTCTGTATTTGTTACGCGGATTCCCTTTGCGCCATAGCTTTCTGCCCATTTTACAAAATCCGGTTCATATACCGGGCAGTCTTTTCCCGGTCCCTTACAGTTGTTCGGACATTCCTTATGCTGACGCAGGCAGGTTGCAGAATAACGTTTTCCGTAGAAAAGCTGCTGCTGCTGGCGAACCATGCCAAGATAAAAATTATTTAAAATGCAGACAATTACCGGTGCATCCTGGCATACTGCAGTTGCCATTTCCTGCATATTCATCTGAAATCCACCATCTCCGGTGATACAGATAACCTCTTTTTCCGGACAGCCGATTTTTGCCCCGACTGCTGCCGGGAATCCAAAGCCCATTGTTCCAAGGCCCCCTGATGTAATAAAGGTTCCGCCACGTTCCATCTCAAGATACTGGGTTGCCCACATCTGATGCTGCCCAACATCTGTTGCAATAATGGCTCCTTTGAAATGCTCATTGATTCCTTCCATAATCATCTGTGGGGAAAGTCCCTTATCTCTTCGCATTTCCAAAGGATTTTCTTTGTTCCATTCCTCAATGCGGGCTATCCAGGCTGTTGTTTTCTTCGGTTCTGCCCACTCTGATAATTTTTCCAGTGCGGTTCTTGCATCTGCTACTACCGGTACATCCACCACAACGTTTCTGGAAATGGATGCTGTATCCACATCCACATGAACAATTTTTGCCTTTGGTGCAAACTCATTCAAATCGCCGGTAATGCGGTCATTGAATCTTGTTCCGATGGAAAATAATACATCACACTCAGAAACTGCCATATTGGCGGCATATCTTCCATGCATACCGCAGTTTCCCATATAATAAGGATTGGATGTGCCAATGGCTCCTTTTCCCATAATGGTGGTAACAACCGGCACCTGCATTTTAGTAACAAATTCATCAAAAATATCATTGGCACGGGCAATGTTGATTCCACCTCCGGCAAGAATCAATGGTTTCTTGGCACTCTTTAAAAGCTTATATGCCTTTTTCAACTGTCCGATATGTACGCCTTCATTTGGCTTGTAACCACGAATCTGCACACTCTTTGGATAATCGGATGGTCCACTCTCTAACTGGATATCCTTTGGGATATCCACAAGAACCGGTCCCGGTTTTCCGGTGGTTGCAATGTGAAATGCCATGCGGATTATTTTTCCCAAATCTTTTCTGTCCCGAACGGTTACGCCGTATTTTGTTATGGAACGGGTCATTCCTACAATATCAACCTCCTGAAAGGCATCATTTCCAATCAACGGAAGTGGCACCTGACCGGTAATACAGACAAGCGGAATGCTGTCAAAATGCGCATCTGCGAGTCCTGTAATAATATTGGTGGCACCCGGTCCGCTGGTTACCAGGCATACGCCTGGCTTTCCGGTAGCTCTCGCATATCCTTCTGCCTCATGAATTAATCCCTGTTCATGTCTTGGAAGCACAAGGTGAATATCATCCTGTTTATATAATTCATCAAAAAGGTCGGTGACCATTCCGCCCGGATAGCCAAATATGGTATCCACGCCTTCTTCCATCATCGCCTTTACAAATAATTTTCTTCCTGTAATATCCATCTAACGTCCTCCTCTATATCAATCCCATGGTCTTAAGGATAAAAATCCAGCCAGTTAAGGTAAATGCTCCCAAAAGCGTTGTTGTCACAATAATACTTGCTGTCAGCACACCATCATTTTTCATGTTCTTTGCCATAATATAGCAGCTTGGTGTAGTCGGTGATGCAAGCATAATCAGAATTGCAATCATTTTTTCTCCGGTAAATCCCAAGGCTGCTGCCACCGGAAGTAATAAAAGCGGCTGTATCACAAGCTTGATTGCAGATGCTGCAAGGGTCGGTCTGATTTTTGCCAGGGCTTTTCTTCCCTCAAAGCCTGCACCCAGTGCAATCAACGCCAGTGGTGTTGCCATCTTTGCCACATTCTCAATGGTCTTATCTACCATGGCAGGAAAATCAAGGGACAATAATGCTGCCACCATACCAAAGGCAATTCCAAGGATAATCGGATTCTTTAATATGTTAAGAAATGCTTTCTTGATTCTGCCACCATGTACTGCCTCTTCTCCTTCTCCATCTTCATTGGCTTCAAAGGTCAGTACAATAACAGAAAAGATATTATAAAGCGGCACCGCCCCGATAATCATCAATGGTCCCATGGCAGAACTGCCATAAATATTTTCAATAAAGGCAAGTCCCATGACTGCGGCACTGCTCCGGAAGGAGCTTTGCACAAATGCACCACGGATGGATTTATCCTTTACAAAGAGCTTTGTGGCTCCCCAGATTACCCAGAAACAGGCGGTACTTGCCAGTGCACAGAAAAGCACATATTTCAAATCAAAGATTTCCCGGATATTTACCGTAGAAATATCCCGAAATAACATAAATGGCAAGGTCACCTTAAAATTAAACTTATTCGCCACCGTCACAAAATTATCATTGAGCATACCAATCTGCTTTAAGATATAACCGATTACCATCACAAGAAAGATTGGCATGGTGGTATTTAAACTGAAAATAAGATTATTCATTTCTTACACGTTTCTTTCTGCTTATCTTATTCTTTCATATTTTAAGAAGTAATACTCCAGATCAAAATAGGTCTGTTCATCACTGTCTTCTGTAATCTGCCATTCTTCCTTTTCATCCAGATTCGGGAAATAGGCATCTGCATCATATGCATAGTCAATCTTCGTAATATGTGCTACATCGCACTCATCCAAAAGCTGACGATAAATGCTTTCACCGCCAATAACATAGACATCCTCACTGTTATACTGCTCTAACTCTTTATGCAGTTCGTCTAAATCATGCACCACAATGGCATCCTTCACTTTATAATTCTTATCACTGGTCAGTACAATATTGACACGGTTCTTAAGAGGCTGTCCATTTGGAAAGCTTTCCAAGGTCTTACGTCCCATGACTACCACTTTCCCGGTTGTGGTCTGACGGAAAAATTTCATATCATCCGGAATGCTTACCAGTAATTTATTCTTATAGCCAATTGCCCAATTAGCATCTACTGCTGCGATTAAATTCATCTCTTTCACCTGCTCCTTTTTATATTGCGATTGGAATATCCTGAATCTGCGGTCCTGTTACATAATTATCAAGACGTACATCATTTCTGGTAAATTCATAGAAATCCTTTACATCCGGATTCAACCAGAATGTCGGTGCGTCATACGTCGGTCTTTGAATCAGTTCCTTTATAATAGGAATATGCCGGTCATAAATATGTGCATCTGCAATCACATGCACTAACTCTCCCACACGCATATCGCACACCTGTGCCAGCATATGCATCAGTACTGCATACTGGCAGACATTCCAGTTATTGGCAGCTAAGATATCCTGGGAACGCTGATTTAAAATTGCATTCAAAGTCAGCTTATCGTCCCCCTTCTTCTGGGTTACATTAAAGGTCATGCTGTATGCGCATGGATAAAGATGCATCTCACTTAAATCCTGATGTACATATATGTTGGTCATGATTCTTCTGCTGAAAGGATTGTTCTTAAGGTCATAAATCACACGGTCTACCTGATCAAACATTCCTTCCTTATATTTATGCTTTACTCCCATCTGGTAGCCATATGCTTTTCCAATGGAGCCTGTCTCATCTGCCCATTCATCCCAGACATGGCTGTGTAAGTCATTGACATTATTGGACTTCAACTGCCAGATCCATAACATCTCATCGGTACAGCTCTTGATTGCTGTCTTTCGTAATGTAATTGCCGGAAATTCTTTGGATAAATCATATCTGTTTACCACACCAAATTTCTTAATTGTATAAGCACTGGTTCCATCCTCCCAATGTGGGCGGACCTTTTCTCCTTCTGTACTTACCCCGTTGTCCAATATATCCTGACACATATCGATAAAAATTTTATCTGCCAGACTCATGCTGCGGCACCTCCTGCGCTAGTTTTTTCACTGTTTAGAGTATATTCTAAATTAATATTGTATCGGATAATCCCACCAAGCGCAAGAGTAGAAAATTTAACATTACAAATTTATGATTGCAGCTTGTGCATTTTCTTTTTCTCCTGCAAGTTGTCTTATCAATTTTTATTATTTTATATATTATGTAATCTTAAAATCTTTCTTTTAAGATTTATGTTAATTTGTTTTCTGATTTTAGCATTTTTTATAAAAGGGGGACCGTCAAAAGAAAAAGTATCCGTAACTTTTTTCTGTTTTTTACGGATACTTTTTCTTATCTTTTTATTTTTCTATTTTATTAAATCATTTTTTAACTTTATGCTTCATCTATGGCTTTTCCAATGTCATGGCGCATATACTTGTTATCGAAGTCTACCCACTCCGTTGCCTTATAAGCATTGGCTCTTGCTTCTTTTAAGGTAGCTCCCTTGGCTGTGATGCCAAGTACACGGCCTCCGTTGGTTACAATTTTTCCTTCCTCATTTAACTTGGTTCCAGCATGGAAACAGTAGTAACCTTCTTTGCCATCAAAGTTCTCAAGGCCTTTGATTTCAAATCCTTTTTCATATGCCACCGGATATCCGTCAGATGCAAGAACAACGCATACAGCTGCATTATCTTCAAACTGTAAATCAATGGTATCTAATTTACCGTCTACGCAGGCTTCCATTACATCAATGATGTCATTTTTCATTCTCGGAAGAACTACCTGAGCCTCCGGGTCACCAAAACGGGCATTGTACTCTAATACCTTTGGTCCATCCTCTGTCAACATCAGACCGAAGAAAATAACACCTACAAATGGTCTTCCTTCTGCTGCCATGGCATCTACGGTTGCCTGATAGATATATTTCTTACAGAAATCATCTACTTCTTTGGTATAGAAAGGACTTGGAGAGAAGTTACCCATTCCACCGGTATTTAAGCCCTGGTCTCCATCTTTGGCACGTTTGTGGTCCTGTGCGGAAGACATAATCTTAATGGTCTTGCCATCTACGAAAGAAAGCACGGATACTTCACGGCCTGTCATGAACTCTTCTATTACCATATGGTTGCCGGCAGAACCAAATTTCTTATCTTCCATGATTTCTTTTACTCCGGCTTTCGCTTCCTCTAAGGTGTTACAAATCAGAACACCTTTACCAAGTGCCAGTCCGTCTGCCTTTAATACGATTGGCATTTTTGCAGTTTCCAGATACTCCAATGCCTTTTTCGGGTCATCAAAGGTCTCATATCCTGCGGTCGGAATGTTATATTTCTTCATCAAGTCTTTGGAAAATGCTTTGGATCCCTCTAAGATTGCAGCATTCTTTCTCGGTCCGAATACTTTTAATCCTTCTGCTTCAAATACATCTACAATTCCACCGACCAATGGATCATCCATTCCTACGATAGTAAAATCAATCTCTTTTTCCTTTGCAAAAGCTACCAGCTTGTCAAATTCCATGGCTCCAATGTTCACACATTCTGCCAGCTGTCCGATTCCGGCATTGCCCGGTGCACAGTAAATCTTATCTACACGGCTGCTCTTTGCTACGCTTGTCACAATTGCATGCTCTCTTCCGCCGCTTCCAACTACTAATACTTTCATGCTGCTCCTCCTAATCCGGTTATTTTTCATTCATTTCTACTTAATCTTTATTTACTTTTACTCAATTCTAATGGTCTGCTTTCGGAAGAATCTTCACTTTCCCGTCTTCGACTTTTACTCTTCCATTGGCAATTAAATCAATTGCCTGTGGCATAATTTTCCACTCTGCCTGTTCCATCACACGACGCTGCAGAATCTCCGGCGTATCATCCTCTTCAACTGCAACTGCTTTCTGTAAAATGATTGGACCGGTATCTGTTCCTTCATCCACAAAATGCACCGTAGCTCCTGTTACCTTCACTCCACGGGAAAGTGCTCCTTCGTGGACTTTTAATCCATAGAAGCCTGTTCCACAGAAAGATGGAATCAGGGATGGATGAATATTGATTATCCGGTTGCGGTACTGTGCAATCATTTCCGGTGGAATTACCACCAAAAATCCTGCCAGCACAACCAAATCTACTTTATATTCATTCAATTTTTCTAAGAAATCAGCATTGAATGCCGCCCGGTTCTCATAGGATTTCGGAGAAATGCAAAGTGCCTTAATATTATGTTTTCTTGCACGCTCTAAGGCATAGGCATTCGGATTATTACTGATTACCACTTCTATCTTTGCATTGGTAATGGTTCCATTATCCATGGCATCGATAATTGCCTGAAGATTGGTTCCACCACCGGATACTAATACTGCAACTTTTAGCATAATGTAACACCCTTTTCTCCGTTTTCAATCTTACCAACAACATATGGCTTGTCTCCGGCAGATTTGATTGCTTCCATGGTTTTATCTACATCTTCCGGTGCAACTGCGAGTACCATACCAAGTCCCATGTTGTAGGTATTGTACATCATTTTCTCTTCTACATTTCCTTCTTTTGCCATCAGGGTAAAGATTGGTGGAATCGGATAGCTGTTTTTTTCAATCACTGCATGTTTTCCTTCCGGAAGCATACGTGGAACATTTTCATAGAAACCACCGCCTGTGATATGGCTGCAGGCTTTTACACGGATGCCGGCATCTTTGATGGCACGCAGTGCTTTTACATAAATTCTGGTTGGTGCAAGTAAGGCTTCTCCCAAAGTAGTTCCCAGTTCTTCATGGTATGTATCAAGGGTTTCTTTATCCATAGTAAAGATTTTACGAACCAGTGAAAATCCATTGGAATGTACTCCGGTTGATGCCATACCAATCAGAACATCACCGTCTGCCAGGGTCTCGCCGGTAATCATATCTTTCTTATCACATACACCTACTGCAAATCCAGCCAGGTCATATTCATCCTCTGCCATCAGACCCGGATGCTCTGCAGTCTCTCCACCAATTAATGCTGCATCAGACTGAAGACAGCCTTCTGCTACACCTTTTACGATGGCTGCAATTTTCTCCGGATAATTCTTACCACATGCAATATAATCTAAGAAGAATAATGGTTCTCCACCTGCACAGGCAATATCATTTACACACATTGCTACTGCATCAATACCGATGGTATCATGCTTGTCCATAATCATGGCGAGCTTTACTTTCGTGCCACAGCCATCTGTTCCGGATAACAGTACCGGTTCTTCCATTTCTTTAATCTTCTCTAATGAAAATGCTCCGGAAAATCCGCCCAGTCCTCCAAGAACCTCTGGACGCATGGTCTTCTTTACATGCTCCTTCATCAGTTCTACGGACTTATATCCTGCCTCAATATCCACGCCTGCGTTCTTGTAATCCATTGTTCTTCCTCCTGAAATTATTCTTTATCTTGCTCTTTATTTTTTCAGTGCAAGTATGGAAATGCTTCGCATTTCCATACTACGGGTTTTCGCCCTATCAGACCTTTTAATCAGCCCAACGGACTGCTTATAAGGTCTGGCACTGCTCAATGCTACTTACATTATAACGTCATTTGCTTATAAAGACCAATTATATATAGTAATACCACTAATTAGTTTTTCTAATTAATGGTATCTGGTTGCTTATTTCTACTTATAATTTACTTTTATTTCAATCGGGTTGTCCCATCTAATATGGCACGGGTCAAAGCATCTCCCTGATAGGATAATTTCAGCGAAAAGAAGCTCTCCCTCTCTTCTAACAGTTGGAAAAATATCTTATCACCTTCCCAGATTGGCAGGTCATATACTTCTTCCTTTGGCACCCATTCCAGTGTTCCTTCGTTGCACTCGGTCATCGTACCGTGGAATTCATCTGCCGTATATAGAAACATATACTCCGTCGGCCACGCATCGGAATCAAAAGTTACCACGCCCCGCAGCCGATAAGAATCCAAGGTAAGCCCGGTTTCTTCTTTCACTTCCCGAAGCAGGCATTCTTCCGGAGATTCTCCGGCTTCAAAATGACCGCCAACACCAACCCATTTATCTTTATTTACATCATGGCTTTTCTTCACCCGGTGCATCATAAGATAACAGTTTTCTTTTTCCATATAGCAAAGGGTCGTATTCTCTGAACGTCGTTCTTCCATTTTTCTTTCTCTCTTCCGCTTTCTTTTTTACTTTCTTCCATGACTCTATGGTTCTATGCCGCTATCCGAAGCTTCCGGAAGCATACTTTGAAATAAATAATCTCGGCAATTGCTGTAATCGACCAGGAAAATGCATATAAAAGATATAAGGATGCAATGGTTCCAAAATATGCAAAAATCGTATATACCCAGATTACACGGAATACGCAGGAGCCCATGATAACAATAATGGTCGGCACAATGCTCTTTCCAATTCCGCGGGATGCCGCAATGGTGCAGTCCATAAATGCGGAAAGTGCATAGGAAAATCCCATAATCTTAATCCGCTCCATTCCGGCTTCAATTACCTCCGGTTTGCTGGCAAAAAGAGACAGGAACTGTCTTCCGAAAATAAGCAGCAGTCCGCCAAAAACTGCTCCTGCCAGAAAAGAATATAATAAACTGATACGGTAACTTTTTATCGTACGTTCCCTGTTTCCAGCTCCCATATTCTGCCCCATGAAACTGGCACATGCCGTATAAAATGCTCCCATAACATTATATATTAAAGTATCCGCATTCATTGCGGCAGAATTGCCTGACACCATAACTGCATCAAAAGAATTCACACCGGTCTGCACAAAAAGATTGGCAATCGCAAAAATTGCATTCTGCAATCCTCCCGGAACTCCAAGCATTAACACGCCTTTGGCTGCTTCTTTATGGAAATGCAACTTTGAAAAATACAGCCTGCAGCTGTCTTTTCTCCGGCATAAATGTGCCACAACCAGTGTTGCAGACACATACTGTGCTATGACACTGGCAATTGCCACTCCGGCTGCTGCCAGATTGCATCCAATAACAAAGAAGAGATTCAGCAATACATTTAATACTCCGGCTATCGACAGATAGATAAGCGGAAGCTTCGTCTCTCCTATGGCACTTAAAACACCATTTCCAAAATTGTAAATGGCAAGTGCCGGCATTCCCAACGCATATATCCTCAGATATAATACTGCTCCATCCATAAACTCCGGCTTCGTATGTAAAATGTTTAAAAATGGCTCTGCAAATACATTGCATATAAAACATAAAATAAATCCTGTTACCAGACAGATCAGTGCTGCCGTGTGCACGGTCTCTTCCGTTCCTTTTGCATCACCCACGCCCAGCTTATGTGCCACCCTGACATTTACACCGCCTCCCATTCCAATCAGGAAGCCGGTAAACAGTGACACTAAAAGTGTCGTGGAGCCTACCGAACCAAGGGCTATATATCCTGCATATTTTCCTGCAATTGCTACATCACTTAAATTAAATAATACTTCCAGTATCTGAGAGCACATCAGCGGTATACTAAACAGGAAGATATTCTTCCATAAAGAACCGGATGTCATCTCGATATTTTTTCTTTTGCTTTCTGCTTTACTGCTCATAATTGTGTTTCACTTTATTTATTGCTTCATTTACATTATTTTCCCTTATCTGGGACACAGATAGTCTAGCACAAATTGGGATGTGGAACAATAGACTATACTTCCCAGATTTCATATTCCTGAAGCTTTGCCGCATCATATGTAAGCCTTATGTTTTCTTCCAAAAGTGCTTTAAATTGATTATCTGTATTTCCCTTTACATACAATTTTTCCATTGCCCAGCTGGCATTGACATTATACGTCTTGCACTTTTCATATTGTTTCATCAGCTGCTCTGCTGCATTGCCTGTATTTTTAAATATCATTTCATAAAATTTATACTGATAATTCACAAATTCCTTAATATATCTTTCCGCCGGCAGCTTGTTATTCTTGCTTGAATTCAAATTACCATCCATTGGCGTAAGATTCCATAATTCGTCATTTGCCACATAGGATTTTGGTACAAAATGATCCAGATCAAATTTTTCTGCATCCAAAGGATTTCCTGTATAAATATCATACAGCGGTTTTCCCGTCACTTCCACCGTCATCTTCCAGAGTTTTCTTGCATTTTCCAAATGACGTTCATTCTGCGGTTCCGTTGAAAGTTTATAAATAATTCCCGGCACACCAGGATTTCTGTTCTGAAGATATTCTGCCTTTTTATAACGAATCCAGCCTGAAATAATGGCATGATTCTGCAGAATAAATTTTTTCCATTCTTCACTAATAGAAATTTTCTTTTCCAATTCAGTTCTGGCATCAATGATTCCATAAAAGAATCCCTCATGCATTTTATTATAGCCATCCAGATATGCAATAAATCTTGCATAATCCTTACGATCCACAAAGTCTTTTCCAGCCTTATCCAAAAAAGGACTAATCAATCTATACGGAACATAGTCTGTCAGATGGACTTTATCTTCGTGTAACTGCTCATTATATTTGTGAATCAGTGCTTTCAGCTGTTCTCTGGATAACATTTTAATGGAAAGTTCAGCCTTGGCACAACTATATAGTTTTCTAACCGCATGCTCCAGATAATTTGCTGCATTTCCATTTACTGTCGGACCTAACCGCAAATGATAATATGTAACCATTCTCCATGCTTCCCATATCATTTCATCTATGATTTCTTCAAAGAAAATCACTCCGTCACTCTCCGGAAGCAGATTAACAATTGCCTCTAACCAGAAGAATTTGTAACCTTGTGCATTATGGCTCAGCAGATTTTCAAATTTCTTTATATCCAGTTCATTGGAATATAAAATGTTGCTTAAGCTGTTATAATCGTTCATACTCTATACCTCCTGATAACTAGGGTAATACTATTTTTCTTATATTATTAAACAATACTCAATTTTTAATTTCAAGTGTAATGATATATATTTTTTTCGTGAAAGCGTCTGTGATAGAAAATCTGCAAGCAGCTTTCCTATCACAGACGCTTTCGTTTATCACCCCACTATGTTAAATAGTATATGTTGGTATGGTATAATGAACAATATACCATAAAAGCCGCGAAAATGGTCGTAGTTCCCGGTTATTACTTGGTATGGTATAATGAATACATAGACCGAGAAGATGCAAAACGGTCGTAGTTCCCGGTTATTACTTGGTATGGTATAATTGCCAGCGCGAAGGATGCCAAGGCCACGGCGTCGTAGTTCCCGGTTATTACTTGGTATGGTATAATTTGTTTACTTATTTCTTGATATTATAATACGTCGTAGTTCCCGGTTATTACTTGGTATGGTATAATATGTGACTAGAACAAGACCACACGAAAAGGGTCGTAGTTCCCGGTTATTACTTGGTATGGTATAATAGTAAAAGCCAAGGAAGAATAGGAGTATAGGTCGTAGTTCCCGGTTATTACTTGGTATGGTATAATTACAGAGCAGCTTGTGACCAATGAAGGTGAGTCGTAGTTCCCGGTTATTACTTGGTATGGTATAATAAACAAACATAACAGAAAGGAAGCAGAGAGGTCGTAGTTCCCGGTTATTACTTGGTATGGTATAATACAAAGGACAGATGTAAACAAGGTTGCAGAGTCGTAGTTCCCGGTTATTACTTGGTATGGTATAATACAATGTATATAACATTACTTACCATTCGGGTCGTAGTTCCCGGTTATTACTTGGTATGGTATAATAACGTAGTAAAGCGTCTGGTTCTTTCCAGCGTCGTAGTTCCCGGTTATTACTTGGTATGGTATAATCAATGGATTTTTAGAGAGAGTGAAGGAGATGTCGTAGTTCCCGGTTATTACTTGGTATGGTATAATACACTTCTTGACAAGGAACGTTGATACCTAGTCGTAGTTCCCGGTTATTACTTGGTATGGTATAATGTTTTGTTTCATTTACCGATTCTGTTACATGTCGTAGTTCCCGGTTATTACTTGGTATGGTATAATATCATGTAAATCACATTAGTGATTATGATTGTCGTAGTTCCCGGTTATTACTTGGTATGGTATAATATGGATTTTGAAATTTTATAGTATTCGCCAGTCGTAGTTCCCGGTTATTACTTGGTATGGTATAATCGTTAAAGGCTTTTAATTATGTGGCATTAGTCGTAGTTCCCGGTTATTACTTGGTATGGTATAATTTTTCAGATTATTAAATTCATGTATTGCAGGTCGTAGTTCCCGGTTATTACTTGGTATGGTATAATAAAGTTTATAGGTGTAAAATAATAATATAAGTCGTAGTTCCCGGTTATTACTTGGTATGGTATAATTAAACAATTTGTTGAAGAGAAAAAAGCAATGTCGTAGTTCCCGGTTATTACTTGGTATGGTATAATATTTACATTGGCATGTGTGGGGTGTTACAGTCGTAGTTCCCGGTTATTACTTGGTATGGTATAATGTGGTTCGGAAACGACTGGATTTACCGGAAGTCGTAGTTCCCGGTTATTACTTGGTATGGTATAATAAAAATTAACAATGTTACTTTTCGTGTGTAGTCGTAGTTCCCGGTTATTACTTGGTATGGTATAATCGAAGCGAGCGCAAAAGCGTTAACCATTGGTCGTAGTTCCCGGTTATTACTTGGTATGGTATAATATAATGTGTATAATATTACATATCATTCTGGTCGTAGTTCCCGGTTATTACTTGGTATGGTATAATTACAATAATTAAAACTAACGGTAAATGTTTGTCGTAGTTCCCGGTTATTACTTGGTATGGTATAATAATTAAGAGCAAGATTGCCTAAAATTTCATGTCGTAGTTCCCGGTTATTACTTGGTATGGTATAATCCCTATTCATTGTCATAAAACCATCTATTGTCGTAGTTCCCGGTTATTACTTGGTATGGTATAATAAAGGGTATTCTTGAGTATGGTGAAACAATGTCGTAGTTCCCGGTTATTACTTGGTATGGTATAATTGAGAGTTTAGAATATTTAAAATGGCTACAGTCGTAGTTCCCGGTTATTACTTGGTATGGTATAATTGGACTATTAAAACCAGCTTTTCAATATACGTCGTAGTTCCCGGTTATTACTTGGTATGGTATAATTTATTGTCAACAATTATTTTACAATTCTTAGTCGTAGTTCCCGGTTATTACTTGGTATGGTATAATAACGACAGGCGGCAAAAAAGAAACAACAAAGTCGTAGTTCCCGGTTATTACTTGGTATGGTATAATAGCGGTTTACGTTCGTCTTTCGCGAAAAGGTCGTAGTTCCCGGTTATTACTTGGTATGGTATAATGCAATTCCTTGAAAAAGTTTATCACCGTATGTCGTAGTTCCCGGTTATTACTTGGTATGGTATAATTTCTTACCTCTCTTTTTATATTAATGTTTCGTCGTAGTTCCCGGTTATTACTTGGTATGGTATAATCACGTTCACCACTTCAAGTAATATTGGTATGTCGTAGTTCCCGGTTATTACTTGGTATGGTATAATAGGGAGCACCAAAGCCCGCATATCTTCTAAAGATATGCGGGCTTTTACCATTTTCATTTCAATCAATTTAAACTGATATGACATGTCTTTTTTTCTTTTTTTCAAAAAATATTTATTAATTCAACCGATTCAGATGCATCATCAAATGTTTTTGTTCCTAACAAAACATCAATCGATTCATACTGCTTTTCTGTTAATGTCAACATCCTGACCGAGCCTTTACTTGGAAGATTCTGCTGTAAGCGTGCTTTATGCATGGCAACAGAATCCATTCCATTGCAGACTCTGGAATAAACTGACCATTGTATCATATTATAACCATCTTTTAATAAAAACTGCCGGAACTTTGCTGCTGTTCCTTTTTCTCTTTTTGTTACAACCGGCAAATCAAAAAATACTAATATTCTCATAAACTTATTCATAACTATGTACCTGTAACTGCATCAATTCTGGTAAATCCAATTCTGTTCTTTTTCCCTGAATTGCACCACTATAACTCGCAACCAGCATATCTATACAATTACTTACAATTCGTTTTTCACCTTTCACTGACATATCATAGTTTGTAATTCCAAATAATCCACGCTTTATCTCTGGTGTCAAAGCAAAATCAACTTCTGCAACATCAAAATGGCTGGCTACATACAAATCTACCAATGGTCGAAAAGCTTCTATCATATCATCAGCCAGATTATAACTATTCAATTCGCTGCTATGAAAAATTCCAATGGAAGGTTCTAATCCATAACAGACAATGGAACGTGCAATAATCCCTCTTATAATAGCATAGCCATAATTCAATGCCGCATTTATGATATTATCATCTCCCCTGGAGAAGCCAATTCCATATAAATTCTTAAAATAAAATGCCGCTGCTTTTGCTTCTACATGCATCCGGTCTCCAGATTGAACCTCTTTGACCATTTTCAACAATTCTGCACTACCTTCTATATCAAGTAATTTTAAACACAATGCCTGATTTGTTATCTTTTGTACTATTACCTGCTGCCACAACCTTTTCTGAAGTGGCTTTCCAAGGTTCATCTGGGCTTTCAATATTTTATAGTGCCGGCTATGTCTCACCAATGGCAGTAACACCGCATTCGGCAAATGCTTTTCATCACATACATAACATGCAATTCCATAATTTGCAAATGTCTGCAGCATATAGCTTGATACAGTTACTGATTGGTTTTCTATCAGTATACAATTAATATCCTCTAATGGAATATGAATCAATTCTCCATTATCAATCAATAACTGTTGGTTCTTAATATGTAACTGCACTTTACTGTCAATCTTTATATTACGAAAGCCCAGAATATCCACCTCATTTCTTTAATGCTTCTTTGCAGAAAAATCCATTCTCTTTTCATGTTTTACAACAGATATATTTCCCAGAACGTCTACCTGACATTTTTCAAATATAGTAAGACTCTGAATGCCTAACCCCTCAAACGAAAAACTTTTATCGTTTGCAAATCCTGCTATACTTGCAGTCGAAATGTTAGCCACAGAAAAATAAACATATTCTTCCTGTCTCTTTACCATCCCTCCATTCGCCATTTTTAATTTTAAACCATCTTCTTTCTTCGTCTTAACATGAATCAAATCTTTCGGATACAAACTAAACACAAAGTTCTCATCCTTCATCTCTCGCCATTCATCATAATTTTTATGCGCTGTTGCTGCTTTATTCGGCAACACTTTCTTTACAACATCTGCCGCATAAATTGGGACAAAGTAATATTTTTCATTTTCCCGGAAGATATCAATCCGGATCATATCTCCATTTGCTGTAATACCTTTTCCTTCATGTACATAGACACCTGATGACTGCTTATCTACCACTTTCACTTTTTTCACAACCGGTCCCTGGTTTCCATCCGCTTTCGGCTTATGGAACGGCTGTGCAAATGCTTTTGCTGCATCATTACTATATAATTCTAACTGACGTTTTAATGCATTATAAAGAAGCATATCACTTTCTTTATTATAGTAATTAGCAATCTCACCATCTTTTAATTTTAATGATGTAAGTGGCACTTTGGAAATAACATATCCTTCTTCAAATAGTTTTGGGCTTCTTACCGTATCCTTATTCGCCTGTCCTGTCACCTTGTGATTTGGCATACGGGATACAAAAATCGGTCGTATAAATCCTTTCCAATTACTCTTCTCATCCGGATAATAATATTCTGGATAATCTAATTCCTTAGCAACATCCGGATGTGTATCAAGAAAATTCAATGGATCTTCTCCCATTCTTACATCCAGTTCATCCTTGAAAGTCTCCCATGGTCTTGGAATGTGTACACCAAACTTGTCTTTCCATTCCTGCAAAGTATAATTCTCACGGTCATAGATTTCACCCGTTTCTTCATCAACCATTCTTCCATTACGCATATATCGTAATTCAAGTATCTGCATACTTCTGGAGATTTTATTAATCATCCCCTCTGTACAACATGCTATTGTTACAGCATCCATTGCATGATGTGTATCTGTGGAACGGTCCTTATGTGGTAATCCCCAGCGTTTTCTAAGATATGATGTAATGACTCCATTTACTGCCTTTACCTGTTTTTTCTTACCTGGCACATTATATGGTGCAAGTTCCAGATGCTGACGAATCAGATTATAAACAATTGTCGTAATGTATTTCGTATCATTCAAATTACGCTCTTTGAACTGTTTTTTATCTTCCTCTGTAATATGTTCTTTGAAGAAATGTTCTCTCTTCTTTCCGTCCTTTTCCAGTGCTGATACACGCGCAACAAATTCATTCCAGCGTTTCACATCCTGTCCCAAATACTCATATGGTGTCTGATTACCTTTTTGGCGATTTTCCCTCGAAAGAACCAATACTTTATTATGATAACTGTCATCAAAGGTCTGGCTGTATGGCAAAATATGGTCTATATCACAGCTGCTGTTCTTTCCAAACAGATTTTCAATAGACATTCTTTCACCAGAATACATACAGATTCCATCCTGCTCCTGCCATAACCGGAATTTAATAATATCCTGACCAGTCGGGGAGGAAATACCATACTCCTGAATCTGTTTTTTTATCCTCTCATTATCTGCCTCTCTGGCTTTATTCTTTCTTTCAATATCTTTTCTATCTTTAAAATTCTTTGCCATTTCCCTTGCCAGTTCAATATAAACTGCCTGCGGGCTTCCATATTTCTGTATGATTGCATTAATAACTTTCACTGTCTGGGAAACAGACCTCTTTACTACAGGATTCGGAATATCATTAATAATCTCCGTTACCCGTTCTCCTTTCAGGAACTTGGATTTATATTCTCCACCCTCTGCCTTAAAGTCATAGCCTGCTACTGCACATGCTTTATCATAAGTCATGCTTTCTTCTCCCTGAAGATATGGAATAAGTTTTCTCATGGCTTTTACTGATAAATTCATAAACTTAGCAAAAGTAAGCTCTAATAAATTTTCTATTTCTTCATCTATAAGAGGCAGTTCTTTTAAGCATTCTCTTCTTTTATCATCACTCTTGTATAATGTTAATGTCGTTGCTATGCTATCTAACAGTTCCTGTAACTCCTCTGCCGGTCTCTGTTTTGTCTCATCGTTCAGACATTTCATCATCTTATGGTAATTCTCTAGCTTACCAAAGGTTGCCTTTTCTACTTCTTTTTCACGTTCTTCTGCAGATAGATCTTTCTTCTTTGAAGTATAAGTCAGTGCATTAAAATGATATTCTGACGGTATATTAAGCTTCTTCCGGATTGCACTATATTTCACTTCTTTTTGTGTATGTAATAATGCAAGAACAGTCGCCTTTTCCTCTTTGGTCAGGAAACGTCCTTCCCCACCTCGTTTCAGCAATTTTAAGTGACTTAACTTCTGGGAAACAACAAACAATTCTGCTGTATAGGTGGCTTTCGCTCCGCGTTTTTCCGATTTTCCTTCCAAAGTACAATAGCCTACTTTATCTTCAAATCCATTCAGTGCAAATGGACTTTCACTTCCATCTGCCTGAAGTCCCGGTCCCATATCAAAAGAACGCTGACTTTCCATAATAGATAAATAGTTCTCTTCTAATTTTTCTGTTGCCCTTTCATTTCCAAAGGTTCTTTGTGCCTCAAATATTTTCTTTACTTCTTCAACTAATAATGCTCTTTCTATCGTATGCTTATAGCTATCAGCCTTATTTCTTGGTGTAAGAATATATCCCTTTTCCACCCAGTCACATTCTGTCTGGAATGCTGTATCACAATAAATCATCTCTCCAATTGTGCGATAGTTTCCAGATTGTAAACGTTCACGGTTTTCTTTTGTTGCGGTAAGAACTTTTCCGGCTTCCGCATCTTCTTTTAACTCTGCTTTCCGGTTTGATTTAAATCCTCTATGTTTAGCAATATGAATCAGTACCTGTGCTAATTCATCATCTGTTAATCTTCTATTTAATGCTTCATAACGCAATTGATATACGTCCGGTAAATCTTTTGATTCATACCTTTTCATAAATTGTTCTGTCTGGATTAAACCTTCTCTTTCCAGAAGCTGTTTAATTCTTTCCAGACGATGACGTCTTCTTCGTAATCTTCTTCTCATAGACCTGGCATTCCGTCGTGGTGCAGCTAAAGAATCACCTGTCTGTGAATCTTCTGCCGTATCAAAAATCCTTACTCCCAGATCCATGATGTGAACCGGCTCATCTTTACTATTGTTTTCCAATACTGCCCAGCCAACTGAGGCAATACCAATGTCTAATCCGATTCTGTAATTGTACTTTGATTCCATAAATTCTCCCTTCTTCTCTCTGAACCGCATACCCGGGACAAAGTGCTTTATTTATAATAAAAATAAATGCTGATAAAAGATAATCCCATTCCGAAGAATGGGATTAGAGCTTTCAGGTATACTACCTTATCGTAATAACCTGTTATTACTTGGTATGATATAATTCTTCTTTATTTTACAAGAATTTCCATCATTTGTAAATCCCTTTTTGTCGACATTTTTCGACACTTATATGTAACTTTTTCCGTTATTTAATCCGTGAAACGGCTCAACAATTCAAATAAATTTGCTGTCTTATTATCGTGAAACTCATCATCCGGCTCTGCCTTCCGGACAATCAGTCTTTCATATAATTCTTCTACTCCACCACGCACATATCCATTAAATAATCTCTGGTATTTTTGAAACTGTTCTTCTGTTTCTGCTCCACGAAAGGCAAGTTTGACACATTCCTCATTTGTCATTCCATCTTTATTATCCAGTATTAATATCATTTGCATAATATAATCCAAATCTTCTTTCGCTTTTAACATCTGTTCCGGAAAAATACTCTTCGGAGTAAAAGGCGAGTTATCTTCCAGTACATTACGTCCTACCCGGAAACCAATGATTGGTGCAATTATATATACATCAATCAATTTTCTAAAATATGTATGCTCATAGTCATTCTGCTGCCATAGTTCTGAAACCATTCTTGCATGCTTTCCCCTGAATTCAAATTCCTTTTTAAAAAATTCATAACTTGCCATTTTTACAACCCCCTTCTTTTAATTGATGCATAAGTCTGGGATGCCTTTTTCTCAATGTAATAAGAAGATCCTACATATTCATCCAGTCCTGTATATTTCCAGTCTTTATCCAGCATAAAAATAATAACCTGCTCTGCTGCTTTTGGTAATACCTGAGCAATCAGATGGATATTTTCGTCACCCAACTTAGAAAATGGTCCATCTAAAACCAATGGCAATGTATCACTTTCCTGTCCGGACTTCTCTTCTTTTTTCTGTCTGCTATATTCCATGATTGTTACAATAAAAGCAAAATTTCTTGCAATTTTTTCACCTTCAGAAAGATTTTTTTCTTCCCGATAACCAATTTCTGTCTTATATAGCATTTCAATGGCATACTGTGGACTCAGTTCAATTTTCTTATCTTTTGCATTAAACATATGCTCAAAGTTTTCCTGTATTTTGGTATTCAATTCTACAAAAGTCTTTCGTTCTTTTTCTGTAAAATCTTTCTTCAGTTTTTCATAAAGCTGCTCCGCAATGTCAACACGTTTCCGCCATTTTTCATTTTCCTGATTCTGCGCTTCCTGGCTTCTCATCTGATTTTCTAACCGCTCTATCCGTGTTTTATACTGCTCAATTTCACCTTGATAAGTACCCTTCTCCATACTCATTTTCTGAATATTCTGCTTATAATATTTCAACTTGTTTCGTTTCTCTGCGAAATCAATCTGCTCATCCATCTGAGTCTCAAGTTTATCGATTGCATTACTGGTTTCCTGATACTCTTCTATACTCAAATCAACTTTTTCTGCCATTTCCTGCAAATCCTGTTTCAGGCTGCTGCTCCGATTCCCCCATCGATTTGCTGTTCGTTCGAACTCACCCAGCAAAGAACCAATATCTGCTGGTGGTAGGAAATTTCTCTGTTCCATTAATGCCTCAAACTCTTTTGTTCCTGGACGAATCCTCGTACCGCAAATGCAAGTACCGGATTTTATAATATGGTCGATGCTTGCCTGCCGCATATATGGAATATCTCTTCTTTCACCAGCAACTGATTTCACCATTTTCATTGCTGCATCCACCATCGGCTTTGCCAGCAGCATATATCCTTTATCACTGAATTCATTTACAAAAGTCTTATAGTTTGCCACACAAGTCTGTTTCTGTGTTCTTTGCAGCACCTGTAAACTTTTGAATTTCTTTTGCATATTTTCTGTATTTTGATTATTTAATAAATATTCTTCCACTTCTGAAACTTTATCCATATCATTCTGAATATTTATATCTAATACCTTAATCTTCTCTTTACAGCTTTCAATATGATGTTCCAGTTTATTGCGTTCCTTTTCCAATTCATCATACATATTTCCGGAACCACTGATTTTACCACGAAATGTTTTTATTACAGAATTGCTTCCCATATCCTTCAAATGGTTCATTGCTGCCTGATATGACGATAAACCAGTAAGAATGTGAACAGAATTTTTTATATTTTCCCTTACTCCATTTACAGTTACATCATTCCAGCGTTCACCATCAAACAGAAAGTAATGTGAAAGATTTACCGGAAATAGTTCATCAATCAACTCCTGTGCTTTTTCCGGAGCGACTTCAATTTTAATATCTGTCTGATTTCTATCAGATATCAACAATTGTAATTTTTTTGCCGATTCCCGCGTCTCCATTTTCGGATACAGTCTGGTATACTCCACCATACGGCAGATATCATATTGTTTTTCTTCATCTACAACAGTAATTTCAACAGATACAGAAGCTCTGCTATTCGCATCCATCTTCTCAAGGATGTCATAATTAAGGAACTGGAAATCCTCCTGTTTCTTTCCTCTTTCCGCAAAAATCTGACCATAAAGTCCCCAGCGGAATGCCTGTGCGATTGTTGTCTTTCCAACCGTATTATCTCCCAATACAATTGTTACATTCTTCTCCTCATCACAACTGAATTCAATTGTATTCTCCCCCTTGTACCTCATAAAATTCTTCATTTTTAGTGTTTTAAACTTCATTTTATTCTCCCATCATAAACTCATTATTTAACATTTCAGTGCCGCATATTCTTTAATCACTTTCTGAATCTCCTGCGACATGTTTGTATCAGATTTTGCTCTGCTTCTAAGATTCTTCCGCTCCATCCTTAAAACTTCCATTGTAAGTTCCATTAATCTTTCATTCGATAATGCTGCCATGCTAGGATTCCCCCCTCTAAATATAATTTTGAATTCGTTTATTTATATCCTTTCTTATTAATGAAAGCCTCTTTGCCAATGCCTCTTCCAAGCTCTTTTTATCCAATAACTGTTGTCCATTCTGAAGTGAATCCAAATGAAGTTCTAATACGGAATCCTGGTCAACAATTTTTATATACTGGTCTACAGAAGTATTTCCAATTTGTAAATTAGAATCTTTTGTTATATATGCAAAATTAAGTGGAGAATTAAAGAGACTTCTTTTATCTGTCCTTTCTGCTTTTTCCATTGTCTTATAATTTCTTGATAAAGTGCCTATTGGAACCAGATGATGCTCTTCTAAATTATCTTTGTCATCTAAGAATGAATGTAATATAGTATCTGTCATCAAATCCTTATATGTTCCAGATAAATAAAATTGGCATACAGCTTTACGCAATGCGCCCTTCGGAGTAACACTGGTTCTTAACAATAATGTATTTTCATCCGAAAATCCCTTCATATCCAAAATATTAAGCTTTATTTCTTTTAACCACGCGTCATCACCATCCGAAAGAGTCTTCAATATGTTATTAATATCTTCTATAACATGAGTTGTCTGATCCTTATCGTATCTTCCTGCAAAAACAGCTGACCAATACCAAGCTATCAACAATTTTGTTACTTCTTTATTTTCATAATACGAATCATTCGCATATATGTATCCTAAGAGCACAAGCATTAAATTATAATTCACTTCCTGTATCTTTCTTACTCCACACTGTGTCTTCAAAAAATAACACGCTCTATCAAGTCCTTTACATGCTTTTTCCCAATTATCTAATATCTGTTTTTCATCCAGATTTAATATTTTCTTTTGTTTTATATAATTTTCTTCTATACTTCCCGGTACATAATCAGGTGCATAACTCAAAAGTGACAATACATCTAAAAAGCCCTCTGTATACTTCTTATTTAATTCATTCTTTTTTTCGTTATAGCATCCCATTTGATTTGACGCAGAATAGTTTTTGCTAATTGCATATTTTTCCATACATTCAGGAATAAGACATGTTTCATAATCCTTCTCTGTCTGGATAAAATCCACAATTGTTTCAAACAAATTTTTATTTTCCGGTAATTTTCCTTTTGCCGCTCTTGCCATTACTAATTCAAATGTACTAAGACTAATTCCACCTATATTTAAATTCTCATAAATATCGATTGCTCTATCCCTGTCTGACTTCTTTACAACAATCTGATGTAAATCCAATGCTGTAATACAAGAATTTAAGTATGCCTTCATTTTGTCTGACCAACACACTTTTGCCACTGTTTCCCACTGTTCTTTTAATGCATTATCATCCACTTTTCCATTCAAAATAACTTCTTCCCCAAACTCTTGTGGAAGTATTTTTTTAACATAATCCTCTCTTTCTTCATCACTATTCAAAATGTAATATTCCTTTTCCAAGCGATAATCAATTACATCTCCAACAATCACCTTTAAAATCTTATCCAAATATCCCGAACTCCACGGCTGGTTGATATCACAAATCAGTAAATATAATGGAATTACATACTGATTTTGCTGCTTTGTATATTGTTCAATATCCTTTACCTTTTTTGAATGTGGTGCATAACACTCTTCTGTTTTCTCATTAAATGGATTTGCTATAATATTGTCCAATATATCTCTTGTAAGAAAATCCAGCCTCTCCTCTTTACTCTCTACATTTGTGATTGGGAAACATAACTCTCTCAGTCCAAACCAGTCATTATCTTTTTTCAGAATATTGATTCTTGGTATTTTTAAGAAAAATCTGTATTGTAAATCAACAGATGACATCTTTTTATAATTATCTATTAACTTACCTGGATTCTCATAATCCAAATATAAAAGATTCGAAAATACATTTGCTAATACAGTTAATCTCTGTTGTCCATCTAATAATACATATGTCTCTCCACTATCCGACAATTTCGGACTATCCTTTCGACCAATAAGGCGATACCCATAATCGTTCTTATCTGCCTCTAATACCAGTATGCTGCCTAGCGGCATCTTTGCCAGAACAGATGCAATAAGTCTCTTTTGCGTTTCAATATCCCATACAAATCCCCTTTGAAAATCTGGTAATAATAATTCATTTTTTCGAACTAACTCAACTAACGTTTTTAAATTTGTTTCTGTTGTATTCTCCATCTTCTTCCTCCTACTCCGCCAGTTCCCCGACGGCGGCAACCAGTGTATCTACCTCTTTCTCCGTGGTATATCTTCCGATTCCGACCCGGACGACGCCGCCGGAAGCTTCATCCTTTAAATGCTTATGTATCAGTGGTGCACAGTGATAGCCGGTTCTTACGGCAATTCCATAGTCTGTGTCCAAAAGCATGCCCACCTCGGCTGCCTGATAGCCCCGGATATGAAAAGGAACAATTCCGACTTTGTCCTGCCCGAAATCTCCATATAATTTCACGCCGGGAATCCGTTTTAGCTGCGCAATTAATTTATCAGTCAACTGTTGTTCATGCGCCAGCCAGTTTGCTGTTCCGGCTGCCTTTATCTCCATGAGAGCTGCACGAAGTCCTGCTATTGCTACAATATTCGGACTGGCTGCCTCATAACGTGCCGGGCTTTCCAATGGCATCTTCGGATTCAAGGAATCACTGCCGGTTCCTCCTGCCAGAAAAACTTTCAGCTTTATGCCATGTCTTAAGAAAAATCCTCCTGTTCCGAAGGGACCATACAGATTTTTATGACCAGCAAATGCTACAATATCTGCCGGAACTTTTCGCATATCAAGCTCTGTCAGTCCAAGGGACTGGGATGCATCGATTACTGTGATTGCATCATATTTCTTTGCAATTTTGCATATTTCTTCGATGGGGAGTATATAACCTGTCACATTGCTGACCTGTGACAGAAAGATATGAGTTGGCGGCTGCTCCGTAAAAAGATATTCCATTTTTTCCAAATCAATTTTTAAGGATTCTTTTTCCAAAGGAAGCTCTATTGTGGTAAACCCAATCCGCTCTTTCCATAAATCCAGTGGGCGAACCACCGCATTATGTTCGTAAGGGCTGACATAAACCACATCCGTTTCCTTCCAGTCCATTCCGCCAATGATCTGATTGAAAGCAACAGTAGCAGAGGCAGATAAAACCACCTCTGCCTGTTCTTTTGCATGTACTAAATCAAGCAGTGATTCTCTTGTTTCCGCGATAATTTCATCCGCCTCTTTTGCAAGGGCATAGGAACCCCTCCCTGCATTAAATGCAAGACTGCGGTTGACCCGGTCCATTTCCGTATATACTGCTTCCGGTTTTGGATATGTTGTTGCTGCATTGTCAAGATAAATGATTTCTTCTGTATTCATAACTACAACTCCTTGCTACTTCGTCAGTTTCTCTATCATCTGAACCAGTACTGCTACCTTCTGGTTCACTTCCAGACTGTCTCCGAATTCCTCCATAGCTTCTTCCATGGCATTTTTCAGGAAATAACTGGTGCTGTCATCCTCTGCTTCATAGAATTTCTTTACCTTTTTTCCATCACTTCCGGTAAATTCTATCATCTGCCTGCTGCCGGACTCACTCTGTTCCATTCCGATGTGTTCAATCTCTGCCTTTAACCGGGCAAGTTCTTCTTCATACTGCTTCAAGGACTCATCCCGCCAGTCTTCCATATAAATATCAAGGACTGCCTTGGAAAGATGTTCTACAATTTCCTGTTCATTGTGGGTCTGCATTCTGGATAAATAGCCCATCAATGCCGTCACCTGATTGCTGGCCAGAAAACTCTTTGCCGCCTTTCCCTGCTCCTCATACCATGCCTTTAAGACGCCGGAAAGGCTGTCTTCTTTTGCTGCGCCATAGATTTTCTTTGTGACTTCTATTGCCTGCTCATTTTTCTTAAAAAGGAAGGTATCTAAATATTCTTTTCCTTCTTTGATTTGCCGTGACGTTTCTTTTAAATTCTTTTTCTCTACCAGTCCCGGAAGTTGTTCGAACAGCATTTCTCTTGGGTTCGGCTCCATATTTTTAAGAATCTTACGAAGCCCTTTGATAAATACATAAGCTTCCTCATCCATGCCTTCCGGACATGTCTGGAAGGAAACAGCAATCTGCGGCAGACTTCTGTACCATCTTTGCATTGCTCGCACCAGTTCATAAAGCCGGTTTCGTTTTCCAATACTCTGATAGGTATCCTGTCCGCAAAAAATTTCTTCTAACTGCTTAATATACTTCTCTTTATTTACCGTTTCCTTTTCCACATAGAGGCTGTAATTCTCCGGATGTTCTTCTATGTTGTCAAATATTTCCGGCGTAATCTCCACCTCACGCTCCTGTAAAAGAATAACCGGTGTATCCTCAAGTTCCACAATCTGCCTTGCGATATAAATTGGAATGATACCTTCTCTTACTCCATAGCCTTTTCCGGAAAGGCTTTCATAAAGTTCGGAAAAACTGTGTTTTTTCCCGGCACAGCGGTTGATATATTCCATGATTTCCTGTAATACCTGCTGGCTTCCCTCTTCTGCTCTTCCTTCATCCAGTACCCGTAAGGTTGCCCGGTAAATGGTTGCTTCTGCCGCCGAACCGTTCTCCCACTGTGCCATTTCTTTTCCATTTAAAACAGCATCTACAATGGTTCTTCTGGCACGTTTTGTCTGGGACGACACCTTTCTGCGGTTAATCATTTCATTATTAATTTTCGGAGTCAGATTATAATATTCCTCACAGATTCTACTGAGCGTACGGTTAAATTCACCTACTGATTTACTCTTGTTCCGGGATACAATTCCACATAATACTGTGCAGTTTCCATTTTCCGGAAGATAACGCTTTTCTAATGCCGCATTGATTTCATAAATCAAATCTTCTTCATATAGCTGCAATTCCTGCTGCAATACTGCATTTTCTTCTAAAAATGTCTTATCTTCTTTTAACTGCCGGACTGCTATCAGACGCCGGATATTTTCTTCTTCCATTAACGGTTCTCGCGGAATGAGGACTACGATTCGCTCGTCCTTTAACTCCTTCAGATGCTGCTGGACTTTTTCCATATCTGTTGTCTTATCTGCATCCGTCAATGCGATAATCTTTCCGTCTGCGGGTTTCTCTTCAAAAAGATATTCTGCCTTCTTTAATGCAAGAAACTGCTCTAACTTTTTATATTCATAATGAAAATATCTGGTCATGGTGAATTCCTGATTATACTGCTTTGGCAGGACATAATCTAATTCTGCAATTTCACCTAACACTTTTTCGATATTTACTTTTTTCTGTTTCTGTATTTCTTCCTGAATCTTTTTTTCGATATCGACACCGACATTATTTTTAAAATCAAAAGAAGCGGTGCGGTTTCTCCACTGTATTAATTGTGCTTTTTTTAACTGTTCTAATTTTTCTTTTACAATTCCATATTCCAGTCCGCTTGCCAGATAGATGCTTTCATCGTTTACCGGAAGTTCTTCTTCATTTCCCATCATCTTAAGCAATGCCATTACTTTGATAATGTTTTTTTCTTCCTCATACTCTGCCTTTCCAAGGGCATACTCTGCCTTCAGCCATTCCGCATGAATATGGATAAGGTCTGTATTTTCCCGGAATAATCTGGAAAAATAATCATAAACGACTGCCGCACCGATTCCATGGGCTTCCTTTTCATCTTCTTCAATCAGGCGTACCAGTGAACCCGGCTCATTATTTGCAAGGAAAGTAAACACGCTGCGTTCATTCTGTGCCACTTTTTCACTGATTCCTAATAACAGATAAACGGTAAGCGGCAGCAAAGGAAAACAGCCTTCCTTTACTACTGTGTCATACTCTTCCTGTTCAAAAAGTGCAGAAATGCAAGGCAGTTGATAGGTATCTTCTAACACCTTTTTCCACTCTGCATTTTTTGCTGCCACACGTCTGCATTCCTCTATATCCTTATGAATGGCGTCCATCACCAGTTCAAAATTATTCTTCGCAGATACTACGAACCGGACTTCTTTTAATCTTCCTTCTACTCCATCAAAAGCATCCTTTATATTTTTTGATAACTGATGTCCATATTCCTTAATACTCTTGTGGGCAACACATACGATATGAATTTCCTCTTTGCCGGAATTTGCCAGCTCACACATGTCCTGCAATACCTTCATATCTCTTGCAAAGGTTGCCTCTTCATGGCCTTCCACATATTTGCTGAACTCATCGAATACAAGGAAAATGCCTGCATAACCGTATTTTTCACATAAAATACGATTGATGCCCTCATAGACCTTCATGGTTTCAATATTTACAATCGGCTGGAACTGGCTGCCGGAAGTCACTTTCGGATAAATTTCCCGGAATGCTTCTAAGGCATCTTCCTGCATTTTATCCATCTGTTTTCTCCACTGTTCAATGGAGCGACCATGCTCTGAATGTAGCAGTTCTACAAACTTCTGATAAGTCTTGGGATAATTTTCCATCCAGTTATCCGCTGCCTTTTCTGCTTCCTTATAATAGCTGTCCGGAACAATGTCGCTAAGTCCTGCATACTGCAATGCTTCTGTCAGTCCTAAGACGAAGGCATCCGAAAGATTCATAATTGAGCTGGATACAATAACCGGAAGGAATTTTTTCTTCTGATTCTGATACTGCTCTATCAATTCTGCTGTTTCTGCATCTAATTTGCTGATTCTTTGAACCAGGTCATTTACCTTTTCATTTTCCGGTGCAGAAAGAAACTGCAACAATACCAGCAGTAAATGTGATTTTCCTTTTCCATAAGGTCCAATCAGAATCGTTGCTTTTTCCTTTTCCTGTCCCATTACTGATTTCAGATATTTTTGCAGAATTAATAAAGATGATTTGGTTGGAATATAACTTTCCAGCTTGGTATCATCCTGCAAATCCAGTTGTAAATTTATGGAATTTTGAAATCTTTTATCTATCTCAACGAAATCTTTCAGTCTCTTCATCTTGATCGTTCCCTTTATTTTTCATAATATAGTTCCGCAACTTCATACGGTCCCCAATCTTTCTCTTCATTTTTGTATACCATATCCAGTCCTGCCGTCCGGTTCAGCCGGATATAGCCATAGTTATCCAGTTTATCCAGATATTCATTCAATGCCGCCCTCTTTAACTGCAGAATTTTTCCCGGACCTTTTGCATCTTCCAAAAGGCTTGCAATACTGATGCTGTTCGTTTTATTTTCTTCCCACATCTTTTCGATAAGATACCAGACTGCAAATGGGCTGAGCCGGTTTAAATTCGGCTGGCTCTTCCGGTATTTCCCACCATCCAGCTTTAATAATCCAAGGTGCGCAAAAGGACTGATGCTCTTATCCTCCGGGTCGTAATCCTCCACATGATCCCTGCTATACATCCGGAGTATGGCACTGCAGTCATCTGCCAGCGAACGTCTTGGTATCTCTGTCCGTCCCGTTTCCACTGCATATTCCCGCATCATATAATCTTCCAGTTCTGTTCTTGTAAATTCTTCTGCCTGCAGCGTATTAAAGAAAAGATACCAGCTTGTAACTGCCTCGGCATTTGTCACCAGATTCATATGTACCAGCCAATAGGAAAAATCATCCTCAAAATACGGGTCCTTCTGATATACTAATTGACCAAGTGATTCCAGTTTTACGGCTGCCCTGTTTCCATCTTTTCCAATGAATCCGGCTGACTGCATCCAGTAACGGATTGCCTTTGCCATATTGGTTCCGACTCCCAAAGCATCTGCTCCGGAATTTTTACTGAATACAGTCCCATCCTTTTCTACTGCTGCCAGTCCCTTTGTCAGCCAGCCTTCCCGCAATATAAATGTCTCATGACCTTTCAGTCGAATCTTTTTTATCATTGCTCCCATTCTTCCTACTCTTCCCTTTTTCCTCGTTTTGTTGCCAGCACTTTTCTGATGTAACAGCCACCTACATAATGGTTGACACACTCTCCACAGCGGACACATTTTTCATCCAGAATATGATAGGAAATGCTTCCATCCTTTTCATCCCGGATAACAATTGCATTGTGCTTACAGATACTTTCACAGGCCTTACAGCCCATGCAGAGCTGATATTTGGTCAGCTGGCATTTTATCTTATCTTCCGCTGTTTCCAGATTTTTTGCTCCATCCAGATGCGTATCATAAATTGTCACCTTCAGAGTGGTCTTACCTATTCGTCCCTGCAATTTTATTCTTGGATTGCCATTTTTTGTGGTAATAAACACTTCTCCCAAACGCTCATTTCCAAGATTCTTATTGATATATCCAAACGGCCGGAATAGCTCATATAATTCTTCTGAAATCGGCCGCTGCAATTCATAATTAAAGCTGTTTTCTTCCAATACACAGGGTTTAAATGACACCACTGCTTTATTGGCATATTCCACGCCATTTCCGCCCTGTCTGGCTTTCCATTTGCCATCCCGGATATAACTTTCTGCATCCGGCTTGCCAATCCGCCTTGCAAAATCAACCAATAATTCCTGCCAGTGCTTTGACTGCTCCGGCATATAAATTCTTGATAAAAATTCTGACCAGGCACTGTTATTCGGGCAGCACCAGCAGCCTACTCTGGTATAACCCCAGCGATATGCGTCATTGAAATCTGTCTTTGTAGTCAGAAGATACAGCCAGATATCAAAGTCCATCCAGTCAATAATCGGTGAAATCGTAATCTGCTTCGTAATCTTCGAGCCTTCTGTCTCCCGCTCATATTTGCTTCTGCTGGCAGACTCACTTCTCCGGATTCCATAGAATGTAATTATTTTATCTTTATCACCAAACAACGCTTTTATCTTCCGCTGAATTGCTCCCGTTTTAAAAATAGTACAGCACCAGCGCATGACACGGCTTGGCGGTCCCATCAGTTCACACAGTTCTTCAAAATTCTTTTCTTTATTTCTCGATGACAGAACCGGTGTCTTCGGATGCTCTTTCTTAAACCGCTCCACATAGTGCATGGTTTCCGGAAATTCCAATGTAGTATCCCCGAAAATATGAAGTATCTTCGGTTCTGATAACGCCCGCATTACAATACTGGATACCACCGTTGAATCCTTTCCACCGGAAAAAGAGACAAACATATCCTGAATCTTATAATTCTTCGTGCTCTCTCTGATATAACCGGTCGCTTCTGTGGTTATCTCTTCATAACGCTCCCGGTTCTCCTCTAAGAATCTTTTTATATAGGAATCAAAATACTGATAGGTATTCTGTTCTCTCAAATCCTCATACTGCTTACGCACTTCTTCTGCGTCTACTTCTATTAAATCTTTTACAGAAAAGTCAATTCGTTTGCCATTGACATAATATTTATTTCCGGAGCCGTTCCATACCGAATCTTTTAAAAATGCAAATGGCTTTTTCAGCAAAATTTCTAACAGCAATCTTTCCTCCGGAAATACCGGGCGGATATCCGATACCATTCTCCTTGGCTTACTGCCACAGGAACATTTTTTCTGATATAAAGGAATGTTACAGGTATCACACCAGTAAATGTCGGATTTTTCCAGTTCCGCTCGTTCCTTGCATACCGGGCAGACGCTGGTCTGTGTTATGATATTATCTTTCGTGCATCGATATCTTTGCATTTAACTCACCATTTCTTCAATTCTTCCGGTTTCACATTCAAATAGGAACACAATTCCAGAAACTCTGTTGCGTTCAGGCTTTCTTTTGCTCCCACCTGCAGTTTATCCTCCGAAATGGCGGTATCCCGTGCAACCTGTGTTACGGATAAATGATTATCTGCTATGTATATTGCTAATTTTTCTGTTATTGTCTTTGCCATTTTTCTTTCTCTCTTTAAAAGATTCCAACTCATAATATTCTCTGATTCTGGGAATATTTTCTTATAAATAGCATTATATTCTTTCTTAAAGAGAATATCAATATTCATTTTTCCTGTTATCCGAGAATTGTTTGACGTTCAAAATATGTTAGTTTATGATTAAAAAAGAGGTGAAAAAATGAAAAATGCAAACATCGCAAAAGTATTAAAAGAATATCGCAAACGCAACCAGCTTTCCGTAACGGATGTCTCCATCCAATTAAGTGAGAAATCTGTCCCGGTAGCGCCAAAAACCATTTATGGCTGGGAAAGCGGTCAGACCCAGCCGGATGCCGATACGCTTTTGCTCTTATGCGAAATATATAAAATCAATGACATTCTTGGAACTTTCGGTTATGACGATTCCGAAAAAATTATTCTGACCAGACATGAAAAAGAATTGATTCTACAATACCGGAAGCACCCGGAAATGCAGGAAGCAATACAGAAATTATTGAATTTATCTTAAAAATGGTATCTTCCGACAGCAAAAAAATCCCGGATAGCTGATAAAAATGAGATGTTCCTCAAATTATCAGCTATCCGGGATTTTCTATCCCAGTGCCACATCCAGTATCATCATCAGCAGAAATCCTACTGAAAACCATATGGTTGCAATATTCGAATGGCTGCCTGTGGATGCCTCCGGCAGCAATTCCTCGATTACCACATAAATCATGGCGCCTGCTGCAAACGATAACAGATACGGCAGAATCGGAATCACTATGGATGCTGCTGCAATGGTTATAATTGCAGCTATCGGCTCTACAATGCCAGACAATGCACCGTAAAGAAATGCTTTTCCTTTTCCGGTTCCTTCACTGCAAAGTGGCAAGGATATAATTGCTCCCTCCGGAAAATTCTGAATGGCAATACCGATTGCCAGGGCAAGTGCTCCTGTCAAAGTAATATTTCCGCTGCCCATCAGAAATCCTGCAAATACTACACCCACTGCCATCCCTTCCGGAATATTATGTAAGGTAACTGCTAGTACCAGCATGGTTGTTTTTTTTAGGTGTGCTTTAATTCCCTCCGGCTCATCACTGTTTAAATGTAAATGCGGAATAATCCTATCCAAAATCAGCAAAAATGCAATTCCAAAGGCAAATCCAACTGCTGCCGGAATAAATGACAACCTTCCCATTTCTTCTGACATTTCCAAAGACGGAATCAATAGTGACCATACCGACGCCGCCACCATGACTCCGGATGCAAATCCCAGCAGGGATTTCTGCACCAGCGACTTCAACTCCCCAGTCATAAACAGCACACAGGCCGCCCCTAAAAATGTTCCTACAAACGGAATCCAGATATATATTCCAATCATATAAAACCTCCTTTCACACTTATTATTCTAAAGTAGCATTTCATTATCTTCTTATAAAATTCTTCTCTCATATAGAATTTATCTCATAAAGTTTCTACTCCAGCGTAAGATTCAAGTACCCATTCTTTACCTCATCACAGCCGGTTATCATGCCAAAATCTTTTTTCTGATAGCCCTGTTCTTTTTTATCATTTCCGTCTCGTTCTTCTCTTTCAACTGCCGCCAAAGATTTTCTGACTCTAACTGGAAATTTTATCCGAAGAAGCTTTAATACCGCCAGCAAATCCTGCTCTGACAAAGTTGTTTCCAATACTTCGATTGCATTTTCCTCTTCCCGGAATAATAAAAGATCCTCTCTGCCATGGTGCTGCACTTTATAAGCATAACCATCTGCATAGTCATTTTCCAGCAACGCATAAGTGATTGCATCCTTATCCCAGCGGATATAACCATTTCCCATAAAATAAGCATCCCGAAGCTGCACATACTCATCCGGTGCCACTGTAAGCAGCCAGTATTCCTGCTTCCCTTTTTCTTCCCCTTTTGCTTCTGCAATTTCATACGGAAGAATGGTTCGCTCTGCTACGCAAAATGCCATACGGAATCCCAGCTTCTCATAATAGTATATGAGGCTTTCGCTGGCTGGTTCTAAGACAATCGGTGTCTGAAAATGCTGTTTTCCTTTTTCTAACAGCATTTTTGCATAGCCCCTGTCCCGGTATTCCGGCAGGGTTGCTACTGCATAAGCATAATGTACCGGTATCTCACCTTCCCCGGTCACAAGATACGCCTTAAGAAATGTTGTCATTGCCACAGGCTTCTTATCTTCCATACACACCAGCATATTTTCTTCCGTAAACCGGTGCGTGAAATAGAATTCCATATAGTCCTCTTCATCCCCGAAGCCCCGATGCCAAATCTCTTTTATCTGTGGAATCATCTCTTTTGTTGCAAACCGTATTTCCATCTTAAATCTCCCGTGCAGTATAATTTTTCAGCAAAATATCAGGATAATAGGATAATTTTGCCTTTCGCAGTCCTTCATCCCCGACATCATCTTCTCGGTTTACATAACTATACTCCTGACAATTATGCATTACAAACTGCTGGTTAATCATCGGATAAGCACCTTGTATTTCCGGAAATGCTTTTTCAAAATGCACTACATAAGTATCGGAATTTAATCGTTCTCCTATGGTAAATGCTACGATTTCTCCAGCCTTACGCAATATGCCACCTTCTAAATGCAACTCATCAAAATATTTCATTGCCTGATTCAGGGCACACTGCTCATCACTCATATCCTCATTCCACTTGCAGGCTCTCCGGTCGCACCACTTAAGATTCATATCATAGCATTCCTGCTTATTTTCCGCTGTCATCGGCTCATAACTCCAATCCTCGTCATCTTTAAATCTTGCAATGTGATTTCGTTTGCCATGAAGCTTCTTTCCTGCCAGACTGGTCAGCTTGTCCACTGTATAAATATAATCAAAGCTGTCCCTGTTTTCTTCGATCTGAAAAATACCGGAAAAATACGTTTCTAAAAACTCCCGGTCTGCCTCCTCAATACTTTCAATATAGAGCTTGCTGTTATCTTCTTTTGCATGTGTAAGGAGCTGCATAATTGCTGCCTTCTTATCTCCGGCTCCAATTGGGAATGCATAACAGTCTTCCCCTTCTGCATCGAATTTTATCACACAGCAGCCGCAGACTTCTGCCACTTCCACTTTATATATCACAGACCAGATAAAGTTATTTGCAAAGCTGTATTCGCAGCCCTGTCTGTTATCTTCCCTAAGCTTTTCACTCATCCATTCTCTGTCATCTATGGTTATTGGTCTAAATTCTATCATATCATCTTCCTCATTCTCTTTTCTTCTTCAATTATTATACCCCAGATTGTCAAATTCTGCTCCTGCCATAAACTACTTGAAACATATTTTCAAGTTTATCGGAAAAAAGTGTCTTCGACACTCTCAGCTCCCCTGGCCCCTCATTCATGAGGGGAAGGGGTTTTCCTTTGTCTCTCTTTATTGTAAAATTCTATTATGAATATATTACAATCTATCTTTACTGATTATTATGAACATATCATTTACAAACTTCATCCTCGTCCTTCTGTTATCGAAAATGTCAACAAGATGATTCATTGTGGTGATCCTTCTCACGGTGATGCCATGTATGGCTGTCCTCACTGTGGAAACTGTTACTGAAACTATTCCTGCTTTGGACTTCATCCAGAAACTGATTGTCCA
>OIYD01000236.1_pt1 | contig 53159 bp, 49 predicted proteins | sample 1588141 | NCBI WGS metagenome assembly OIYD01 (sample SAMN03283259) | human gut metagenome | biome: human-associated habitat; material: feces | host: Homo sapiens | place: USA | collected 2013
ATCCTGCATAAAATCCGGACATTTTATTGCGAAAAGTTTTTATTCCTCAACGCTGGGATTTACCGAAAGCTGATAAAAACCAGTTCGGAAGCCGTTTGGCTTATCTTGAATCATTTACAGAAGCAGGAATTGCTTCTGAGAATTTTGTGTATGACCACTATAATAAATCAGTCTGTAAAAGTCAAGTCATTTTTAAGAAAGAAAAAACGAAGTGACCGCACTCGGTCACTTCGCCATATACTAAAATAAACCCTATGATGCTGAAAACAGCTCTTAGTAAGATTTTCCCCAGTATGCCATGTGTTTTGCAGGTTTTCCACAGTAAATACATTTATCGGAAATCATTTCTTCATCCTCGATCAGGCATCGTGTTGCCGCTCCGCCTGTTGCGTATTTTACTTCACCTTCACATTCCGGATCTCCACACCAGCATGCTTTTACAAAACCACGATTTGCTTTGAATTTCTCTACCATTTCATCCATAGTTACCGCTGTATCGATGTGGTTGTCAAGGAATTCCTTAGCTCTGTCATACATATCCTGCTGTTCCTGCTCTAAGATTTCACGCAGTTTTACTGCAATATCATCCAGAGATACGACAATCTTCTCACGTGTATCACGACGAACAACAACAACCTGATTTTTCTCGATATCTTTTGGTCCGATCTCGATACGGGTTGGAATACCAAGAATCTCCTGCTCTGAGAACTTCCATCCAGGGCTCTTCTCAGAATCATCGATCTTCACGCGGTATCCTGCTTTCTTAAGCTCGTCAAGTAATGCGTATGCACGGTCAAGCACACCTTCTTTGTGCTGCGCGATCGGAATTACTCTACACTCAACCGGCGCAACGTGTGGTGGAAGAACAAGTCCGTCATCATCACCGTGAACCATGATAAGCGCTCCGATACTTCTTGTGGACCATCCCCATGATGTCTCGTATACACTGTGAGGTTCATTGTTTTTATCAATATATTTGATACCAAATGCATCCGGGAATCCGCTTCCGAAGAAATGGCTTGTTGCAGACTGCAATGCCTTACCGTCATGCATCAATGCTTCTACTGTATAAGTGTCCTGAGCTCCGGCAAATTTCTCGTGTTCTGCTTTTCTTCCTGATACATAAGGAATCGCCATTGTCTCTCTGTAGCAGTCTTCATAGACATGGAACATCTGAATTGTACGTTCTTCTGCTTCTTCATATGTTGCGTGAATAGTATGTCCTTCCTGCCACAGGAATTCTCTGGAACGAAGGAAAGGTCTTGTTGTCTTCTCCCAACGAAGTACGCTGTTCCACTGGTTCCATACTTTCGGAAGATCACGATAAGATTTTACTGTTCTTGCCCACAGGTCACAGAATAAAGTCTCAGAGGTAGGACGGATACAAAGTCTCTCCTGTAATCTCTCCATGCCACCGTGTGTTACCCATGCAACTTCCGGTGCAAATCCGTCAATGTGATCTGCCTCTTTCTCTAAAAGACTCTCTGGAATTAAAAGTGGTAAAGATACATTTTCTACCCCAGTCTCTTTAAAACGTCTGTCCAAGTCTGCCTGAATCAGTTCCCAGATTGCATAACCATTCGGCAGATAGTTGAGACATCCTTTTACACTTGAATAATCACAAAGTTCTGCTTCGCGCACAACATCTGTATACCACTGCGCGAAATTTTCATCACGAGGTGTGATGTTTTTGACTAATTTTTCTTTTGCCATGTTTCTCTTCTCCTTTTCATACATTTTCGCGAAGCCCTTGCCCCGCCTTATATTTTATGAAGAGCGCATCCTGTTGGAAATAAAAAACGCCAAACCTTTGCGCTCCCTGCGAAAGGGACCGAAAAGTTCGGCGGTACCACCCTAGTTAACTGTAACCCACTTACAGTTCTCTCATTTATCGTTATCGCTGATAAGCGCTGCATTTTCATACAGAGGCTCCAAGGCCGGTTCCATATAAGTGTTAGGCAGAAATCTCGCACCATCTGATTTCCTCTCTGAGCCGGCTTACATGTACTAATCCTCTTCACAGCCAAAAATCTTGAGTTAAACGTAATTTTAATCTATCCCCCTTCGTTTGTCAAGGGCTGAAATCCCTTCGTATTTCTGACATTTTCCTATTCAATCTTTTTTTCTTTATACTCCAATGCTATAATAAAGCACATGAAGCATATAAGAAAATGTATCCTGCTGCTGATCTGTCTGCTGACTGCATCCGCAGGCCTGTCGGCGTGCAGTTCCAAAGAAGAACAAAAGCAGGACGTAACCCAAACAGAAAAACAAATGAATACAGACAAAAATTTTTCTGCAGCCGCTAAGAAACTACAGCCTGTAAAAGTGACTGACACCGCATTTACAAGACTGTCCCGGACAGAGCTTCAGATTTCATGGTCGGATTCTCTCAATCCTTATGTCACGGAATACGCTGTGCTTCGCAAAGAAGCCGCTCAATCTGACTGGAATACGGTAATAACGCTCCACTCAGACGGCGAATCACTGGGGCGAACACTTGCCGTCACAGATACGCTGCCTGACGACTCTATGCATCAATACTTTTATCGAGTGGATGTAACGGCAGCTTCTCCCGACAAATATACGGGGGAAGCCGGAGAAGAAATTCCGGCAACTAATCTGATCATCTGCATTGACCCGGGGCATTTTGAAGGAAAAAATGCTATAACCTCTGATAATCTTGCTTATGCAGAGGGCGATTTTAATCTGTCGCTTGCCTCTGAATTGGAACAAACACTAAAAAACAATTACGGAATCAGCTCCAAGCTCACGCGCAGTACAGGCTCGATTACGATCGGCGGATACAAGGACCAGCAGCTGGACTCTTCACATATCAGTCTGCGTGGAGAGTTTTCAGAAAACTGCGACTTATTTGTATCTCTGCACACTAATGCCAATTTAGAAAATGCCGGCGGCTCCCCAACCGAGCAGCAGCCCATTTCCATAAATAAACCGATTATTTTCGTTAATTCCGTTGCACTTGACGATCCGACGGCGCTTCGCATTGCAAATGAAGTAGGCAGCCGCCTCGCTGAAGCTTCTTTTGACAAAGGTCTCTCTACAACCCGCACCTTTCGAACAGCAGGAGCCGAGGACGTTCTTGAATGGACGGACGCCTATAATGACAGCCGCAACAAAGAAGGAACCGTGTGTAAGCGCACAGGAACAAACGGCGATTACTACGGCGTTCTGCGCGGAGCTTCTAACGTACAGGTTCCCGGTCTCATCATCGAGCATGGATTTCACACTGTACCGGAAGTTCGACAGGCGGCAGTCAACGAAGATCTGAAAAACGTCTGGAGCAAAGCTGATGCAGAGGGTATTGCGGCCGGTTTTGGTCTTTTAGAAAATGAATAACTACACAAGGAAAACTTTTATTTATAATAACTTGAGAGTAAAGGAGGAACTATTATGTTTTGTAAAAATTGCGGAAGTCCACTGGATGATAATGCTTCATTCTGTGGCAATTGCGGCGCAAAAGTAAGCCCGAAAAGTAAGAAGAAGCATTCACCCGTGAAATATGTGCTTCTGATTCTCGCTTTGCTTCTGGTCTGCGGTGGTCTCTATGCTACTGTCGGATTAAATCTGCGCAAAAATAATCTCATGTCAAAAATCGAAGAATCAAAAATTGACGAATATGTAACCGCAGGCAAACGACTGAACAGCCAGTGGGACAAACTCGGCATTACTGATTTTTCCGACAAAAATGATCTTTTAAAAGATTTCAAAGCAGTCAACAAAAATGTTTCCGATTTTCAGTCCTGCAGCAAAGAGGTCAAAACCATGCAGGAAGAAAAAGCAAACTATGATCTTGCGCACGAAAATTACGAAGAATATGAAAAGCTTCTTTCTGACTGCGCAGATGCCATCAAAGAGAAGGATGCCTCCGGTGCCTTAGAGCTCTTCCAGGAAGTCAAACAATCTTTCTCTGATTTAAAAGCAGCCAATGATGATTACATCGATGACCGCATTGACACTTACGAAAATCTTGACCTGAAGGATGCCAAAGACAAAGTCAAAACCTCTTACGACAAAAATCTCTCCAAGATCCATGAACTTGCCAAGAGCGAGGATCGTGATTATCAGGCACTTCAAAAGGCATTTAATAGTATGGATCAGGCAATTTTCATGTATATCGAACCGAAAAATCCTTTGGAGGTCACCGTTCAGCAGGTAGACGCCTCTGAATTTCCAAAGGTGAAATTATATGTGAACCTGAAAGATCCCGCCACTCAAAAGGTTCCCGACAATCTGGATAAGACGCTTTTCTACATCAACAAAGAGGATGCAAATCAGAAATACATCAAGCAGGTTGTCACTTCTGCAAATCAGCTCAATGAGAAAGAATCGCTGAAGATCAACATGGTTGCTGATGTCAGCGGAAGTATGGACGGCGCACCGCTTGCAGAAGCCAAAAATATTATGACTAATTTTATTAACAGCGTTCAGTTTGATGCAGGCGACCTTGTAGAACTTACATCCTTTTCCACAGGTGTGCGCCTGGAGCAGGAATTCTGTAACGACCCGAATGTTCTGACAAATGATATAAGCGCACTCTATACAAGCGATATGACAAGCCTCTATGATGCTCTCTATACAGCCGTTGAGCGTGTAGCAACCCAGACGGGCGCAAGATGCGTCATCGCATTTACAGATGGAAATGATAACTACAGCAGCTGTACCATGCAAGACGTTATCAATGTAGCCAAGCGCTACCACGTCCCGGTCTTTATCATAGGGATTGGTTCGATCAACTCTAATGATATAAGCCAGATTGCAGCTCAGACGGGAGGCGCTTACTACAACATCAACACCGTTGACTCCATGCAGAATATTTATGATCAAATCTATCAGATGGAAAAAGAACTGTATCTTGTGGAATTTGAAGACAGTACCGGGGCAACTGTAAAAGACACTGCCCAGATTGAAGCCGGGTACCACAGTCTGGAATACGGCGGAAAATGCAGCTATTCATACACACCGAATGTACTGCTTAATCCGAACAGCACTTCCATTTATCAGGATGGACCGGAAGCCGTTGTAGAAAGATACTTGAAGAACTTCCCTCAGGCAGTCACAAATTCTGACTTTTCTCTGATTGCAGATTGTATGAAACAAGGAAGCGCGATCTACACCGAACAGGAAAAATACGTAAAACGCAGTATTGACGAAACACTGGACTCTTATGAGATCGTGGACACCCAATATAATGGAGACAGCAGCTGCGTCATTTCTACCCGGGAAACGTACTACGTTCAAGTACAGGGCAAAGCTCTTCAGCTCATGACACAGGAGTGTAAATACTCCTTAGAAAAAGCCGGAAATGACTGGAAGATGACTTCTTTTGTCGATCTTAAAGTCACCTCAAGAATCAAACAATAACAGACAGGAAAATAAAACAATGAATCATCCTTTGAACATTTTATATGAAGATAACCAGATTCTTGTCTGCGAAAAGCCTTCCGGTATCGCCGTACAAAGCCGGCGTATCGGAACTGCTGACATGGAATCACTTTTAAAAAATCATATTTTTCGGGAAGGTAACGGACAGCGCCCTCCCTATCTGGCAGTCATCCACCGATTGGATCAGCCTGTGCGCGGTATCCTTGTATTTGCGAAAACACCTTTCAGCGCAAAAGAGCTAAACCGTCAACTGACAGATGGTTCCTTCGGAAAATACTACTGCGCTCTGGTGGACGGCGTTCCACCAAAACCGGAAGACACCTTGACGGATTACATGATAAAAAACGGGCGTACCAACTTATCGTCTATTTGCGCCAAAGACCAGCCCGGCGCTAAACAGGCGCGCCTTACTTACCGTACGGTTGCACCGGAAGAGCTTTTCTTTCCTGCACCGGATGTCTCCTCTCATCAGACAGAATTGGAAGTGCAGCTGGACACCGGACGCCACCATCAGATTCGCTGTCAGCTGGCTCACCTTGGCTGTCCGCTTGTGGGAGACGCAAAATACAATCCAAATGCACAGCCCGGCACAACCATCTGCCTGTGTGCTTATAAGCTGGAGTTCCGGCATCCAAAGACGAAGAAAAAACTGACATTTAAACTCTCAACATAAAAACATGCCTGTGGAAACCAAAATACTGCTTCCCACAGGCATGTTTTATATTGTAATTATTTTTTCAATTATACTTCCTCAGGTTCCTCTGCCAGAGCCTCTTCATATTTCTCAAGAATAATCTTTTGAATCCGCTCTCTTGTCTCTGAGTTAATTGGATGAGCAATATCTCTATACTCTCCATCTAATGCCTTCTTACTTGGCATTGCGATGAAAACACCCTTTTCACCTTCAATGACTTTAATGTCATGCACTACAAACTCATCATCCATAGTAATTGACACAACCGCCTTTAATTTTCCCTCTTTTGCGACTTTTCGTACGCGTACATCTGTAATCTGCATTCTCTTCTGCCCCTTTCTCACAAGCCGCTGCACTATAGTGCATACCTCTCGTTCTTTTCAATCACTATTTTCACACCATCTTCGCCAATGTATCTTGTGTTTGCTCTGATGGTATTTCTACTCTCGACAATACAGTTTTCAATATAGGTATTGTCCCCGAGATACACATCATTTAAAATAATAGAATTTTTAATGACACAATTATTACCGACAAATGTCTTTTTAAATAATATAGAATTTTCCACCGTACCATTAATAATACTTCCACTTGCCACGAGACTGTTTTTCACGACTGCTCCCGGATTATACTTTGCCGGCGGCAGATCGCTTACCTTTGAATAAATCTCTGGCTCTTGCCGGAAGAAATAATTTCTGACTTCCGGTTTCAGGAAATCCATATTTGTCCGATAATAAGCATCGACTGTTGATATGCTGCTCCAGTAATTTTTTATCTTATAACCATATATTTTCTTCAGATTTCTGTATCTGATAAGAATATCGGTTACAAAATCATGTCTGTCCTCTTCTGCGCAATGTTCAATCATCTCGATCAACAGGCGTCTTCTGATTACATAGATTCCCGTTGAGATAATACTTCCATTTGCCACCATAGGTTTTTCTTCAAATTCCTCAATGCGCATCGAGTCATTCATTTTTAATACACCAAAACGGCTTGCGTCTTCGCCCCGCTCCAGTTCTCTGCAGACAACGGTGATATCCGCCATCTTAGCGATATGATATTCAAGGACTTTATTATAGTCCATCTTGTAAACGGCATCTCCCGATGTGATGATCACATACGGCTCATGGCAACGTTTCAAAAATTCCAGATTCTGGTGAATTGCATCTGCGGTTCCCCGATACCAGTATCCATTATCCGCAGTAATGGTCGGAGTAAATACATACAGACCACCCTGTTTTCTTCCAAAATCCCACCACTTGGAAGAATTCAGATGTTCGTTTAACGAACGTGAGTTATACTGTGTCAATACGGCAACTTTCTGAATATGTGAATTGGACATATTACTCAAAGCAAAGTCAATTGCCCGATAGCTGCCTGCGATCGGCATTGCCGCTGCCGCCCTCTTACGAGTCAGATCGCGCATTCTGTTGCTGTTTCCGCCTGCTAAAATAATTCCTACTGCTCTCATGCTCGTCCACCTGCCTTTATCAATGTTTCTCCGCTTTCCAGAACTCCGTCAGGATAATCTTCTCTGGATGTAACACCGCTAATGGCAGTATTTTTTCCAATCTGCACTGATTCCGGAATCACTGAATTCTCTCCGATCGTCACAAGACCAAAGGAGTAAATTGCCGGTTTCAGCCGGTTTGGCACATCACTTCCTATTCCAAGTACCGCGTGATCTCCAATCTTCGTATTCTCCGCTATGATTGCTTTATCGATCACACATCCTTGTCCAATCTGCGCATCCCTCATAATGATAGAATCTCTCACTACTGCACCTTCACCGATCACAACGCCGGAGCTGATGATACAGTTGTGTACCTCTCCGTAGATCTCTGCGCCATTTCCGATAATACACCGATCAATCACCGCCTGAGACGCTACATACTGCGGCGGAAGAATAGAACTGTTCGTATAGATCTTCCAGAATTCTTCATAGAGATTAAACTCCGGAATAATATCGATAAGCTCCATGTTCGCTTCCCAATACGAACCAAGCGTTCCTACGTCTTTCCAATATCCGTTGTATTCATAGGCAAATAAACGCTGCCCATTTTCATGGCAGTACGGAATGATATGCTTTCCGAAATCACACCCCGGTTCATTTCGAAGTGCTATAAGCGCATCCTTTAACACCTGCCAGCTGAATATGTAGATTCCCATCGATGCGAGGTTACTCTTTGGCTGTGGCGGCTTTTCCTGAAATTCTTCAATCCGCCCTTCACCGTCTGTAACTACGACACCGAACCGGCTTGCTTCCTCGATAGGTACCGGCATTGCCGCGATCGTGATATCCGCATGATTGGCCTTGTGATAATCAAGCATTACCTCATAATCCATCTTGTAGATGTGGTCGCCTGACAAGATCAGCACATAATCCGGATGAAATGTCTCCATATAATCCAGATTCTGGTAAATGGCATTGGCTGTCCCTGTATACCATTCGCTGTTGCCGCTCTTCTCATACGGCGGCAAGATTGTCACGCCTCCAAAGTTACGGTCCAGATCCCACGGAATTCCTATTCCTATATGAGAATTCAGTCGAAGCGGCTGGTACTGCGTCAATACTCCCACCGTGTCAATGCCCGAATTAATACAGTTGCTCAAAGGGAAATCGATAATTCTGTACTTCCCTCCAAATGCAACTGCCGGCTTAGCAACTTTAGACGTTAGGACTCCAAGTCTGCTGCCCTGTCCACCCGCCAGAAGCATTGCAATCATTTCCTTCTTTCTCATGTCTCCACCCCTTCCCAGTCGTTCAGTAATTGTATTATACCATAGTTTCTATAATACGTGAACAAAATTTACAATTTTTAAGAACTTTTTGTTAACTTTTTATGAAAATATACCAAAAAATTTGACCTTGGTTTTTTCCAAAGATATGTATATAATAATATGATAAGGTATTATATTTTATGACTGTACAATCATGTAACAGAATGTAGAAACAGAAAGGTGACTTACTTATGTATAAAATTGATTTTACACAACCGGTACACGTACACTTTATAGGAATCGGCGGTATCAGTATGAGCGGTCTTGCAGAAATCCTTCTGAAAGAAGGCTTTACAGTCTCAGGTTCAGACAACAAGGAGTCTGCGCTCACCGATCAGCTGGAGAAAGCCGGCGCCAAAGTTTTTTATAAACAACAAGCTTCTAATATTATAGATGGAATTGATGTTGTCGTTTATACTGCTGCTATCCACGAGGACAATGAAGAATACCGCGCCGCACTGGACAGGGGACTTCCTATGTTGAGCCGCGCAGAATTATTAGGCCAGTTAATGACAAACTATCAGATTCCGATTGCAGTTTCCGGAACTCACGGAAAAACCACAACTACATCGATGTTATCTCACATTTTATTAAGCGCTGATCTTGATCCTACCATTTCTGTAGGCGGAATCTTAAAGGCAATCGGCGGAAATATCCGCGTGGGAAATTCAGAAGTATTTCTGACAGAAGCATGTGAATACACGAATAGTTTTCTCCACTTTTTCCCTAAGATCAGTGTGATTCTCAACATTGATGAAGATCACCTCGACTTTTTCAAAGATCTCGATGATATCCGCAGATCTTTCCGCAAGTTTGCAGAGCTTCTTCCCGCAGACGGCACTCTGGTGATCAACGGTGAAATTCCTGATCACGAAGAATTGACAGAAGGACTATCCTGCCATGTTGTTACTTACGGTCCGGATACTTCCTTTGATTACAGCGCAGTGAACATTGCTCACGATGCATCCGGATGCGCTTCTTTCGATTTTGTAAAACACGGAGAATTTGTAACCCGCATTTCCTTATCCGTCAACGGCGACCACAACGTATCCAATGCGCTTTCCGCCCTCGCCGTTGCTGATATTTTGAAGATTTCCGTTCAGGACGCCGGGGCAGGACTGAAAGATTTCCACGGCACAAACCGCCGTTTTGAATACAAGGGCGAATTTAACGGAGTGACTGTCATTGATGACTATGCCCACCATCCAACGGAGATCCACGCAAGCCTTGCTGCTGCAAAACACTATCCACACCGTGAAATCTGGTGCATTTTCCAGCCTCACACTTATACGAGAACAAAAGCTTTATTCCCGGAATTTGTGGATGCGTTATCACAGACGGATCATGTGATCTTAGCGGACATTTATGCCGCACGCGAGACAGACACCCTCGGCATCTCTTCGAGAGATCTCGCCGAAGCATTAAAAGAAAAAGGCGCTGACACTTACTATTTCCCTTCTTTTGAAGAGATTGAAAACTTCTGCCTGGAAAAGTGTCAAAAAGGGGACTTGTTGATAACTATGGGAGCCGGAGACGTTGTAAACATTGGGGAAACGCTCCTAAAATAAAAGTTATCCACATTTTCCACAGGATTTTATCCACAAAAAACTTGATTTTTGGCTCAAAAATTTCTTTTTTGCCTGTCCAACTAATGCTATAATGTCTCTACGAAATGAGAAATATTGGGGAAGGACCGGCATAGGTTATGAAGAAACTGACATTAACAAATTCAGCACAAAATAATACAACCGTACTGGAAAATGAATTTATCGACCAGTATATGATTAAAGCAAACGGAGAGTATGTAAAAGTATACCTTCTTCTTTTGCGCCATCAAAACGAAGCTTCCACACCGCTTGGCATCTCTCAGATCGCCGACATTTTAGAGGTGACGGAAAAAGATGTGATCCGTGCGTTAAATTATTGGAACAAACAAGGACTCTTAGAATATGAATCCGCGGAGACTGCTCCTGTCACTTCACCAAAGCCTGCGCCTGCTGTTGTTTCAGATCCTTCTTCCAAGGTTCCTGACATCCGGCAGTTTAAGAGCCGCAAGGAATTTAAGGAGCTGCTCTTTGTGGCGGAACAATATCTTGGTAAGACGTTATCTGTCACCGATATTGACTCGATCACTTACTTCTATGAAACATTAGAAATGTCTGTGGAATTAATCGAATATCTGATTGAATACTGCGTTGAAAACGGTCACAAAAGCATGCATTATATTCAAAAGGTTGCTCTTTCATGGCACAAGCAGGATATAAAGACTGTCGATCAGGCAAAAACAAGCTCTTTGCTTTATAATAAAAACTGTTATTCGATTTTAAACGCATATGGAATCAAAGGACGGGCTCCGGCGGCTTCCGAGATTGCATACATTCGTAAGTGGAACGAAGAATACGCGTTCAGTTTGGATATTATTCTGGAAGCATGTACCCGAACAATGAATGCAATTCATCAGCCAAGCTTTGACTATACGGATTCTATCTTAAAGAAATGGCACGCGCAAAATGTACGCCATCTCAAAGATATTGCCGCTCTCGACGCTTCTTTTACCCGCGAAAAAGAGCTTAAGAAAAAACAATCAGTCAAAACACCTGTGATAAAGTCCACAAATAAATTCAACAATTTTGAAAGCCGTTCCTACGATATGAATGAGCTGGAACGCAAGTTAGTACAACAATAAGATCTGCATAAAGAGGAGAACTGCTTTTCATGGCACTTTCGAATTCTCAGTACGATGAATTGATGCGTACATACGAACAACGACAATTAGATAATGAACATGCCCTTCGCAAACGTTACGAAACTGCTTGTTCTATGATTCCCAAGCTTCCTGCTCTTGATGATGCCATATCATCAATCAGTATCAAACAGGCCCGTCTCTTACTGGACGGACACGAAGATGCACTCAGCGAGCTCAAAGAGGAAATCTCGCGTCTTTCTGCACAGAAACAGGCTCTTCTTTGTTCTCACGGATTTCCGGAAGATTATCTGGAACTCCACTATCTCTGCCCGGACTGCAAAGACACGGGTTACATTGGTACGAATAAATGCCACTGCTTCAAAAAAGCGATCGTGGATTTATTATATACACAGTCAAACCTGCAGGAAATTCTGGAAAAGGAAAACTTCTCTACGTTTTCTCTTGATTATTATTCCAGCAACCACAAAGACCCGCTTACCGGCCGTTCTTCGCTGGAAGCTGTACAGACTGCCCTGCACATCTGTCATGAATTTGTAGATACATTTTCTGAAGATTTCCGCAACATACTATTATATGGTGATACCGGCGTGGGAAAGACATTTCTCTCTCACTGCATTGCCAAGGAAGTCATGGACAGTTCTTATTCTGTCATTTATTTCTCGGCTTCCCGGCTTTTTGATGTGCTCGCCAAAAATATGTTTGGAAAAAAGGAAGAAGAAACGGACGACTCTCTGGAATATATCTATAATTGTGATCTGCTCATCATTGATGATCTGGGAACAGAGCTTGCAAATACCTTTACCATATCACAGCTCTTTTCCTGTCTCAACGAGCGTATCCTTCGCCGGAAGTCGACCATTATCTCAACAAATCTGGCACTTGACGATATTAAAACTATTTATTCAGAGCGTATCTTCTCACGGATCAGCAGCCACTATACTATGCTCAGGCTCACCGGAGATGATATTCGCATCCAAAAAAAATTATTAAACTTGGGAGGTACAAATGATGTTACGCCGTAACGAACGTATTTTGGACAACATACCGGTTGGATCTCTGGGGATCATTGCCTTAGATGGATGCACCGAGATGGGAAACAAGGTCAACGACTACATCGTAAAATGGCGCCACGAAGACGGACATGCACACAAGGATGATGTTGTTTTCCATGGCTATGAAAGAGACAACTATTTGATTGAGGCTAATACTCCTCGTTTTGGTTCAGGGGAAGCCAAAGGTATTATCAAAGAATCTGTAAGAGGTATGGATCTCTACTTAATGGTTGATGTATGTAATTACAGCCTCACCTACTCCCTTTCCGGAAAAACAAATCACATGTCACCGGACGATCATTTTCAGAATCTGAAACGTATGATTGCCGCAATCGGTGGAAAAGGCCGACGCATTAATGTTATTATGCCTTTCCTGTATGAAAGCCGTCAGCACAAAAGAAGCGGCCGTGAATCTCTCGACTGCGCATTGGCTCTTCAGGAGCTTGTACGCATGGGTGTTGATAATATTATCACCTTTGACGCACACGACCCGCGTGTACAGAATGCAATCCCTCTGAGCGGATTTGAAACAGTTCGTCCGACTTATCAGTTTGTAAAAGGACTTCTTCGCACCTACAAAGATCTTCAGATCGACAGCGACCACATGATGGTAATCAGCCCGGATGAAGGTGCTACTGCCCGTGCTGTTTATCTCGCCAACGTTCTGAATCTGGATATGGGAATGTTCTACAAGAGACGTGATTATACACAGATCGTAAATGGACGCAACCCGATCGTTGCACATGAATTTTTAGGTTCTTCTGTGGAAGGAAAAGATGTGATTATTTTAGATGATATGATCTCTTCCGGTGACAGTATCTTAGATGTTGCAAAACAGTTAAAACAAAGAAAAGCAAAACGAATCTTTGCAGCTGCTACTTTCGGACTGTTCACCAACGGTCTTGCAAAATTTGATCAGGCATATGAGGAAGGCATAATTGATGGTATTCTGACAACAAACCTGATCTACCAGACACCGGAACTGTTAGAAAGACCTTATTATATCAACTGCGATATGAGCAAATACATTGCGTTGATGATCGATACTCTGAACCACGACGGTTCTATCAGCAGTATCTTATCACCAAATGAACGTATCCAGAATATTGTAAGAAAATATAAAAACGGAGAGGAAGTCGTTTAGACTTCCTCTTTTCTATATGGAATATGAAGTTTATTCAAAAGCATTTCTTCCCGTTTCTGACAGGTAAAGATCAACACCTGCTTTTTGTTCTTGGCAAGCCACTTTAATGTATTCTCCAGACGTACATCATCATAATACGCAAATGTATCGTCCAGAAGCACCGGAAGCTCCTCTCGTCCAAGCACCTCTGTCGCCGTCATCCGCAGTGCAAAATAAATCTGCTCAATGGTTCCTCTGCTCACCTGAGATACCGGAATTTTCCTTCCGTCACTGATCAGACTCATTTTAAGCTGATCTTCAACGATTAATCTGGTATATTTGCCACCGGTAATTTCTCGTATAATCGAAGACACCTGCTCATTTAACGAATCTCCCATTTTCTTTTCCAGATTTCCGGAAAGTTCTTCCAGCTTCTCTATGGCAAATTGTACACAGGCATGATTTTTTTCTATTTCTTTTACCGGCTCACTGACTTCGTCTAATTCTTCAATCTGTTCCTGTATATTCGCATATTCTATCTCTCGTTCCTTTAAGTCTGCCTTTTTGTGTGCATACTCCCATTGCAATTTTTCAACCGATGCCTTCTCTCCCTCCGGTGTGATTTCCTCCAACAGTTTCTCCGGCTCTGTCTTTTCTTGGCGTTTCCCTTCCTTCATTCGGTTCCAGACATATATTCCGCAACTTAGAAATAAAATAATTGACATCAGGTAATTCCATGGTTTATGCAAAATAAACATTGGCAATATAATTATGAATGCAAATACAAGCAACTCCAACGGATGGATCCGCCATTTCTCCGGTCGGATCTCGTCAATCACGCCTTTCCCCTGTGTCTCTTTGTCCGTCTTTTCTTTTTCCTGTTCACGGCGGATGGCAATCTCTTCTTCCAATTCTCTTTGTTCTTCTCGAAGCTTATGAATGTCTCTCCACAGAAAGGATGCCTCCTGCTCTATATGCTCTCTTTGTTTCTGCTTCTCTTGAAGTGCCGCTCTTAATTCTCGTTCCAGTTCTCTTTTTCGTTCTTTTAGCTGTCCGAATGCCCCTGTAAGATTCATATCTTCTCCGCCTCCGGCATAATAATTTGTCGCAAAATCTCTAAGTTCATCTGCCAGCGTGCGGTCTGTCTCTGCCTTCAACTGACCGATCGATACTGTATTGTCGTAAGAAGCCGCAGTCACACCGCCCAGCAGCATTTCAAGATCCCCATGCTCGACAGACAGCTCTTCCCCATCATCCTCACAGATCAACTGTACCTTTTTCGATGATTTATCAAACTCTCTGCGGATACAAAAATATTTCCCGCCACTTTCAAATCGCATAACGCCCGAATAATAGCCGGGATTTTCCCACGGTTCATACTGTGTGTATGTATCATTAGACGCAGCTCTTCCGCGCTTTCTTTCTATCCCGAACAGCATGCCTCTTATAAACGCATGAATGGTTGATTTCCCGGACTCATTTTCTCCATAAATCAATTGAATCCCATCCGAAAGCCTGATTGTTTTATTTGTAAATTTTCCAAAATTTCTTATGATCAATTCCGCAATCTGCATACTAATCCCTTCTTGTCTCCACTAATGCCTTGACGCCTTCACACATCGCGCCGTATTCCACGCTGTCTCTGTCATAATCCTTTAATTCCCGGATCAGATATCCTAATATATTGTGGGCGTTCTGTTCCATCAGTCGTTCAAAATCATAGGCAGGCGCCGTCTCATCAACAATCTCGACAACATTTCCGAAACCGAATCGTTCGGACAGATCAAATTGCACTTCCGGATCTCGAAAACCGGTTAATATGATCTTGTAGAGATGTTCCTTCCCATTTTCCAAAATCATTTCCCCGATCTTCTCTCGAAGTGCAAAGCCTGTCATATCCGGTGTTACTTCTATTTCATCGTGGCGGTATTGTCTTACAGCACTTGGAACAAATCTGGTCTTACATCCGTGTTCTGTCATCTCGCCGATCACATATCCGTGAACACCTACATCATTTTTATCAATCGGTTCTAAGGCACCACAGTAAACTATTTTATCCTTCACCAGCGGCTGCGGTTTATGGATATGCCCAAGCGCAATATAATCATACTCACATTTCAATAGTTTCTCCTTCTGAAATGGAACATGGTTGTCATCCCCGCCGTGCAGAAGTAAAATTTCATATTTTTGTCTGTGCTGCGCCTTTTTTTCCTGACATGTACACTCTTTGATTTCTCTACTATGGTAGCTAAATCCCGATACTGCTGTTTGCAATTCAGGAAACTCGATAGTTTCCAATTCTTCTCCCGATAACAGATGTACATTTTCCGGCCATTTATAAGTAAGATAATACGAACCCGCTTTGATATAGTCGTGATTTCCTGCCGATAAAACTACCTGCGTGTGTGTCAGTTTCCCCAGTAAATAGCTGACATCTTTTAATTCTCTTAAAAGAGGCTGTCTGTGAAACAGGTCTCCCGCAATAAGAAGCAGATCCACCTGTGCCTCCTCACATACCTCAACCACATGTTGAAAACTATTCCACAGTTCCTTCTCCCGACTTTGTGTGTAAGCGGCTCCGGCGTCCGGTTTTGCCCCTAAATGAATATCTGCGGTGTGTAGAAACTTCATTCGGTTCTTCCTCCTCTTCCTGCTTTGTCGATGGCAGCGTTACGATAAACTGTGTGCGAAGATCATTACTCTTCGCCCTCACACTTCCGCCATGCAGCTCTACAATTTCTTTCGCAATGGCAAGTCCAAGGCCTGCTCCTCCGGTTCCACTGCTTCTGGAACCATCCACACGATAAAATTTCTCAAAAATTGTCTGCAGCATTGTCCCCGGAATCTTATCTCCCTCATTGCTGAAGACAATCTCTACATTTCCGTTTTTCGATTTCGCCTCAATCTCAATCTTAGTTCCTTCATAACAATAGGCAATCGCATTTCGCAAAATGTTATCAAAAACACGCGCCAGCTTATCCGGATCTCCGGTCACTTCCAGATTCTCCTCTACATCCACCTCGCAACTTAAATGTTTCTCCTGAAGTACCGCATACAATTCATCGGCAAGCTGCTCCAGCATCAGCGACAAATGAATATTTACCGGCTCTAATTCTATGTCTTGAAGATTGTAACGAGTGATATCAAAGAATTCGTTAATAAGCTCTCCCAGACGCAGTGATTTCTCATGTGCAATGTGAATATACTTCTCCCGCTCTTCTGCCTCCATCTCCGGATGTGTGTCCAGCATCGTAAGATATGCTACGATAGAGGTCAGCGGCGTCTTTAAGTCATGGGCAAGGAACAATACTAGGTCATCTTTTCGTTTCTCGCCTTCTATAGATTCCAACTCCTGCCGCTTCAAAATTGCTTTAATTTCATTTAAACGAATCTCAATCGGTTTCAGCTCCGTGATCAAATGAATAGGTTCCGTAGAATCCGATACAATATTTTCAATTCCGTCTCCTACCTGATCCAGATATTTTGTCATCTTGGACAGCGCCACATAGAAAAACAAAGCAAATAAGAGAAGAAAGCCAACCACCATAAAGAACGTCTTATTATCTCCAATCAGACGCCAATACAGATCGATCGCTGTCTTCTCTTCCACCTGAAAAGTAGTTAATATACTGATAAATGCCCTTGCAAACCAGTCATTATATACGCCATCGATTACATAATTCAGCAAAAAACCACCCACCAGCACTGTCAACGCTGTAACCAATACTGTCTGAAGCAAAATACTGAACTTTAATTTCCGATAGTTATTCTTCAACTTTATACCCCACTCCCCAAACGGTTTTAATGAAATCCGATTTTCCGGCAGGTGTATTCATTTTCTCACGCAAATGACGAATATGCACCATCACCGTATTGTTACTGTTCTTGTAATATTTTTCATGCCACACCTTTTCAAAGAGCTCTTCAGAACTTATTACCTTCCCTCTGTTTTCACACAGCAGCCACAGGATATCAAATTCAATCGGTGTCAAGGTCAGCGGAACCTCATTATATACGCACTCGTGTGAAGTACGGTTTAATTGAAGTCCTGCAAAGTCGATAATATCTCCGGTATCCTTTCCACCTTCATTGTATTGCGTATATCTTCGGATCTGAGCCTTCACCCGAGCCACAAGTTCCAGTGGATTAAAAGGCTTCGGTATATAATCATCTGCTCCTAATGTAAGACCGGTAATCTTATCCATATATTCTGTTTTTGCTGTCAGCATGATAACCGGAAATGTATATTTCTCTCGAATCTGTTTCAAAATCTGAAAACCATCCACATCCGGCAGCATAATGTCAAGAATCGCCAGATCGATCTTCATATTCTTAATACAGTCAAGCGCATCCTGCCCCGTATAAAACTTATACACATTATACTGGTCATTTTGCAGATACAATTCTATAACATCAGCAATCTCTTTCTCGTCATCAACCACTAAAATATTCATACTCATAGGACCCCTCCTATAATCATTCTATAATAAAAAAGCAACTATTCAGCCTTCCAACCGGCCCCGGGGCTACAAAAGCAGCCGCTTCGCCGCTTACACAGCCGGGACTCTCATGGAATGGCTGAACAGTTACTATAAGTCACAGTTATTTACAGTACGTGGGAATGGAATTACGTCACGGATATTACCCATTCCTGTAAGATACATTACGCATCTTTCAAATCCGAGACCAAATCCTGCATGTCTTGTTGAACCGTATTTTCTCAGATCAAGATAGAAGTCGTAGTCCTCTTCTTTTAATCCCATCTCCTTCATGCGTCCCAGAAGCTTTTCGTAATCGTCTTCTCTCTGGCTTCCTCCGATAATCTCTCCGATTCCCGGAACGAGACAGTCTACTGCTGCCACGGTTTTACCGTCTTCATTCAATTTCATATAAAACGCTTTGATGTCCTTCGGATAATCTGTAACGAACACCGGACGTTTATATACTTCCTCTGTCAGGTAACGCTCATGCTCTGTCTGAAGATCTGCGCCCCATGATACTTTATATTCAAACTTATCGTTGTTCTTCTCTAAGATTTCAATAGCTTCTGTATATGTCACTCTTGCAAACTCAGAAGATACCACATTGTTCAGTCTGTCTAACAATCCTTTATCTACAAAGGAGTTAAAGAAGTTCATCTCTTCCGGCGCATTTTCCAAAACATAATTAATGACATATTTAAGCATTGACTCTGCCAATACCATATTGTCATCCAGATCAGCAAATGCAATCTCCGGCTCAATCATCCAGAACTCTGCTGCATGTCTTGTCGTGTTAGAATTTTCAGCACGGAACGTTGGTCCGAATGTATAGATATTGCGGAATGCCTGCGCATATGTCTCACCATTTAACTGTCCGCTTACTGTAAGGCTTGTCTCTTTATTAAAGAAATCCTGAGAATAATCCACCTTTCCATCTTCTGTCTTCGGAACATTTTCCATATCCAGAGTAGTCACGCGGAACATTTCCCCTGCTCCTTCACAGTCACTTCCTGTGATCAGCGGGGTGTGCACATACACAAAGCCTCTCTCCTGGAAAAACTTATGAATTGCGTATGCTGCCAGTGAGCGCACGCGGAACACTGCCTGAAATGTATTTGTTCTCGGTCTTAAATGAGAAATTGTTCTTAAGTATTCGAAACTATGACGTTTCTTCTGAAGCGGATAGTCCGGTGCGGATGCGCCTTCTACTTCCACAGTATCTGCCTGAATCTCAAATGGCTGCTTTGCCTGTGGTGTTGCAACCAATGTTCCTGTTACGATGATTGCCGCTCCCACATTTAACTTGGATACCTCTGCAAAATTGTCCATTGTATCGTGGTACACAACCTGTAATGGTTCAAAAAATGTTCCATCATTCACAACAATAAATCCAAATGCTTTGGAATCACGGATGCTACGCACCCATCCGCCAACAGTAATCTTCTTGTCCAGATATTCTTCTTTCTTCTTGTATAATTCTCTAATGCTTATTAAGTCCATAGCTGCCTGCTCCTTTTCTATCATCACACTTTGTGGTTAGTATAACACATCTCTGCGGAATTTAAAAGTATAACAAACAGCAGGACACCTCTAAAGCTTTTTAATTTTAAATCTTCGAAAACCATTCTGGCATTTCTTTTTTCACTAATTCAACATAATTTAAAATCTGCTTATTATTTTGATCTTCTGCGCGTGTTAACAGTACAATAGCCCGATCTGTCTCAGGAATCTCTCGACTTATTAAATGATGCCGTTTTAAAAGCTCCTTAGGATATGGAGTAGAAATAGAAAAACTATCTGAATTTTCCAAAAGAGTAAGTCTTGAATCTCCCGGCTCCATAACAATATGTAGGTGCACCTCATTAAGAAGACTTTCAATTTTAGCTGGAACACAATTCATAGAAATCCCGAAATTTGATAGGCATGGATAATCTGTAAAATCAACAAGATTTGTGCTTTCTTTTTTTGTTAATGGATGTTTTTCCGATAATGTAATATAAAGTGCTGTATAGCCTAAAATAACCGGAACCAAACTTTTTTGCTTAAATTTTTTTAAAAATTGTCCATATAATTCCCTGCTGCAAACAATTACCGAAACATCCACCGAATTATTAAGAAGCATTTCTATCCCTTCATATACTGTTCCAATTCTCCGAAGACTACAATTTGATGATTCCGCGAAATTTACATATTTTTCGCAAAATTTAACAAACGCATTTTCAGAAAAAGGGTATGCATATGTTGCCACAAAAAGATGAATTTTTTCGTTGGCATTTTTTAGAGAATGAATATTTTCTATATTTCTTTGAATAGAATAAGCATATTCAAGAAATTTTTCTCCCTTATCTGTTACTTGCACTCCGTTATGCGTCCGATCAAAAATACGAAATCCCAATTCTTGTTCTAAAGAATATATAGAACTACTTGCATTCGGTTGCGCGATAAACAATTTTTGTGCTGCTTTTGTAATTGATCCATATTCATATATAGCAATTGCCAATTCTATCTGCTCTGTTTTCATAATTTTCTCTCTTTTTGTTTTTTCCATAAAAATATACAGTTAAAATATTCCAATATAAATATATATATATTCAATTATATTATATATTACCAAAAATACAAGCAAATATATTAAGATAAATACAAGAAATTGACAATAAATTACCAACAAACAAAATAACATTGCTAGTAAAGGAGGATAATTATGAGTGAATTTAAACTTATCAAATGCGGAAAAATGTATGACGGAAAATCAGATACATTGCAAGAAAATATGGAAATTCTTGTAAATGGAACAATGATTGAAGAAGTCGGGAAAAAACTAACTTATCCACTAAACACAGAGATTATTAATCTTCCTGATTGTACTATAACCCCAGGAATGATTGACGCTCATGTACATAGTCAATATATTGACTGGCATACGCGAAATCACGATATTGTTTATCGCGGTCCTGCTTGGAAAAGTATGTGCCACCTTTATGTAGCACGAGAATCTCTTTACCGTGGCTTTACAACAATTCGGAGCATTGGGAATTCAACTTATGAAGCTCGTGGCAGTCTTGCTGCTAAAGAAATGATTGATCTTGGTCTCTTTCCTGGTGCTAGAATGGTTGTCACGCCTCACTATATGGCAAGTCTTGGAAGCCACGGAGATCATTCTCAATATCTTCGAACAAATCCTGATTTAGCAGAAGCTTTTTCTGAAATGACCCCCACAATTGGAACCGGTGTTGAATTTTTCAGGAACGCAGTGAGAAATGAAATTAAAATGGGGGCAGATTTCATTAAAATTATGATTAACGGAGGATTTAGCACTCCTAATGATACCCCCGACGATCAACAGCTTTGCGATGAAGAAATTGAAGTCATTATAAAAACTGCACATGAACTGGGACGAACTGTCACTGCTCATATATATAATTCAGAGCAGATGAAAAAAGTTGCTTTAATGGGAATTGATGGAATGGAGCATGGTTCTTTAATTACCGAAGATACCGCACGAGTAATGGAAGAACTTGGAACATATCTTGTTCCTACTTTTTGTCCATATGATGACATCATTCATTTAAATGAAGAAACATTAAAAAAGAAAACGCCCCAATTTCAGGCAAAGCTTCGCCAGTATTCTACTCGTCTCCAAGAAGGACGAAAAGTTATTATTAATAGTAAAATCAAACTTGGATATGGTACAGATTTTGTTACTGTTCATAATGCTTATGAAAACGGATATGAATATGAATCCTGGATGAATTCAGGAATAGACCCATTTAGAATCTTAAAAGCTGCAACAAGTACAAATGCCGAAATTCTGGGATTATCACATTTAATCGGAACAATAGAAACCGGAAAAATCGCCGATCTTTCTGGCTGGAAAAGGGATCTTTTAACAGACCCTAAAGCTCTATTAGATTGTTCATTTGTTATGAAAGAAGGGAAAACATACGAAACAATAACAGTTGAGTAAGAACAAAGCAAATCATAAGAAAGGAGCCGCATAAAATATGAATAAAAAATTAGATGAAAATACAACCGCAACTATGAAATCGGAAAAAGTACGAATATCCGGCTATATTTCTTTAGTTCTTGCTATTGTTTTTTTCTCTGGGCTATTACAAAATCAAGAGAATTTTCTAAAATTCTTCGATTTTACGAATGTCCTTGGATCTTTTGGAAATCTAGGCGAAATATCAGAAGAAGCCGGAACATTAGCTTCAAACTTCCGTGGTCTAAATGGTACGGGAGTACGTGATGGGTGGCTTTTTGCACTTACATTGACCCCAGCTGTTATGCTCGCTCTCGGAGTTGTAAAAATCGTTGAAGACATGGATGGATTAAAGGCGGCGCAAAAGCTAATGACACCATTGCTTCGTCCACTTATGGGAATTCCTGGAATCTGTGGCTTAGCATTAGTTGCTAGTCTTCAATCTACAGACACAGGTGCGTCTATGACAAAAGAACTATATGAAAACGGAGAAATCAACGAAAAAGAACGGCTAACATTTATTGCATTTCAATTTTCAGCTGGTGCTTGTTTAACAAATTATCTTTCTAGCGGTGCTGCACTATTTCAATTTTTAGAAATTCCAATTATTGTACCTTTGATTATCATTCTAATCTTTAAATTAATTGCAACTAATATCATCCGCTTTTATGCAATGCGATTCATAAAATAAAAGGAGACTAATATTATGAAAGAAAAAATAAATCCTATCAATAGCTTTGTAGCTGGTGCACGAAAAGGTTTTAGTATGTCTATGAATAATATGCTTCCAAATGTATTATTTGCATTTGCTATGATACAAATATTAAATTTAAGTGGTTTATCTAACTTAATTGGAAAAGTCTGTGGACCATTAATGGGCATTTTCGGACTTCCCGGGATTGCCGCAACAGCAGTAATTGCAGGTATTCTTTCTTCTGGCGGCGGTCTAGGTGCAACCGCAAGTCTTGCCTTGAGTGGGCAGATCACTAATAGTGATGCAACTATATTATTAGTTGGAATTTGCCTTTTTGGCGCAGCAATCCAATATATGGGACGAGTTCTAGGAACTGCCGATGTGGAAAGCAAACATTATCCTGTGTTATTTGCAGTAAATATCGGAACAGGGCTTTTAGCAATGTTCGTAACTAGCTTTATTGTAGGAAGATAATATTTATGTTAAAAAAGTTCCCCTTTAGGGGAACTTTTTTAAGCCAGTATCACTTTCATTGCCTCTGCTAATTTTTCTTTCTGTGCTTTCGCCTCTTCCAGATCTTTTCCAAGTGTTGTGTAGTAAATCTTGATCTTCGGCTCAGTACCGGAAGGACGAACGATGACTGTTGCTCCATCTTCTAATTTGTAGATCAACACATTCGCAGATGGAAGTCCTGTCTCTTCTGGCTTTGTATAATCAATTGCCTGAGCTACTTTCACACCGGCAACTTCTGTCAACGGATTCTCACGCAGATTCTGCATGATGCCTGCCATCTTATCCATTCCGCTTAATCCCGGGAATTCAAAGCTGTCGATCTTATTGTAGTAACGTCCGTATTCTGTATAGATCTCTTCCATTCTCTGCTTCAGGGAGCTTCCGATACTTCTGTAGTAAGCTGCCATCTCACAGATAAGCATAGAACCGATCACCGCATCCTTGTCACGAACATATGGGCCAGCCAGATATCCGTAACTTTCTTCAAATCCGAAAATAAAGCGATCCACTTCACCTGCTTCTTCCAACTGTGCGATCTGATCTCCGATCCACTTAAAACCGGTAAGCACATTGCGAAGTTCCACTCCATAGTGAGCAGCCACTGCATCCGCAAGAGGGGTAGATACAATTGATTTCACCGCTACCGGATTCTCCGGCATAGTTCCTTTTTCGATGCGTCCTGCGCAAATATAATCAAGAAGCAATACACCTACTTCATTACCGCTCACCAGCTCATAAGACCCATCCGGACACTTCATTGCAATACCGACACGGTCTGCATCCGGATCTGTGGCAAGCATAAGATCTGCGCCCACTTCTTTTGCAAGGTTCAAACCACTTTCCAAAGCCTCAAAGATCTCCGGATTCGGGTAACTGCATGTTGTAAAATATCCATTTGGATACTCCTGTTCAGGAACAATCGTAATGTCTGTAATTCCAATATCTTTTAACACCTGTGTTACCGGCACAAGACCTGAACCATTTAACGGACTGTATACTAATTTTAATCCGGCAGTCTTGCAAAGTCCCGGACGAACCTGACGAGATTCGATTGCTTCATAGAGAGCCTTCTTACAATCATCTCCCACAAAGCGGATCAGACCTCTTTCTACACCTTCTGCGAAAGAAATGTAATTTGCTCCTGTCAAGACATCTGTCTTCTGGATTTCTTCATATACGATCGCCGCCGCATCGTCTGTCATCTGACAGCCATCCGGTCCATACGCCTTATAGCCATTATATTTAGCCGGATTATGAGATGCTGTTACCATGACACCGGCATTGCATTTATAATAACGTGTTGCAAAAGAAAGCGCCGGCACCGGCATAAGCGCATCATATATTCTTACATTGATTCCATTCGCTGCAAGAACTCCTGCTGCCGTTTTCGCAAATACATCACTCTTCAAACGGCTGTCATAACTGATCGCTACTGTCTGGCTTCCTCCCTGTGTCTTCACCCAGTTCGCGAGCCCCTGTGTTGCCTGACGCACCACATAGATATTCATACGGTTTGTTCCTGCCCCCAACACGCCTCGTAGTCCGGCTGTTCCAAACTTAAGGGCAACTGCAAAACGTTCTTTGATCTCCGTTTCATCACCTTCGATTGCTCTTAACTCCGGATTTAAATCTGCGTCTTCCAGATCTGCTGCCATCCAGCGTTCATATTCTTCCAGATACATTCTCATCACTCCTGTCTTTCATAAAAAATCTAAGTTAAATATATCATGTTTAGGAGTGAATAGCAACAATCAGTCTAAACACCTGCTCTACCGTTTCCATGAGATTTCTTCTGGCATTCTCTGCGTCCATCGCATCTTCCAATGTAGTAATCCCTCTTAAAATAGGGAAAAATGCATGAATTCCCTCTTCGTTACATTTTCTGGCATCTTTCGTCACGCTCCCTGCAAAAGCAAGCACCGGAATCTTGTATTTTCCTGCCAGTTTTGCAACACCTACCGGCGCTTTTCCCATCGCAGTCTGCCCGTCAAGACGCCCTTCACCGGTAATAACAATATCTGCATCTTGAATATACTGTTCTAATTTTGTTTCTTCTAAAACTATTTTGATTCCTGACTCCAACACCGCATTGGTAAATGTAAGGAACGCAAAACCAAGCCCTCCTGCTGCCCCGGTTCCCGGATGCTCCGCATCAGCCCTCTCAGAACAGTTGGCCGCCAGCTTGGCATAATCGGCTAACCATTGATCCATCTCCCGGACCATTTCCGGCGTCGCCCCTTTTTGCGGTCCGTACACAGCGCTGGCTCCCAGTGGTCCACACAGTGGATTTGTCACATCACAGGCAACTTTAAACTCACACTGTGCAAGCTCCGGTAATACATGTTCCTTCCTGATCTCAGCCAGATCTTCCAACCCTTTTGCCCCATAAGGAACCGCATTCCCTTTGCTGTTCAAAAAATCATATCCAAGCGCCTGCAGCATTCCGATTCCGCCGTCATTCGTTGCACTTCCGCCAATGCCGACCACAAATTTCCGACAGCCCTTCTCAATGGCATCCCGGATCATCTCACCGACACCGTAAGTCGTTGTAAACAGTGGATTTTTCTTCTCGTCCGGAACCAGTGTGATTCCTGCTGCCGCTGACATTTCTATCACTGCCATTTCCCTTCTTCTATAATCCCATATGCAGCATCCACTTTGTCCCCAAGCGGTCCTGTAACACGAACCTTCCGCAAGCTGCCATTCATCCCCTGCACAAGTGCATCTACCGTTCCTTCTCCACCGTCTGCCAGTGGTCTTACCTCCACCTTGGCTTCGGCATCCGCACGGTAGATTCCTTCTGCGATTGCATTGCCTGCCTCCATAGAACTTAAACTTCCTTTTAATGAATCAATCGCAACTACTGCTTTCATTCTTTGCTCCTTTCCCGAACCCTTTGTATTCTTCATTCATTTATGAAACAGAAATATGCTTACATGCAAGATGGCTTCCTTCAAGCACACCTATGCCAATCGCCCCTTTCAAATACGGATGTTCGATATCCCGGATTGATAATATATTCTGTCCATCTGCATCTACGGAAATGATATCATGTTCCGCGTGAATTGTAATCTTATATTCCTGTCCGTGATGCCACAGAAAATCTGCAGCCGCAAGAACTCTGTAATCATTTTCCTTTTTCAGTATTCCAATCTTATGATCGGGAAGCAGCGCCGCCGCATAACAACGCCCTCCTCCCTGAACTCTCACATACTCTGATATATATATTTGACTAATCACGTCTGTATACTATAATAAGTAGAGTGAATCATTAGAATACTTTCATGTACGAAAGAAGAAAGGAATCAAAATAACATGACACAAAAACAAACAGATAACTCCTCTCCTGCATGCGTGGTGATCGCTATCGGACTTTCCCTTCTGCCTGTTGGAATGGATTCTTGGGGAGGCGGAACCGGATCTGAGACTTTTGGAATGTGGTGCCACCTGTTCGTCGGCGGAGTCACACTGATCGTCTGCCTTATTTCCCGCTATAAGCTTCCGGGAATTTACAAAAACTTAAATATTCTGGTTGGTCTGTTTGCCGGCTATGTTCTATCTGCCATTTTCACTCTCGTGGGAATTGCTCCGATGATTGATTTTTCAGGCATTACAACAACCATTGAGCAGGTCGGCTTTTTCAGCCTTCCGAAACTGGTCTTCTTCACCAGTCACAAACCGGTTTCCCATCTGGGCGCATTTTTTACAATTGCCATTGTATACCTTGTGTCTGCTGCCGAGACTACCGGTGCGACTACTGCGGTCTGCAAAGGAGCGCTCGGACGGGACATCAAAATGGAAGAGCTCCAGGGTTCTCTTGCAGTAGACGGATTCTCCAGCGCGATTTCCGGTTGTTTCGGATGCCTTCCGCTTACCTCGTTCAGCCAAAATGTAGGGCTCGTCACGATGACCGGTGTCATTAACCGATTTACAATCTTAATGGGCGCACTGATCATGATACTGACGTCTTTATTCCCTCCTCTTGGCGCATTTTTTAATTCTCTTCCTCAGTCCGTTCTCGGCGGATGTACTGTTATGATGTTTGGCTCCATCATGTATGAAGGAGTAAAGATGCTCAAAGAATGTGAATTTAATGACCGGACGATGATCATTGTTTCTCTTTCTTTCTGCATTGGTGTCGGATTAACACAGACTTCCGGCAACTTCTTCTCTGCATTTCCTGCATTTGTAGGTGATATTTTCAATGGAAATGCAGTTGCAGGAGTATTTGTGATCTCCTTATTATTGAGCTTATTCCTGCCTAAGGAAAAGGAAGCGTAGCCAGTAGCTTTATTATGATTTATATGTTATAAACAAGGGAGCATATCACTTGACTGATATGCTCCCCTGTTATTCTTTTCCCTATGCTCTCTCACTATAGTGATGTGCTTCTTCAAGCATCATATCTTTTACTTTCATCAAACGAATCTGGGAACTTCTTTCATTTTCATCCAGCTTCATTGTGATATATTTGATCGTTGCCTGAGCCTCCGGAATCGTCACATGCTCCAGCGCATTTACACGACGTCTTGTCTTCTCAATCTCCGCCGCCATGAGCTGACATGCTTTTTCTGTCTCTGCAAGCTTCAACATATCCGGCAGAATATCTGCCAATGATTTCACCGCACCATCCAGATCACTGGAAGTAAATGCAAATCCATAAGAATAAATGTCGTTGGCATCCGCTGTCCTTGTCTTTGTCTCATAGACCGGGATATCAACACTCATAACATTTTTCTGTTCTACATTCAGATTCACTTCCTGCTTCGGTGCCATCAATGCTGTATTTAATGTAGCTTCGTCCATGCCTGCCTTCGCTATGACAAAATTCTTATTTGCAGAGAGGATTCCGGCTTCTACTTTTTTTCTAAGCGCCATGTTCTCCTTGACCAGTTCAAGAAACTGACGCATCAGCTCGTCTCGCTTATCTTTCAGAAGTTTGTGTCCTCTTCTGGCTGTAACAAGCTTTTTCTTTGTTTTTGTCAGCTCCATACGGGTAGGAGTAATCTGCTTTTTAGCCATCGTTTTCCTCCTTCATTTGGGTTTGCTGCGGGCCCTCGCCCTTTCGGCTTTCTAGCCATGTCCAGCTCGAATCCGCTTCGCTCCTTCTCGCTGCGGGCTTGCGCCTTTTCGGCTTTTTCGCCATACCCAGCTCGAATCCGCTTCGCTCCTTCTCGCTGCGGGCTTGCGCCCTATACATCTGCACAGAAACATCCATTTACATGCAAGCATGCAATGTCTGTTTCTGCACATCTGTGCATGGCTTATTGCTTTCCATAATACATATCTAAGAATTTGTCATCGATACGTTTCAGTTCTGCTCTTGGCAGCATAGACAGGAGTTTCCAGCCGATTTCCAATGTTTCTTCTATGGATCGATCTGTGTTATACCCCTGAGATACGTATTCTTTCTCGAACGCTTCTGCGAATTCTGCATATTTCAGATCTATTTCTGTAAGCGCTGCTTCTCCGAGAATCGTCATCAGCTCTTTGGCATCTTTACCACGAGAGTATGCTGCAAATAACTGGTTCATCGTGTTGGAGTGGTCTGCTCTTGTCTTTCCTTCTCCGATACCTTTATCTTTCAGACGGGAAAGTGACGGTAATACATCGATTGGCGGCTGCAATCCCTTTCGGTACAGTTCACGGCTTAAGATTACCTGTCCCTCTGTGATATATCCGGTAAGGTCCGGAATCGGATGTGTCTTATCATCCTCAGGCATTGTCAGAATCGGGATCATTGTAATACTTCCGTTCTTGCCTCTCTGGCGTCCGGCTCTCTCATACATGGTCGCAAGGTCTGTATACATATAGCCCGGATATCCACGACGTCCCGGAACCTCTTTCTTCGCTGCAGAAATCTCACGAAGTGCGTCTGCGTAGTTTGTGATATCTGTCAAGATAACCAATACATGCATATCTTTCTCAAATGCCAGATATTCTGCCGCAGTCAGCGCCATACGAGGTGTGGAAATACGCTCAACCGCCGGGTCATTTGCCAGGTTAATAAACAGCACGGTTCGATCAATCGCTCCGGTCTCTTTGAAGGACTCTATGAAATAGTTGGACTCTTCAAATGTAATACCCATAGCGGCAAATACAACCGCGAATTTTTCGTCTGTACCGCGTACCTTCGCCTGTCTTGCAATCTGGGCTGCCAGCTGAGAATGCGGCAGACCGGAACAGGAGAAGATTGGCAGCTTCTGTCCACGAACCAATGTATTCAGTCCGTCAATGGCAGATACTCCCGTCTGGATAAATTCCTCCGGATATACTCTTGCTGCCGGATTCATCGGAAGACCATTAATATCTCTTCTTTCTTCCGGTAAAATCTCCGGGCCATCATCAATCGGACGTCCAAGTCCATCGAAGACACGTCCGAGCATATCGCCGGACACACCCAATTCCATTGTTCGTCCAAGAAAACGTACTTTACTGTTACTCAAATTAATACCGGCTGCATTTTCATAGAGCTGTACAACCACATTGTCTCCATCTACTTCTAAGACTTTACAACGACGTTTTTCTCCACTGGCAAGCTCGATTTCTCCAAGCTCATCAAAGGTAACGCCCTCTACTCCTTTTACCATCATCAGCGGTCCGGCAACTTCCTGAATTGTTCTATATTCTTTTGGCATAATTAGAAGTCCTCCTTCCCGAATGTTCCTTTAATTTCTTCTCGAAGTTCATTCATGATCTTCTCGTACTCTTCTTCAATCTGATCAGTAGTTGTATATTTATAACGTCCGATTCGCTCTCTTACTTCCATAACCAGAAGCTCTTTCATCGGAGCGCCTTTTGCCAGTGCTTCGCTTGCCTGATCGTAAAAGGCAAGTACGAGTTTCATCATCAAATACTGTTTGCGAAGCGGTGTGTACGTATCAATCTCATGGAAAGAGTTCTGATGTAAGAAGTCTTCACGGATTGATCTTGCCGCCTCCATTTTCAGACGGTCACTCGGAGACAGCGCATCCATACCTACCATCTGCACAATTTCTTCCAGAGCCGCCTCTTCTGTCAAAAGGCTCATCATTCTCTGTCTGTCACTCATCCAGTCTTCTGCTACCGTATTGTTAAACCAATCCTGCATATTATCGAGATACAGGGAATAACTGGTCAGCCAGTTGATCGCCGGGAAATGTCTCTTATATGCCAGCGCAGAATCCAGTCCCCAGAACACCTTCACGATACGAAGCGTTGCCTGCGATACCGGCTCAGAAGTATCACCACCCGGTGGAGATACTGCTCCGATTACAGACAGAGAACCTTCTCTTCCTTCTTTTCCAAGAGACTGTACACGTCCTGCTCTCTCATAGAATTCTGCAAGACGAGATCCAAGGTATGCCGGATATCCTTCCTCGCCCGGCATTTCTTCCAGACGTCCTGACATCTCACGAAGAGCCTCTGCCCAACGGGATGTTGAGTCTGCCATCAACGCTACTGAGTATCCCATATCACGGAAGTATTCTGCGATTGTAATTCCTGTATAAATAGACGCCTCACGAGCTGCAAACGGCATGTCGGATGTATTTGCGATCAGAACGGTTCTCTCCATCAGGGAACGACCTGTCTTCGGGTCCTTCAGCTCCGGGAATTCATTCAAAACGTCCGTCATCTCATTTCCACGCTCACCACATCCGATATAAACTACGATATCTGCCTCTGCCCATTTTGCAAGCTGATGCTGGATCACTGTTTTACCACTTCCGAAAGGTCCCGGAACGGCAGCTACACCGCCTTTTGCGATCGGGAAGAAGGTATCTACTACACGCTGTCCTGTTACAAGCGGTGCGTCGAGAGGAAGCTTTTTCACATATGGACGTCCTTTACGAACCGGCCACTTCTGCATCATTGTAAGCTCCTTATCACCGTCTTTTGTCGAGAGAACAGCCACCACTTCCTCTACGGTAAATTCTCCTGCTTTGATCTCTTTCACCGTACCTGCAAGACCATACGGAACCATAATTTTCTGTTCTACAACTGCGGTTTCCTGAACGGTGCCGAGTACATCTCCTGCGGACACCTCATCACCGACTTTTGCAACCGGGACAAATTCCCATTTTTTATCTCTCTTCAGGGATGCAACCTCAACTCCACGCTGTAAGTTATTTCCTGAAATCTTCATAATATCATCAAGCGGACGCTGGATTCCATCGTAAATGCTTGTGATAAGACCAGGGCCAAGTTCTACGGACATTGGTGCGCCTGTAGATTCTACCGGCTCACCAGGTCCAAGACCTGACGTCTCTTCATATACCTGAATGGATGCCTCATCACCATGCATCTCGATGATCTCTCCGATCAGACGTTTCTCGCTGACACGTACAACGTCGGACATATTCGCATCACGCATACCGGACGCGATGACCAGCGGTCCTGCTACTTTTTTGATCGTACCTGTACTACTCATGTGGACGAATCACCTTACCTTTCCTACAAATTTACCACTGCACAGCTCTTACACCGGCATGGTTTAGCTGTCACCAAACAAAATGTCAGATCCTACAGCTATCTCTACGGATTTTTTCACTCCCGCTACTCCGGCTCCGGTATTTCCTGCAATTCCCGGAATCTGGATAATAGCCGGAATGATCTGCTCCTGATATTTTGAAATCTCATGCTTTAACTGTGCGGCACACGCTTCCGTGATATAGATCACACCGTAATCTCCTGCTGCCAGTTTTGAAAGCATCTCTGCGGCTTCTTCCTGAGTCTCAACCGGAAATGTATCAAGTCCCAGTGCAGCGAAACCGTAAATGCTATCGTAATCGCCTAATACTGCAATCTTATACATACATTTCCCTTACCCTTTCCCGAATAGAATCATCCGGCAGATCACTTCGCTTACCGGAAAGAATGATTCGCACCGTTTTTATTTCATTCTGTCTTGCGATCACATAAGCAATCACAGGACCTATTGTAAATGCATTATATTTCTGCGGACTGATGGTTTCAATAATACGATTATCGCACCAGCGTTCAAATGCAGACGGAGATTCCGCTAACGCTTCTGCCCCTTCCGCATAGACGGTTCCGAGCAGATAATCTCTCAGTGCATCTGCTCCTGCCAATGCTGCTTTTGCAAGCTTATCAACACTGACGCTATCACATTCTGCCATCGCCCGCTTCATGAATTCTATTGATTTTGCGGTTTTCTGCGCACGCACGGCAATCTTTATATCTGCAACTGCAACGGTAGATTCTGCATAATCCCGAATAATCTGGTCTTTTGCTTCTTTTCCCGCTTTATAGATTGCATCAAGCGCTGCCCTGTCGATCATCACGTCGCACAATTGACCGTCTCCTGTATGAAGAAAAGATTCATACGCTTCTGCTGCCACATGCTGCATATTTGCCGGAAGCTTACCAAAGTTCTTCTCCTTCACAATCTCCAGCATCTCACTGCCCGGAATGGATACATCTTCATAGAAAATGTGGCGTTTTTTCCCTTCCGTACAGGTTTCCTTGATGGCTGCTTTCAGATTGTGAAAAAGCTTCGGATAAGAAAGCACCGCAAAGTGTTCCATTCCAACGGATAATTCCTTTACCACTTCCCACACCTTTTCTTCTTCTCTGGTCAATATGGCCTCGGCGTTTCCCGATGTTTCAGAGTCTCCCCATCCCTTCTCTTCCAGGAACTGAAGACACTGCTCATAGCTCTGGCACCCGATCAGCTGATCAATGGTGCTGTTAGAAAACAGGGAAACTTCCAGCGCCCTTATGCGCGCAACCGCATAGGTATACTTTTCACTCATGTTACTCCTCCTGTTGCGCGTTACGCGAATATGATACGATGCACTTTATCAGACAACTCATCTTTTTTCGCATCAAAAATTGCCTGCAAGGTACAATTTTCTTCTATGCCTCCATAGGCGAGGACAAATCCATTTTCTATTTTTCTGCCTTCTTCCGAGATGACCAGACTTCCGCCTTTTGATGCTGCCGATTTTTCTACTTCTGCCCGAAAATCATTCGACATTCTCGCAAGGTCAGAAGCTGCAAAAAAGATCTCTCCTGCTTCCGGCAGTGCATATTTATCAAGCATCTTAAGAAGAAGAGCAAAATATTCTTTCTCGTCCATAGCAATCAGGGAATCGTATGCTTTCTTAAGCACATCTGCGATTACTTCCTGCTTCGCTTCCAGAATTCTGGTTCTTCTCTTAAGATCAATTGCCGATGCCACTCTCTCTTCATAAGCTTTCACATCTGCCTCTGACTTGCGCTGTGCAAGTTCACTTGATTTCTCTGCTTCTGCCTCGGCCTGACTTGTGATCTTTTGAGCATCCGCTTTTGCTTCTTCGACCTTATTGTCTGCCAAAGCCCTGGCTTCGCTCAGAATCTGGCTTTTCATTTTCTCTAATCCAGTCATAGCCTTTTACTCCTTCTTAGACCTGAATTCCATTTACTGCAAGGAAAGAAATCAAAAGTGCAAGAATTGCATATGTCTCTACCATTGCAGGGAACAGCATAGCTTTACCAAACTGATCCGGCTTCTTTGCTACGATACCGATAGAAGAAGCTGCTGTTTTTCCCTGTGCAACTCCTGAGATCAGTCCAACGATACCAATCGGAAGACATGCTGCCAGAATCATAAGACCTGTCTGCACACTGACATCTGCAACGCCGCCGCCTAAAATACCAATTTTAGATAATGTGATAAATCCAACCAGCAGTCCGTAAAGTCCCTGTGTACCAGGAAGAAGCTGCATGATCAAAACCTTGGCAAACTTACTTGGGTCTTCTGTTACAACTCCGGCTGCCGCCTGTCCTGCAATACCTACACCCATTGCAGATCCCGCACCTGCCAGTAATACCGCAATTGCCGCGCCCAGAAGCGCATATACGATTCCTAAATTTTCCATAATACTCATAGTCTACATTTCCTCCTTATATGTTGTTAACTTCGCTTATTATTAATCTGCATTACTCTGAACATCTACATATTTTGTATCTGAATGAAATGGCCGAAATGGTCTGCTTCCGCCTTCGTAGAATTTTCCGAAGAACTCTACAAACTGAAGACGGTTTGTGTGTACATATGCGCCCAATAAATTAATCGCCAGATTCAGCGTATGTCCCGCAACAAAGAACACAACGAATAAAATAATTCCAAGTATATTATTCGGGAACATTCCGATCATCTGATTGATTACGGATGCGATAACTCCGGTAGCAAGCCCAAGGGCTAACAGACGGGAGTAGGATAACACATCACTTAACCATCCGGTAATATTATACAAATCATATGCTCCAAGCGCGATCCGAAGTCCCGGATTCTTGCTGCTTCTTCCCGACATGAGGACAATTCCGACTGCTCCTGCAATCGCAAGTCCTTTGGCAAGCATATTAAGCGCCGGCGGGAACACAATTGTTGTCTGTGCGATAGATGCAAATATATCACTTGGCAAAAGCATGAGGATCAATCCCACAAGAAGCATAAACCATAACACTACGTCGCAGAAGAAATCCATAACCTTGTGATCTTTCAGGCACAGATAGCCCTTGATGCCTAGACCGACAAATAAATGAATCACACCAAACAGCATCGAGTATACGAGCAATTTCATCGGATCATTCAGCGGCATGAACCACAGTGCATCGATCGTAACCGTTGTTCCAAAAAACTTCTGTGATACAATATCTACAATATTTCCAAAGTATCCGCCGAACAGAATTCCCCAGATTACCGTCGAGAGTCCGCAATACATAAATAACTTTATCGACTTGTGCATGCTTTCACTCATTCTCGGGAATTTCTTCAGCATGACAAAGCACGCAATCGCAATAATCGCTCCATATGCGGCATCCGATAACATCATTCCAAAGAAAAATACATAGAAAAATGACATAATCGTTGTCGGGTCGATTTCCCCTTTCTTCGGGAGTCCGTAAGATTCTACAATACCCTCTACCGACTCAGAAAAGCCATTGTTCTCAAGAAGTGTCGGTGCCTCTTCCTCTTCACCCAGCGCTTCGATATCTATCACACAGTCATAATTATCTCCAATCGCTTTTTGGATTGCCGGCACGACCTTCTCCGGCACATACCCGCTGACGAGAAAGGTTCTCTGAGACTGTGGAATCGTTCCAAGAATCTGATACTTATCTGCCCGCATTCGAAAATAATCTCCGACTACCTTCAGGCTATTTCTCGCATCCCGATATCCTGCGATCGTTTCCTCATCTTTTTTAATTTCCTGCTTCAGGGCTTCCACCTTCTGCTCAAGCTCCTCTTTTTCTTTTGCCGGAACCTGATCTGTCATCTGCGATGGTCTTGCGAATCCGCCCGCTCGAAGCGCTTCTTCTACCTTTCCAACATTTTCTTTCATACAGAACACGGTCAGATAAAGTGCGTCCTTATCTTTCTCAATCACCTGCACTTCTATGTCAGGCGTCTCTTCCGGACAATGCTCTGCCACAAGAGCATATATGCGTTCTGTCGTAGTATCTGCTGCCATTGTTCCAAGCAGCATTGCAACTTTTTTCGTACCGGTATATGTCATCGGCACGTCTAAAGACAGCCACGGATGAAGGATCTCTATCTGATTTTCAAGCTTCAGTATCCCTGCCTTTTTCTCCGCAATCTCTTTACTCTTCGCAATCAGAATGTTGGCATTTTGTATCGCTTCGTCTTTCCCTAAAATGGCTTCTTGAAACTCTTCCTGACTGATCAGCTTCTTTCCTTCCAAACCGGCAAACATAGATGTCTTGGCCGGAGCGTACTCGTCAAGAACATGGAGAGCAGCTTCTGTAAGATGTGTCTTCTTCTCAAAATCCTGCCGTGCACTTAACGTGTCCATTTTCTCAAAGCCTTTTTCGTCTTCGGCAACCTGACTCATTTCCATGACTCCAAGGGATTGTATCTTCTCCAGAATTGCCTTACGGTCTTTCTTAAGCGCGCAGATACTAACTCTTTGCATCTGCAAGATTGCCATAGCTTCATCCCTCCTTTACTTTTATTCCACTCTTTCCATTCAGTTTGGTTCGTTTAAACCAATTCTGCAATCACCGAATCAATTGCTTCTTTTTCTTTTGCCTGCGCAGCTTTTTTCAATTCTGCAATCTCTTCGTCTACCCTGGCGAGCGCTTCCCTGGTAGAAATATCTCCGGCATCTTTCGCTGCGCTAAGCGCCGCTTTCGCCTTCTCTTTCGCTTTCTCCTCCGCCTGTTCTTTTATTTCATTGGCAGATGCAGCAGCTTTTTCAAGGATCGAGGTACATGTTACATCGGCTGCTTTTAATATTTCCTCTGCTTCACTCTCCGTCTCCTTGATGGTCTTAATGGTTTCTTCTACCATTCTGTCACCACCTCTCCTATTTTGATAACAACTTTTTTTGTAATTTAAATTAAATTATAATATGATTATGTGGAAATGTCTATAAACTTTTCATAACATTTCTATGAACTTTAGTCTAATGCCACACAATTCTCTCAATTATCTTACAACTATGTCGTTTTATCACATCACAGTATTACCATTTCAAATGATGCAAATGACCTTCCAGATTCATCCCCTCAAAACCATTCTGGCGCAGTGCTTCGTACAAAACAATTGCCGCTGAATTTCCGAGATTGAGGGAGCGGATATCTCCAACCATCGGAATCCTAATACAGTCTTCTTTATGATTCACAAGAATCTCTTCCGGTATTCCTGCGCTTTCTTTTCCAAACATAATATAACAATCCGGCTCATACTTGACTTCTGTATATATTTTCTCAGCCTTCGTAGTTGCCATATAAATCTTAGCTCCCGGATTCTTTTCCAGAAAGTCGTTATAATCGATATATGTTGTCACATCCAGATCTTTCCAGTAATCCATTCCTGCTCTTTTCAGATTTTTTTCATTTAACCGGAACCCTAACGGCTCGATCAGATGAAGCCTCGCATTGGCAGCCACGCATGTGCGTCCGATATTTCCTGTATTTGCCGGGATCTCCGGCTCGTGAAGTACAATATTTAACATATGTAATTCCTCCTTAAAATATATGTTTATTTTTATAATTTTAAAAAGGATTGTTGTGGCAATGCGCGCAACAATCCCGTCATTTCTATGTTTCGAAGATTTTATATATTTCATCCGGTGCCGGACGATCGATATAACGGATTTCTTCTCCGTTCTGTATGATCTTATCATTATTATCCATCATCCTGCCAATCACCTCAGCCTGCACGCCGCATTTTCTTAATTTTTCTGCCAGAACATCTGCCTCTTTTGCTATAACCAAAAAACTTCCTATGGATGATAACTGATATGGATTCAAGCGATAACACTCACATACCTCCACCGTTTCCTGTAAAACAGAAAATGTTTTCATATCTGTCTCTAGTCCAAGTTTTGTTTCTTGGGCAACTTCCCAAAGAGCAGCAAGAATCCCACCTTCTCCAATATGCTTGACCATCGTTATATTGTCTGTACTGTTCGCCTTGATAATATCAATGACTTTTTTACCAAACACGTTTCCTCTATATGACAAAATCTTTTTCATAAAAGATGGAGAAAATTGCTCTCTAAGTTCCATTTCTTTTTCTTCTGCCACTTGAAGCATCCCACTCATTCCTGACCAGCCAATCAAAATAATCCCCTGACCAGAAGCCACCGCTTCCTTTTTTTTATCTAATAAACATTCCGAAGTTTTCGCCACTCCAGTTACACACACCAGTGGAAGTGATACCGCAGATACAATCTGACCATTTGCTTTCTCGAGATATATTCTTTCTTCTTCACAGATTTTTCGCAATATTTTTAGCATTCCATTTAATCTGGATTTGTAAACCAAAGGTGGTATTATCGCAGACACTTCCACCTTTATCTCTTCTGCCCCATTCATCCACAATTCATTAGCAATGGAAGCAAGAGCGTAGATTCCGATATATTTTGACTGTCCGTACGAAATCATCGTACTTGTTAATATTTCTTGATTACAGTTTTCCATCTTCATGTTTCATCCTCCTCGCACAAGATTTTATCACAAATTCTTTCTACATTCCATATATGTATCTTTTTCTCCTCCTCACATCTTATGTTTTATACCCAAAATCCACATAAAAATTACCCTTTCGCACCATATGGCGCGAAAGGGTATAAACCAATACAAATACTTTAACAGTTCCTACGAAGTAACTCCATATACATTACAAGACCTTCACACATCACTGGGTCTAACACCGGAATTTCTGTAATTGCTTCTAATTTAGTTGCAATTCCCATCGTTGCCATCCCAGTACAAGCAAGAGCTATAACATCCGCACCTCTGTTTTTCAAATACATTGCTTTTTCACAGACTGAATTCCACCCTTTTTCCCCTTGCAAATCCACCGTACTATGGACTCCATCTGGAATTGCATTTTCAATCAAACATTCTTTCAACACTTTTTTATAATTTTCCGGCGCTTCCTTGGTAATACCAAGTGAACACACTTTATTTCCATAGCGAAGCGCCATTAGTGCCGTGCTTTCACCTGCTCCAACAATTGGAATAGTTAACTCTTTACGGATACGGTTAAGTCCCGGATCTCCACAACAACTTAAGATAATTCCATCTACTCCCAGTTCTTCAAACTTCTTTGCTAATTGTCGGATCTTCGGAAGCGCCATCGCTTCGCTTGCCTCATCATGCACACCTTCCGGCTGGTCAGGAATACACCTGGAAATCACTACGAATTCCGGGAACCAAGATTCTAGCAATCGACCGTGACATTCACATTCCGACTTCTCCTGTGTCACCACTCGAATAACACCTATCACATATTTTTTATCCAATTTACCCTCCAAATCCTTGAAATCTTGTCATACTTCCATATAGTTTTTGAATACGTGCATACTCTTCTTTGTCATAAAAGTCACACACGCCCTGTCCAAATTCTTTTGCAACTTCTAATACAAATCGGGCAGCTTCTTCTACATCTGGCAGCTGTGTTGCTCCTGTCGCACACCCGGGAACGACGGTTTCCGTTGTAACCGCAACCCCTACTACCGGCGCACTTGTAGCGACGGATGGTTGAAGAATACTATTGATATGGAACAGATCATTCCCGTATGGGGTGATATCCTGTTGTGTCAGTGCAAATACTTTGGGACGTCGCCCCGTCGTAATCTCCATGAGATCTAAAAGCCTCTCACTTACTCTTAAAATATACCCTTCTTTTACCGTCGGAGAAATGAAAAATCCCCTTTCATTCGCTATTCGATTTCCTTTTGTTGTATCGATGGATAAAATTGCATCCATCTCCTCTGTAACCTCATCTTGATTTACCTGATACATCTCAACCGGCGATCCCATAAATGGTACCGGCTCATGAGGCTTGGTCGGTGCATCCGGACATACATGTGTAGACACGATTACATCACCCTGCAAATAATCCCCTTTCTTCTGCATATCAAGCAACTTTGCTGCCGCAGTTAATGCCGCCAGCGCTCCATCCCCATCTGATACAAATCCCACTCTTTCTGGTCTTGCGCCCAAACCACCTAGACGTCCTAAAATTCCAATTGTTGGCGCTTCGCCTCCATTTCTCTTTCCTTTTTCTCCGGGAATCACAACCTTTACCATATGTGTAATCCCTTGCGCTCCTTTTAATACATGTGTCTCTGCCAGACAGTCCGCATTAATTTTTTTCATATATTCAACTACGCTTTTACCATCCGCCTTCTCATCATCTAAAATATCATATAAATCTAACATTTGTCTGTAAAGCATCTTTATTCCCCCTGTTGTACGTTCTTTTTATTAAATACTGGATATAGTATACAATTTGCAATAAATGCAACACTGATTCCAACCACCGGAATCGGAACCGTCTCAGAAAGTTTCACCATAAATGTTACACCAAATCCAGTCGGCGGATTCGACATAGTAAGCCCTACCAAAGCTGCCATCCCCCATGCAATCATTGCATTCCACTTCCAATTTGGAAGTTTGTTGTCCCGAATCAGACCGAAATCATATCCCTTCTTATTCAGGATAAAGAAATCTGATGCTATGACCCCCGCAACTGCTGGAATCGTAGATGTCAAAATTGTCAGGAAATTCATATAATATTTCTGTACACCAATCGCAGAGATAACTGTACTTACAAGCCCTACGATTAAAGTCAGTTTCCAGCGCACATATGGGAATCTGCCATTAATTGCATTGGACAATCCAAGAACAGAGGAATACAGGTTATTATCATTTGTTGTCCACTGGGCAAGAATTAAAACAATCGCTGCAATAATACCAAGACCAAGTTTAGAAATCATAACTTCAACAATATTCCAGTTCTGGAACGCGTAGGTGAATAACGCTCCAAGAAATAAAATCGGAAGATATCCAATAAAGTATCCAAGCAAACATCCAATTACCGAATCTTTCGGCTTCTTAGAATACCTTGTAAAATCAGATACAATCGTAACTCCTACGGCAAAATTTCCTACGACTGCTGCTACTCCAACTGTTAATGGAATTGCAGTCTCAACTGGACCGGAAGATACGATTTCCGAAAATGGCACCTGTTTTAACGTAAGTCCCACCGCAACAATTGAAAGTAAAAATAATAATGGAACTGCAATATTTGAGAGCATTTTAATTCCTTTATAGCCAACAATGGCTGTCAACATCATTGCTAATGCTCCTAATACTGTAAATAATGTCTGTGGTAATTCTGGTCCTCCAGTTTCTTTTACCAATGTAACTACTGTGTTTCCAAACAAATCTGCTTGAAATGCAAACCATCCGAAATTTGAAAGTGCAAGTATTAATCCAAAAATTCTTGCTCCATTTGTTCCAAAACAAAATCTTGATCCCATAGAAGAAGACAAATGCGTCTTTGCCCCTACAATTCCAACTGTTGCGGCAATAATTGTTAAAATAACTGCTCCAAGTATTGCTGCAAGAATCATATCCTTAAATCCAAGTCCATTCGCAAGAATTCCACCTGTTGAGATTGCCGCTAGGCAAAAACCACACCCTATCCATACAGCTCCCTGACTTAGCCAGGACATATGTACTTCCTCCGGCACCGGTGTCGCTTCATAATCGTTAAATTGTTCCTCTACCTTTTTATTCTTTTCCACACTCATTTTCTTATCTCTCCTGTTTTAATATTCTGTATATTCAGAAAGCATTTTATAGCTATCCGGTCTTCTATCCTTTAAATAATGAATATCGAGGCGCGCCTTCGTAAGCTGTTTCAGATCAATATCTGCATACAAAATTTCTTCTTTTTCTTCTTTGCTCTCTGCAATAATTCTTCCTCGCCAATCGGCCACCTTACTATTTCCAAACATATACAGGTCACCCTCATGTCCAAAACGATTTACTCCTGCCACAAAGAGAGTATTCTCTAACGCTCTTTGCGGAATATTTAAATTCCACATATCCCAGTCTTGAACCCTCCATGCACTAGGCATAAAAATCAGTTCGGCGCCTTTCAGGGCGAGAATTCTTGCAACCTCTGGGAATCCGGCATCATAACAAATCATCACGCCAATCTTCCCATATTTTGTATTAAAAACTGGTATATCCTCTCCGGCATGAAAATAATAGCGCTCTGCTGCCCATAGATGATGTTTTGAATAATCCCCCATAATTTCCCCATCATTATCAATTACAACGGCAGCATTATAAAATACGCCTTTTACTTTTTTTTCAAGTGTAATCGGTGCGATCACATAACACGAACATTCTCTTGCCACCTTTTGAAGCTGTGCAATTGTATAGTCATTGATCGCTTCTCCATATTCATAGAATTTCTCACCTATCAATTGAAAATTATATCCAGTATTAAACATTTCTGGAAAACAAATAATTTTCGCCCCCTCCAACGCAGCTTCCCGCACCATTTCAACTGCTCGTTCTGCATTTTTTTGAAGATCGCCAAGCACACTCTGATATTGTACAAGAGCAATTTTAAACTGTCTTTCCATGATCTTCTCCTCCTTTGCAACCATGTCATTTTATTTTTAATATTATAGCACCTCTTCTTTTCTCAAGCGAGATTCAGCATGCACGAAAAAAGATGCAGCAAACGCTGCACCTTGCACATTTATTATCGTACTTTTAATTTTATTTTTGTTATATTATAGGCACATCGCCCACATACGGACGTATTTTCAATGCAATACCGAGCTGAAGCAAGCAGTTACCATCTGACAAATTTAATCCTGTTAACATTTCAATTTTTTGAAGTCTGCGAAGCAATGAATTTCTATGGAGGAATAATGCTTCCGCTGTTTTTGTTCGAATCCCCATATTATCTACCAGAACTTGTGCCGTATGCACCAGCTCTGTATGATGACAAGCATCATATTCTTCCAACACTCCTAAATATTTTTTTACAAACTCTTGCAGATATGGATTTCCCCCATCTTTTCGAACCGCTCGCTCTAGTAAAACTTCTGACAAACAGGCATACCCTTCACCTTGCTTACCTATTCGGCAAATTTCTATTACATCCACCGCACACTCATGCGCTTCTCTTATATCCAAATACGCATGCACTTGTTCTACTATTCCAGCTGTCACAACCATTCCAACACCAGCTTGAACCGCATTTTTCATATTTCCAACAAGTTTTTTTAATGCATCTGGCTCTTGGTCTCCTTTTAATATGCATGCAAAACTATCACTTCTTCCAACCAGAACCCCCACATATCCATTTTTTTCAAGAACTCGTCTAAGTATTTTCTCCGTACGTTGCTTAATTTCCATAATTTCAGCTTCTGGCATATTTTCTACCTGCTCACGAAAGCTATCCATATCAAATACTACTAAGCTAAATGGAGGTTGTGGAAGTTTTAGGAACTTCGCACGATAATATGCTTCTTTTTCTGATTTAATAATTCCAAGCGCTAGTTCCATATAGAAATTTGCCTGCTGATGCCACAATTGCTCACCGGTTAGTTTTCTCGATGAATTTTGTAATTCATCCGCTATAACACGTCTTACAAGAGGTTCGGTCAAATTAATAGTTGGCATTTCTGCTGGCATTTCAAAAACTGGAATTCCCAATTCTTCTGCCCGTTTTAGTGCGAGCTGTGAAACTTCGCCAATAAATCGAGTTTTCAGAGCTAATCCACTTCCATTTTTTTCTGCCAGCGCTTCTATGACCTGAACAAGTGCTTCCGCATTCTCCTTCAAAGCATATCCTGTTGTCACAAGAAATTCTCCTTGCTGCAGCCACTGACTAATATCAGGTATTTCCATTGAATCCACACAACAAATTATTCGGTCTAATCCACTTTCTCCTGCCAACAATTTGCATTCTTTCAGACCTCCAAAGGAACATGCCTCGTTAACTGTTAAATGCATATCGTATTCTTCCTTCCCTATATTGCGGACGCCTGTGCAATTGCCGCGTTAATCTTATCTTTATCCTGTGTTGCAACCGCATTTTTTACAAGCGCTGATGCCTCCGGGTTATCGGACTTGATTCCCACCTCAATGATCTGATCTGACTTTTTATAGTAGCTGTCATTGATCTGCTCTTTTCCGACTTCCTCCCCATCTTCGTAGATTACTTTCCAAAGCCTTGCTGTCTTACCGATATGTGGACTTCCTGTATATTCCATACTTCCAATGGCTGCTTCTGAATTGGTTTTATAAGTTACAGAATATTCTTCGGTCTTGGTTGTCTCACTCACCAGCTTAATTTTCCTGTTTTCCGGTCTTGTCTCTTTTCCGTAAATGGCAAAAGTAAGCTGATTATTATCATCGATTCCACCGTGGATATAAATCGGTGTATCGTAATTATTCTTAAATTTAAGATCTTTTGTATCGCCTGCGATTGCAGCGTCTCTTGACGGCTCCACATAATTGATCAGCATAGAATGCGGGTAACGCTTCGTAATCTCCACTTCCGAATAGAGCAACGCATTATAAAGCGTAGTTGATACCTGACAGATTCCTCCTCCGTAACTGTCCACGACTTGTCCATTTTCGTAAGAGCCTGCCGGAACATATCCGTGTTCTTCATCATACGGTGCCGTCAAATCATGTACCGACGCTTCCTCTCCCGGCATCAGCACTGTCCCATTTAGCATCTCTGCTCCTGTTTTCAGATTCTTCCAGCGTTCACCGCCGCCTGCATCTGTTGAGAAACTTCCCAATTCATCCGTAATGCTCTGAAGATCTTTCTCTTTTACTTTCGGCTGTTCCTTCTTCATAACCATTTTGATCGAAAAATCTTTGTGTTTCCACTCTGTATTCAAATACTGTTCCAATGCGTCAATGGATTTCGGAATATCTACCGTCTTTCCTTCTTTTGCCTCTGTGATCACCGGTCCGGACTCTTCAATTGTAATGGATGCATCTACCGCATGGGATGCAAGCGGAACTGCTTTTTCCTTTACTACAGACTTGGCGGTCTTATCTTTCAGTGCTATGCTCTTGTCAAACACCACTTTTTCTTTTTTCAATTTCCGCAGCTTAAAATATCGTCCGGCAATGCTTCCTTTTTTTCCATAATCCACTGCTTTTTGTGCGACTTTCTCAACATCACCATAATTAAGCCCCAGATCAGCCAATGAAACTTCCACACTTTTTTTCTGCACTTTTAAAGTAGCTTTTATCTCTCCGTCTTCCTGGAGATGCTTCTCAAGCTCTTTCACTGCTTTTTCTTTCGTCATACCTGACACATTCACGGAACCAATGTAAATATTGTCACAGATCTTATCTTTCGGATATTTAGACACCGAGCGATAAAGCAGGAAATATGAAATGCCCCAAACGAATAAAATACACACCAAAATGAGACCGAAAAGAACCTGTCTCTTTCTTTTCCGCCTCAGTGCCGCTCTTTTTGCACTTCTCATATTTCTTCGTTTTCTCTTCTGCTGTACCATATTTAGTACCTGCCGCCCCTTCTTTTCCTCTTGTTTCCTCTTAGACCATCATTGCCGGAATGATCGTTGTTGCAATCATCGCAACAATGACAACCATAATAACAATCGCAACAATTTTTCTTACTTTTTTGTTATTAAAATCCATTTTTCTATCCCTCTTTTCGATACACCATATTTTATACTTTTTATTGCCTTTTTGCAACAATCACTATCTGGAAATTCCGTTCTTTATGTCATAAATGGAATCTCTACTGTACGTGCGTCATCATTCAATGGATTTCTCCTGCGATAGTCAAAAAGTACCGTTTTCCCAAGTGTCAAAAATGTTTCTATATGTGTCATTTTTCTCATCTGATTTTTATCAAATTGTTCATAACCTTCTAAGTATCGTCTTTCCTTTTCTTCTGCTGCATAAAAGTTTCTCACTGCTTCTTTGGAATGCTTAACCTCTCCGGCAAAATCCGGACGTGTCTTAGCATTTTCCCGGAGATAATAATCATATGTTAGAAGTTCCCGGAAATATTCTTGTTTCTCCCGACACTTTCTCGTTACAAACGCTAACAATATCTCATACCTTGCACTTCTTTTATGTTGTATGTTGTGAAACCCCAGCTCTTTATAATAAGCCCAGATGTCTTCATACATGGCAAACGGTGAAGCATATTCTTTTTCCAGTGCATCTATTGTATATTCGAACTGATGGCTGTTGTAATATACCTCAACCATCTCTTCAATCCCTTTCAGACGAAGCACTTCCTCATAAGACAGCCAGTTCGTGCAGAGTACCTCATATGGCGGACAGCTCTGATAGACCAATCCATAGTCTTCTTTCTTCTCTTCCATATAAGATCCCTTCAACACCTTCAAAAATCCAAGTTGGAGCTGCTGCGGATACATATGATACACCTCATCAAATGAACGTGCAAAGCTTTCCATATCTTCATAAGGAAGACCTGCGATCAGATCTAAGTGCTGGTGGATATTTCCAAACCCTCTCACCTGTCCGACAATCTCTTTTAATTTCTTAAGATTCATTGTCCGCTTAATTTCCCGTATCGTCTCGGGATTCACAGACTGCACACCGATTTCCAGCTGAATGAGCCCCGGGCGCATCTGTTTCATTAAACGAAGTTCTTCTACATTTAATAGATCTGCGGATATTTCAAAATGAAAATTTGTCACTCCATTATCATGTTCCAACAGATAGCTCCAGATTGCGATCGCATGCTGGTGATTGCAGTTAAATGTACGGTCAACAAATTTCACCTGCGGTACTCTGTGGTCGAGGAAAAATTGAAGTTCTTTCTTCACCAATTCTATATCGCGAAACCTCAGCTTCTTATCTACCGAAGACAGACAATAGCTGCAGGAAAACGGGCAGCCCCGGCTTGTCTCATAATATATGATCTTATGTTCAAATTCTGCCATATCTTCATAGACAAAAGGCACTTTACTTAAGTCCATCGGCATGCGCCATTCATTTTCCGCTATTTCTCCGTTATCCTTTCTGAAAGTGATTCCTTTTATCCCTGCAAGAGCGCGCTCATCCGCCCTTTTCTCTTCGTACAGACGTATTAATTCTGCAAAGGTTTCTTCTCCTTCGCCCTTCATAACTCCTGTAACTGACGGAAGCCTTTTCAGAACATCTGCCGAATCGTATGATACTTCCGGACCGCCGACCCATATAGGCATGTCCCTTCTTAATTTCTTTATTTCTTCTGCCAGCCGCTCTACATATGAAAGATTCCAGATATAACAGGACAGGCAAAGCACATCCGGTTTCCTCTCATAAATATCCATCATAATATGGTCCAGTTGCTGATTGATCGTGTACTCTGCAATTTCTATCTCAACATCTTCCGGCGTATCTTGTTTCAGCGCATAAGCCTTCAGTGCGTACACTGCCAGATTAGAATGAATATATTTCGAATTTATCGCAGTCAGTAATATTTTCATAATTTCCTCCAGTTTTTCAATCCCCATTGACATTTCTGCCAAAACACGATAAAATATAGACTCGTGCAGCCGGGGTGTTAGCGGTACCTTGAACCTGCAATCCGCTATAGCAGGGGTGATATTGCGCAGAGGGCATTGTCTTGCAGGGCTGCCCTTGACAAGTGGCGTTGATGACTGGGTCTTACGCGACGGAAATCTGTGAACCGTGTCAGGTCGGGAACGAAGCAGCACTAAGCAGAAGCTTCCGGGTGCCGTAAGGGTGCCTGGTCTGAGTTAACTGTCAAGGTAACGTCTGTGAGCACTTGTTCGAAGCGCAATGCACGTTTTTTATAACTATTCAGCTGTATGCCGGATAGTTTTTTTCTTTTTTTCGCGCAATTCCTTAAAAAATGCTTTCATCATCTGACTGCATTCCTCTCCAAGTACCCCGGTCGTAAGTTCCACCTGATGATTAAACTCCGGCACATTCAGCAGATTTAAAATAGAGCCGGCGCAGCCTGCTTTCGGATTCATACAGCCTACGACAACTCTATCCATGCGCGACTGAACGATTGCACCGGAGCACATCTGACACGGCTCCAATGTAACATACATCGTACAACCTTCCAGTCTCCAATCATCCATTTTCTTACTGGCTTTTCGAATTGCCTGAAGCTCTGCATGCGCCAGTGTATTTTTGTCGATGGTTCTCCGATTATATCCCCGTCCAATAATTTTATCTTCATATACGATCACACATCCGATTGGCACTTCGCCTATTGCATATGCTTTTTTCGCCTGCTTAATCGCTTCATTCATGTACTTCTCATCTGTATTTACCATAAATCTACTCCATTACTTTCTTTCTTGACAGCGATAAGGGTTGCAGATCTGACGGCACCAGTATCCGAAGCTTTCTCCTTCGCATTCCTCTTCCGGCAATTCAAGATCTGTTTCGGTAAGCGGAATAAACTGCGGAAAACCAAATACCCCTGCTGCCTTGGCTTCTTCTTCGTGGAAGATACCCGGAACTCCAAGGTACATCATCTGCTCCTCCTCCAGAAAAACAAGATGATGATAATTATAATATCCGTGAAGTAAAAATTGATTATTGGACAGCTTCCATTCACATCTGGGCAGCCTCGACAGCTCCTTCCGCTGAATTTTCCTCGCATGATACCGTCCAATAGGTTCGCATGCAAGAGCCTCCGTTTCCTCCTGAATCTCACAGGTCTTGGAACTGTCTTCAAGCTCTTCCCGTTCATCTGCTTTTTCTTCTACTTCTGATTTTTCCGCTTCTTTCTCCTCTTCCTCTTCTGCCTCTTCTTCCATTTCTATCGGTTCTTCTTTTCTCTCCCAGATCTTCATATGTTCCACATCTGCCGGCATATCATCCCACACAGCTGCATATTTTCGGTCGCCATGATTTTTTAACACAATGCCTCGTATTTTAGAGAAATTTTCTGCCTCTCCGGTATCTTCTTCCGTATAATGCAGCCGATAGTTCACTGCCGGATTAATGTTCGTTATTTCTCCCTGCCAGACTCCGACACACAATCCGTTCTCTTCATAGAACAGGTAAAGTTCCAGTGTTTCTCCCATGTTCAGATGCAGTCCCTTTCCGTATATATGGATCATACACTCCTGTTCCTGCTGATCTACTTTTACAAACCCTACATTACGGATTCTTCTGCCCTCTTCATACTCGTACAGATATCGGATAAATCGTTTCAAATTGTCACTCCTAAGAGATCATTTATCACAATCTATTCCTGTTCCATACAAAAAATACCGCAATTATAAAATTGCCTTTAATTCCTGATATAATCTTTTCGCATAACTGTCTGTCATTCCGCAAATATAATCGGTCACCAGAAGGAGCCTCAAATATAATCGCTCTTCATCCGATTTTCCCTGCGCCTGAAAATGATATGCATTCTTATAATTGCTGGAAATGAACGAAACCATTCTGATATCCAGCGTTCCCATTTTCTCTTCTTTATCATCATATTTGATCACTGCAGATACAAAACGATCCATCAGATAATCAATCATCGTCGCTTCTGCCACTTCCATACGGTAAATCGTATCAGAAGTAAATACTTCCCGGAATGCCAGATCTCCCAGCATGTCCATTAATTTCTCGGCAAATGTATGATAAAACAGATCATGTTCATATCTTCCTGCCATAATCTCATTATAATTTGATGTAAATCCATACGTGGCACAATTGATCAGGAAGCCCTGTACACGGACGATCCAGTTTTTAATCGCATACTCCTCTGGATCTTCGACGTGTTTGTCTTTTCCCCGTAAGTATAACTCATCCAGAAGCCTTGCAGGATTAAACGCATTGGCATCACTTTTTCCATACATTACCTGCAGCTCTGTCAGCTCTTCCAATAATTTCTGATAGCTGATAAATCCCTTGATAAAAGCATCTTCGATATCCGCAGTCTTATATGCAATATCATCTGCCGCCTCCAAAATGAAGGTCAGCGGATGCCGCCTGCCATTTGTCCCTGTCGCTTCCTGTATCTCTCTGAAAATGTTCTCATCAGCCAGATAGTAGCCTAATTTCTTATCTTTTATATTCCCGGATTTCGGATCTATCTCATCGGAAGCCACCGGATATTTAACAATCGTATTAAGTAACGCATACGTAAGATTCATCCCATGCTCATCCACAAGGAAATGAAGTTTGCTCACCAATCTGAGCGCCTGCGCATTTCCTTCAAAATGATACAAGTCTTCACGCATCCGTTCTGTCAATATCTGATCGATCGGCTCCCCGTGAAACTTAAGAACCGGAAGATTCCGCTCAAACCACTCTCGAATAGCTAATTCTCCAAAATGACCAAATGGCGGGTTGCCGATATCATGTATCAGCCCCGCACATTGTAATATACTGCAAATATCTTCCTTCATTCTTGGCGTAAAGCCCGGATCTTTTTTATATAATAAGATATTCTCTCCAATATTCTGCCCCAGTGATTTCGCAAAAGACGATACTTCAAGAGAATGTGTCAGACGCGTCCTGATAAAATCACTTTTATCCAGCGGAAACACCTGCGTCTTATCCTGCAGGCGCCGAAAAGACGCACTGCCGATAATCCGATGGTAGTCTTTTTCAAACTCACTGCGAAGATCCGTATTCTTCAGGTATTTATTTTTATTGGACGAACCTCTGCTTCGCTTCGTCGATAACAACTGTTCCCAATTCATGTGTGTCACTCTTTCCTAATCCAAATAGATTGGTGGTTCATAATCTTTCCCAAGAAGAACTTTTTTCCGCTCCTGGTATCCGAGGAACGCCCATTCTGTCATATCTGTCCACTGATGCTCGCCTCTGTCGTAGACCTGTACATAACCAATACGGCTTGGGTGCATGCGCACACTGTTGGACTGATACTCGTGTCCGGTGTACGGATTAATATCACCTTTTTCAAGGTCCTCTTCTTCCGTACCTTCCGGCTGAAGCTCCTTTACTTTCTCCTCTGCATATTCGGTAAATGAATTTACTTCTTTTGCATCGTCTTCCTCAAGAGAAATTGTCTCTGTCTCAAACATGTCTTTCGGCTCTTCTTCCACTGGTTGTGTCTGAACCTCTTCTTCTGCCGGCTTCACCGGTTCTTCTACTTGTTTCTTTCTTCGTCTTAAATAAGATGTCCAGCTATGTTTCTTTCCTTTATTCTCTCCATCTTCAAAGACTGTTCGGTTGTCCTGCTTCTTCTCTTGTTCTTTGTTCTCCGACTGTCTATGTTCAAATTCCTTATTCTCCCGCTCTAACGCTGCAGCCTCTTCCAGAATTTCCTCGATTGACTCTTCCTGCATTGCAGGCTCTTCATAGACTTCCTCTGCATATTCTTCTATCGCAGGCTCTTCATAGACTTCCTCTACATACTCTTCTGCCGCAGGCTCTTCATAGACTTCCTCTGCATACTCTTCTATCGCAGGCTCTTCATAGACTTCCTCTGCATACTCTTCTGCCGCAGGCTCTTCATAAACTGCTTCGACAGGTTCCTGCACTTCTTCTATATAATTTTCCTTATCTTCCCTATGGGGTTCTTCAGCTTCAACGGATATGTTTTCATCTAGAATATTGAGATAGAAAGGGCATCCTAAAATCCCCGCAATCATACGCATATCCTGCTCTTGAAAATTGTCACGTCCTAATCTCTGTGTCAAATTCTGACGGGACATTTTCTTTCCGGTATGCTTCTCGATCAATTCTGCGAGTTCTTTAATTGTCATCCCTCTTCTGCTTAAGATAATCTTGACTTGTTCTGCAAATGTCAAATCCATCATGTTTTTCCTCCTTATTCAATTTCATTATACTCCCTCATAGATTTATCCATATACATCCATTTGTAAACTAATATATTTCTTGATAAACCTTAGTTTTTCCCTTTTTCTATTTTATCAAATAGACATATCAGCGTCAAGACACACGATGAGGGACAGTCGCATACTTTCATGAAACTGTCCCCTCTTTACTTTCCATATAGAATTATGTTAAATTAATGGATATTTTTCTGTAAGACCTGCTACCAGCTCTTTCGCCTTTTCCACATTTGCTTCATCTTTGATAACAAGAGAAATGGCTTCTGCTATGACATCCATATCTTCTTCTTTCATTCCGCGCGTCGTCACTGCCGGCGTACCAAGCCGCACACCGCTCGTCAGGAATGGTGATCTTGGATCGTTCGGAATCGCATTCTTATTGCAAGTAATATGCGCGCTGTCTAATCGTTTTTCCAAATCTTTTCCGGTCACCTGCTCTTCTCTTAAATCCACGAGCATGAGATGATTATCGGTTCCTCCGGATACTAATTTTACACCTCTATCCATAAGTGCATTTGCCAGCGCCTGTGCATTTGCCAGGATCTGCTTCTGATATGCTTTAAATTCAGGCTGCAGCGCCTCCTTGAAGCATACTGCTTTTCCCGCAATTACATGCTCCAGCGGTCCACCCTGTGTGCCCGGGAAGATTGCTTTATCAAAGTTGAACTTTTCATTTGCTTTTTCATTCCAAAGGATCATTCCTCCTCTTGGTCCTCGCAGTGTCTTATGCGTTGTAGTCGTCACCACATCTGCATACGGTATTGGACTTGGATGCAGTCCTGCAGCTACCAATCCGGCGATATGTGCCATATCTACCATAAGATACGCACCTACCTCATCTGCAATTTCACGGAATTTTTTAAAATCAATGATTCTTGCATAAGCACTTGCCCCTGCAACAATAAGCTTCGGCTTTTCTTCTATCGCTCTTTGACGAACCACCTCGTAATCAATCACTCCATCATCATTCACACCGTAAAAGGTTGATTTAAAATACTTTCCGGACAGATTTACCGGTGATCCATGAGTTAAATGCCCTCCATGGTCGAGATTCATTCCAAGAATTTTATCTCCCGGTTCAAGCATTGCAAAATAAACCGCAAGATTTGCCTGCGCCCCTGAATGCGGCTGCACATTGACATAATCGCATCCAAATAATTCTTTTGCCCGGTCTCTGGCCAGGTTTTCTACTACGTCCACACATTGACAGCCTCCATAATATCGTTTTGAAGGGTATCCTTCCGCATACTTATTCGTAAGCGGGCTTCCCATAGCTGCCATAACTGCTTTACTCACCCAGTTCTCTGACGCGATCAGTTCAATATGAGAGTTCTGCCGCTTCATCTCATCTGTAATCGCCTGTGCAATTTCCGGGTCTGCTTTCAAAATCTCTTCGTATGAATACATATCTGTCCCTCCTCTTTCGGAATTGTCTACTTAAATATAGCTTATCCTGTTTGGGACATATACGCAAGAGTTGTTTGAAAATTCCAGTCAAATCTCCTCAATTTTTAAAAAGTAAACTGTAAAAAAGAAAAAAACTTGCAAACATCTAAGTTTACAAGTTTTCAGCTCCCCCTGTTGGACTTGAACCAACGACAACTCGGTTAACAGCCGAGT